>Ga0224496_10000483_pt1 | contig 27529 bp, 35 predicted proteins | sample SF_Jul11_sed_USG_2_FD_168127 | JGI IMG/M metagenome (GOLD analysis project Ga0224496, IMG submission 168127) | Sediment microbial communities from San Francisco Bay, California, United States - SF_Jul11_sed_USGS_8_1 | ecosystem: Environmental > Aquatic > Marine > Sediment | place: USA...
CCGGGGACAACATCAAGATGGTCGTCACCCTGATCAACCCCATCGCCATGGAACAGGGCCTGCGCTTCGCCATCCGCGAAGGCGGCCGCACCGTGGGCGCCGGGGTGGTGGCGAAGGTAATTGAATAAGGGCGCGTTGAGTTCAACGGATGAGTGCTTTTTGATGTCTGCGAGACGCATGACTTCACTTATATATCTCTGATATCTCGACACGGAACACTGAGTTATATAGGCCAGTAGCTCAATTGGTAGAGCGGCGGTCTCCAAAACCGCAGGTTGGGGGTTCGAGACCCTCCTGGCCTGCCAGAAAAGCTGGCAACGAAGGAATTTTGTAGTGACAGCGGACAAACTGAAACTGATACTCGCGGTGCTGATCGTAGTAGGCGGCATCGGGGGTTTCTATTACTTTGAAGGCAAACCCGATCTGATCCGGGTGGCCGTGTTGCTGGCGGCGGGTGTGCTGGCAGTGATTTTTGCCGGGCAGACGGAATTCGGACGTCATGCCTGGGAGTTCGCGAAGGGATCACGGCTTGAATTGCGCAAGGTGGTATGGCCGGTCCGGAAAGAAACGATGCAAGTGACCTTGATCGTGTTTGTCATGGTTATATTGGTGGCCGTGTACATGTGGGTGATCGATTGGGGTTTGCACAAAATAGTCAAAGTGGTAACGGGATAGGAGTGGAACTCATGACCATGCGTTGGTATGTCGTGCACACCTATTCCGGTTTCGAGAAGGCTGTGGTGCGTTCCCTGAAGGAGCACATTCGCAATGCCGGCATGGAAGGCAAATTTGGCGAAATTCTGGTGCCGACCGAAGAGGTCGTAGAAATGAAAAGCGGCCAGAAGCGTACCAGCGAACGCAAATTCTTCCCGGGTTACGTGCTCGTGAAGATGGAAATGGATGACGAGACCTGGCACCTCGTGAAGGACGTGCCCAAGGTCAGCGGGTTCATCGGTGGTTCCGGCAACAAGCCGACACCGATCACCGACAAGGAAGCAGACGCGATTCTGCGACAGGTTCAAGAAGGCGTGGAGAAACCGCGACCGAAATTTTCGTTCATGGCCGGTGAGCAGGTGCGCGTAATTGATGGCCCGTTTCAGGACTTCAACGGCACGGTGGAAGATGTCAATTACGAGAAGAGCAAGCTCAAGGTGTCGGTGTCAATTTTTGGACGTCAAACACCGGTGGAGCTGGAATTCAGTCAGGTCGAGAAGGCTTAAGTTTTATCTAAACCGCGGGGAGGCTGACAACAGCCGTTTGAACCCGTAAGGAGCAATACCGTGGCAAAGAAGGTTTCAGCGTACATCAAGCTGCAGGTGCCAGCCGGGTCGGCCAATCCGTCCCCGCCGGTGGGACCGGCGCTCGGCCAGCATGGCCTGAATATCATGGAGTTCTGCAAGCAGTTCAATGCGGTGACCCAGAAGATGGAAAAGGGCATGCCCATCCCGGTCATCATCACGGCCTTCAGCGACAAGAGTTTTACCTTCATTACCAAGACGCCGCCCGCGTCGGTGCTGATCAAGAAGGCCCTGGGGCTCGAGTCTGGCAGCGGAAATGCGCTCAAGGACAAGGTGGGCAAACTCTCGCGCAAACAGCTCGAGGAGATCGCCAAGGTCAAGATGCCCGATTTGAATTGCTACGATCTCGACACCGCGGTGAAAATCATTGCGGGCAGTGCGCGCCAGATGGGCGTGGAATGCGAGGGGGTTTGACATGGCCGGTAAACGCCTGAAAGCACAACTCGCCAAATTGGACCGGATGAAGAACTATCCGCTCGATGAGGCCCTGAAGATTCTCAAGGACACGGCCAGCGCCAAGTTTGACGAATCGGTGGACGTGGCGATAAATCTCGGCATCGATGCCAAGAAGTCGGAGCAGAACGTGCGTGGCACGGCCGTGATGCCGCGCGGTACCGGCAAAAAAGTGCGCGTGGCGGTGTTCGCGGAAGGTGCGCAAGCCGAGGCAGCCAGGAACGCTGGCGCCGACATCATTGGATTCCAGGACCTTGCCGACCAAATCAAGCAGGGCAAGATCGATTTTGATCTTGCCATTGCGACACCGGAGGCCATGCGTGTCGTGGGAAGCCTCGGCCAGATTCTCGGTCCGCGCGGATTGATGCCAAACCCGAAGGTGGGCACAGTAACACCGAATGTCGCGAAGGCTGTTGAGAATGCCAAGGCCGGACAGGTCCAGTTCCGCACCGACAAGGCCGGGCTGGTGCATTGTGCCATTGGCAAAGCTTCGTTCGAGGTTGAGGCGCTCAAGGAAAATTTCATGTCCTTGATGATGGCGCTCAACAAGAACAAACCTTCCGCCGCCAAGGGTGTGTATTTGAAGAAGGTGACGCTATCCACCACGATGGGCCCGGGAATCCGCCTGGACACGTCGGGACTGTAAATGAATGTTGCACGGTTGGCTTGCCGACCGTGATTGTTGATTCAAGCAATCAGTTTGCTGATTGCGTGTAGTAGGTGGCGAGCTTGCTCGCCGCGTTATTGCCAATGAACTTTGGGTCGCTTCGTGCCGTTGTTGGGCTCGGAGCGTTGTCAAAGACCGCAGGCGCGCCGAAGTAACGATATCGGTTACGCGGGGCTTAATACGATGCCGCAGCCTGCGCAGACGGTGTGCCCGACACAGGATTTACCTCCTGAGCAGGTCGCCGTGGCTTGTCGAGATGTTGTAAATGGAGGTGACTCATATGAGTTTGACGTTAGATGAGAAAAAGGCGGTAGTCGCCGAGGTGTCCGGGAAGCTGACGGGTGCGCAGGCGGCGATGCTGGCCGAGTATCGTGGACTGTCTGTCGCCCAGATGACAACGCTGCGCCGCCAGGCGCATGAAAGCAATGTCTTTCTGCGCGTCGTGAAGAACTCACTCGCCCGGCGCGCGGTGGAAGGCACTGACTTTGAATGCCTGAAGGACCAGATGATCGGTCCGCTGGCGTTCGCGGTGTCGGCCGATCCAGTGGCGGTGGCTAAGATCCTGAGCGAGTTCGCGAAAGAGAACGAAGCACTCAAGATCAAGGTCGGTGCTATGGACGGCAAGCTCATGTCTTTGGCTCAAATCCAGGCTCTGGCCATTCTGCCTGGACGCGAGCAATTGCTGGCCCTGCTTCTCGGCACCTTGCAAGCGCCGGTCCAGAAATTCGTCCAGACCATGAACGAGGTCCCGGCGAAGTTTGTGCGGACCCTGGCTGCCGTGCGCGATGCCAAGACCAGCGCCGCCTGACCGATCATTCATTCAAGATTTTATTTAGGAGATAACATCATGGCTGTTTCGAAAGAAGAGATTCTTAATACCATTTCCAGCATGTCGGTGCTGGAACTCTCCGAGCTCATCAAGGAGATGGAAACCAAGTTCGGCGTTTCCGCGGCCATGGCCGTGGCCGCTCCGGCCGCCGCTGCCGCCGCAGCGCCGGCCGAGGTCAAGGACGCCTTCGACGTTATTCTGGCGGCCGCGGGTGACAATAAAGTGGGTGTCATCAAAGCAGTTCGCGCCGTGACTACCCTGGGCCTGAAGGAAGCCAAGGACTTGGTGGAAGGAGCCCCGCAGACCGTGAAGGAAGCGGTGCCGAAGGCTGACGCCGAAAAGATGAAGAAGGATCTCGAGGCCGCGGGCGCCAAGGTTGAGCTCAAGTAAATTGGCGCCTGTCGCCAATTCGTCCGCCCCAGGCGGATGTCTATATATAGTCTGCGCGGGGAGTGCCGGCGTCGCCGCCGCCGGCCTGCCTGTTTGCTATTTCAGGAAAAAGCTGTGGGCCTTACCCGTCCGTGACGCTGATTCTCTATCTAGAGAGCCGAGGAAAGCATGACCTACTCATTCACCGAGAAGAAACTCATCCGCAAGAACTTTGGCAAACGCCCTGGCGTGCTGAAGGTTCCCTATCTCCTCGAGATACAGAAGGAATCCTACCGCCAGTACCTGCAGGCGGAGAGGCCCCCGGAGCAGCGCATCGACCAGGGCCTGCAGGCTGCCTTCAAGACGGTGTTTCCGATTGAAAGTTACAACGGTAATGCCGCGCTGGAGTTTGTCAGCTACCGTCTCGGGACGCCGCCGTTCGATGTCAAGGAGTGCCAACAGCGTGGATTGATCTACGCGGCCCCCCTACGCGCCCTGTTGCGCCTGGTGGTGTTCGAAAAGGACGAAGCCACCGGTACCAAGACGGTGCGCGATATCAAGGAGCAGGAAGTGTACATGGGCGAAATTCCGCTCATGACCGACAACGGCACTTTCGTCATCAACGGCACCGAGCGCGTCATCGTCTCCCAGCTGCACCGTTCGCCGGGCGTGTTTTTCGAGCACGATTTTGGCAAGACGCATTCTTCTGGAAAACTGCTGTTCTCGGCACGCGTGATTCCCTACCGCGGTTCGTGGCTCGATTTCGAGTTCGACCCCAAGGATTACCTGTATGTGCGCATCGACCGCCGGCGCAAACTGGCGGCCACGATCCTGCTGCGCGCCATCGGCATGTCCACGCAGGAAATCCTGGCGACCTTTTTCGAAACCGACATTTTCCATCTGGTAAAGCAGGAAATCCGGCTCGATCTCATCCCTAACCGCCTGCGCGGCATGCAGTTCGAATTTGACGTGAAGACCCCGAAAGGCGAGATCATCATCGAGGCCGGCCTGCGCATTTCCGGACGCCACGTGCGCGAGCTAGAAAAATCCAAGCTCAAGCAACTTACCATTGAGCCGAGTTTTCTCATTGGCCGCTCCCTGGCCGAGGACATGATTCATCCGCAGACCGGTGAATTGCTGGCACAAGCCAATGACCTGGTCTCCAAGGATCTGATCGACAAGCTGTTCGAAGCCGGCATTGGCGAGGTCAAGACGATTTATACCAATGACCTTGATCAGGGTTCGTTCATTTCCGACACTCTGCGCCTCGACGCGACGCGCGATGCCCTGGAAGCGCAAATCGAAATCTATCGCATGATGCGTCCAGGCGAGCCACCGACGCGCGACGCCGCCCAGACGCTGTTCAATAACTTGTTCTTCAGCCCTGACCGCTATGATTTGTCCGCCGTCGGCCGCATGAAATTCAATCGCCGCGTCGGCCGGGGCATGGACGAGGGTCCAGGTATCCTGACCCGGGAAGACATCGTCGATGCAATGAAAATCCTGATCGAGCTCAAGAACGGTAAGGGTGAAATCGACGACATCGATCATCTTGGCAACCGCCGCGTGCGTTCGGTGGGCGAACTGGCGGAAAATCAGTTCCGTGTCGGCCTGGTGCGCGTTGAGCGCGCCGTCAAGGAGCGCCTGTCGCTGGCGGAATCCGAGGGCCTGATGCCACAGGAGCTGATCAACGCTAAACCCGTTTCCGCCGTGATCAAGGAATTCTTCGGCTCAAGCCAATTATCGCAGTTCATGGACCAGACCAATCCGCTGTCCGAGATCACGCACAAACGCCGCGTCTCGGCGCTCGGGCCTGGTGGGCTCACGCGTGAGCGCGCCGGCTTCGAAGTGCGCGACGTGCATCCGACGCATTACGGACGCGTGTGCCCGATCGAGACGCCGGAAGGCCCGAATATTGGGCTGATCAATTCGCTGGCGGTTTACGCCCGCACCAATGAATACGGCTTTCTCGAGACGCCGTATCGCAAGGTCAACAACGGCAAGGTGACCGACGACGTGAATTATCTGTCCGCGATTGAAGAAAGCAAATTCATGATCGCGCAGGCAAATGCCACGCTCGACAGCCGTGGGCACCTGATCGATGAGTTGGTTTCCTGCCGCATCAAGAATGAGTTCATGCTGTCTACGCCGGACAAGGTGGACTACATCGATGTTGCCCCCTCGCAGATCGTGTCGGTGGCAGCTTCACTGATTCCGTTTCTTGAGCACGACGACGCCAACCGCGCCCTCATGGGCTCGAACATGCAGCGCCAGGCCGTGCCCTGCCTCAAAACCGAGAAACCGCTGGTTGGCACCGGGATTGAACGCATCGTGGCCATCGACTCGGGCGCCACCGTGGTGGCAAAACGTGGCGGTGCCGTGGATTCCGTGGATGCCTCGCGCGTGGTCGTGCGCGTCAATGACGATGAAACCCGACCGGGCGAAGTCGGCGTGGACATCTACAACCTGACCAAGTACCAGCGCTCGAACCAGAACACCAACATCAACCAGAAGCCGCTGGTGAAAGTGGGCGATGTCATCGCCAAGGGTGATGTATTGGCCGACGGCCAGTCCACTGACATGGGCGAACTGGCACTGGGGCGCAACATCCTGGTCGCGTTCATGCCGTGGAACGGCTACAACTTCGAGGATTCGATTCTCATTTCCGAGCGCGTGGTGGAAAACGACTATTTCACCACCATCCATATCGAGGAACTCCAGACGGTGGCGCGCGACACCAAGCTTGGGCCCGAGGAGATCACGCGCGATATTCCGAACGTGGGCGAAACGGCCCTGGCCAAACTGGATGAATCCGGCATCGTTTACATTGGTGCCGAGGTGGATGCCGGCGATATTTTGGTCGGCAAGGTCACACCCAAGGGTGAAACCCAGTTGACTCCGGAGGAGAAATTGCTTCGTGCGATCTTCGGCGAGAAGGCCTCGGATGTAAAAGACACGAGTCTGCGCGTACCTTCCGGTATTTCCGGAACGGTCATCGACGTGCAGGTGTTTACGCGCGAAGGCGTGGATAAGGATGCCCGCGCCAAGAGCATTGAGGAATCGGGCCTGGCGAGCATCCGCAAGGACCTCGATGATCAATTCCGTATCCTGGAAAACGACGCCTATGCACGCCTCGAGCGCCAGCTGATCGGCAAGGTCGCTGATGGCGGTCCGGCGGGCCTGAAGAACGGTGACAAAATCACCAAGGGCTATCTTGATGAACTTTCACGCACCAAGTGGTTCGATATCCGCCTGAAGAACGAGGAAGCCTCGCAGGCACTGGAGCAGATCCGCGGCTATCTCGCCAAACAGAAGGAATTGTTCGACCAGAAGTTCACCGAGAAAAAGGTGAAACTCACTTCGGGTGACGATCTTGCCCCCGGTGTGCTCAAGATGGTCAAGGTCTATGTCGCCGTGAAGCGGCGTTTGCAACCTGGCGACAAGATGGCCGGCCGGCACGGGAACAAGGGTGTCATCTCGCGCATTGTGGCAGTCGAAGACATGCCTTACGTGGCGGACGGTACTCCGGTGGATATCGTGCTGAATCCGCTCGGTGTGCCTTCACGCATGAACGTGGGTCAGGTGCTGGAAACGCATCTCGGGTGGGCCGCGCATGAACTGGGCGCCCAAATTGGAAAGATGCTCGATGAAGAACGCAAGGTCGAGGAGGTTCGCCGGTTTATCGATCGGATTTACAACCAAATCGGTCGCAATGGGCGCAAGGAAGAAATCAAGTCGCTGATCGACGACGAGATCATCGAGCTGGCACGCAACCTGCGCAAGGGTGTACCGGTTGCCACACCGGTATTCGACGGTGCCGCGGAAGAAGAGATCAAGGAAATGCTGGTCATGGCGGGACTCCCAGATTCAGGACAGACCACGCTGTGGGACGGGCGCTCCGGCGATGCCTTCGACCGGCCGGTGACGGTGGGATACATGTACATGCTCAAGCTCAACCACTTGGTGGACGACAAGATGCATGCTCGTTCCACGGGCCCCTATTCGCTCGTTACGCAGCAGCCGTTGGGCGGCAAGGCGCAGTTCGGTGGCCAGCGCTTCGGAGAAATGGAGGTGTGGGCGCTCGAGGCCTATGGGGCCTCGTACACGCTGCAGGAAATGCTCACTGTCAAATCCGACGACGTTACCGGTCGCACCAAAATGTTCGAAAACATCGTCAAGGGCGACCATCGCATGGAACCGGGCATGCCCGAGTCCTTCAACGTGCTGGTAAAGGAAATCCGCGCACTCGGCATTGACATGGAGCTGGAGCAGGAAAAAGAGTAGGCCCGGGGCGAAATTAAAACCGGAATTTACGAATCAGTCAGGCAACAGTTTGCAGGAGACGATACCTTGAAAGACCTGTTTAATCTTTTCAAGCAGCCAGGTAAGTCGGAAGATTTCGATGCCATCCGCATCGGACTTGCTTCCCCGGAAAAAATCCGCTCATGGTCTTACGGTGAGGTCAAGAAACCGGAGACCATCAACTATCGTACGTTCAAGCCTGAACGTGACGGCCTGTTTTGCGCCAAGATCTTCGGACCGGTCAAGGATTACGAATGCCTGTGTGGCAAATATAAGCGCCTGAAGCACCGCGGGGTAATCTGCGAAAAGTGCGGTGTTGAGGTAACGCTGTCGAAGGTGCGCCGCGAGCGCATGGGACACATTGAACTGGCTTCGCCGGTGGCTCATATCTGGTTCCTGAAGAGCCTGCCTTCGCGCATGGGTCTGATGCTGGACATTACGCTGCGCGACATCGAGCGTGTGCTGTATTTCGAGGCTTATGTTGTCATCGATCCAGGCATGACGCCGCTGGAGCGGGCTTCGCTGCTCTCCGAAGATGCCTACCTCAATGCCATAGAACAGTATGGCGATGAATTCGACGCGCGCATGGGTGCCGAGGCCGTGCGCGACCTGCTGCGTGCCATTATCTTGGAGGAAGAGGTCGCCAAACTTCGCAGTGATCTCGCCGAGACCACCTCGGAGACCAAGATCAAGAAAATCACCAAGCGTCTGAAAGTGCTCGAGGCATTCCTGTATTCGGGCAATAAGCCGGAGTGGATGGTCCTCGAAATCCTCCCGGTGCTGCCGCCGGAACTGCGTCCTCTGGTACCGCTCGACGGCGGCCGCTTTGCGACCTCCGACCTCAACGATCTCTACCGGCGTGTCATCAACCGCAACAACCGCCTGAAGCGCCTGCTCGATTTGAACGCGCCGGACATCATCGTGCGCAACGAAAAGCGCATGTTGCAAGAGGCGGTGGACGCGTTGCTCGACAACGGCCGTCGTGGACGTGCCATTACCGGTGCCAACAAGCGTCAGCTCAAATCGCTGGCCGACATGATCAAGGGCAAGCAGGGCCGCTTCCGTCAGAACCTGCTCGGCAAGCGCGTGGACTATTCTGGCCGTTCCGTGATCGTCGTCGGCCCCACGCTCCGGCTGCATCAATGCGGCCTGCCGAAGAAAATGGCGTTGGAATTGTTCAAACCGTTCATTTTCAGCAAACTCGAATCCAAGGGCCTGGCGACCACTATCAAGGCAGCGAAGAAGATGGTGGAACAGGCCGGTCCCGAAGTGTGGGACATTCTCGAGGAAGTGATCCGCGAGCACCCGGTATTGTTGAACCGCGCCCCGACGCTGCACCGCCTCGGTATTCAGGCGTTTGAGCCGCAACTGGTCGAGGGCAAGGCGATCCAGCTGCATCCACTCGTTTGCGCCCCCTATAACGCTGACTTCGATGGCGACCAGATGGCGGTGCACATCCCGCTGTCGGTGGAGGCGCAGCTCGAAGCACGCACGCTCATGATGTCCACCAACAATATTCTTTCGCCCGCGAACGGCGATCCCATCATCGTGCCGTCTCAGGATATTGTCCTCGGTCTTTATTACATGACCCGCGAGCACATCAACGCCCTCGGTGAGGGCAAGGCCTTTGCAGATGTGGCTGAGGTGCATCGCGCCTATAACAGCGGCCATCTCGCGTTACAGGCGCGCATCAAGACGCGCATCCGTGAGTTGCAGTTCGACGACAAGGGCAAGACAGTTGAGACACGAAAACTCTATGACACCACCGTGGGCCGGGCGCTGCTGTCGGAAATGTTGCCCGACGGTCTTCCGTTCGAGCTCATCAACCGCGTGCTCAAGAAGAAGACGATCTCCGAACTCATCAATGCCTGCTACCGGCGCGTGGGTCTGAAGGCCACCGTCATTTTTGCCGACCAGCTGATGTACACCGGTTTCGCTTATGCCACGCGCGCAGCGGTGTCCTTTGGCATGGACGACATGATCATTCCGGAAGTGAAGGCCGAAATCATCGGCCAGGCCGAGGGTGAGGTGAAGGCGATCCAGAACCAGTACGCCTCGGGCCTTCTGACCGATGGAGAGCGTTACAACAAGGTTGTGGACATCTGGACGCACACTTCCGAGCGTGTCGCCAAGACCATGATGGATCAGCTCGGCAGCGAGGAAGTGACCGACTCCCAGGGCAAGAAGGCAAAGCAGGAATCGTTCAATTCTATCTTCATGATGGCGGATTCCGGTGCGCGCGGCAGCGCCGCCCAGATTCGTCAACTTGCTGGCATGCGTGGCCTGATGGCCAAGCCCGACGGCTCGATCATTGAGACGCCGATCACGGCGAACTTCCGCGAAGGGCTGAACGTGTTGCAGTACTTCATCTCGACGCACGGCGCGCGCAAAGGCCTAGCCGATACCGCACTCAAAACCGCCAACTCGGGTTACCTCACGCGTCGCCTGGTGGATGTGTGCCAGGACCTCGTGGTGACCGAAGACGATTGCGGCACCACGGATGGTGTCACCAAATCCGCACTGGTCGAAGGCGGCGAAATCGTAATCCCGCTGCGCGACCGCATCCTCGGCCGCGTGGTTATTGGAGATATTCGCGATCCCAGCAACGAGAAGAAAGTGCTGATTTCGGACGGTGCGGTACTTGACGAGATGGCTGTGTCCCTGCTTGAAGATCGCAATATCGACCAGGTGCAGGTGCGCTCACCGGTAAGCTGTCAGACCCGCTACGGGGTGTGTCGTCAGTGCTACGGACGTGATCTCGGGCGCGGGCACCTTGTCAATCTCGGCGAATCCGTGGGCGTTATTGCCGCCCAGTCGATTGGTGAACCGGGTACGCAGCTCACCATGCGCACGTTCCACATCGGCGGTGCGGCGTCGCGCGCCGCGGCGGTGTCACGCATCGAGGTCAAAACCACGGGCGTGGCGCGCCTCAAGAACCTCAAGGTGGTCAAGCACACCAGCGGCAACTATGTCGCGGTGTCACGTTCCGGCGAACTGATCATTCAAGACGACCAGGGACGCAATCGCGAGCGTTACAAGCTCCCTTTCGGTGCCGTGTTGTCGGTGCATGACGGTTCCAAGGTGAAGAGCGGCGCCGTGGTCGCCAACTGGGACCCGCACACGCACCCGATCATCACCGAGGTGGCGGGCAAGGTTAATTTCAGCGATCTCATCGAAGGCGTGACGGTCAACAAGCAGACCGACGAGATCACGGGCCTGTCGACTTACGTCGTGCTCGATGCCAAACACCGTTCCGGCACCAAGGACATCCGACCGGTCATCACGCTGGTGGATGGCAAGGGCAAGCCGGTCAACATTCCGGGCACGGAAATTCCGGCCAAGTACATGCTGCCGCCAGGAGCCATCATCACCGTGGAAGGCGGCGCCAAGGTCGGTGTGGGCGATGTGTTGGCGCGCATTCCGCAGGAGTCGATCAAGACCCGCGATATCACCGGCGGTCTGCCGCGGGTGGCGGAGCTGTTCGAGGCACGTAAGCCCAAGGATTTTGCGATCTTGGCTGAAGTCAGCGGGGTAATTTCTTTCGGCAAGGACACCAAGGGCAAGCAACGCCTCATTATTAATGACAAAGACGGCGTGGAACACGAGTACCTGATCCCGAAGGGCCGTCACATCACGGTGTTCGAGGGGGAGACGGTGGAGCAGGGTGATACCATCGTCGAGGGCGCGCCGGTCGCGGCCGACATCCTGCGCCTGCTGGGTGTCGAGGCCCTTACCAATTACATTGTGGATGAAATCCAGGACGTGTACCGCCTCCAGGGTGTGAAGATCAATGACAAGCACATCGAGGTAATTGTGCGCCAAATGTTGCGCAAGGTGCGGGTGCTGGACTCCGGCGACACGCGCTACCTGCCGGGCGAGCAGGCCGAACGCGCGCGCGTGGTTGAGGACAACGAGGAACTGGCCAGCCAGAAAAAGAAGCTGGCCACCTACGAACCGTTGCTCCTGGGTATCACCAAGGCGTCACTGTCGACCGAGTCGTTCATCTCCGCGGCCTCGTTCCAGGAAACGACACGCGTGCTGACGGAAGCGGCGATCACGGGCAAGCAGGATTTGCTGCGCGGCCTAAAGGAAAACGTGATCGTGGGTCGACTGATCCCGGCTGGCACCGGGCTCGCCTACCACCAGCAACGCCGGCGCGAGCGTGGCGAAGCCAAGCAGGAGGCCAAGGAACTGAAGCAATCCCTGACGGGCGCGCTTTCCGGCAAACCCTCGGCGCGCAGCGGGGAAGAGGCGGTGGGGACGTAATACCCTACCCCGCCGGACCCGTCTCCGCCGGCCGTATTTCCGGGGTCGGCAGGAAGTGATAATGGCGGCCAAAGTCCTGGAAAATGGCCGTAAAAGCCCGCTAATGGCTTGACACATAAGGGGTGTGTCCCTAGAATCGCGCCCCTCAGACAGGCCGGGTTCCCGCCGGCCTGTCTTTGTTAAAGCCTCTGAGAATTCTTAAAAGAGCTGTGGCATTTCAGGCCGACGGGCCGGGTTCCGCAGGTTCTGCGCTGACCGCGTGAATTAGGTGGCGATCAATAAATCCAAGATTTCCGCGAGAGCGGAGGTCTCTGCTTTGAATTGTATAACGGTAGGATAGAGATGCCGACGATTAACCAATTAGTGGCCAAGGGGCGCAAGCGCCTGCGCAGTAAAAGCAAGGTGCCGGCCCTCGAAGCATGTCCGCAGCGCCGCGGGGTGTGCACACGCGTGTACACCACCACACCGAAGAAACCAAACTCGGCGCTCCGGAAAGTTGCGAAAGTCCGTTTAACCAATGGTTACGAGGTCATTACTTATATCGGCGGCGAAGGACACAATCTTCAGGAACACTCCGTGGTATTAATCCGCGGTGGGCGCGTGAAGGACCTGCCCGGCGTGCGCTACCACACGGTGCGCGGTTCGCTCGATACCGCCGGTGTGGCCGATCGCAAACAGGGCCGTTCCAAGTACGGCGCCAAGCGCCCCAAGACGTAAGAGGGATTTATGCCGAGACGCCGAGAGGTTCCCAAACGTGAAGTCACACCGGATCCGAAATACCTGAGCGAGACCGTCGCTAAATTCATCGCGGTGGTGATGAAGAGCGGCAAGAAGTCCGTGGCCGAGAAAATTGTATACGGCGCACTCGACACAATGGCCGAACGCAGCAAGAAGGACCCGATCGAGATGTTCAATCAGGCCCTGACCAATGTGCGTCCGCTGGTCGAGGTCAAAAGCCGTCGCGTCGGCGGTGCCACGTATCAGGTGCCGGTCGAGGTACGCTCCGGTCGCCAGATGGCATTGGCGATGCGTTGGGTAGTGGAAGCGGCCCGCACCCGTGGCGGCAAGTCCATGGCGGCGCGCATGGCGGATGAATTGATGGACGCCGCGGACAAGCGCGGCAATGCCGTGAAGAAGCGCGAAGACGTGCATCGCATGGCCGAGGCCAACAAGGCCTTCTCGCATTACCGCTGGTAATCGATTAACCGTTCTTTATATATAGAGGATTATAGTCGTGGCCCGTACAACCCCCATCGAACGCTACCGGAACATTGGCATCATGGCGCACATCGATGCCGGAAAAACCACGACCACGGAGCGTATCCTGTTCTACACCGGTGTCTCGCACAAGATCGGCGAGGTGCACGACGGCGCTGCCATCATGGACTGGATGGAGCAGGAGCAGGAGCGCGGCATCACCATCACCTCGGCGGCCACCACCTGCTTCTGGAAAGGCATGGACCAGGCGCGCCCGGAACACCGCTTCAACATCATTGATACCCCCGGCCATGTCGACTTCACTATCGAGGTCGAGCGAAGCTTACGCGTGCTCGACGGCGCGATCTTCGTGCTGTGCGCAGTGGGTGGCGTGCAGCCGCAGTCCGAGACAGTCTGGCGCCAGGCCAATAAATACAAGGTTCCGCGCATCGCGTTTGTGAACAAGATGGACCGGGCCGGCGCGAATTTCCTCACGGTCGTGTCCCAACTCAAGGAGCGTCTTGGCGCCAATGCCGTGCCGTTGCAGCTTCCCATCGGCGCCGAAGAAGGCTTCAAAGGCGTTGTCGATCTTATCAAGATGAAGGCCATCTACTGGGACGATTCCACCCAGGGCATGAAGTTCGAGGAAAAAGACATCCCCGCCGAGATGCTTGATCAGTGCAAGAAATACCGCGAGAAGATGATCGAGGCGGCGGCCGAGGCGAATGAAAAGGTGATGGAGAAATATCTCCACGGCGAGGCGCTGACCACCGACGAGATCAAGCACGGCCTGCGCGAACGCAACCTCAAGCTCGAAATCGTGCCAGTGTTGTGTGGCTCGGCCTTCAAGAACAAGGGCGTGCAGGCGGCGCTGGACGCCGTCATTGATTTCATGCCGGCACCGTCCGAGCGGCCTGCCATCAAGGGCCATCTCGACGACAAGGATGGCACCGAGGATGAGCGTCATGCCTCCGACGATGAGCCGTTCTCGGCGTTGGCGTTCAAGATCGCGACCGACCCCTTCGTTGGCGCGCTCACCTATATCCGTGTGTACTCCGGCGTGTTGACCTCCGGTGATACCGTGTACAACCCGACCCGCAGCAAAAAGGAGCGCATCGGCCGCCTCCTCCAGATGCATGCCAACGAGCGCAAGGAGATCAAAGAAGTGCGCGCTGGCGACATCGCCGCGTGCGTGGGCCTGAAGGAAATCGCCACCGGCGAGACGCTCAGCGACCCGGACAAGGTGATCATGTTGGAACGCATGGAATTCCCCGAGCCGGTGATTTCACAGGCCGTCGAGCCCAAGACCAAGGCGGATCAGGAGAAGATGGGCTTGGCCCTGGGCCGCCTCGCCCAGGAAGACCCCTCTTTTCGCGTGTATACCGACGAAGAATCCAGTCAAACCATTATCGCTGGCATGGGTGAGTTGCATCTTGAGGTTATCGTTGAGCGCATGAAGCGCGAGTTTAGCGTCGAGGCAAATGTCGGCAAGCCACAGGTCGCCTACCGCGAGACCATCCGCAAGGCAGTGGATCAGGAGCACCGCTTCGTAAAGCAATCCGGCGGCCGCGGCCAGTATGGTCACGTCGTCATCAAGTTTGAACCGCAAGAACCCGGCAAGGGCTTCGAGTTTGTGGACGCCATCAAGGGCGGCGTGATCCCGAAAGAATTCATCCCGGCTGTGCGCAAGGGCGTGGACGAAGCGATGCAGCGTGGCATCAAGTACGGTTACCCGGTGGTGGATGTGAAGGCAACACTGCACTACGGTTCGTACCACGAGGTGGACTCGAACGAAAACGCCTTCAAGATGGCCGCCATCCTGTGCTGGCGTGATGCCGGTCTGAAGGGCGATCCGGTCCTGCTCGAACCGATCATGGACGTCGAAGTCACTTCCCCGGCGGATTACCTGGGCAATGTCATGGGCGACCTGAACTCGCGCCGCGGCATCATCATGAGCCAGGAAGACGGTCACGGTAACGTGAAGATTATTCGCTCTGAGGTACCGCTGGCGAACATGTTTGGCTATTCCACGAGCCTGCGCTCGGCGACCCAGGGTCGCGCGACGTACACGATGGAATTCAAGAAATATGCGCCGGTTCCGGCCAACGTGGCGGAGTCCATCCTAAAAAAAGCTAGTTGATGACGAGAAAGATTAATCGCCGGTTCATCATCTAATCGAGCAACTGAAATATACGAGGCAGAGAAAGATGTCCAAGGAAAAATTCTCCCGCACCAAACCGCACCTGAACGTCGGCACCATCGGTCACGTCGACCATGGCAAGACCACGCTCACGGCGGCCATCACCAAGGTGCTCGCCGCCAAGCACGGCGGCGAGGTCAAGGGCTACGACCAGATCGACAACGCCCCGGAAGAGCGCGAGCGTGGCATCACCATCTCCACCACGCACGTGGAGTACACCTCGGACAAGCGCCACTACGCCCACGTCGACTGCCCGGGGCATGCCGACTACGTCAAAAACATGATCACCGGCGCGGCGCAAATGGACGGCGCGATATTGGTCGTCTCGGCCGCCGACGGCCCCATGCCCCAGACCCGCGAACACATTCTCTTGGCGCGCCAGGTCGGGGTGCCTTATATCGTCGTGTACCTGAACAAGGCCGACCAGGTCGACGACAAGGATCTGCTGGAGTTGGTGCAGGAAGAGGTACGCGATCTCTTAAAGAAATACGGCTTCCCCGGCGACAAGACCCCGATCGTCATCGGCAGCGCCTTGAAGGCCCTGGAAGGCGACCAGGGCGAACTGGGCGAACCCTCCATCCACAAGCTGGCCGAGGCGCTGGACTCCTATATTCCGCAACCGCAGCGCGCCATCGACGGGCCGTTCCTGATGCCGATCGAAGACGTGTTCTCCATCTCCGGCCGCGGCACCGTGGTGACCGGCCGTATCGAGCGCGGTATCGTCAAGGTGGGCGATGAAATCGAGATCGTCGGCATCAAGCCGACCACCAAGACCACCGTCACCGGCGTCGAGATGTTCCGCAAACTGCTGGATCAGGGCGAGGCCGGCGACAACGTCGGCGTGCTCTTGCGCGGCACCAAGCGGGAAGAGGTCGAGCGCGGCCAGGTGCTGGCCAAGCCCGGCTCCATCACCCCGCACACCAAGTTCGAAGCCGAAGTGTATGTATTGACCAAGGAAGAGGGCGGCCGGCATACGCCGTTCTTCCAGGGCTACCGTCCGCAGTTCTACTTTAGAACCACCGACGTCACCGGCTCCGTGGAACTGCCCCAGGGCACCGAAATGGTCATGCCCGGGGACAACATCAAGATGGTCGTCACCCTGATCAACCCCATCGCCATGGAACAGGGCCTGCGCTTCGCCATCCGCGAAGGCGGCCGCACCGTGGGCGCCGGGGTGGTGGCGAAGGTAATTGAATAGGATTCGAGCAACAGAACATGGCTAATCAGAAGATCCGCATCCGTCTTAAGGCCTTCGATCATCGTCTGATCGATCGCTCTGCGGCGGAAATTGTCGACACGGCGAAGCGTACCGGTGCGCTCGTGCACGGTCCGATTCCGCTGCCATCGAAGGTGGAGCGTTACACGCTCAATCGCTCGCCGCATTGCGACAAGAAATCGCGCGACCAATTCGAGGTGCGCACGCACAAGCGGATCATGGACATTATCGAGCCCACGGACAAAACCGTAGATGCGCTCATGAAACTCGATCTCGCCGCCGGCGTGGACGTGGAAATAAAGCTTTCCTGAGACTGAACCCATGGCACTCGGACTCGTAGGAAGAAAAATCGGCATGACCCGTCTGTTCAAGGAGAACGGCGAGGGCACGCCCGTCACGGTACTGGAGGTGACCGCCAACCGCGTCGCCCAGGTGAAGGACGAAGCGAAGGATGGTTACCGTGCAGTGCAGTTGACCGTGGGTAACCGTCGGGCCGATCGGCTGACGAAACCCATGGCCGGCAAGTACGCCAAGGCCGGAGTCGAACCGGGCCGACAGCTTCGGGAATTCCGTCTGGCGGCCAACGAAGGCGCCGATCTCAAGGCCGGCACCGAGGTCAAGCTCGACATCTTCCAGGTAGGGAGCCACGTGGACGTGCAGGGCATCTCGATCGGCAAGGGTTTCGCCGGCGTGATGAAGCGTCATCACTTTGCCGGCGGGCGCGCGAGCCACGGTAACTCGTTGAGCCACCGGGTCCCAGGCTCCATCGGCCAGCGCCAGACGCCGGGTCGTGTATTCCCCGGAAAGAAAATGGCGGGTCATTTAGGTGACGCCACGGCCACTTGTCTGAATCTCGAAGTCATGCAGGTCGACGCCGAGCGCCACCTGCTCATGGTCAAGGGCGCGGTGCCCGGGCCCAAGGGCCATGACGTCATGATCCGCCCGAGCGTTAAGATGAAAGTCAAATCCAAGCCGACCAAGGCGGCGAAGTAAGGAATGAACATGAAAGTGCAAGTCATGGACGGTTCGGGGTCAGCGTCGGATCTTCAAGTATCCGATGCCGTGTTCGCTGCGGCGTATAACGAACCACTGGTCCATCAGGTGGTGGTGGCCTATCAGGCGACTGGCCGGCAGGGCACGCGCAAGCAAAAGACCCGTGCTGAAATTCGTGGTGGTGGGCGTAAGCCGTGGCGCCAGAAGGGCACCGGTCAGGCGCGCGCGGGTACCATTCGCAGCCCGCTGTGGCGCGGCGGCGGCAAGATTTTCCCGGCCTCGCCGGACGAGAATTTCGCGCAGAAGGTCAATCGCAAGATGTATCGTGGTGCACTGCGCGCGATCCTGTCCGAGCTGTTGCGTCAGGGGCGGCTGGTCATGGTGGCTGATTTCAAAATCGATCAGCCCAAGACCCAAACGCTGGTCGAGACACTCAAGAAACTCGACATGCCGGACGTGCTGATCATTACGGACGCGCAGGATAATAATTTGTCGCTGGCGGCCCGTAATCTGCCGGATGTCGACGTGCGCTTGGTCGGAGCTGTCGATCCGGTGAGCTTGGTCCGGCACGAGAAAGTTATCCTGACACAGGGCGCGATCAAGAAGTTCGAGGAGATGCTGGCATGAGCGCGGCGGCGACGAAGAAGTCAGGTGCTCGCAGCGCTTCCACCGAGGGAACAGCGGGGAAGGCGGCCGTGAGCGATGAGAAACTGTTTCAGGTGATTATCTCCCCGCATGTCTCCGAGAAGAGCACGCGGTTGGCTGACAAGGATCGGCAGATGGTTTTTGAAGTTCGCCGTGACGCCAGCAAGCCGGTCATCAAGCTGGCGGTGGAGAAGATGTTCAATGTCCAGGTCGAGTCGGTGACGCTGACGAACGTCAAAGGTAAGCGCAAGCAGACGGGGCGCATGCCGGGTCGCCGGCAGGATTGGAAGAAGGCTTACGTGCGCCTGAAACCGGGCCAGGACATCAATTTCGTCGGACAGCAATAAGGATTATCAGGAATTCAGACAATGGCACTGGTCAAGATCAAACCGACGTCCCCGGGTTCCCGCGCTACGGTGCGGGTCAAGAGCCCCGGACTGCACAAAGGTGCGCCGCATGCCCCGTTGCTTGAAAAGAAGCGGCGTGGCAGCGGACGAAACAATTATGGCCGCGTCACCACCCGTCACCAGGGCGGTGGCCACAAACAGCACTACCGTATCATCGATTTCAAGCGCGACAAGGATAATGTTCCAGGGCGCATCGAACGTCTCGAGTACGATCCCAATCGTAGCGCCAATATTGCCCTGGTGCTGTATGCCGACGGCGAGCGCCGCTATATCATCGCCCCCAAGGGAGTGGAGGTCGGCGTGGAAATCCTGTCTGGTGCGGACGCCCCTATTAAACCGGGCAATTGCCTTCCGTTGCGAAATGTCCCGGTCGGCAGCACCGTGCATTGCGTCGAGCTCAAGCAGCGTGGCGGTGCCCAGCTCGCTCGTGCCGCCGGTTCCGGCATCCAGTTGGTCGCGCGCGAGGGCGATTACGCCCAGTTACGGCTGCGTTCGGGCGAAGTGCGCAAGGTGCATGTGGACTGTCGTGCCGTTATCGGCGAAGTCGGCAATGCCGAACACAGCCTGCGCAAGCTTGGCAAGGCTGGCGCGTCACGCTGGCGCGGCATCCGTCCGACCGTGCGCGGCACTGCCATGAACCCGGTGGATCATCCCCACGGGGGGGGCGAGGGCCGCACCAAGGGCGGTCGTCACCCGGTCAGCCCATGGGGTACGCCGACCAAGGGCTACAAGACGCGCGCGAACAAGCGCACCAATTCTATGATCATTCACCGGCGCAAGCTGAAAAAGGGGTTTTGATCCGTGCCACGTTCAGTCAGGAAAGGACCGTATGTCGATACGCACCTCGCCACCAAGGTGGACAAGGCGCGCATGGAAAGCAGCAAAAAGCCGATCAAGACTTGGTCGCGTCGCTCGACCATCACGCCGGATTTCGTGGGTCTCACGATCGCGGTGCACAACGGGCGCCAGCATGTGCCGCTGCTGATCACCGAAAACATGGTCGGCCACAAGCTCGGCGAGTTCGCCGCGACCCGCACTTTCAAAGCGCACTCGGGTAATCGCAAAGTGACGACGGAAGAGACGAAATAACGCCATGCAAGCGACCGCGATTCTCAAATATGTCCGGGTGTCCGCGCAAAAGGGACGTCTTGTAGCTGACCAAATACGCGGCCTGCCGGTGGCGCGCGCCTTGGAAGTGCTCCAGTTCAGCCCCAAGAAGGCGGCGGGACACGTGCGCAAGGTGTTGGAATCCGCCATCGCCAATGCCGAACACAACGAGGGGGCGGACGTGGATGAGCTCAAAGTGGCCACGATCCAGGTGGATGGTGGGCCGACGATGCGGCGTTTTCATTCTCGCGCCAAGGGGCGCGGCGTGCGTATCTTGAAGCGCACGAGCCACATTACCGTGATCGTGAGCGACGAGAAGAAAAAACCGACGCGCACAGCCAAGAAGGAGAAAAGCTGATGGGCCAGAAAGTCAATCCAATCGGATTCCGCATGGGGATCAGCCGTGACTGGACCGCCAAGTGGTATGCCGGCACCAAGACCTATACCCAGAACCTGCTCTCGGATATTGCACTGCGTGATTATCTAAAGGAAAGGCTCAAAAACGCCGCACTCAGCACAATCGTGATCGAGCGCCCGGCGCAGAGCATCAACATCACGGTGCATACGGCGCGACCCGGGATTGTCATCGGCAAGAAGGGCGAGGACATTGAAAAGCTGCGTCAGGAGCTGACCCGGCTTGCCGGCCGACCGGTGCAGTTGGCGGTGGAAGAGGTCCGACAGCCGGAACTGGATTCGCAATTGGTGGCCGAAAACATCGCCCAGCAGCTCGAGAAACGCATCATGTTCCGTCGCGCCATGAAGCGCGCCGTGACCAATGCCATGCGCCTGCGCGCGCTGGGCATCAAGATCATGGTCGCGGGGCGCCTGAACGGCGCAGAGATCGCGCGTACCGAATGGTATCGTGAGGGGCGTGTGCCACTGCACACGCTGCGCGCCGATATCGATTACGGTTTTGCCGAAGCCCATACAACCTATGGAAAAATCGGCGTGAAGGTCTGGATTTTCAAGGGTGAGGTCTTCGACCAGGACGCGCCGAAGAGCGAGGATGCCGAGGCCCAGAAGAAAGGGGCAATGGCCTGATTTAGGAATTGATCGTTATGCTGCAACCGAAACGGACGAAATATCGCAAACAGATGAAAGGCCGCAATCGCGGCTTGGCCCTGCGTGGCAATAAGGTCAGCTTCGGCGAGTACGGTCTGAAGGCCACCACGCGCGGTCGTCTGACCTCGCGTCAGATCGAAGCCGCGCGACGCGCGTTGACGCATTTCATCAAACGTGGCGGCCGCGTCTGGATCCGGGTGTTTCCGGACAAACCGGTTTCGAAGAAACCGCTGGAAGTCCGCATGGGTAGCGGCAAGGGTAACGTCGAGTATTGGGTGGCGCTAATCCAGCCGGGTGCTGTGTTGTATGAAATGGAAGGCATCAACGAGCAGGAGGCGCGCGCGGCGTTCAAGCTGGCCGCCGCCAAGCTCCCGGTCAGAACCGCGTTTGTGACCAGATCACTCTAGGCGGGACGACAATGAAAGCAAAAGATTTTAGAGAGATGGACGCGGCTGCGCGCCAGAAGGAGATGACCGATATGCTGCGCGAGCAATTCAATCTGCGTATGCAGAAGGCAACCGGGCAGTTGGCCAACACGGCAAACCTAACTAAGGTGCGGCGCAACATCGCGCGCCTGCGCACGGTCATGAATCAGAAGTCAGGATAAGGACATGAGCGAACAGACGAAAACCGCGCGCTCGGCCACGGGCCGTGTAATCAGCAACAAGATGAACAAGACGATTACCGTGCAGGTGGATCGCCGTATCCGGCATCCGCTGTACGGCAAGATCATCACGCGTCATTCCAAGCTGCACGCGCACGATGAAGGCAACGAGTGCAAGCAGGGCGATCTGGTGGTCATCGAGGAATGCCGCCCGCTTTCCAAGACCAAGGCCTGGCGCCTGGTGAAGGTGCTGGAGCGAGCCCGGGAAGTCTGAAAAGGGCCTGTTTTTTGGCTGAATTAAAGGCAAATGTTATAATCGCCCGTTTTTCTGGAATCGGGTGCGCAGTGTGGAGACAGGATAATGATTCAGATGCAGAGCCTGCTGATGGTGGCCGATAACAGCGGGGCTAAAACGGTGCAGTGCATCAAGGTGCTGGGGGGTTCCAAGCGCCGTTATGCCGGCATTGGTGACGTGATCAAGGTCAGCGTGAAGGAAGCGATTCCTCGCGGCAAAGTCAAAAAAGGTGATGTTTACGACGCCGTGATCGTGCGCACCCGCAAGGGCGTGCGTCGCACAGACGGGTCGGTGATTCGGTTCGACACCAATGCTGCGGTGTTGCTGGATAACAAGCGTGAGTTGATCGGGACCCGCATATTCGGCCCCGTGACACGTGAGCTGCGCAGCGAACAATTCATGAAGATTATCTCGCTCGCGCCAGAAGTGCTTTAAGGTAAAGATATGAAAAAGATTCGTAAGGGTGACAAGGTGGTAGTACTCGCGGGCCGCGACAAAGGCAAGCAGGGCACGGTGCTGCGTGTGCTCGACGACAGCCGCATACTGATTCAGAACGTCAACATGATCAAGCGCCACACCAAACCCAATCCCAACAAAGGGGTAACCGGCGGTATCATCGACCGGGAAGCGCCGATTCATGTCTCCAACGTCGCGTTGTTCAACCCGGGAACGGGCAAGGGCGAGCGCGTGGGTATGCGTCTGATGCAGGATGGCAGCAAAGTCAGGTTTTTCAGGAAAAGCGGCGAAGTCGCCGATGTGAAATAGGGTTAAGCGCCATGACAAGACTTCAGGAACATTATCAGAAAAGCGTGAAGCCCGCGTTGCAGGCCAAGTTCGGTTACAAGAACGTGATGCAGGTCCCGCGAATCACCAAGATCACCCTCAACATGGGGGTCGGTGAGGCCATGGCCGACAAGAAAGTGATCGACCATGCCGCCAGCGACATGATGCTGATCAGCGGCCAGAAGCCGCAGATCACGCGCGCGCGCAAGTCGATCGCCAATTTCAAGGTGCGCGAGAACTGGCCGGTGGGCTGCAAGGTGACGCTTCGCGGTGCGCGCATGTATGAATTTCTGGATCGCCTCATCAGTGTCGCGATTCCACGCATTCGCGATTTCCGCGGACTGCCGTCACGATCATTCGACGGGCGCGGCAACTATTCGCTCGGCATCAAGGAACAGATTATTTTCCCCGAGATCGACTTCGACAAGGTCGACGCGATCCGGGGATTGGATATCACCATTGCCACCAACGCCAAGACGGACGCCGAAGCGCGGGAGCTCCTGGTGGCATTTAATTTTCCGCTGCGCAGCTGAGGATTTCCGATGGCCAAACAAAGCATGATTAACCGTGACCAGCGCCGTGGCGTGCTTGTTGCCAAGTACGCTGCCCGGCGCGCCGAGCTGCGTGCCAAGGTCAAGAACGTGAAGTTGTCCGAAGAGGAACGCCACATGGCCATGGTGGCGCTGCAGAAATTACCACGCGACTCGAGCTACATCCGTCGCCGTAATCGCTGCAGCCTAACCGGTCGTCCACGCGGTTACTACCGCAAGTTTGGCCTCTCACGCAGCAAGCTGCGCGAGATCATGATGCGCGGTGAAGTGCCGGGCGTGGTCAAGGCGAGCTGGTAAGAGGAACTGAATTTATGATGACCGATCCGATTGCCGATCTGCTGACCCGTATCCGCAACGGCCAACAGGCCGAAAAGGTGAGCGTGCGCATTCCCGCTTCCCGTCTCAAGTTGGCAGTGGCCAAGGTGTTGCAGGACGAGGGTTATATCGAGGCCTGCCGAGAAGTGACCGAGGACGGCCGGCCATTGCTCGAGATCGCCCTGAAATATCACGACGGTCAGCCGGTGATCGAGCGCCTGGAGCGCGCCAGTCGACCCGGACTGCGACGTTACGCGGGCAAGCAGCGCCTTCCGCGCGTGGACGGTGGCATGGGGGTCGCAATCGTCTCGACCTCCCAGGGCATCATGTCCGACCGCGCCGCCCGCCAGGCAGGCCTCGGCGGTGAAATATTGTGCATCGTTTCCTGAGAGCATGAACCATGTCGCGTATTGCTAATTATCCGGTGACTGTCCCAAGCGGCGTGCAGGTGGCGCTCGCGGGCGCCAAAGTCAGTGTGAAAGGACCCAAGGGGACCCTGGAACACGAGGCGCACCCACTGGTGAAAGTGATCCAGGAAGGCAGCCAGTTGAAGTTCAAGCGCACGAACGATTCGACGCTGGCGCGCGCTGTTTCCGGCACCACACGGGCGCTGGTGAACAACATGGTCAACGGGGTGACCCGGGGCTTCGAGAAGAAGCTCACTATTATCGGTGTCGGCTACCGCGTTGCAGTACAGGGCAAGAAACTAAACCTGACGCTCGGGTATTCACATCCGATCGTGTACGACATCCCCAACGGGATCACGATCGAGGCGCAGGACCAGACCAATCTGTTGGTCAAGGGTGCCGACAAACAGCTCGTGGGCCAGGTGGCAGCAGAGATTCGCGCCTTCCGTTCACCGGAGCCGTACAAGGGCAAAGGCGTGCGCTATGTCGATGAAACCATCGTGAGGAAGGAAGCCAAGAAGAAGTAGTCGAGCAACCGAGGAATATGAAAAAAGAGATCAATCCACGTCATCGCCGGGCGCTGCGCATCCGCCGCAAGATCGTTGGCCTGCAAGCCGAGCGCCTGTGCGTGCATCGCACGCCGCGTCATATCTATGCGCAAATCATCGACAAGACGGGCGAGAAGGTGCTGGCCGCCGCCTCCACGGTCGAGGCGGATGTGCGCAGTCAGATCAAGCATGGCGGCAATGTCGAGGCGGCCAAGCTGATCGGCAAACGCATTGCCGAGAAGGCAAAAACGGTGGGTATCACGCGCGTGGCGTTTGACCGCTCCGGCTTTAAGTACCACGGGCGTTTGAAGGCGCTGGCCGACGCTGCGCGCGAAAACGGTTTAGAATTCTGAGGACGACACATTGGCAGCTTTCAAAGATTCTGAAGCACGAGGCGACAACCTCCAGGAAAAACTCATCAGCGTTCGACGCGTGGCCAAGGTCGTCAAAGGCGGTCGCATTTTCGGCTTCTCGGCTCTCACCGTGGTCGGCGACGGCGCCGGTCGCATTGGGATTGGCCGCGGCAAGGCACGCGAAGTCCCGGCGGCAGTCACCAAGGCCATGGAAAACGCACGCCGCAACATGCTGAAGGTTCAGCTTAAAGGCCCCACCTTGCATCACGCGGTCACCGCCGCGCACGGCGCTTCCAAGGTCGTGATCAAGCCGGCCTCGGTGGGCACGGGCATCATTGCAGGCGGCGCCATGCGTGCAGTGTTCGAGGTCGTGGGGGTGCAGGACGTGCTGGCCAAGTGTCTTGGTTCGCGCAACCCGGTGAACATGGTTCGCGCCACCATCAAGGGGCTGCGCGCGATGCATAGTCCGGAATCGGTCGCCCGCAAGCGCGGCAAGCGCGTGGAAGAGATTCTTGGTTAAGGAACAAATCATGACAGCCAATCCGAAAACCGGCAAGAAGTTGCGCGTGACCCTGCTGAAAAGCCCGTACGGCACCGGCAAGAGCCACATGGCCACGGTGCGCGGTCTTGGACTGCGTCGGCGGCATCACACGGTCGAGCTGGAGGACACTTCCGCCGTCCGCGGAATGATCAACAAGGTCGCCTATATGGTGAAGTGCGAGGAAATTTGACGATGCTACTGAATTCATTGAAGCCGGGTCGCGGCGCCAAGACCTCCCCTAAGCGATTGGGACGTGGCGGCGGTTCGGGCCTCGGCAAGACCTGTGGCAAGGGACACAAGGGCCAGACGGCGCGTGCCGGGGGTTATCACAAGGTCGGCTTTGAAGGCGGCCAGATGCCAATCCAGCGGCGCCTGCCCAAGCGCGGTTTCCGTTCACACATGAAAGCCCTGACGGCGGAAGTGCGTTTGCAAGAGCTTGGAAAAATCGAGGATGCTGTCATCGATCTGGCCGCACTCAAGAGAGCTAACATTGTTCCCGCTGAAGCGGAGCAGGCGAAAGTTTATTTGTCCGGCACGTTGGAAAAGCCGGTGACGTTACGTGGAATCCGCTTGACCAAGGGCGCGCGTGATGCCGTGGCCAAGGCTGGCGGAAAAATTGAGGACTGATGAGTAGCCCGACTGGCAGCTTCGGCGGTCTCGCGGGCCTCGGCAAGCTCACGGATCTGCGGCAACGGATCTTCTTCGTCCTGGGGGCATTGATTATTTACCGCATCGGGACCTACATCCCGGTGCCGGGCATCAACCCCGTGGCCCTGGCCCAGATGTTCGAAGGCACGCAAAGCTCGATCGTCGGATTATTCAATATGTTCTCCGGCGGGGCCCTGGAGCGGTTCTCGTTGTTTGCCCTCGGGATCATGCCGTACATCTCGGCCTCGATCATCATGCAGCTGATGTCGTCGACGATACCGGCGCTGGAACAACTGAAGAAGGAAGGTGAAAGCGGTCGTCGCAAGATCACCCAGTACACCCGTTACGGCACGGTGGTGCTGGCGACTTTTCAGGCGTTTGGTATCGCCATCGCCCTGGAGAGCCAGACATCGGCGGGTATGCCGGTGGTGGTAGCCCCGGGATTCGGTTTCAAGATGATTACGGTGATCTCGTTGGTGACCGGGACGATGTTTTTGATGTGGCTCGGCGAACAGATCACCGAGCGTGGAATCGGCAACGGCATCTCGATCCTGATCTTCGCAGGCATCGTGGCAGGATTGCCCGGAGCCATTGCGCATACGCTGGAACTGGCGAGTCGCGGCACGTTCAATCCGTTGTTCGTGTTAACGTTGTTTGCCATTGCGCTGGCGGTAACCGCCTTCGTGGTGTTTGTGGAGCGCGGCCAGCGGCGCATCACGGTGAATTACGCCAAGCGTCAGCAGGGGCGCCGGATGATGGCGGGGCAGACCAGCCATCTGCCGCTCAAGGTCAACATGGCGGGCGTGATTCCACCGATCTTCGCCTCGAGCATTATCCTGCTCCCGGCCACGGTCGTGAGCTGGTTTGGTCAGGCAGAGGGCATGGAATGGCTGCGCAACATTGCCACGACCCTGTCGCCCGGCCAGCCGATATACGTGATTTTGTACGCTTCGGCGATCGTGTTTTTCTGTTTCTTTTACACCGCCCTGGTGTTCAACCCCAAGGAGACGGCGGAGAACCTGAAAAAGTCCGGGGCGTTCATCCCAGGGATACGTCCGGGTGAACAGACGGCCGGTTATATCGATGGGGTGATGTCGCGGCTAACCCTGGCTGGCGCGGCGTACGTGACACTGGTTTGCCTGCTGCCGGAGTTCATGATCGTGAAGTGGAACGTGCCATTTTATTTCGGGGGCACTTCCTTGCTGATCGTGGTGGTGGTGTGCATGGATTTCATGGCCCAGGTGCAGGCCCGGTTGATGTCGCACCAGTATGAGAGCCTGCTGAAGAAGGCGAATCTGACCGGCGGGATGGGTATCCCGCGTTAGCAGGCATTTTGGCTGTATCAGGAGAAAAGCGATGAAAGTAAGGGCGTCCGTCAAGAAAATGTGCCGTAACTGCAAGATTGTGCGGCGCAAACGCGTAGTGCGCGTAATTTGTTCCGATCCGACCCACAAGCAGCGGCAGGGCTAGAAA
>Ga0224496_10000484_pt1 | contig 27510 bp, 22 predicted proteins | sample SF_Jul11_sed_USG_2_FD_168127 | JGI IMG/M metagenome (GOLD analysis project Ga0224496, IMG submission 168127) | Sediment microbial communities from San Francisco Bay, California, United States - SF_Jul11_sed_USGS_8_1 | ecosystem: Environmental > Aquatic > Marine > Sediment | place: USA...
GAGAGCACCGCCGAGCCAAATCTGCTGGGCTCTCGGTGTCTTTCGCGCGACAATCGCGCTGGGCGATCGCGCTGCTGGTCCGGATCGGCTCGGGTGCGGCCGCAGCTCGATAGCATCAGAGATGCCTAAGGATCCGGAAACAGTTGCCGATAGAAGAACGCCCTTCCAGGAGTCCGGAGGTAGATCCTCGTGCTATTGACCGGAAACAAGACGCTGCGGCAGATCGCTGGATTGGCCGAGACCTGCAACTTCCTCTTCCTCAAGTTGCTGCTCAAGAATCGCGCCAAGGCCCGCCAGTTCCCGGGTGAGATCTTCCGAAGCTATATGGGTTTGGTGCGGGACGAGCGGTGGGCTTGCCGAAGCATTTTCGAGCTGTTTCCGCAGGCGGCGGGCAATCGCGTCGTGCTCGAGCACATTCCGTGCGAGGGTCTGCTCACTCCACTCGAGCAGCTCGCCTGCCTTGCGCTGATCACCAAGTGCCTGCAGCCGCGGGCGATCTTCGAGATCGGAACCTACCGAGGGCGTACCGCGCTCAACTTCGCCTTGAACAGTCCCAAGGATTGCACCATCCACACGCTCGACCTTCCGCCCGGAATGCGGCTTGGCGACGATCTTCGGCAGAACAGCGCGGATCGGGACTTGATCAGAGCATCCTCGCCCGGCGCATGCTACGAGGGCAAGGACGTCGCATACAAGATCGAGCAGCTCTACGGAGACTCGAAGACCTTTGATTTCGCTCCGTACCGTCGATCCGTGGACATCGTCTATGTCGATGCAGCACATGACTACGAGGCGGTGTGCTCGGATTCTGAGAATGCGCTCGCGATGGTGAGAGCAAACGGCTGTGTGATCTGGGACGAGTTCGCAAACTACGGCGAATACAACGACGTGACGCGCGGCATTCAGGATGTGGTTGGGGTAGAGAACATCGTTCACGTCGAGAACACGCAGTTGGCGGTGTACTTTCAACCAGCCGATTGACGAGAACAGACCTCGGCCGCGCTTCGGAGAGCTTTCTTCCCGCCCGCCGTTTCCGCCTGCGCATCATCGACACGTTGACGCGCTTCGAGCGAGCGCAGGGCGTCTCGCACTCGCGTTCCGCGCCGGACGAGCGCGACGGCCTAACTCAATAAGGATCAGCGTGTTTCCGAGAGGAGAAGTGGTGCGCGTGGGCAGCCGCAGCAGACCTGCCTGTAGGAGGTCATTCCCGCGGTGAAGGTTCTCGTGATCGACGACGATCCGGTCTCTCTGGCCGTGAGCCGAGCGGCGTTGGAGAGCCGTGGACATGAGGTGCTGACGCTCGAGCGTGCGCTCGGCGCGGTGGCCGTGATTCTGCGCGAGCAGCCGGACGTCGTGGTGCTCGACCTCGAGATGCCCGGCCTGTCTGGCGACGCGTGGCTTCACATGCTGCGCGAGCGGCGCCTGCTGGAACGCGACCAGAAGCTCGCGGTGATTCTGCACAGCGGCGCCAAGTCCGGCGATCTCGAACGCATCGTGCTCGAGACGGGAGCGCTGGGCGGCATCCCCAAGCAGGGCAATCCTCTCACCTTCGCGAGCGATTTCGAGCGCCTCGTCGAGAAGCTCCCCGGCTGAGCCGAGCTTCCGCAGCACTCGCGCGGACGGAAGAAGGCGACTAGTAGCCGAGTGCGCTGCCGTCGAAGCGCATCTCCGACGCGCCGTGGTAGACGCCGTTCTCCGGGTCGCGCCAGATCGCCTGGTAACCGCCCACGTAGGCGTCTTCGCCGTGCCGCACCGTGTGGCCACGCCGGCGCAGCGCCTCGGCCACCGCGGCCGGCACGCCGGCCTCCAGCTCGACGATCCCGCCGTCGCGCATCACCTCGCCGCTGGGCTGGCTGCTTCCGCCGTGCGCGAAGCGCGCGGCGTCGCCGGCCTCCTGCACATTCATGCCGAAGTCGATCCAGTTCACCAGGACCTGCACCTGTCCCTGCGGCTGCACCGATCCGCCCATCACGCCGAAGCTCAGCGCGGGCGCGCCGTCCTTCATCACGAAGCCCGGGATGATGGTGTGAAAGGGCCGCTTCCCGGGCGCGTAGACATTCGGGTGACCGGGCTCGAGCGTGAACGAGTTGCCGCGATTCTGGAGCGTGAAGCCGAGCCCGTCGGGCACCAGGCCGCTGCCGAACTCGTAGTAGGTGCTCTGGATCATGGAGACCATCATGCCGCGCTCGTCCGCGGTGGCCAGATAGGTGGTGTCGCCGTGGCTCGGGGGCTCACCGGCGGGCAGCGACTGTGCGGCCCGATCCGGGCGCAGCAGCGCACGCCGCGAGCTCGCGTACTCGTTCGAGAGCAGCCAGGCGAGCGGCGCCTTCGAGAAGGCAGGATCCGCGTAGAAACGCGCCCGATCCTCGTAGGCGAGCTTCTTGGTCTCGATCATCACGTGCCAGAAGTCGGCGCTGGCGCGCCCCATGCCGGCGAGGTCGTAGCCCTCGAGCAGCTTGAGCATCTGCAGCACGGCGATGCCCTGACCGTTGGGGGGCAGCTCGAACACGTCGTAGCCGCGATAGCGCACGGAGACCGGATCCACCCACTCCCCCTGGTGTCGCGCGAGATCTTCGGCGTCGAGGAAGCCGCCGACGCGCTGCAGGTAGGCGACGAGTGTCCGCCCGAGGGCGCCGCGATAGAACGCCTCGCGGCCGCCCGCCGCGAGCGATGCGTAGCTCGCGGCCAGATCCTCGTTGCGGAAGATGGCGCCCGGCTTCGGCGTGCGGCCGTCGACCGCGAACGTGCGCAGCAGATTTGCGAGCTGCGCGTCGGGCAGTCCCGCTTCGCGGAGCGCGTCGATGCCCTCCTTCCAGGACGCGGCGTCCACCTCGGTGACGGGGATGCCTTCCTGCGCGTAGCGGATGGCGGGCGCGAGCAGCTCCGGCATGGGGAGCTTTCCGAAGCGCTCGTGCAGCGCGTACCAGCCGTCGACGGCGCCCGGCACCGACACCGCGAGTGGACCGAACGTGGGAATGCGATCGGCGCCGCCGAGCCGCTGGGCGAGCGCGTCGGAGCTCAGCCCGCGCGGCGAGCGGCCGCTTCCGTTGTACCCGTGCAGGCGCGCCGTCTGCGGATCCCAGACGATGGCGAAGAGATCGCCGCCGATTCCGCAGGCGTGCGGCTCCACCAGGGCGAGCAGCGCGTTGGCGGCGATCGCCGCGTCGACGGCGCTGCCGCCGCGCTTGAGCACATCGATCGCGACGGCCGAAGCCAGCGGGTGCGAGGTGGCCGCCATGCCGTGGCGTGCGAGCACCGGGCTGCGGCTCGCGAAGGCGCGGCCCGCATAGCGGGTGCCTCCGTCGTCGCCGGTCACGGCTGCCTGCGCCGCGCAGCCGAGCAGCGCAGCCAGCGCGAGCGCGACGCCCGCCGCTGTGCCTCGCCCCGTCCCATGCATCGCACTCCTCTCCGCGCCAACCGCCGGATCTTCGCAGCGGCGCTCGCCCACAAGGCAATACCGCGCGGCGCCCCGTGGGCCACGGCTCAGTCGTCTCCTCCCCGGGAGGCGTCGGGCCGGGCCTTGCCCCGCTCGAGCGCCTCGAGCACCTCGATCGGATTCGGTGCCGTGGTATCGATGCCGTGGCGCAGGTTGTACCAGCGCGCCGCGGCGTAGATCAAGGGCGCCGCCGCGACGAAGCCCAGCGCCCCGATCAGGCTCTCGTACTCGGCGGCAACGATCAGGTAGACGGCCAGGGCGCTGGGAACCAGCGCGGTGGGGATGATCACCGGCCAGCCGCCGGGAATGCGGAAGGGGCCGCGCAGGTTCGGATACTTCCAGCGCAGGATGAGCGGGCTCAGGAAGGTCAGGATGTAGGCCGGCACGGAGACCAGCGCGCCGAGCACGAGCAGCTCGACGAAGTCGAAGACCAGCGAGAGCACGCTGAAGAGGATCGCGTGGAAGACGAGCGCGATGTGGGGCGTGTCGTAGCGCGGGTGCAGGCGCGCCAGCGCGGGCGGCAGCATGCCGTCGCGCGCCATCGCGTACAGGAAGCGACCCAGGATGAGCTGCTCGCCGTTGTAGAGGCCGAGCGCAGCCACCTGGCCGGCGCTCGCCACCAGCGTGGCGAGAAGCGTGCCGCCGAGCAGGCCAGCGGCGACGGAGAGGTGCGCCGGACCCCACGCCGCCCAGTTGGGGTCGGCGGCCAGGGCCGCCCACAGCGGCAGCACGTAGGCGGCGATCGAAATCGGAATGAAGACCGCGAGCACCTTGGGATAGGTGCGCTCGGGCTCCACGATCTCCTCGCTCGCGGTGGCGAGCCCCGTGTATCCGGAGTAGCTCCAGATCGCCCATACCACGGCGTAGTTGAGCGCCGTCCACGGCGACCCCTCTGCCGGCAGCAGCGGGGAGAACTGCTCGAGGCGCATCTCCGGCAGGGCGAAGGCCAACATCGAGACGACTGGCACCAGGATCATCACGGTCATCACCGTGGAGAAGAAGCCCACCTCCTTCACGCCGCGGATGTTGAGCCAGCAGCAGCCCCAGATCACGGCCAGGCAGATCGGCACGCGCAGCCAGGAGCTCGCCTCGCCGAAGAACCCCATCATCAGGTAGCCGGCCAGCAGCGCCGGATAGAGCGCCGCGTCGAGCGCCCAGGCCAGCCAGTCGAGGTAGGTGAAGATGAAGGACCAGAACGGCCCGAGGCCGGCGCGGAACCACTGATAGGTGCCGCCCTGCATCGGCAGCTCGGAGACCAGCTCCGCCACGATCAGCGCGTAGGGGATGGCCCAGAGGACGGGAACCACCAGCAAGACCAGGGCGAACAGACCCGGTCCGGCGAGCGGCACGATCTCCTCCATGCCGAAGGGTCCGCCGCACAGCACCACGAACATGGTGGCGAACAGGGCGAGGGGGTTGATGCCTCTGCGCAGGCTCATGCGGGCTCCGGTCGGCTGGCTCCTCCAGCCGACTCCGGCATGCCCGCAGCGCACGGCCGCACCCGAAGCCGACCAGCGAATCCGGAACACTACCACGCCGGTCCGGCGAGCAAGTTCCCTTCGGCCGCGGCGCCCCTGTGTTTTTGCGCCTGGCGTGGCAGAATCCGGCGAAATTCACGCTCGGCCATCTCGATGAATTCGCTGCAGCACCGCCTCGCCCCCCTGCTTGCACCCCGCTCCATGGCGATGATCGGGGCCTCGCCGCGTGCCGGATCCTACGGCCACGGCATGATCGAGGCCGCGCGGAGCTGCGGCTTCGAAGGCGCGCTCTACCTGGTGAATCCGCGCTACGCAGCCATCGACGATCTGCCCTGCTACGCGAATCTGCGCGAGCTCCCCGAGGTCCCGGAGCACGTCGTGCTGATGCTCTCGAACGAGCGTCTCGAGGCCGCGGTCGACGAGGCCATCGCCGCGGGGGTGCGGGCTGCCACCATCTTCGCCAGCAGCTATCTCGACGGCGACACGCATCCGCCGCTGCTGGAGCGGTTGAAGGCGAAGACGCGCGAGGCGGGGCTCCTCGTGTGCGGCGGCAACGGCATGGGCTTCTACAATCGCGAGCACAAGGTGCGCTGCGCCATGGTGGATGGGCCGCGCGAAGAGGCCGGACCCGTCACGCTCATCGCGCAGAGCGGATCGATCTTCTCCGCGCTCAGCAACAACGACGGCCGGCTCGCCTTCAACCTGAGCGTGTCTCCCGGCCAGGAGATCGCGACGAGCGCCGCGGACTACATGGACTTCGCGCTCGAGCTGCCGGGGACACGGGTCATCGCGCTCTTCCTCGAGACGATCCGCAATCCGGAGGGCTTTCTCGCCGCCGCGGAGAAGGCCGCTGCGCGCGACGTTCCCATCGTGGTGGTCAAGGTGGCGCGCACCGAGCAGTCCGCGAAATTCGCGGCGAGCCACTCGGGTGCCATCGCCGGAGACGACGCCGCCTACGACGCGCTCTTCGAACGCTGCGGCGCGCTGCGCTGCGACGACGTGCCCGAGCTCTTCAGCACCTGTCAGCTGCTCGCGCAGTCGTGGCGCGTGGGACCCGGAGGCATCGCCGCCATCACGGACTCGGGCGGTGAGCGCGAGCTGCTGGTGGATCACGCGGACGCCGCCGGCGTGCGCTTCGCCGAGATCTCCGCGCGCACGCGGGAGCGGCTCGCGAGTCATCTCGAGTACGGCCTGGCGCCCGAGAATCCGCTGGACGCCTGGGGCACCGGCAAGGAGTACCGCCGGATCTTCCGCGACTGCATGGCGGCGCTGATGGACGATCCGGATACCGCGCTCGGGGTGTGGGTGACGGACCTGCGCGACCAGGATCGCTTCCGCGGCCCGTTCGTGGAGGAGGCGCCCGGACTCGCGGCAGAACGCGACACGCCGCTCGTCTTCGCCACCTGCTTCAACAGCGGCCTCGACGCGCAGGTGGCGAACGATCTCACGCGCGCGGGCATTCCCGTGCTCGAGGGCATGCGCTCGAGCCTGGCCGCGGTGCGTCACGCCTTCGACTATCGGGACGCACGGGAGCGCAAAGCCGTGCAGCCGCCCGCGCCGCCGAAGGACGAGGTGGTGGCGCGTTGGCGCGCGCGGCTCGAGGAGTCGGCGCCCCTCGACGAAGCCGAGGGCTACGCGCTGCTGCGCGACTTCGGCGTTCCCGCGCCGGAGGCGCGTGTGGTGGAGAGTGCGACCAGCGCGGTGGACGCCGCCAACGCGCTCGGCTTTCCGGTGGCGCTCAAGACGGCCACGCCGGGCATCGCCCACAAATCCGACGTGGGCGGCGTGGCGCTCGGCCTCGCCGACGCGGGCGCCGTCGCGAGCTGCTACACCGAGATGTCCGCCCGGCTCGGACCCCGCGCGATCGTCACGCCGATGGCGGAGACCGGCAGCGAGATCGTCTTCGGCAAGGTGACGGACGCGCAATTCGGACCGCTGGTGATGATCGGCCTGGGGGGCGTCTTCGTCGAGACGCTGCGCGACGTGCGCTTCGCCGTGCCCCCCATCGATGCCGACTGGGCGCGGCGTCTGGTGAACTCGCTCAAGGGACGCGCGCTGCTCGACGGCGCGCGCGGGCGTCCGCCCGCGGACCTGGACGCGCTGTGCGACGCCTTCGCGCGATTCTCGGTGCTGGCGGCGACGCTGCACGAACAGCTCGCCGAGATCGACGTCAACCCCGTGATGGCCGGGCCCCAAGGTGTCACCGCCGTCGACGTCCTCGCCGTAAGACGGTGACGCGGTTGAATGGTTGACTTCAAGAAGTCAACCATTCAACCGCGTTCCCACTCCCGCGGGAGGGCAGAGCGGGGCTCGCCCCGGGCACGGTGGCCTCGCACCGGTCGGCTGTGCTTTCCTGTGGCCCCATGCTCGATCCCCGATGGCTGACGGAACGGCGCGACGAGATCGAAGAGAGCTGCCGGCGACGCGGGGTGCGCACCGATCTCGACGCGGCAGCGCAGGCCCAGCTGGATGTCGCCGCGGCGCGCACCGCGCTCGGCGAGCTCAACCGCCAGCGAAACGCGCACCAAGGAGCGGGAAAGCGCAAGCTCGGCGCCGAGGAGCGCGAGGCGCACATCGCCGAGGGGCGCCGCATCAAGCAGGAGGCCGCACAGATCGAGACGCAGCTCGCCGCGGCGGAGGCCGCGCTCGAGCAATCCCTCGCGCTGATCCCGAACCTCGTGCATCCCGACGCCCCGGTCGGCGGCGAGCGGGATTCGCGCGAGCTGCGGCGCGTCGGCACACCGCCCCACTTCGACTTCACACCCCTCGACCACCTCGCCCTGGCCGAGCGCCTGCAGCTGGTCGACTTCGAGGCGGGCGCCAAGGTCGCCGGACAAAAGTTCTACTACCTGAAGAACGAGGCCGTTCTGCTCGAGCTCGCCCTGCAGCGCTTCGCGCTCGATCTGCTGATCGAAGAGGGCTTCGAGCCGATCATGACGCCGGATCTGGCGCGCCGGCAGATCGTGGACGCCATGGCCTTCAGCCCGCGCGGCCCCGAGACGCAGATCTACTCGATCGAGAACACCGATCTCGATCTGGTCGGGACGGCGGAGATCACGCTCGGCGGGCTCTACGCGGACACGATCTTCGACGAGGCACAGCTGCCGGTCCGACTCGCCGGCATCTCTCACTGCTACCGGACCGAGGCCGGCTCCGCGGGACGGGAGAGCCGCGGCCTGTATCGCGTCCATCAGTTCACGAAGGTCGAGATGTTCGCCTTCACGCGTCCCGAGGATTCGGAGGCGATGCACGGCGACCTGCTGCGCATCGAGGAAGAGATCTTTCAGGCGCTCGAAATTCCGTACCGGGTGCTCGACATCGCCACGGCCGATCTCGGCGCGCCGGCCTACCGCAAGTACGACATCGAGGCATGGATGCCGGGACGCGGCGAAGGCGGCTCCTACGGCGAGGTGACGAGCACCTCCAACTGCACCGACTTCCAGGCGCGGCGGCTGCGCACGCGTTTCCGCCGCGAGGGCGCCACGCGCAACGAGCTGGTGCATACGCTGAATGGGACGGCCGTGGCGATCACGCGCGTCCTGATCGCGATCCTCGAGAACCACCAGCGCGCGGACGGCTCGGTGCACATTCCCAAGGCCCTGCAGCCGTACCTGGGCCGCGAGCGTGTCGGCCCGCGCTGAGCCGCGGCTCGTCCTCGGAACCGCCGGTCACATCGATCACGGCAAGACGGCGCTGGTCCGGGCGCTCACCGGCGTCGATACCGACCGGCTGCCGGAAGAGAAGGCGCGCGGCATCAGCATCGAGCTGGGCTTCGCGCCGCTCGATCTCGAGCCCGGTGTGCGGCTCGGCGTGATCGACGTACCCGGGCACGAGAAGTTCGTGCACACCATGATCGCGGGCGCGGCGGGCATCGACCTGCTGCTGCTCGTCGTCGCCGCCGACGAGGGTGTGATGCCGCAGACGCGCGAGCACCTGGCGATCTGCGAGCTGCTCGGCGTCCGGCGGGCCGCGGTCGCGCTGACCAAGCGCGACGCGGTCGACGCCGAGACGCTCGCACTCGCGGCCGACGAGGTTCGGCAGCTGCTGGCCCCCACGGCGCTGGCCGGGGCGCCGCTGGTGCCGGTGTCCGCCCGCACGGGGCAGGGACTCGACATGCTGCGCGCGGAGCTGGCGAAGCTCGCGGTTGACACGCTCGCGCGCACGCCGCGGAGCGGGCCGCCGCGCCTCCCCATCGACCGCAGCTTCGAGGCGCGCGGCTTCGGAAGCGTCGTGACGGGAACGCTCCTCGGCGGCGCCATCGGCGTGGGCGATCCGATCGAGCTGTTTCCGACCGGAGAGCGAGGCCGGGTGCGCGGCGTGCAGACGCACGGCGCCGCGACCGAGCGCTGCCAGCCGGGCTCGCGCTGTGCGCTGAATCTGCAGGGCATTTCGCGGCAGGCGCTGCGGCGTGGTCGCGTGATCTCCGCACCTGGCGCGCTCGTGCCGAGCCGCACGCTCGACGCGCGCGTGACCTGGCTCGGCAGCGCTCCGGCGCTGCAGGACAGCGCGGCGATCGAGCTGCTCGTGAACACGTCGGAGCGCCGCGCGCGCATCGCGCCCCTGGGCGCCGCGCGAATCGAGCCGGGCAGCACTGGCTTCGCGCGGCTGCACATCGAGGCGGAGCCGCTCGCGGTCCTGCCCGGCGATCGCTTCGTCGTGCGCGGCTTCGCCCGCACCGCGCTCGGCGGCCGCACGCTCGGCGGCGGCGTCGTGCTCGACGCGCTGCCCCCGCGGCGCCGACCGAGCGACCCGGTGTTGCTGCGGGATCTCGTGCGGCTCGCCGCGCGCGATCCGGAAACGGACCTGGCCGTGCGGATCGAGCGGAGCGGGCTCGCCGGCGCGGCGCGCCAGCAGCTGCAGCGCGAGACGGGCCTCGCCGACGCGATTCTCGATGCGGCGCTCGACGCGCTGGAGAAGCGCGGGCAGATCGCAGCCAGCGCCGATGCACGTCGCTTCCTGGCGCACGGCGCGGTGGAGAGGATCGGGGCGCAGCTGAAGGCCGCGCTCCGCGAGCTGCATCGCGAGGAGCCGCTGCAGCCGTGGGTGTCGTCTGCCGTGCTGCACGGCCGTCTGCCGCGCAACGTCACGCGGCGCGCGGCGCTGCGGGTGATCGAGGACCTCGCGGCGCGGGGGGAGATCCAGCGGGCGGAGGACGGCGTCCGGCTGGCGAGCCACGCGCCCGCCGTCTCGGAGCAGACCGGGGCGCAGATCGAGCGCGTCGCCGCGCGGCTGCGAGCGGCGGGACTCGAGCCGCCGTCGCCCCGCGACCTCGCGACCCAGCTCGCGCTCGACGCTGCGCAGCTGCGCCGACTGCTCGCGCATCTCGCCCGCGAGGGCCGCGCGCTGCGCGCCCCGGGCGATCTCTGGTTCGACGCCGCGGCCGTCGCGGCGCTGCGCGAACGGGTGCGCGCCTATTTCGACGCGCACGACGTGCTGGACACGCCGCGCTACAAGGCGCTGATCGCCACGCCGCGGCGCAGCGCGGTTCCGCTGATGGAGCTCTTCGACGCCGAGCGCCTCACGCTGCGCGACGGCAACGCGCGCCGTCTGCACGGCGCGCGGCGCAGGTCGTGACGCACGAGATCAATCCGTGCGGCAGTCGTAGTCCATTCCGATGCGCTCCCAGCGCATCTCCGACCAGATCAGGCGCACCCAGGTCAACGGGTTCAGCATCGCGAGCCAGCTCTCCCGATTGTTCCACGACCAGTAATTGAGGATCACCGGCCCCTTGAGCTCCTCGCGGCGCACCGTGCCCCAGGCGCGGCTGTCGTTCGAGTTGTCGCGATTGTCGCCGAGCATGAAGTAGCGCCCCTCCGGAACGGTGAAGGGCACCTGGGAGAGGCCCTCGTGTCCGGGGAGGTCGAGGACCGGATGGCGACAGCCGTGCAGATCCTCCTGGACCACCCGGTACACGTAGCCGTGATCGCCCGTGAATTCCGCATCATCGCTGCGCGTCGGCACCGCCTCGCCGTTCAGGTAGAGCACGCCGTTGCGGTACTCGATGCGATCGCCGGGCACTCCCACCAGGCGCTTGACGAAGCCTTCCGGTGAGGCGTCCGGGCAATGATCGAGCGGACAGATCCGACCACTCGCCGTACGACCGAGCGCGAACACCACGATCTCTCCGCGCTCGGGGTCGCGCACCGACGGGAGCTGCACCTCGGTGAAGGGGATGCGCGCCCCATACGCATACTTGTTCACGAAGACGTGGTCGCCGATCAACAGCGTCGGCAGCATCGACTCCGAGGGCACGTAATACGATTCGATCACCAGCGCGCGGATGGCGAGCGCCACGAGCACGGCCACCGCCATCGGCCAGATCTGATCCCAGGCGCGGCGCGCAAGGGGAGCCTCGGCTTCGACCTCCTGCAGGATCGTGCTCTCGGCCTCGGCCCGGCTGCGCCGCGGCGCAGCCGCCGCATCCCCCGGCCTGGCATTGGCCTTGCCGCGCTGCTTGTTCTTGCGAGCCAAGCGTATTCCTCGGGGTTGGTGGCGCCCCCGGCGGGCGCCGTCGGGAAGTGGATTCCGCGTCAGCTAGGCAGCAGGGCGCGCACCGACTCGCGGGCCCAGTCGAGCACGTGGATGTCGCCGATGAGCGGGATCGTGCCGTTCGGCGTGATGCCGAGATAGAGCACCGCGAAGGCGCACACCAGCAGCACCAATCCCTCTCCGGTGGAGAGCTCCATGCGCGGGCCCTCCTCCGAGGGCTCGCGCATGTACATCAGCACCGGGATGCGCAGGTAGTAGTAGACGGAGAGGGCGCTCATCAGAACACCCAGGATGGCCAGGGGTACGAAGCCGGCGCGCACGGCCGCCGAGAATACGGCCAGCTTGCCCATGAAGCCCGCCGTTCCCGGGATGCCGGCCAGCGAGATCATGAAGAGCGTCATCAGCGCCGCCAGCCCCGGCCGGGCCCGCGCCAGACCGGCCATGGATTCCATCCGCTCGCAGTCCTGGCCGCGGTGCGCGAGCACCACCACCACCGCGAAGGCGCCGAGATTCATGAACACGTAGCAGATGAGGTAGAAGACGACGGCGGCGTAGCCCTCGCTCGTCCCGGGCACGAATCCGACCAGCAGGTAGCCAGCGTGCCCGATGCTCGAGTAGGCGAGCAGGCGCTTGACGTTGTCCTGGATCACGGCCATCACGTTGCCGACGATCATCGTGAGCGCCGCCAGCACCCAGAGGACGTTCTGGAGCACGTCGCCCAACGGGTCGAACGACAGGCTGATGACGCGCAGCAGGGCCGCGAAGGCCGCCAGCTTGACGGTGACGGACATGAAGGCGGTGACCGCCGCGGGCGCTCCCTCGTAGACGTCCGGCGTCCACTGGTGGAACGGTACGGAAGAGATCTTGAAGGCGAACCCAACGACCACGAGTCCGAGGCCCGCCAGCGCGATGGGGCTCGAGGGGTCGAATGCCATCCGGATCGCGCTGAAGGAAGTGCTGCCCGCCATGCCGTAGAGGAGCGCAATGCCGTACAGCATGAGCGCGCTCGCGAACGAACCGATCAGGAAGTACTTCATCGCCGATTCGTTGCTGCGCAGCTTGCTCCGGTCGAAGCCCGCCAGCACGTAGATCGGAATGCTCATGAGCTCGAGTCCCATGAACACGGGAAGCATGTCCACCGCCCCCACCATGAGCATCATGCCGGCGGTCGAGAAGAGGACCAGCGCGTAGTATTCACCGTGGTTGATGTGGAGCTCATCGAGATACGCGATCGAGAGCGCGCAGGCGAGCAGCGAGCTCAGCGCGAGTACCGCGATCACCAGCGCGGAGAAGCGATCGAGCTGAAACAGTGGATGTCCGGGGTTGAACGCGAGCGACAGCCCCGAGGCCGCGTGGCCGATCGCCATGTACGCGGCGAAGAGCAGGGTGACGATCGCGATGCTCGCGAGCACGGATCCCACCACGGAAGCCGTGAGCCGGCGTCCCATGAACATGCGCGCGCGCGACAGCAGCACTTCGCCGAGCAGCACGAGCATGGCACCGATGCTCACCCAGACGATGGGGCCGAGCACCGAGAAGTTGAGATCGGCAGCCGTCACGGTCGCTCCTCGAGCACGTCAGCGCCCACCAGCGCGATCGCGGCCTGATCTTCGGCACGAGAGCGCACGTCCTCGACCAGCTGACTCACCGACGGCTCGATGCGGCGCAGGAAGGGCTCGGGGTAGACCCCGATCCAGATGATGGGAATCACGATCGCGACGAGCACCAGCCGCTCACGCGGATTCAAATCGATGAGCTTCCGGTTCTCCTCGATGTCCACCGGCCCGAACATCACGCGGCGGAACATCCAGAGCATGTAGGCAGCCGCCAACACCACGCCGCTCGTGGCGAGGGCGGCCCAGCCCGGATACACCAGGAACGTCCCCAGCAGGATCAGGAACTCGCCGACGAAGCCGTTCAGCATCGGAAGACCGATGCTCGACATCGTGACGATGCCGAAGAAGCAAGCGAAGACCGGCATCGGCCGCGCCACGCCGCCGAAATTCTCGATCAGGCGGGTGTGCCTGCGTTCGTACAGCATGCCGACCAGGAGGAAGAGGGCGCCCGTGGAGAGCCCGTGATTCACCATCTGGAGCACGGCCCCATTCATCCCCTGCACGTTGAGGGCGAATATGCCGAGCATCACGAAACCGAGGTGCGCCACGGAGGAGTACGCCACGAGCTTCTTGATGTCCGCCTGGATCATCGCGACCAGGGAGCCGTAGATGATTCCCGTGACGGAGAGCCCGAGGAACCAGGGCGTGAGATCGATCGCCGCGACGGGAAAGAGCGGCAACGCGAAGCGCAGGAAGCCGTACGTCCCCATCTTCAGCAAGACACCCGCCAGCACGACGGAGCCCGCGGTGGGAGCCTCCACGTGCGCGTCCGGCAGCCAGGTGTGCAGGGGCACCATCGGCACCTTGATCGCGAAGGCGAGCGCGAACGCGGCGAAGAGCCAGTACTGCGTCTGCCACCAGACGCCCTCGACCGGAATGACGGTGTCGAGCAGCGCGGGCACCTCGCTCCAGGGCGGCGCCAGCAGATCGAAATTCAGCGTGCCGGTCTGCTCTAAGGAGAGGTAGTAGATCACCAGGATCGCCACGAGCATCAGCAGCGAGCCGACCATCGTGAAGAGAAAGAACTTCACGGCCGCGTAGATGCGGCGCGGTCCTCCCCAGATTCCGATGATGAAGTACATCGGGATCAGCATGACTTCCCAGAACACGTAGAATTGGAAGACGTTGAGCGCGACGAAGGTTCCGATCATGCCCGTCTCGAGGAAGAGCATGAAGAAGATGTAGCTCTTGATGGAGCGGCTGATGTCCGTCCAGGACGACAGCAGCACGATCGGCATCAGGAACGTCGTGAGCAGCACCAGCAGGAGGCTGATGCCGTCGACGCCCACGTAGTAGTTGATGCCGTATTCCGGGATCCACGCCCCGTACTCCACCATCTGCATCCCCGTCACGGTGGGGTCGAAGGCGGCGAAGAGGCGCAGCGAGAGCAGGAAATTCAGTCCGGCGCTGCTGAGTCCGACGGCGCGCCACAGGGCAGGCGGCAGGCCGCTGCGTCCCATCGCCAGCGCCAACGCGCCGGAGCCGAACAGGCCCAGCGCCGTCCCGAGCGGCAGGAAGGTCAGAATCGTGAGCAGGTACTGGTCGAAGAATCCCATGAGTTACCGCAGCAGATATCCGAGGATCGCGACGGTGCCGACGATCATCAGAAAGACGTAGCCCTGGGCCAATCCTGATTGCAGGTACTTGAGCCCGTGGTCGGCCAGTGCGCGAATGCCGCGCGCCGTGCCATTGACTGCGATGCCGTCGATGGCTCCCGCGTCCACGACCCGGAAGAGCATCACGTCGGAGAAACGCACGAGGGGTCGCACGATGAGCGCATCGTAGACCTCATCGATCCAGTACTTGTTGAGCAGCATGCGATACAGGCCGCCCAGGCTGTGTGCCATCCGCGCGGGCAGCTCGGGCCGCCGCAGGTAGAGAAACCAGGCGACGAGCCAGCCCAGGGCGGCCATGCCCACCGCGGCGAGCGCCATCTGGACCTCGGTGCTGTGCGACAGATGGTGGGCCGCGCCGGCCGGAAACAGCGGCGACAGGAAATTGTTTAGGCTGTGCGAAGACTCCACGTGCAGGCTGTCTCCGTACACCTGCGGAATTCCGATCATGCCGCCGATCAACGAGAGGAGCGCGAGCGCCCAGAGCGGCTTCACCACCCAATTCGACGGCTCGTGCACGCGGTCGCGCACGTGGGCCGGCGCGCGGCACTCGCCCAGGAAGGTCTTGAAGAAGAGGCGGAACATGTAGAAGGACGTGATCGCCGCGGTCGCGAGCCCGATGCCGTAGAGCCAGAGATGGCCGGGAACGTGCGCGGTGAAGGCCGCCACCAGGATTTCGTCCTTCGAGAAGAAGCCCGAAAACGGCGGCACGCCCGCGATCGCGATCACGCCGACGAGGAAGACGACGCCGGTTTGGCGGATGCGGCGCCAGAGACCGCCCATCTTCTCGATGTCCTGCTCGTGGTGCATGGCGAGGATGACCGAGCCCGCACCCAGGAAGAGCAGCGCCTTGAAGAAGGCGTGCGTCACCAGGTGGAACATGGCGCCGGTGTAGCCGCCGCAGCCCGCCGCGAGGAACATGTAGCCGAGCTGGCTCACCGTGGAGTAGGCGAGCACTTTCTTGATGTCGGTCTGGGTGATCGCGATGCTGGCGGCGAAGAGGGCGGTGAGCGCACCCGTCCAGGCGACCACCGCCGAGGCCAGCTCCGCGTCCGCGTAGAGGAAGGACAGGCGGCACACCATGTACACGCCGGCCGTCACCATCGTGGCCGCGTGGATCAGCGCAGAGACGGGCGTGGGGCCGGCCATCGCATCGGGCAGCCACACGTAGAGGGGAATCTGGGCAGACTTGCCGCAGGCGCCGACGAAGAAGCACAGACCCACGACGTTTACGAGCCGCCACTCGGGACCCCAGAAGGGCGCCGCCAACGTCAGCTCGCGAATCGCGTCAAAGCTTCGCTCGATCTCCGAGAAGGAGAGCGTCGCGGGAACGCCCGCTTCCACGAAGGCGCGGAAGAGCAGAAAGATGCCGATCAGGAAGCCGAAATCGCCGATGCGATTCACGATGAACGCCTTGCTGCCGCAGTAGGCGTTGAAGCGATCGCTGTACCAGAAGCCGATCAGCAGGTAGGAACACAGGCCGACACCCTCCCAGCCCACGAACATGAGCGCCAGGTTGTCGCCCAGCACGAGCATCAGCATCGAGAAGGTGAAGAGGTTCAGGAAGCAGAAGAAGCGCTGAAACCCCTTGTCCTCCCGATGATCGTCGTCCATGTATCCGATGGAGTAGAGGTGGATCAGCGATCCCACGCCCGTCACGACCAGGATCATCACGGCGGAGAGCGGATCGAGCCGGAAGGCGAGGTCGGCGGCGAGGCGCGTCTCACCGATGCCCGCTCCGATCCAGGTGTAGAGCGTGTCCACCAGGAAGCGGGACTCGGCGGGGAGCGCGGTGAGCTCGACGAAGGCCACGCAGGACAGCGCGAACGAGAGCAGCACGCTGCCGCAGGAGAGCGCGATCACGACCCAGCGCGGCGCGCTCCTGCGCATCAAGCCGATCATGACGCCGTGAACGGCCGCCGCGATCAGCGGCAGCAGGGGAATCCAGCGCAGCAGCTCGGTTTGCTGGTTCACCATTTGAGCAGACTCACGTCTTCGACATTGATGGAATCCCGGTTGCGGAACATCGAGATCACGATGCCCAGCCCCACGGCGACCTCCGCCGCGGCCACGGTGATGACCATCAGGACGAAGATGTGGCCATCGACCTGGCCCCCCGCGGAGGCCGACATGCGGTTGAAGCCGACGAAGGCGAGGTTCACCGCGTTGAGCATCAGCTCGATGGACATCAGGATCACGATCACATTGCGGCGCGTCACGACACCGATCGTGCCGATCGTGAAGAGGATGGCGGAGAGTCCGATGACGTGATCGAGCGGCACCATGCGTGTTTCTCTCAGTCGATCTTCCGCTTGGCCAGGATGAGCGCTCCCACCATCGCCGCGGTCAGCAGCAGGGAGGCCATCTCGGCGAGCAGCACGTAATCCGTGAAGAGCGCGATCCCCAGCTGCCGATAGCCACCGAAGCCCTGGGGAACCGGCGGAGCCTCCGGCAGCCCGCCGGAGGCCCGCAGCAGCTGCGCGAGCACCAGCAGGCCGAGCGGCACGGCGACCAGCTTCATCAACCTCTGCCGCCCGGGCGGGAACGTGTCGGTGCGCAAATTGAGCAACATCACCACGAACAAGAAGAGCACCACGATGGCGCCGCCGTACACCATGATCTGGATGGCGGCGACGAGGTGCGCCTCCATCAGCACGTAGATCACGGCGAGCGACACCATCGTCACCACCAGGTTCAGCGCCGCGGCGACGGTGTTGCGGACGTTCAGCACCACGGCGAGCGCGGAGATCACCGCGAGCGCCGCGAAGAAGTAGAAGAGGATCGCCGGGATCTCCACGTCAGCCCCTCACCAGCAGGAGCACGAGGCCCGTGACGAAGATGTTCGCAATCGACAGCGGCAGGATGGCCTTCCAGCACAGATCCATCACCTGGTCGTAGCGGAAGCGGGGCAGCGTCCAGCGCAGGGCCATCTGCAGCCAGATCATCAGCAAGACCTTCAGCATGAAGCTGCCGAAGTGCACGAGCACGCAGAGGCCGGTGGCGAAGCCCACACCGAAGGCGGCGCCGATCCAACCGATGATGGTCTCCTGGGTGAGCCACGGAACGGTCCAGCCGCCCAGGAAGAGCGTGGTCGTCAGCCCCGCGATCACCACGATCTCGATGAACTCCGACATGTAGAACAGGCCGAAGCGCATGCCCGAGTACTCGAGGAAGTAACCCGCCACGATCTCCGACTCGCCTTCGGGCATGTCGAAGGGGGGCCGCTTGTTCTCCGCCATGACGGTGGTCAGGAAGAGGATGAAGGCGAGGGGCTGGTAGAAGATTCCCCAGGCGGGCAGCCGCAGCCAGTCGAGCCACGGGATCGGAATCCCGAAGATCACTTCCAGGAAGCCGAACACGCGGAACGTGGCGTCCTGCGCGAGCACCATGTCCTGGAGCTGAAGCGTCCCGAACACCATGAAGATGCCGACGACGGACAGACCCATGGTGACTTCGTAGGAGATCATCTGCGCCGAAGCGCGCAGGCCGCCGATCAGGGACCAGTTGTTGTTGCTGGCCCAGCCCGCCATCACGGCCCCGTAGGTGGCGAGCGAGCCGATCGCGAACACGTAGAGCAGTCCCCAGTCGGGATTGGCCGCGATCAGGCTGATGGTGCGATCGCCGAAGGTGTAGACACCGCCGAAGGGAATTACGGCGTACGCGATCAAGGCGGGCAGCGCGCCGACCATGGGCGCGAGGATGTGAATGACGCGATTGGCGCCGCGCGGAACCACGTCCTCCTTGGTCATGAGCTTGAGAACATCGGCGAGGGGGTGCATCAGCCCGAGGATGGTGATGCCCGCGACGTCCGCGCGATTCGCACCGATGCGGTCCTGCATCACGGCGCTCTGCTTTCGCTCGATCCATGTGATCACGGGAGCGAACGCTCCCACCACCACGAAGAAGATGAACAGCGCCTTGATGAGGACTTCGATCGGCATCTAACCCGACGCCCCCGCCGTGGCGAGCGGCCGACCGGCAGCGCCGACCGTTTCCAGGTCGATGCCCTCGAAAGCCGGCAGTGAGGCGGACAGGGCCTTGCCCACCTCCCGCACGTCGAAGCGCCCGTCGAAGCCGCCGAGTCCGAGCGCGGCCCCCAGGCGCGCCAGGATCTCGCCCTCGCCGTGGGCCTCCCAGGCCGGCTCCACCGCGGCGCGCACGCGCTGCACGCGACCCGCGCAATTGGTCAGCGTTCCGTGCTTCTCCGCGGCCACGCGCGTCGGCACGAGCACGTGGGCAACGCGCTGCAGCTCGGAGACGTGGCTGTCGAGCACGACCACCGTGTCGAGCTTCTCGAGCCCCTGGGTGCCGCCGAGGAATTGCTCGTGCGCGATGTCGTGACCGAGCGCGATCAGCGCATCGACCGCGCCGCTCCGCAGGCGATCCAGCACCGCCGCGGCGTCTCCGAAGCCGATGGCGCGGGCGCCGGCCGCGTTCGCCGCCTTCTCTTCCACGACGAGCAGCGCGTCGGACGCGCCGCGCACCACGGCCACGCCGCGCGTCTCCGCGCCGAGCGCCTCGAGCAGACGGCGGAAGGTGAAGAGATCCTCGTTCGTGGCGTGGGGCGAGGCGATGCCGGCGATCACGCCGGCACCCTTGGCGGCGGCGATGCGCGCGAGCCGCCGCGCCGCCTCCTGGATGGCGAAGTCCGTGCTGACCGTCTCCAGCACGCCGTTCTCTCCTCGCACCGACGCGTGCTTGAGCCGATCGCGCGCGCCGATCTCGCGGTAGGAGTCGCGGCCGGCGTCGCAGATCCAGGTGTCGTTCACCGCGTCGTTGCGGCGCGGCAGATAGCGGTAGACCTTGTTGTTCGCGACCGACAGCGAGATGTTGCAGCCTCTCGCGCAGCCCGTGCAGACGCCGGGCACGTCCTGGAGGAACCAGGAGCGGATCTTGAAGCGGAAGTCCCGCGTGGTGAGCGCGCCCACCGGACAGATGTCGGCGACGTTCATCGAATAGTCGTTCTCGAGCGGCGCGCCCGGGAACGTCTCGATCACGGAGCGATCCCCCCGGCCGATCACGGCGAGCTCGCCCGTCTGGGGGATCTCGCGGCAGAAGCGCACGCAGCGCCGGCACAGGATGCAGCGCTCCTGATCGAAGACGATGGTCGGGCCCAGCGCCACGTGCTTCTTGAGCGCCCGCCGCGGCTCGCGCGTGCGCGACTGGGTCACGCCGTACTCGAAGGCGTAATCCTGGAGCTTGCACTCTCCCGCCTGATCGCAGATCGGGCAGTCGAGCGGGTGATTCACGAGCAGCAGCTCCATCACGCCCTCGCGGGCCGTGCGCACCTGCTCGCTCGCGGTTCGGATCACCATCCCGTCCTGCACCGGCGTGTTGCAGGCGATCTGGAGCTTGGGAGCGCCCTCCACCTCCACCTGGCACAGCCGGCACGAGCCGTCGATCGAGAGCTTGGGGTGCCAGCAGTAGTGCGGAATGTCGACGCCGTTCATCAGCAGGCCCGCGTCGTCCAGGGCCTGCAGGATGGTGCGGCCTGCGGGAACCTCGAGCTCGACTCCGTCTACGGTGATGCGCGGCATTACAGCTCGAAGCTCTGGGTGAAAGGGCACTTCTTCTGGCGCACGTGCTCTTCGAAGTCGCCGCGGAAATGGCGCAGCAAGCCCTGCACGGGCCAGGCTGCCGCATCGGCGAAGGCGCAGATCGTGCGACCCTCCATCTTGCCGGCGACGTCGCCGAGGATGTCGAGATCCTCGGCGTGGCCCGCGCCGCGCTCGATGCGGTTGGCGATCTTGTTGAGCCAACCCGTGCCTTCCCGGCACTGCGTGCACTGTCCGCAGGACTCGTCGCGGAAGAAATACGTGATGACGCAGGCGACGCGCACCATGCAGGTGGTCTCGTCCATCACCATGATTCCGCCGGTGCCGAGCATGGTCTTGCGCTCGCGCAAGAACTCGTTCGCCAGGGGCACGTCGAGCTGGCCGGCGGGGAGGATGGGCATGGACATGCCGCCGGGGATCACGCCCTTCACCTTTCGGCCGTCGGGTACGCCGCCTGCGTGCTCGAACACGATCTCGTCGAGGCGCGTGCCGAGCGGGAATTCGTAGAGACCCGGGCGCACGACGTGCCCGGAAACACCGAAGATTGCGTTGCCCGGGCTCTTCTCGGTGCCGATCGAGCGAAACCACTCGGCGCCGTTCTTCACGATGTGGGGAACGTGGCAGAAGGTCTCCACGTTGTTCACGGTGGAGGGCATGCCGAACGCGCCGTACTGGGCGGGAAAGGGCGGCTTCTTGCGCGGCTGTCCCTTCTTGCCCTCCAGCGATTCGAGCAGCCCCGTCTCCTCGCCGCAGATGTACGCGCCCGCGCCGCGCTGCACGACGATGTCGTGGCGAAAGCCGGTCTTCATCACGTTCTTGCCCAGGTAGCCGCGCGCGTAGGCCTCGTCGATGCAGCGCTGCAGCTGCCGCGCGGGAAAGCCGTACTCACCGCGCACGTAGACGAAGGTCTTCTCGGAACCGGTCGCCCAGGCCGCGATCAGGAGGCCCTCGATCAGCTGGTGGCCGCCCCGTTCGAGCAGGATGCGGTCCTTGAAGGAGCCGGGCTCGGACTCGTCGGCGTTGCAGACCAGGTACTTGGGCTTGTCGGTCTCGACCGGCATGAAGGACCACTTCAGGCCCGTCAGAAAGCCCGCGCCGCCGCGGCCCTGAAGCCCCGAACTCTTCACCAGATCGATGACTTCGGCGGGCGTCATCTCCTTCATGGCCTTGCGCGCCGCGCGGTAGCCACCGCGTTTCTCGTAGCCGCCGATCTGCGTGAATTCGTCGTCACCGAAGTGCTCGGTGAGATAGCCCGTGACGTAGGGAATGCTGAGCATTTCGACCGCGTTCAATCCAGCTCGTCGAGAATGCGCTTGGCCTTCTCGAGATCGAGGTCTTCGTGATAGACGTCGCCGACGCGCAGCATCGGAGCGTAGGCGCAGGCGCCGAGACATTCCTCGTGTCCGAGGTGGATCCGGCCATCGGCCGTGTTGCCGTGGTCATCCACCGACAGATACGACTCGAGCGCGCGCAGCAGCTCGCGCGACCCCCGCAGCGAGCACGACAGATTGGTGCAGACATGGACGTGGTGCCGCGGCTGCGGCGTCGCATGAAACATGTTGTAGAAGCTCACCACTTCCATCACGTCGCCGGGGCGAATCTCGAAGATCTCCGCCAGCTCGACGGCCGTCTGGGTGGATACGTGGCCGAGCTCCTCGTGCACGATGTGCAGCGCCGGCAGCAGGGCGCCCCGCTTGACCGGGTATTTCGCGATCTCGGACGCGATGCGAGCTCGGGCATCCTCGGAAATCACCATTCGAGCCCGCCCTTCATCCACTCGTAGGCCAGACCCACCGCCAGGGGAACGGCAAAGACGAACATGGCGCCGTAGCCGAACCAGCCGAGGCTCTCGAAGACGGCGCCCCACGGATAGAAGTACATCGCCTCCACGTCGAAGACGACGAAGAGGATCGCCACCATGTAGAACTTCACGGCGAAGCGCTGATGCGGCGAGACGAGCTGCTTCTCGCCGCACTCGAAGGGATCCTGCTTCTCGTCGAAGACGCGGCGCGGCCCGATCAGCAGATGAATCGCCATCATCGCGGCGATGATCACGAGCCCGGCCACGAGCACGATCAGTACACCCGCGTACTCCCCGATCATGCAGCGCGTCCCTTCTCGCCTTGAGCACCGTGGTCCGCGGCGCGCGGGACGAGCACCCCGGAGTTCGAGCGATGCTTTGTGTTCGTGAGTCGGGCCGCGTGACCGTTGGGCCCGGTGCGTGCGGCGACGGGGAAAGTGTCCGACCCAGCTGGAAAAACCGCGCGGAAGGTAACGGGGGGCCCATGGGGCGTCAAGAAATCGGACGGTGATATGATGCAGCCCGTGGCGATTCCGATTGGCGTCCTCGGAGCCGGCAGCTTCGGCACTTGCCTCGCACTGCTGTGCGCTCGGGAGCACGATGTGGCGCTCTGGGCGCGCAACCCCGAGATCGCAGACGCCATCAACCGCGAGCACCGCAATCCGCAGTATCTGAGTGACGTGGCGCTCCCGCCGCAGGTCCGCGCGACAGCGGATCTTTCCGAGGCGCTGGCGGATCAGGAGCTGGTGATCTGCGCCGTGCCCAGCCACGGTGTGCGCGACGTGATGGGGCGTGCCGCGCGCTTCCTGTCCGAGGAGGCGATCGTGGTCTCCACGGTCAAGGGCATCGAGGTGGGCACCTGGATGCTGATGCACCAGGTCCTCGAGGACGTGCTCGGGGTCGGCCACCAGCCGCGCATGGTGTTTCTCTCCGGCCCCTCCTTCGCCCAGGAGGTCGCTGAGCGCAGGCCAACCGCGGTGACGCTGGCTTGCGCGGTGGAGAGCTACGCCATCTCGGTGCAGGAGTCGATTTCGACCCCATGGTTCCGCTGCTACACGCACACGGACGTGGTGGGCACGGAGGTCGCCGGCGCGCTCAAGAACGTGATCGCGATCGCCGTGGGCATCTGCGACGGATTGGACCTGGGTCAGAACGCGCGCGCGGCGCTGATGACGCGGGGGCTTCGCGAGACCTCGCGGCTGGCGGTGCAGCTGGGCGCCGACCCGATGACCGCGCTCGGGCTCGCCGGCGTGGGCGACCTGATTCTCACCTGCACGGGCGACCTATCCCGCAACCGGCGGGTGGGTCTGGAGCTGGCGCGGGGTCGGGAGCTCGAGGAGATCGTGAGCGGCATGAAGCAGGTGGCCGAGGGCGTGCGCACCACGCGCGCGGCCTGCGCGCTAGCCGAGCTCCACGGGGTGGAGATGCCGATTTGTCAGGGCATTCGAATGCTTCTGGACGGAGAGCTCTCTCCGAAGGATTGCGTGGACTATCTGATGACGCGGCAGCTGCGCAACGAGACCGAATAAGCGAACGCGTTCCCTTGAATTTCCGGGATTCCCCGTTGGAAATCCGATCCCCGACCGTCCATGGGGGCCCGATGCGAGCCGGGGAATCTGTGGTAGAATTGAAATTCATTTTCATCTCATCCGGCTCCTCAGCATGTCCAGCCTCCCTGACGATCCTCTCGCACCGGGCGCACCGGTTCCGCTCGCCCAGCTCGCGCCGGGCAGCCGCGCGGTGATCGCGTCGGTGGATCTCGAGTGTGGAATCGGCCGACGTCTGCTCGACCTCGGCTTCGTACCGGCGACGGTGGTGTCCGTGCTGCGGCGCGCGCCGCTCGGCGACCCGATCTCCTACGAGATACGCGGCACCCGAATCTGTCTGCGCCGCAGCGAAGCCGCGCGCATTCTGGTCCATCCCGACCGGAACGAGGCGGGCGCGTGAGCGAGGCGGTGCTCGGCCTGCCGCCGCTCGGCCCGCTGCGGCTCGGCCTGCTCGGCAGCCCGAACTCGGGCAAGACCACGCTGTTCAACGCACTGACCGGACTGCGCGCGCGCGTGGGCAACTACCCGGGCGTTACGGTGGAACGACGCGAGGGAAGTCTCGTGATCGACGATCGCCCCATGGTGGTGATGGATCTTCCCGGTATCTACAGCCTGGATCCGCTCTCGCCCGACGAGGCGGTGGTGACGCGCGTGCTGGCGGGAGAGCTGGCGGATCGGCCCGACGCGTTGATCGTGGTGGCGGACGCGTGCAGCCTCGAGCGCTCGCTGCTCCTGGTCGCGCAGGTGCTGCGGCGCAATCTGCCGACCTGTCTCGTGCTCACCATGACGGATGAGCTGCACGCCCGGGGTGGGCGGCTCGATCTCCCGCGCCTCGAGCGGGCGCTGGGCGTGCCGGTGTGCGGCGTGGTCGGCCACCGGGGCCTCGGCATGGGCGAGCTGCGCGCGCTGCTCGGCCGCCCCGAAGCGTGGAGTCGGCCGCCGATCCTGCCGCCCGAGGACGCCGTCGAGCGCGCGGCCTGGGCGGATTCGGTGCTGTCGAGCGTCGTCGAGCAGAGGCCCGGGGTGAGCCGCTTCACCGAGGCCGTGGATCGGATCGTCCTGCATCCGGCGCTGGGCATCGCGTTGTTCGCCGTGGTGATGGTGACCTTCTTCCAGCTGATCTTCGCCTGGGCGACGCCCGCCATGGACGCGATCGATGCGGGGCTCGGCAGCGCCGGGCGCGCCGTGCACGGGCTGCTGCCCGCAGGGCTGCTGGCCGACTTCGTGAGCGACGGCCTGTTCGCCGGCTTGGGCGCGGTGCTGATCTTCGTGCCGCAGATCACCCTGCTCTTCGCGCTGCTCTATCTGCTCGAGGACGTGGGCTACATGGCCCGCGCGGCCTTCGTGATCGATCGCGTGATGGGCCGCATCGGCCTCGAAGGGCGCTCCTTCGTGTCGCTGCTCTCGTCCTACGCCTGCGCGGTGCCGGGCATCATGGCGACGCGCACGATTCCATCGCCGCGCAACCGCCTCGTCACCATCCTGGTCGCCCCGCTGATGACCTGCTCGGCGCGGCTCCCGATCTACGCGCTGCTGATCGGCGCCTTCGTGCCGGTCGTGCCCGTGCTGGGTCCGCTCGGCCTGCAGGGCCTGGTGCTGCTCGGCCTGTACGTGCTCGGGGCTGCGTCCGCCCTGGCCGTCGCCGCGCTGCTCAAGCGCACCGTGCTGCCGGGCGAGGGCCTGCCCTTCTACATGGAGCTTCCGCCCTACCGCGTGCCCACCGTGCGGCTCTGGCTCGGACAGATCTGGGGCAGCGTCTCGTCCTTCCTGCGCCGCGCGGGCAGCATCATCCTGCTGGCCAACGTGCTGCTCTGGGCGCTGCTCAACTTCCCGCGCGTCGAGCCGCCGAGCGGCGCCACGCCGGCAGAGGCCAGCCGCTACGCCGTCGAGAAGAGCCTGGCGGGCCGCGCCGGGCACGCCATCGAACCGCTCATCGCGCCGCTCGGCTTCGACTGGAAGATCGGCGCGGGGCTGCTCGGAAGCCTCGCAGCGCGCGAGGTGATCGTCTCGACGCTCGCCCAGATCTACTCGAGCACGGAGGGCGAGCACTCGCTGCGCCGCGCCGTGCGCGAGGACCGCGATCCGCGCACGGGTCGCCTGGTCTTCACGCCCGCGACCGTGGCGGCGCTGCTCGTGTTCTTCGTCTTCGCCCTGCAGTGCCTCTCCACCATCGCCGTGATGCGCCGCGAGACCAACTCCTGGCGCTGGCCCGCGTTCGCGTTCACCTATCTGCTGGTGCTCGCGTACACGGCCAGCTTCGCCACGCAACGCGTCGTCGGAGCGCTTTTCGGGTCCGCCTGAGCGCAAGGGGGTAGACTGCCCGCATGGCTCACCCCGCCCGCTGCACCGCACTCGCGCTGCTCGCCGTCCTGGTCGGCACGGGCTGCGTCGCGCGCGGCGTGCGCCAGGACGTGTTCAAGGAGGGCAGCATCGAGGTCTTTCTGCGCGGCGAGAAACGCTGGACGCGCACGCTCGCGAAGAACTACGAGCATCCGGTGACGATCGCGCCGGTGCGCCTGGCGCACATCCTGTCGCGCATCGACATGCGCGTCAGCGCCAAGAAGGAAGAAGAACGCGTCCCCGCCATTCCGACCGAGATGCTCTTCAGCATCGCAGAGGGGATCTCCGCCGCGCTCGCCGCGGCCGACGAGAACCAGGAAGTGGTGGTGATGGCCGTGCGCCGCTTCAAGCGCTTCAACATCTTCGAGCGCAAATACCTCACCAGCTTCGTCACCTACGCGCGCGACGATCGCCTGTACATCCACATGTCGCGCTCGGAGTGGGAGATCCCGCCGCGGCGGGAAGACAACGTGCCGGAGCCGCGCATCGGCGCTCATCCCATGAAGTTCCGGCTGTACTCCGGGACCGCGATGACGCTCGTGAATCCGCAGACGGTGGCGGTGGAGTGGCGCGATCCGGTGTTCGAAACGCCGACTCGGACGAAGATCCTGCCGAGCGGTGAGGTGGTTCGGAAGACGATCCTCCTGGAGAGCCCGCAAGAGGAGTGGGGCGAGGAGGAGCCGGCCATGCCGGCGCTGCCGGCCGATCTCTCCCCCGAGCAGCTGCGCGACCTGGCCGATCTGGAGGAAGCGCGCCAGCAGGGTCGGATCACCGAGTCCGAGTACCGCGCCGCGCGGCGCAAGATCCTGAACCCGGGCTGAGCGCCGCGCGCCGGTTGACTCGCCCCCGCGGACCGCACTACGTTCCGGTTCCGGATTCGAAAAACCGGGTGATTTCCGGCGCTTGCAGACCCGCGAACTCCGGGATCCGCGTTCGTTTCCCGCCTGCCCGATCGCATCGGGAGGCCGGGGAGCCGGATCCGGCCTCCTGGGACCCGCACCCGAGCTGCTAAGCGCCTCGCCGACGAGAGAGCCATGACGAAGCGCCCCGAGTCCAGCGGCGACTCGACCCGTGCCGTGCACGGTGGCGAGCGCGCACACCAGACCAGCGACGCGGTCACGACGCCCATCCACCAGACCTCCACGTACTGGTTTCCGGACTCCCGGGCGCTGCGCGCCTATCAGGAAGGTCGGCTGCCGCGGGACGAGTACGGGCGCTACAGCAATCCCACCTGGCGGGCCGTGGAGCGCAAGCTGTGCGAGCTCGAAGGCGCCGAGGCCGCCGCGCTCTTCGCCTCCGGCATGTGCGCGTCGACCACGCTCTTCCTGGCGCTGCTGCCGCGCGGCGGCCACCTGATCGTGACCAGCGACTGCTACCGGCGCACGCGCCAGTTCATCGAGCAGTACCTCACGAAGCTCGATGTCGAGACGACGGTGATCCAGCCGAGCGACACCAAGCAGCTGGCCGACGCGATCCGCGAGAACACGCGGCTGTTCTTCACGGAGTCCCCGACCAACCCGTATCTGCGGGTGACCGACGTGCCCGAGACGGTGGCCGTGTGTCACCGCCGCGGCGTCGAGGTGGCGATCGACTCCACGTTCGCGACCCCCGTGAACCACCGGGCGCTCCCCGAAG
>Ga0224496_10000485_pt1 | contig 27443 bp, 22 predicted proteins | sample SF_Jul11_sed_USG_2_FD_168127 | JGI IMG/M metagenome (GOLD analysis project Ga0224496, IMG submission 168127) | Sediment microbial communities from San Francisco Bay, California, United States - SF_Jul11_sed_USGS_8_1 | ecosystem: Environmental > Aquatic > Marine > Sediment | place: USA...
AGAGCGGAGGGCTGAAAAAAAGGAACACGAGAAAGAGAGGAGTCGTGCGTCCACTTGACAGAGCCTGCTAATGGGTGACCAACACGAACCTGATCATGCAACACAATGGGTATCACACGCCACAACAGGTGTACGAGGAATGGAACGCTAGCTGTCCAATCAATTGCGGACTGTATATGAGGTCCACTATATCCCTCGACTTTCACAACACGCTTAGGAAATTCTCCCCGACCACATAAGCTTTTCCACACATATCACAACGAGTACTAGGGATTTCTGCCAAACCAGCATAGGCCTATGGCGTAAGAGGATAGGGCACCCGCTTAAGGGCCTGAACCGCCAAATCTTCTGATCTAAGGAATACAAATGGAGTAGGCGGTGTAAGCGTTCCATTTTTTCCCAAGAGATTATTAACCACTTTTTCTCGCAAGAGATATTCTATCGGATAAGGCTTGGTATCATTACCTCCCAACTGCTTGGGGAATTTTACGGCGAAAAGAGTAGAATACCCAGCAATGTAATCTTGCTTTGAAAGTTCCTGCTCATTTTCTATGCTTGGCTCCATCCTCACGATCCGCGATCCATGGTCCCCATGAATAATGACAATGGATTTTTTAAAAATATCTGCTGTTTCCATCCTCTGGAAAAGTTCATCCAGTTTAACATAGAGGCATTGCACCTGCTTTAAGTATTCTTGATAGTGGGTTTTTCGAGAAACATCTGTATTATGCACGCCTTCTTGGTAAGGATAGTAAGGGGTAAACAGCAGACTACTATATTTCCATTCTTTAATAGATGATTTAATTGTACAGTCGGAGTTAGCCACATATGGGTAATGCGGAAGCAATAAATGAGCAAATATCGCGCTCCCCTCAGGTAGAATCAAAATATTCTGCCAAAGGACGTTTATCGAGTCTAAATAAGGCAATGCCGTCACCAAATGTCTATCCCAAGTCGCGGAAGGCAATGAAACCCCATAATGGATGATTTGATTACGAAAAGTTTGATAATAATTTCGAAAACCCTGGTAAATATTGGAGAGGTTTAAATATGCTGAAAAAACCAACTGTAACCGTTCAAGGGGCTGGAGAGATAAATGTTGACTAATTTGAAGACCACCAGGAGGAACTTGTATGCAATTGTCGATGACAACAGGACTATATGAGCAGTAATCAAGATGATGCCCCCACCAAACATTCAAACGATACCCTGCTTGCGAAAGACTTTCAAAATAATGGTTTTGAAGAAGCTTATTAGGGCTTTCACCCTCACTAATATACGTTCTGTCTTGAGGTGCTGCTGAAAAATTCAAAAGATTGCCAACAGAATTTACGGTATGAAAGTAATGGCTATAGGCCCCGTCAAATGTCATGAATCCATACTTGTTATAAAATTTACGAAGTTGGGTTTTTACTTTAACTCCTTCGGCAATATCTGTCGGTATCCCTTCAAGGCCAATATGTTCATCCAAAATAATATGTATGATACGAGGAAGAGAGCGACTCTCCCCAGCTATAGCATGACTTTTGAACTCAAGGCTTTGGACACTTTTGGGGAAAAGTGCCTGAGAAAGGGTCACCACAAAAAAAGTGGCGAAGATCGCGGCAGCTATCAAATTGAAATTTTCTTTAAATAGGAGCAGAAGTACAGCCACACTTACTAGCATTAGAGTAAACGCTGTTTCTGCGCTCGAACCAAACTGGATACTGAAAAAAATTGTGATAAGGGTAAAACCAATTATTTTATTCCCAATGAAGCCTCCACATTTCATGGCGGCCGAACACAAAAGAGATATAAGCAGAAACCCAAAAATCCCTATGAAAATTTCTAAGCGAAAAAGTCCATAGTCATAATAATCAAGAAAAACTAAAAATGGGGTTGTAAGACAAAAAAACGGAAAGATGACAAGACTGACGTGCTTCAGCTTTGACTGCTGGGAAAATTCTTCAGAAGGAGTGAAATTCCACATACTCATAAAAACAGGATCATTCAAGAAAATTCCTCAGTCTCTTTGCTCGTCATTGCTATCCACACAACAAATTTAAATCTTTGCATTAATTCCCATGCTATGTCCCCCCTGTTGGTGTCATCCGTCGCATGTATATTCAATAAGCAATCGTCCACTTTCCGATACACATTGCGAACGAATGATTTTAGCTTTTTTGGAAATGGCCTCTAAAAATACTGCCTCTGAATAATTCGGGAAAATGTCTTCTCGCAATCCAAGAAGACTTTGAACCATTGGATCGTTTTTGGGTACAAATTCGATCACCCCATTGGGCGCGAGACCGATAATCCATTCAAGTAATTCTTCAAATGGTATATTCCGTGCAATAGCAAGATGGTGAATGCAGGCCAGGGCTAAAACTCCATTTGCCGAGGCTCTAGCTTGAAATCCTAATCGCTCACCCTCTCTCCAACCTTGGTTGGGTGCAGGGTTCGTCATATCTAAATACACAGTCTGTAAGGCTAGATCTTCTTCTCGGGCTCGCGTAAAAGCCTTTTCCAACGCTCCATGATCCGAGTCGAAGCCCACGACGTAGCTTGCCCCTTCTTTTAAGGCGACTTCGGAAAATTCTCCACTATTACACCCAAGATCCCAGAGAAGTTTGGGCCGTATTCGTTGAACAAAATCCGTGACGAATTGCTTCTTCAGATTCATTTCTTTTGGGGAATAATTGTTCGTTTTACTATAATCCTGCCACACCGTTTTACCAACGCCTTGCGGTTCGAGTTTGCTAATCCATTTATGGAGACCTTGAAGCATTCGTTGGAAGGAAGAAAGTGGGAAAGAAGCATTCGCTAGTTCTTTCGTTTGCAAACTACTTATATGATCCTGTGCTGTTTTCTGGAAAATTGAATGTAATCGGACATGCATCCATACATTTCGCTTCATTAAGTGGCGCAGTCTTAACAGTCTATTTAATTCGCATGTTGGAATGCCTTCTTGCGTTCCTCGATACCATGCATTATGCGAAAGCCCAAAGTATGCTTGCAGGAGTAAAGGATTTAAGAATTGTTCACAAAATTGTCGATGTCCAAACCAAACCTCCCCTTTTCGGTAAGGGCGAAAGGATAAGTGATCAATAAACACTGGCCGAGAGCCCTGAAATTGTATGTTGTACCCTGAGGCATCGGAAAGCGTGACCCCATCTTCTAATGCTGATAAATGAATCTCAAGATGGAGTAATGCCGCGGACTTTAATGCAGAAAATGACCATTCGTAGGGGTAAGAAATAAAGGGTAGCCGGGTGGTTTCAAGAATATATTTTGCTTCTTTCTCAATCGTTATTCCCAGATTCGTTGTACCATTTGGCACAACGGTTACCGGGAGAAGCAATCCAGCACTAGACAACTTCCCCAGGATGCCTACTGAACAAACAAACTCAAAATCTGAGGCAAAGCAGGAGTTAACTGTTCGAAAAATTCGGCCTTCTCCTTGATAAACATGCCCATTGGGATCTCGGAAGGAACCGGGGATTTTCCTGATTGTGATCATTTTGTTCAGTCGTTGGTTGGGGGCGGTTGTTCATTGGTATCTCTGCGGTTTAAAAAGCTCTTTAGACGTTCCCAGTAAAGTTTAAAAACAACAACAACTCCTGCCACGCCACCTAGCAATAACTGAAGAAGCATACTTCCACTGCCAGGATCCAGATAGGCGTAAACCATAGAAAAGGGATTGGATATCATGCAAAATACAAAAAGGAAGACGAACATTCTTGAAAGTCTCATTGCCAATTCCCCGTCTGGTATTTAAGAAAAGATTCTTCCTCACTTATCCATAATAGTATTCCTGCGCCACCCTTATCGGTCACATAAGACTTTCTCTAAAATCTTGAAGGTTTTTTATCAATAACTATTTGACCCAATCGCTTTTCTCAGCCTGCAAAACCCAACTTTTTTTTCGAGAAATACTAGTAGGGGTTTTTAGGTAAGCCATGATTGGGGATATTTCTGGAAATTTTGGTTTGTGGTAAGGGGGGACTGGAGTTGAATACCGGGAGGTTTGGCCGTCAAGCAAGCGAGAATCAATGTGATGCCCTGGCCATTGAGAAGAAGGACTGGAAGCCGTCGAGCCGGCTTTACCAAGGTGTTGGTGGGGAAAGAAACCAAGGTCGGGAAGCCAGGGGCGGTTGCCCGCCCCCAGCTCCCACAGAACCGGACTTGTGGGTCGCACATCCGGCTCTTCAAGTCGATCCCTCATGCCCCAAACAGCGTCAGCTGTTGGGGTAAGGCCCATTTAGACTGGTGGTTCTCCCGTTCCGGGCGTGTCAAGTTATCTATGTAACTGATTGGAAATTATTCTTGTGTGGGCACTCGATCTCAGCACAGCATCGCAAATTGATTCAGTGCGCGTTTCCAGTCCGGAATGGGCATGGTTCATTTCTTGGCAATCCGCTGCATCCCGAGATAGAGCACTTTCAGAATTGATTCATCTGTCGGAAAGGCTCCTCTCTTTTTCAAGACCTTACGTAAGGAAAAATTTAAGGACTCAATCGCATTGGTCGTATAGATGACTTTGCGGATGGCTGGCGGGTAATCAAAGAAGACGGTCAGTCGTGTCCAGTCCTGCCGCCAATTGGTACTCATTGTGGGATACGAGGCATCCCAGGTCTGCGCAAACTGCTCCAACGCCTCCTCCGCTTCTTCCAGTGTCGTTGCGCCATAGATGGCCCGGAGATCCCGAGCCACAGGCCGCCGCTCTTTCCAGACCACATACCGCAATGATTGCCGAACTTTATGCACCATGCAGAGTTGGACCTGGGTCTGGGGAAAGATGGTCTCTAAGGCTTCCGGCAAACCACTCAATCCATCCACACAAGCCACAAAACAATCCTGGATACCTCGCTGCCGGAGTTCAGTAAAGACCGACAGCCAAAATTTGGCACCTTCGGTCTCACTCACCGACAGGCCTAAGAGTTCTTTCTCCCCCGTGAGATTGATGCCTAAAGCCACATAGACGGCTTTGGTCTTGACCGCTCCCTCGTGTCGAGACTTCACGAAGAGACAATCAAAATAGAGAATGGGGTACACGGCCTCCAACGGCCGACTCTGCCACAATCGTACATCCTCTAAGACCGCATCGGTAATCGTCGAGATCAGCGTGGGCGAGACGTCCGTCCCATACAATTTTTGCAGATGCCCTTGGATCTCTCGAGTCGTTAAGCCATGCGCGTACAAAGCCAAGACGTTGTCATCCACAATCCCTCTAAGCGCCGTTGGCGTTTGGGAATGATCGTGGGTGCAAAGCTCCCAGCTTGATCCCGTGGCACGTCCGGCTCGACCGGTCCTTGATCGGTCTGAACGGTCTTGCTACTGGTGCCATTCCGAGTATTCCATTCCTTGGTGTTCGTGCGAACATGTGGGGCATACCCGCGATGATTGGGCAATTCGGCGGCGAGGGCACTTTCTACCAACCGTTTCGTTAAACCTTTCAAGAGACCATGCTCCCCGAGAATATCTTCCGGGGACTGACAGTCCTGCAATAAGTCATCCAGCAGTGCATCCGTTTTCGTGTCTTTCTTGGTCATCAAACCCTCTTTCATTAATTGAACGGTCATGATAACCAGTTACACACTTAATCTTACAGGCCCCCTCACGGAGGGAAGGTGTTGGCCGCTGGCCAGCCTTCGCGTGCAGTTGCCTCTGACTCGTGGTTGCCTCCGACAGGCCCCACAGGGGACTTCCACCCCCATCAACTCATCCATGCCCAGCCCACGCCCACGCGCAACAGCCCGTGGATTCTGGAATGCGGGCTGGAGCTATGTGACCAGGGGTCGAGGTGGACTACCAAGTCGTCAGAGGGTGATGAGGTTCGGCCTTCATCAATTGGGCACCAAACATCTGCATCCGTCTTGCCTTACGTTCGATTAATTTCACGTTATTCCACATGACTCGACAATCATAGACAAGTCGCGTCTGACCGAATAGTCAGAAAGTTAAGAAGGGTTGTGGAGAAGGGCGTTGACGTCTTGGAGGCGGCCGTGAGCTTTGATGGCTTCAGGGCTTTGCGGGTAGGTACGGACGAGTTGTTGGAAAACGGCACGAGCCATAGAGGGTTGCTGCAGCTCAAGGTGGGAATAGCCTATTTTGAGCAACGAAGCCGGCACTTTGCTGCTGGAAGAATAGAGAGCAAAGACTCGTTCGAATTCATCGATGGCCTCTTGAAATCGTCGCTGCCCATAATAACATTCACCCAACCAATATTGGCTGTTATCCGCTAAGGACGAGTTGGGAAATGTTCGAAGAAAGGATGAGAATTCTCGGGCGGCCTTGCCGTAATCTTTGGCACGTAACAAATTAAAGGCGTTTTGGTAAGCCGTGCGTTCATTCTGGGTATATTTCTCAATCGGAGAAGGGGATGAGACATGGGATGACGGAGTCCCATTTAATGGCGAGACAGAAGCAGTAACCATCGACGGCCCGGAAGGTCCGTCATTCGAAAGCCGATAGGATGGCAAAGTCATCTCCTGTCCACTGGGAGTAGAAGACCGAGAATTCGTGGATAGAACGGCCTGATTCAAATTTTGGCTTTGATGCGACATCGGTGAGGCCAAAGATTCCTGAAGAGGCAAAGCCGCACCTGGGTTCCTTTGATGAGAGGTTCGCGACCGCTGTTGCTCGTAGGCATCCAACCGTCCACTAAACGTCGTACTAATTTGTTCTAACGTCCCGATAACAGATTGAATATGTTGCCGAACATCTTTCACGTCGATTTGGACTTGTTGATATTGCGAGTTCTGTTGTTGTCCTAACCGATCCACATGCTGTTGTAATGCCGTCACCTGGTGTTCCTGTTTCGCAACATTTTGTCGAAGCGCGGCTAGGACTTGTTGATAGTCAACCAACGACGTCCGAAATTCCCCAAGTTTCCCCCCCTGTTCGGTACGTAACTGTTCTTCTGCCTTTAATTGTGTGCGAAATTCTTGCACGAGAGGATCGAGGACCTCGCTTGATTTCTGGACAGTGGTTTCTACCGTCTGGACTTTTGACTGGAGGCGGCCATACTTCTGGTCCAGCTCTTCTACGAGATGCTGATTCTTTTCGATGGCGCCACGCACTTGAGATAAATCAGTATCCTTGAGGGTGGCAACTTGATCCATCACCTCTGCACGAGTTTGCAGCAATTCTTGGATTTCCGCTCGCTGACCGGCAATAAGGACGTTGGCTTTCTCTAACGCGGCATTGGCGTCAGTCACGGCCTGTTGAAGAGAGGTTTTACTTTTGTCGAGCTGACTGATCTTGGCATCTAATTCCCGCTTGATTCGAACCACATCAGCCTGCTGCGCCACACAGCCCGCGAACAGGATTCCAATAGTGAGAATGAATATGCCCACGCCCCAGCGCCCAAGAACAGACCACGCATGGCTTATGTACATATTACCGACCTTTGACATGTCAGAACTGGGCAAAGAAAAATCGTCCTTTCTTAGGCAGCGCACACCAGCACAGGCTTACCGCATCACCGTTGATGCGACTCTCATCCCGAGAACCAAATGCGCTCGTCGATTCTTTTGATAGCAGGGTTCCGTTGGATCCCAGCATGCGGGATTGTCTTTTCCAAATGACATAACCTTTAACCGCTCGCTTGATACGCCTAAACTGGTGAGAAAGGTTTTTGTTCGAATCGCCCGTTTCTCTCCCAACACATAGTTATACGAAGACGTGCCCCGATCATCGCAATGTCCTTCGATCGTTATTTCAGCATCAGGATGTGCCTTGAGCCATTCCGCATTGGCCATCAAAGTAGTTTTGGCTTGTTCGTTCAACTGAATACTATCGAATTCAAAATGCACATCTTCGAGCCCACTTTGCGCCGTGAACTGCTCCGCACGCGTACGATTGACCCAGTAATCATTCGGTGATCCGCCACCTTTCCCGGTTTTGCCAAACTGAGGATCTTCTTGAATCAACGCTTCTTCTTTCAGTAAATCTGAAAATGTACCAGCCTCATCGCCAAAATACCCTTCACCGCCAGCTGGCCCCTTCAAAGCCGTGAGGTCTGACCCTGTCGGTTGGTGTGCCACCATACGGGCCTTACCAAGCTTCGAATGGCCCTGGCTTCCGTGCGAAGAACGATGTCCACAGCCCATCGCCAAAATGGCCATCACCAGAACAAGACTCCATGCCAATATTCTCATTAGTGGTAGACGAAGAATCATGGCTCAACACTCCTTTTCTCGCACAAACAAATTATCTCAACGTTCTCAGCGCACAAGATCCCTGATTTATTCAAAGTAGCAAAAACAAGGCCAGAAGAGATTTGCATCCACTTCAACGACGAATAACCCCAACAGGACAAGCGCCAGTTGCAGAAATTCTTAACACATTCAGGTGAATCTTTTGACACAAGGTACCAATATTTCACGAGTTGTCCTGCGCAGTTATGATGCCGCAACTCCAACATTATGGGAAAAACACGAAATTCCTGACCCCCAAGTAATTCTCCATTCAGGCATATTGGAGGGAACAGCCTACAGATCGATTCCCACACCATGCGGAAAAACTACGAAGCATTTTTTCAACAATCGTGGTTTTTCCTCAACGAAGAAGAATCCACAAGTGGAGGTCAGAAAAAGGAGTGAGAGGATCGGAAAAATTCGAGGGATTGAAACGATTCAGAAGCAGGGAAACCCGGTTTACTCAAAATTCCATTCTTGCGTCGCAAAATACCACCGCTGTCCGCCAAAGTCTTTGGCACGATACATCGCCTGGTCGGCAATCGCCAAAAGACGCTGCGGGTCTGTTGAATCTTTTGGGGAGACCGCAATGCCAATGCTTGTCTGCACGGGAATGTCTTGCCCACTTAAGTGAATAGGCAACGTCAGGCAGTCCACGATTTTCTGAGCGACCTGGCGAATGTCTTGAATCCGATCTAGCCCTTGCAAAATAATGGTAAATTCATCTCCGCATAGCCGGGAAACCGTATCCGTGGTTCGAACACACGTCACGAGCCGCTTGGCGACCACTCGCAACAAGCGATCTCCCATTTGGTGCCCATACTGATCATTGATTGATTTAAAATTATCCAAATCCAAAAAGAGGAGAGCCAGTAACGTTCCATCTCGTCTTGCCTGCGCCAGGGCTAACTGCAACCGATCTTCAAACATAATTCGATTGGGTAAATCCGTTAAGGCATCATGGTAGGCCTGATGCTTCATTTGCATTTCTGCCACAGCACGGGCCGTCACATCGTGGAGGATCACCACAAAATGCGTGGGCTTCCCCTCAGCATCGACTAAAGGCGTCACAACCTGTTCAAGGACGAGTGATTCCCCGTTCTTTCCTTTTGCCATCACTTCGGTTTTCACACAACCGATCTCCGTCGTGGCGGATTCTGGATTTGGTCGCGCCTCGTGCAGTTGCGCGTAAGGGAACGAACGCAACGGGGTTCCCAGCACTTGACGAGACGCGACACCTAACAACGTCGTATAGGCCTGATTGACCCACTCCACACGACCCTGTAGATCTGTCACACACACCGCATCATGGACGGATGCCATAATGGCACTTTGAAGCCGCAGTCGTTCCATCTCCATTCCACGCGTCATCAAACTTCCAATATGATGCCCCAAGGCCTCCAACCATTCTCGTATGGAGACATCAATTTCCTTGGATAAGGTGGAACACACCACGAGTAGACCTGAATGATCCCCCTGCCTAAAAGGCAACAAATATGCTTGGCGAAGAGCAAAGCCTGATGGAAACCACGCAAATTCACCTGTATGTGGAGTCTCAAGAGAAACCAGAGAACCTTCAGATGCCACGCACGCCTGGGCTAACGTCTCTTGCCGAGAAATCGACGCCCACCAGGCCGGCCCCTGAGTATCCCAATCCAAATCAGGCGTCACCGCTTGTGCACGCAATTGGATCCGTTGACCATCCTGTACCGTGGCAATCCACACAAACGGATAGCCAAACGTCTGTACCAACCCTTCGCAAAGGCGCTTCAAGCAATCATTCAGACATCGTCCATTTAAGAGGTCCGTCCCAAGTCCCTGCACAAACTGGGCAAATGGTTCGGAACGAACCGAATCGCTGTGCGGGCGCAAGTCCCAATGCCAGGCCATCACCTTCCGCGATTGATCCAACAGAGGGGTGACCGAACACCTCATCTTTTTCAAGGCCACTTCCGGAAGCTCCATGGTGATCACCCACGTCACCGACTCTTGAGCCAGGTCACCACCCTTCAATTGTTGCCGAATCCATCGCCATTCCTCATAGGGAATCCAATCAGCTAACGACACCGTTCCGAGGTTGGCCACATCCAATCCCAACACAGCAACGGCCGGATCATTGGCCATCAACACCACACCCTCACAGGAGGTCATCAAATGGAGAGGGGCCTTAGTAAGGGAAACAGCCTCCGGAGTCAAGACTGAATGAGAGAAATTTGTACCTGCTAACTCATGGGTAAAATTGGCGTCAGTCGACTCGGCAAGAATATGTTGCAGTCGGCCAGATAATCGTTGAAGCGCCTGGCTTAATTCTTCTTCTTGCACAGATTCCAAATTGCGGGATTCCGCATGAAGATCCCGCAGGGATTGTTCGAGTAATTGCTGGAGTTGATGAAAAGTCGCCACGGGTCTCGGCACCTCTGTGGGAGGAACAGGAGGACTACTTGATAGAGCTGAGATTCGAATACTCAATGCCAACCTATCCTTGGTGAAAACCGGTTGAACGTCAACCCATCAAAAGAGTGAGGATCGTTTCATGCTATAACCTGATCAACCACTCGCTAGAAAAATTCCCAAGCATGCATAATCTACACCATTCAATGGGAAAAGTATCAGCCTTCCAATCGAGGGGCAAGAGCCACCAAGCCTGCCTCCACATCAGCCTGGGCTTGCGAATAACGTTCCACCGTTCCAATGTCTGACCAATAACCGTCATAAACGAACTCGAATAAGCGAGAACCACAGGCAAGTGCACGCGTATAGGAATCAATAACCGAGAAGGCTTTCCCGGTTGGGGCATCGTCCAAAATAGCAGGATGGAGAATATGAACGCCCGCAAACATTCGCGTATGGGCCACCGTTGGTGAACTAACCTGATCCCACCCCTGGCCATTGATACGAAGTATCCGGCCCTGTGCATCAGACTCCACCGCCCCCCATTGCGCAGCATGGGGATCATCGCGCACCACCAAAGTAGCCACCCCACCCTGCGAATGATGCGATTCTTGGAGAGCCAACAAGTCTAAGTCGATTAAGGTATCCCCATTTATCACGAGAAATGACTGCCTCTCAAAAAATTTCTCAACCCCTTTCAGCCCACCCCCTGTGCCTAACAGTTCCGGTTCATGAGAATAGCTGATCCGCATATTCCAACGTGATCCATCACCAAGCGCTGATTCAATCATCGAACCCAAATAATGCAGATTAATCATCACCTCACGAATCCCACCCGCACGCAACAACAACAGATTCCACACAATCAACGGAGTCCCACCCACCGGCAGCAACGGCTTGGGCGTCGTCTCAGTCAGCGGCCGGAGACGAGTACCCAACCCGGCCGCAAGAATCATGGCTTTCATAGTCGAAAACTTACTGCCATTCAGGAACGTAGGGGGAGAGGTGTTTCAGCAAACGATGCAATTGGGGGTATTTCGTTAAATTGGCACGAACATTGTGTAAGGTTCGAGGAATGGATTCGAGAAAATTCGGATTTCCCTTCACGCGGTCAATATACACAAATCGCCCAGCCGCCTTCAAATTGCGTTGGATGCTCGAGTAATCAAAAAGTCGGCGAAACGTTTCGGCATCGTCTAAATACATGGTGGTGTATTGAGAAGAAGGAAGAGCCTGGAGCATATGCTCTCGATAATAGACCAGCAACGCATCTATTAACGATTCCTCTAAAGCAATATATGAATCTCGAAGGAGGGATGCTACATCATACGTAACCGGGCCCATTAACGCATCTTGAAAATCAATCACCCCCATCCGTGCACCATCGACCATCAAATTGCGGGAATGAAAGTCCCGATGCGTCAACACCATTGGTTGTTCGGCCAACCATCCAGCCATCTTTTTGAATTCCTCTTGAATAGGCACCAGGTCCTCGGCACGCATCGGCTGACCTTGTCGGGCCACAATCCCGTATTCCAGAAAATGGTCGAATTCCCACAGATACAATGGCACATCAAAGACGCGGGAAAACGCAAGACAAGAGACCTTTGATGGAATGGAAGCTTGCACATGCAGTTGCACCAACACATCAATGGCCTGTCGATAGAGCCTTTCAATGATATCGGCTGACGCCCCTTGGCAAGCTTGTGCCAACGTCACATCACCAAAATCTTCCAAATACAGGAGCCCAGCTGGTTCATCGTAAAAGTATAAAACCGGCACCGGAATATCAGCCGCTTGTAAATGTTTCAACACATTAATGAAGGGCAGTTCGGCAATCTCAGACTCTTGCCCACTAACCGCTTCTTCCGAAGCCTTAAACCCTTCGGGATCGGCCAATTGCATCAAAATAAGCGATTGAACGGGAGCGCCAGAAAGGTGCACACGATAATATCGACGATTAGAAGCATCGCCAGCCAGCGGCACACATTGGGCAAGGTTAGCTGAAAACGGGAGAGCGCTGTGAAGCGTAGAAGAAATCCGAGGAAGATCTATCGAAGACGTCACCGAAGAATTTTGAGCTCCCATCCACGCCGATTATACGATCACCTCCACCTTCTGTCATCTCTCACGATAGGATTCAGAAGTGAATGATTCCTCCAGATCCATTCCATCCTTGGCTTTAAAATGCCAGAAAATTTTCTGACTGAAAAATCTACCAAAAAATTAAAGATTTAAGGAATTTTGACGAAACATTATAGGAAGAGAGAAAAAAGGCAGAATAGCCTGGTAATCACTTCAAACCAATAGGTGTCTTATGGAGATCAATAATTTTACGCCCCCAACCATTGTGCCGGTTCGGGCACCTTCCGCTGTGGAAGATGGCGATGCCGGACCCAATAGTCCCTATTATCGACGTCGACAGAAAAAGGCAAGACCGCCTCGTGAAGAGACGTCCAAAGAGACCGCACCGCAATTGGAGGGCTCCCCCTCGCATATTGATATCCGGGTATAGCCTGTGCGGGAATCAAATCCCTGAGTTGCGTTCCAACTTCTTTAATGCTCGCATGCTCTTGCGTGATTGAGTCTCATTTGTTCAACTCCCAATTTTTTGGTACAGCCTGTGATTCTGCCTTCCGATAGAATGCTTAACTATCAAATCTACATTCCTCGCGCAAAAAATGCCAAAGAGCATGACTTATTCGCCTGCTACCCCAGGTGTTGATGGGCAGAAATAAAATTATCACTATATATAGTATTTATCGGATATATTGGGTATATTGCCCCTTTCCCGCTCCTACAAGTTTCACTCTACAGGAGTTTCATGAGTTATAAAAATATTGGTGATTACGGGATTATTGGCGATTTGCATACTGTGGCCCTGGTTGGGATCGATGGGTCCATCGACTGGTGCTGTCTCCCCCGGTTTGATTCCCCTAGTATTTTTGGCGCTATTCTCGATCACAAAATTGGCGGGAGCTTTAAGATTTCACCTGTGCAGCCGGGTAATACCCGGCAAATGTATTTACCGGAAACGAATATTCTTCTCACACGCTTTCTGCAACATGATGGGGTGGGGGAACTCACCGATTTCATGCCAGTCGAATCCGATGAAGCCGGCTACCGCCCCCGCCGTCATCAAATTATCCGCATGCTGTCCGTCGTCCGTGGGACCGTGACCTTTCGCCTGGAATGTTCACCCGGGTTTAATTTTGGACGCGATGCCCATGAAATTGACGTCCAACCCAAAGGCGTAATTTTCCAATCCGGCGATCAATCGGTGGGGTTGGTCAGTCCCATTCCTCTCGAAACGCAGGAAGGTGTGGCGTATCAGGAATTCACGGTCCACCAGGGCGAGAACCTGACGTTCTTTTTGGAATATTTGGAAACAAAGAATGGGACGCCTTTGTTATCAACGCCGGAATCGGGTGAAGAAGCCTTTCGGAATACCTCAGCTTTTTGGCAACGCTGGCTTTCACAATGCCAGTATGATGGGCGTTGGCGAGAAGTCGTCCACCGTTCCGCCCTCACACTGAAGCTACTCACCTATGCCCCAACGGGTGCCATCGTTGCCGCACCCACCACGAGCTTGCCCGAGCATATTGGCGGCCCCCGCAATTGGGATTACCGCTATACCTGGATTCGTGATTCGGCATTCGCGCTGTATGGACTCTTACGTCTGGGCTTTACCGTCGAAGCTGGACGGTTTATGGAGTGGATCAACGCTCGCTGCCACGACCTGAACCCTGATGGGTCCATTCAACTCATGTACGGCATCGATGGTCGTCGGGACCTCACGGAAGAGGAACTCCCACACCTCGATGGCCACCGCAACTCACGCCCCGTGCGCATTGGGAACGACGCTGCCTCGCAATTACAAATGGATATGTATGGCGCTCTGATGGATGCCGTGTATTTGTACAATAAACATGGCGCCTCGATTTCCTACGACCTTTGGGTCAATCTGTGTCGCCTGTTAGATTTTGTCTGTGAGAACTGGGAGCAGCCCGATGAAGGGATTTGGGAGGTCCGCGGCGGACGCCAACATTTTGTCTATTCCAAGGTCATGTGCTGGGTGGCCCTAGATCGTGGGATTCGCTTAGCCGACAAACGTGGGTTCCCCGGCAACCGTTCCCGATGGATGACCGAGCGCGACCGGATCTACCGTGAAGTGATGGATCGTGGGTGGAACCCAAAAGTCGGCGCATTCGTTCAAGCCTACGACTCGGAAGCCTTAGACGCCGCCAATCTGATCATGCCGCTGGTTTTCTTTGTCTCTCCCACCGATCCCCGCATGCTCTCGACTCTGGATCGCACGTTGGAACAATTAGCACTGGGCAGCCTGGTCTATCGATACGATACCAATACCGCCGCGGCCGATGGCTTAGACGGCGAAGAGGGCACCTTCAGCATGTGTACCTTTTGGTTGGTCGAAGCGCTCACCAAAGCCGGCCGTTTAACCGAAGCGCGACTAATATTTGAAAAGATGTTAAGCTATGCCAATCATCTGCGTTTATATGCCGAGGAGGTTTCGCATTCCGGGGAACAGTTAGGTAATTTTCCACAGGCCTTCACCCATTTTGGGCTTATTACCGCAGCCTGCAATCTAGACCTGGCACTCAATACCAAACGCGCTGCCCACACTGTTGCCCGCCGGAATCGACCCTCTTCCTATTCATCGCACTAATTTTTCGCTTTTCACGGACCGAAAAGACAGCAAGCAGGTTTAACCCAAGGAGGGGCACGATGGATATTGGATTTATCGGACTCGGCAAAATGGGCATGAATATGGTGACACGCCTGGCCCAGGGTGGGCATCGCGTGGTTGCCTATGATCGTTCTGCTGACCTCATCACACAAGCTGAATCGAAAGGCGCCACCGGCGCCACGTCGCTCGAAGATCTCGTCTCCAAGCTCCCCAAACCACGTGCCGTCTGGGTCATGGTACCTTCCGGAGATCCCACGGAAGACACAATACGACATCTTAGTACGATCCTCGAGAAAGACGACATCGTCATTGACGGAGGCAATACCAAATTTCACGATGACGTTCGCCGCGCTGCTGACCTTCAAAAATGCAGCATTCATTATGTTGACGCTGGAACCAGCGGCGGCATTTGGGGATTGCAAATCGGCTATTGTTTGATGGTTGGTGGAGAGAAGGGCCCCGTCACTCGCCTCGCTCCCATCTTCACAACCTTAGCGCCTGAAGACGGTTGGGCTCATGTGGGCGGGCATGGTGCCGGCCATTACGTGAAAATGGTCCACAATGGCATTGAGTACAGCATGATGCAGGGCTATGCCGAAGGCTTTGAATTGATGTCCAAGAGCGATTACAAGCTGGACCTGGCAAATATTGCAGACCTATGGATGCATGGGAGCGTGGTTCGCTCCTGGCTGTTGGAATTGGCTGCAGGGGCCTTGAAGGACGATCCTAAGTTAGCGGGATTGAAGGGTTATGTGCAGGATTCCGGCGAAGGTCGGTGGATGTTGATGGATGCTTTGGATAAGGACGTCCCCGTCCCCACCCTGTCCACCGCACTCTTTACGCGATTTCGTTCACGGCAGGAAGAATCCTTTGCCGAAAAGATGTTAGCGGCCCTCCGCAATGCCTTTGGCGGACATAGCGTGAAACGCTGACGAACTATTAGCTGAATTAGGAAGATCGCCATGCCCTCTAGTGCTCCACCAAACCCATCCGGCCATTCAGGCAAGACCACCCGAACCGCTGTCACCCAACCTTGCACCATTGTCATTTTTGGGGCCTCCGGCGATCTGACTCGCCGAAAATTGCTCCCCGCTCTCTACAACTTGTTATTGGATGGACTCTTACCTGAAAACTTTGCTGTCTTGGGGTTAGGCCGCAAAGATCTTTCTGACGAAAATTTTCGTGCCATCGCACGTGACGGCATCGAACAATTTTCCCGGCAAACATTCCAATCGGACAAGTGGGAAAATTTCCACAAACGGCTGTTTTATTGTGCTGGTGATATCAAGGCCTCAGCCTATTATGACGGCATCCGAGACCGCCTCTCGTCTATCGAAACGCAGTTCAATCTGCCTGGCAATCGCGTGTTTTACCTGGCGATTCCTCCCGGTTCGTTCGCTCCGGCCTGCGAAGGCTTGCATCAGGTAGGACTGGTGTCTCACGTTGATTCGTCAGAGGTCTATTCCCGCGTGATTGTTGAGAAACCCATCGGTCATGATTTGGCCTCAGCCCAGACGATCAATACCGCCATTGGTAACGTGTTCGATGAGTCCCAAATTTATCGCATCGACCATTACCTCGGAAAAGAAACAGTTCAAAATATCATGGTCATGCGGTTTGCCAACTCGATCTTTGAACCATTGTGGAACCATAAATATATTGATCATGTGCAACTCACTGTCAGTGAAGCCGTGACCCTGGGCAGTCGTGCAGCCTATTACGAAGGCGCCGGCGCACTTCGCGATATGGTGCAAAATCATATTTTGCAATTACTGTGTCTCATCGCCATGGAACCGCCGTACTCCCTTGATCCGGATGTGGTACGCAATGCTCGTATGGATGTCTTGCGGGGCTTGCGCCCCATTCGTGGGAAAGACGTGGAAGCGATGACGGTGCGGGCACAATATGCCCATGGGACTATTAAAGGCCAGGAAGTTCCAGGTTATCGGCGAGAAGAAGGCGTGCAGCCCAATTCGACAACCGAAACCTATGTCGCGTTAAAAGTGTTTGTAGAAAATTGGCGATGGGCTGGAGTGCCCTTTTATGTACGCACCGGGAAAGCGATGACAAAACGAGCCTCGGAAATCGCCGTTCAGTTCAAAGAAATTCCGCAAATTTTATTCAATGCCAATCCGAATATTCCTCAAGCCCCAAATGTCTTGAAATTGCGGATTCAGCCTGAAGAAGGATTGTCTCTACGGATTATTTCTAAGGTACCCGGAACAAAAGCCAACACTCACCCGGTGGAAATGGACTTTCAATATGGCGACGCATTCGATGCCCCTTCTCCAGAAGCCTATGAACGCCTCTTATTGGATGTGATGACCGGCGATACCTCGCTCTTTATGCGCCGAGATGCTGTGGAAGCCTCATGGGCTTGGGTGACAGATATTCTCGAAGGCTGGGCCACACACGGACACAAATGGTTGCCCGAGTATCAGGCGGGTACGTGGGGACCGGTTGAAGCCGACCGCCTCATCCAAACCGACGGCCACCACTGGCGGGAAGTGTAACCTTATCCTCTCTCTTCCAAATTCCCACTGTTTTCCAAACGTGACGTCAGGATGTGAAGCAGTAGCCGTAAAGCGAGAACCTATCCAGTCATTTGTTCCCTTGCGCTTTACCTTTCTCCTCTTTACTTACTTTTTTTCCGTCCCCGTCTTCCTCCTCACGCCTGAGACTTAGATTCTTTTCTCTTCTAACTTTTTCCTTTTCACTTCTTACGCGTATTTAGGACTTGCTGACGCAAAGAGAGGCTTCGATGGCCTGTTCCAGGCGGGTCAAACCTTTCAGGACGTCCGAACCGACATGAACACGGATGACGCGGCGCTGACGGCTGGTCAGACTTTGCAGATCGCCTAAGGCTTGCGCGGCCTTGAGGACCCCAAAGGTATACGGTTCATCGGGAATGGCCAGATCTTCGGCATCATCACAGGTCACTTGGATAAAAACACCCGAATTGAGACCACCTTTATGCAATTGCCCTGTGGAATGAAGGAAGCGAGGCCCATAGCCTAACGTGGTGGCAACCTGTTTGGTTTCTCGAATTTTTGTGCGGATGCGGTCAAAGATCGCATGAACCGCATCGGTTCGTTCCACATACACATTCATGGCAAAATAATCGCCGGACTGGAGACGTGTGAGATGCGCGGCGACAAGATCGTCCAACGTGGAGCTCCCTTTGAGCGCCTGGCCGTTTGCCTCATCGGCAAAAACCTGTATTCCCTCATCAACGAGAAGCGGTGAGGATTCGGCAAGCTTCCCATCTTGTTTGAATGTTTCCAGATGGGCTTTGGTATAGTCTTTACTTTCTTGGACATTCGGCTGATCGAAGGCATTGATACCCAATAGGGCTCCGGCCACCGCCGTCGCCATCTCCCACAAGAAAAACTCTTGCCCGAGATTGAGTAAGTCCGCCATATCAATGCGAATGACAGGATGGCCGGCTTGTTCCAAGGCGTTGACACTAGCGTCTTGCTCCGCATCAATCCCTTGTTCATAGCGGATATAGGCAATGACTCGATCTTGGCCATAGACCTCAGGCGTACCCACCATTTCGCCTTCAACAGGAATAATCCCTTTGCCTTCCTTACCCGTACTTTCTGCCACCAATTGCTCCAACCACGCACCAAGATCCCATAAGGCTGGTGATGTCACAAAGGTAAGTTTGTCTCGACCAGCTTTAGCCAGCGTTCCCAATACGGCTCCCAATCGCACTCCTGGATTCTCCTGAGCTGACACAGATGCCTCACAGGAATGTCGCATGCGTTCCGTCTGATGCAGGAACTGCTCAATATTCAACCCCATCAACGCAGCAGGCACGATGCCAAAATTGGAGAGAGCAGAATACCGTCCGCCGATTTCGGGAACACCTGGCAGGATATGTCTGAATTTCAATGTTGTGGCCACACCTTCCAGTAAAGATCCCGGATCGGTAATCGCCACAAAATGCTGGCCGGCCTTATCACCGACCACTTGCCGCATACGCTCGAAAAAATATTTCTGGAACACGAGAGGTTCTGTGGTCGAACCAGATTTACTCGCAACAATACAGAGAGTCTTTGACCAATCCACATGCTGCTCAAAAGACCGAACCTGGGAAGGCACCGTACTGTCCAACACATGTAATTCGGGATAGCCATCAATAACGCCATAGGTCATCCGTAACACTTCCGGGCACAAACTACTTCCTCCCATCCCTAAGAGCAGGACATGTCTAAACCCCGCCTCCTTGATGTCTTTCGCCACGGCTTGCAGTCGAGCAATATGGGGCAATTGTTCTTGCGAAATCATCAACCACCCCAACGCGTGGCGAATAATTTTCTGCGCCTCAGGGTCCTGATGCCACACCGTAGGGTCCTTCGCCCAAATTCGGCGAACCAGATTGTTCTGTTGTATGTCAGTGAGCGCCTTATCGACAGAACTCTGCATCGCACCAAGTGCATACGTGACACGATCCAACTTGTCTCCCAGCACCTCAGCCCGCTTGCGACTAATCACACCCATTAATTGATCAAACGCATCGACAAACAATTTCGCCCCGTCGGTTAATAGCGTATCGGTTACCTCATCAATGGAGATCCCCACATCTGCCAACCGTTGCATGGTGGCATTGGCCTCTTCTAAACCCTCTTGAATCGTATTCTTCACAATGCCATGGTCGCGAAAAGCGGCAAACGTGGCTTCGGGCATGGTATTGACGGTGTCCGGCCCGATGAGTTGATCGACATATAACGTATCTGGATAGTTGGGGTTTTTGGTTCCCGTGCTGGCCCACAAGACCCGCTGAACTCGTGCACCCTTGGCTTTCAATGCCTGAAAATCCCGGCTTTCAAAAATTTCTTCATATTTTTGGTAGGCCAACTTGGCATTCGCAATAGCGACTTTACCAAGGAGCCCTTCCATCACTGTTCGCTGGCTGGCATTCGATTCCTCTTTGATTTTTGCTTCAAGCAGCTTATCGCTCAGACTGTCGATTCGACTCACGAAAAAGCTGGCCACCGACGCGATCTGTCCGACATCCCCACCATTTGCCGCCAATCGCTCAAGCCCGCGGATATAGCGCCAGGCAACCTGTTCATACATCACCACACTGAACAACAGGGTGACATTAATGTTGATGCCTCGTGACAACAGCTCCTCAATGGCCGGCAGGCCCTCAAGTGTACCCGGTACCTTAATCATGACATTTTTTCGCGCGACCGCTGCATGGAGACGAACCGCTTCTTCAATGGTCGCATGAGTATCAAAGGCCAAATCTGGTGAGACTTCTAAGCTGACATATCCATCTCGTCCTTGTGAAGATTCATACACAGGCTGCATGACATCTGCCGCATCCTGAATATCTTTGATGGCCACTCGCTCATAAATTTCTTTCACACCGATTAACTCAGAAGCCGCACGTTGGATCGCGTCATCATAGTCCGTGCTTCCCGCGATGGCTTTTTCGAAAATGGCCGGATTGGAAGTCATGCCCATCAATCCATCTTGATCGATCAAGGTTTGCAACTGGCCTGATGTGATCAATCCGCGACGAATATAGTCATACCAGGGGCTTTGTCCACATTCACGAAGTTGCACGAGAGGATTCATCATATGTTCTTCCTTGTGAAAATTGACCGAGTGGCTACCATATCTGGGTCTGAAATTCCTTGGATGGGTTCTAGGTCTTCTTGTACAGGTTCGGGCTCGTAAGGAGCCTGAACCTCTGTTCCTTGAATTGTACCGTTTTCAGACAAAGATTGCTCCTCTTTTGGACTCCCTTTTGCCTCTATTGGCAGAACCATATTCTCAATTGGACATGCCTCGTCAGACACGGGACTCTCCAAAGATTCTTGAACCTCAACCGATTCGGCTTGGAGCATCAGTTTCCTCACCGTCGGAGACGGTGAAACGCGAGGGACCTGACTGTGTTGTTCAAGTTGGTGAATCGCCGCTTGTACGACGTGCTCCACGGTAAATCCAAATTTTTTCGCCAGTTCTTTGAGTGGGGCCGAGGCCCCAAACGAGGTCATCCCGATCATATGACCCTGCGACCCCACATAGCGATCCCAACCAAAGATCGATGCCTGTTCGACTCCAACTCTGGCCGTGACATGCGGAGGAAGGACTGAATCTCGATAGGCTTGATCCTGCCGTTCGAATAATTCCCATGAGGGCATACTGACAACTCGACTTCGGATGCCTTGATGATGAAGCAACTCATGCGCCGCGATACATAACGACACTTCACTCCCCGTTCCAAGCAAGATGACCTCGGGTTGGTGATCGGGAGTATCAGCCAATACATACGCGCCCTGGGCCACACCTTTCGCCGACGCATAGCGTCGTCGATCCAATGTGGGCATAGCTTGACGACTCAGAATGAGAGCCACAGGTTCATGCTGGAATTGCATGATCACTTTCCATGCTTCCACGATTTCATTGGCATCTCCTGGACGAAATGTCACGAGGCCAGGAATCGAACGCAGGCCCGCAAGCTGCTCAACCGGCTGATGGGTTGGACCATCTTCTCCGACGCCAATTGAATCATGAGTGAAAATATGAATCACAGGGATTTCCATCAACGCACTTAATCGAATCGCTGGCTTCGCATAGTCACTAAAAATGAGAAATCCTGAACCATAGGGACGGACTTTAGACACCGTCAATCCATTCAAGATCGCGCCCATTGCATGCTCCCGTACCCCAAAATGCATATTTCGTCCAGCAGGTGTTTCAGGGGAAAAGTCGCCTGCCCCCTCAAAGGTTAACCGCGTTTTCGTTGATGGCGCTAAATCCGCCGCTCCGCCGATGACCCAGGGAATATGTTGGGCCAACCGATTCAGGACTGCACCCGAGGCATCTCGCCCCGCGACACCCTTTTCATCGGGTGGGAAAATTGGCATATCAGTATCCCAAGCCTCAGGCAATTGCCGAAATTGCATTTTCATTAATTGATCGGCTAAGTCAGGATACTGAACGGTATATTCCTCAAACTGGCTCACCCAGGCTTCCTGTAACGATTGTCCTCGTTTTCCAATCCCGTAGGCAAAATGCCTGGGCACCTCTGGAGGAATCAGAAAATTGGCATCCTCCGGCCAACCATAATTCCGTTTGGTCAGACGAATCTCTTCCTCACCAAGAGGCTCACCATGCGCCCCATGGGTATCTTGTTTATGAGGCGCACCATAGCCAATGTGGCTATCCACAATGATCAGAGTGGGCCGTTCCTGTTCATGGGAAAATGTCTGAAATGCCCGATCCAACATTTCTAAATCATTCGCATCAGCCACACGAGTGACATTCCAGCCATAGGCCATAAATCTTGTGGCCACATCTTCACTAAAGGCTAATTTCGTCTTGCCTTCAATCGTAATTTTGTTGTTATCGTAGATCCAGCAGAGATTGGAAAGTTTATGATGTCCCGCTAACGAGGCAGCCTCCGAGGACACCCCCTCCATCAAACACCCATCCCCACATAACGCGTAGGTATTGTAGGTAAACATAGGAAAACCGGGACGATTAAAATATGCCGCCATCCATCGTTGGGCCATCGCCATTCCTACACTGGTCGCCACACCCTGCCCCAGTGGTCCCGTGGTGGTTTCAATACCAGAGGTCCAGCGATATTCGGGATGACCAGGACATTTACTATTGAGTTGGCGAAATCGCTGAATATCATCCAACGTAACCGCCATCTCTCCCACTTGTTCATATTGAGGACTCACCGCTTTCATACCGCACAAATGCAACAAGGGATAGAGCAGCATGGAGGCATGTCCCGCCGATAGCACAAACCGATCACGGTCTGACCATAAGGGCGATTCCGGGTTAAACCGCAACACGTGATTCCAAAGCCAGTAGGCCACAGGTGCCAACGCCATTGGTGTGCCTGGATGACCGGAGTTGGCCGCTTGCACCGCATCCATGGCCAACGTCCGAATCGTATTAATACAGAGCTGGTCCTGTGAATCTTCGGTAGATTTCATTATACGCTCCTCTTGTTATCCATTTTTCTTGTGCAGTCTTATCGTTAAGCGTTCCATTACAAAAGACAGATTGATCCTCATCATTCACTGCCTACCCGAATCATACCACTCTGCATGGGTTCCCAATAGATTTTTCGGCAGATGAAGTTGTCGACTTAATGGAAGATAGAGGGATTTACCCTGACCCAAGGCCATTTAGGGGCAGAACCTCTCAAGTTGCCAATCCCATAGACCGGTCATTATGATTCGACCCTATGAAAATCCATCTCAGCCATCCCACCCGCGACGCAGAACTGAAAGGGCCCAAACGGGTCGCGGACATTTTCAAGGAACTCCAATTGATTCCCGAAGCCTTTTTGATCATTCGCGGACAGGACCTCATGACCGAAGATGAAATCGTGGCGGATGGGGATAGCATTGAAGTCCGTCCCGTCATTTCTGGAGGGTAGCCCATGAAGTGTCGAAAATGTCCCCAACGAGCGGTTTTGGGCATGCCTCGGCATAATACCGCATTCTGCGGACCTTGTCTGACGGAATTTGTCCGCGCCCAAGTCCAAAAGGCCATCAAAGCTCAGGCCATGTTTTCTCCGGATGATCACATTCTGGTCGCCGTCTCTGGTGGGAAAGACAGCTTGACCCTCTGGGAAATTCTACTCAAGCTGGGCTATCGCGCTGATGCGCTCTATGTGGATTTAGGCATTGCTGGGTATTCGGAACGTTCTCACGAAAAAGTGGAACGCTTTGCCCGTGATGTCGCGGAATCCTGTGGGTCGAAACTTATCATTCATACCGTGGAAGAGGACGCCGGGGCTGGCATTAAAGAATTAGCGACTCTCGTCAAACGACCCACCTGTTCCACCTGCGGCACGATTAAACGCTACCAATTTAATCGCGTGGCCTGGGAGAACAAGTATGATGTGATGGCCACCGGCCATAATCTGGATGATGAAGCCGCACGGCTACTCGGCAATGTCTTACAATGGCAGGAAGAATATCTCCAAAAACAATCCCCGACCCTACCTGCGTCCGTTGAGGGGTTTTCCAAAAAGGTCAAACCGCTCTATCGCATGACCGAACGAGAAATTGCCGCTTATGCCGTCGTGAATCGGATTGATTATCTGGTAGAAGAATGCCCGATGGCCAAGGGCGCCAAGATGTTGGTCTATAAAGATGTGCTTAACAGGCTGGAAATGGAATCGCCAGGCACCAAGCACCGCTTTTATTATGGATTCTTAGACAAACAAAAGAACACCGCTGCGACTTCAAGTTCTTCAATGACCGCTATGGATCAAACCACCCTCTTACCCTGTACAACCTGCGCCCAACCCACCACCGCCGGCACCTGCTCGTTCTGCCGCATGATGGCCCGCGCCAAAAGCGCTACACGCTGAACGCCTGTGTCCTTCTTGATGCCCTAGGGCAGCGCCCAGGGATTTCCTACGCCAGCCCCATAATTTACTCTGCTCCTAATTCTTCCTGCTATTTCTTCCTGCTATTGGACTTTTCCCATGGATTGATAAGGGTAATTTCACACCCTGTAAAGTCTTTGATATTACGCGTGGCGATCGAGGCGTTGTGGTTTTTCGCAATTGAGGCGATCATAAGATCTACCGGGTCGGCCTTCATGCCGGCCTGTTCACGCGTGGCGGATAAGCCCCCGTATAAGAGGGCAGCCTCTTCATCAAAAGGGAAAATACGTCCTCCAAAAGCATCATGAACAAAGGCAGTAAAATTTTGTTCTAAGATGTCACGCCGTTTGCCTTTAGGCAAACGGAACAAGCCCCGTGTGATCTCAGCGATGGCGATGGCTGTGAGCGCAAGATCCTGGGGTTTTTGTGCGCCAATCCATTGTTTGACTTGCAAATCAGGCTGCTCTTTCATCAGCTCGGAAATCACATTGGTATCCAGAATAATCATGAACGGAAATCAACCTGCTTGCGACCCGAGCCGCGTTTGGGTAACTCCAGATCAATACCTTTGCCGACGCCAAAATATTTATCTGCCAGATCAAGAATATTAGCAGGCTTCAATCCCTTGCCTGTGGAAGCTTGCTGGAGAATTTGGCGGACATGGGCTTCCAGGGAAAGTCCCGATTGAGCAGCTTGTACCCGCAAGGCCTCTTTGGCTTTGTCTGATAATTCACGAATAGTGATTTGTGCCATAAACACTCTCCTTCATTACTTATTAATATAATAATTGATATCAATGATGTCAATGCCTTCATTGGCATCATTTTACTCAAAAACAATGAATGGACGGCAAAGGGTCATTCAACCCGAAGCAGGGCTTGGAGCGGGGTTATTGGTAATTTCTTTGTTCTGGAAATGTTTTGTGCGTGCTTGGTAGATGCACGTATGTGTGCGTAATAGGGGTTATTGCATGATCTTCTATATCATGTACTTGAGATGGATGGGGGTGGAAGTGGATAGTCAAGCAACGCCCCCATCTTACTGATTGCAGGACCAGATCCCCCAACCGGCACGCGGGCGTTCGCGTGCCTTCTAAAAAGACTCCCGACCCCTTTTACGACAGTTCGCCCAGACCCCCAGAAATAATTCATGATCCGCATCATCAAAAACAATCGGATGCCGGGCGTTGCCGCGCGCGGTCACATGCTAAAGGGCACCAGGAAATTCCACCCGGAGCGGGCGAGCCATGGGAGGGCGGGCCAACTCGCTGTGCTCACACAAGGCCCGCCGATGGATACGAGCGTCCACCCCTGGGACCGGGCGGCAGGCGTCGAACAATGTGAGGGGGTAGGGCAGGCTGGGTCAGGAGCCAAGGGTTGGTAGGTTGAAACAAGGGGCGAGATGGAGCTTGTTGAGGCGAAGGCGATACCTGCGGTGTGACCTCGGCGGAGATTAGGACTCGGCCCCGGAATCGTTCGGTGGTCCGCCGCCGGAGCCGGGGAGGTGCAGCCCGGGACTGAAGTAGGTCTGGCCTTCGGCCACGGCGCGTATGGCGCGGGTGAGGTCGGTGAAGGTGTCGTCTTTCAGCACATACCCGGACGCGCCGGCCTGGCAGCTTCGCCAATGATGGCAAGCCTTCACACAAAGGCACGTTTCAGTGTGTCATCTTGCTGAAAGTGGTCGAATGGGTGGGGTTCTGGCTTTATGAGCAAGGTGCGGACGTGGTTCGCTTTGGGACCTATCTGGGGCGATTGATCGCATGGTTGCCCGCGAGGCTCTGCGCGATCTCCGGGGTCTCCATGTCGGCCTTCAGCTTAACCGGATCCAAGCAAAATTTGGCTCCCAGTTCCTCAAAGATACTGAGCTTTTCTCAGCGCTGAGCTGCACAATGCACCCCCACTCTGACTGCGCCACATCTACAATACTTTCCGGTAATGGCGCGATGGCGCCACTGAGATTTTGAATGGGAGCGGAAAGAGAAACCCGAAAAAAAGAGAATTTGAAAAAGGGAAACCCGTCGTTTATTTTTTCAGAACCAACTCAGAAGTTTCGTTCGTAGTCTTGATGGCTTCCTATCCAAAACCACGTAACCGTATCACCATCGAGGATGCCAAGTGCACGATAGCGAAGTGTGATCCGCACAGACCAGATACGCTCTTCTTGATTTATGCACTTAAAATGCAACGAGGGGTGAAAGGGTGTGTCGCGCCACAGGAAAAATGACTTGCGAGCAGCCTGTCTCACAGTCTCAGGTAGCCGGGCATAGGCATCCCAAAACCTGGGCAGGGTTTGGGATTTCACAACTTCTCGTAATCCATGTCACATGATTGCCCGGCAGCGATATCAACCCGCGCCTGTTGTGCTGCCGCCTTCAACCCGTTGCCTTGGGTGAGGATTGCATCCCACTTAGCTTCGTCCTGTGCCTCCAACGCCAAACGACGTAATTCCTCCACCAGGCTTTCCTGCGTCGTCTCGGGTAAAGACTCCAGGAGTTTCACAGCTGTTTCAATGGCTTTTGTCATTGGCAAACCTCCCTTCACCGGCACTCTAGCAAGGGTTCGGTTGAGACTCAAGAAAAACAGAATCCTAATATTAGTGAAGGGCCCCCTAATGATTCCCATGAATCGTTTGGACTGGGGACGCGGAAGCAAGCCTAGCAAAAATGGGGCCTCCATCATGGTGGCGTTTCATATGGATCCCCACTAACGGCTCTCAAGATGTGCTACTTTTTGAAAATAGCAGTACTCGGCAAGCTTGGCAATGCAGCGCTTTGCTCAGTGGAAGA
>Ga0224496_10000486_pt1 | contig 27443 bp, 27 predicted proteins | sample SF_Jul11_sed_USG_2_FD_168127 | JGI IMG/M metagenome (GOLD analysis project Ga0224496, IMG submission 168127) | Sediment microbial communities from San Francisco Bay, California, United States - SF_Jul11_sed_USGS_8_1 | ecosystem: Environmental > Aquatic > Marine > Sediment | place: USA...
AATTACAGAAATTATTGGATGAGGGAAAAGATTTATTGAGGCAGTTTTTTCGTCAATAGAGCGACCTCAGTCATGGCAGGCTTCGGATATGCGGAAAATGCTGGAAGAGCCTACAACATGGCAGCGGTTATTCCCGCAAGAGGGAAGCTTCCTGATCAAGAGAGGAACGCGTGAGGCACAACTGATTGACCAGGGCTCGCAAATCACCTAAATCATAGGGTTTGCCCAAAATGGCGTAAGCTCCTAATTTGGTGGCTTTCTCTTGAATCGTTGAGTTGAGGAATCCTGTGATCATGATCGTTGGAGTATCAACTGGTTGTTCTTGATGTTGCACATGGCGAAGGAATTCTAAGCCGGTCATCACGGGCATGGCATTATCCAAGATGATGATGTCAAACGTGTGGGATTCCAGCATCCGTAAGCCCATCTCACCATTTTCTGCTTCCATGCATTGGAACCCATCGTATTCAAACACGAGTCGAAGTAAGTCACGGCTCACCACGTCGTCTTCAACAATGAGCATGTTTTTTGACATGAGTTTGCTCTCCTCTTTTTGAATGGTCATTTGATCTTCCGAGCCGACAGAGCGTGGTGTTCTCTGGTCAATTGCCGAGGCCCATTGATTTGATCGGTTGGAATCACGATGGTGTGTGTTGGTTGCCTGGTCAGCCTAACACCCTTATTAGGGGTGGCTTTTCCAAATGAAGCACATCCCCCCAAATAACCCTAGGCCCGTTAAGCAGATGGCAATAATAAGTTCCATGATTCTTTGTCTCCGTGAGTTCTTAACGATTCTAGACAGCAAATGTTGTACCAAGGGCTGCGTCAATGAACGTCAGGGAATATTCAAGGTATATCTATTCATAACCCGTTGGAATGCATGAAGAATGATTTTGAATTCTTGAAAGATTTTTTCAAGAAGTAGGAAGATTTCCCAAGTGAGTGGGCCGCATTATGAAGAGAGGGCTTATCTAAATCCATACGCATTGTATCTTTTTGGGTAAGGTCCTAAAGGTCGGAGAATGGGGTTTTTGGGCAGACCGGTCCCTATGGCAAGAGAAGGCTTTGAGGAAGGGGTTATTCTTGACGAAGCACGGAAAGTGGTGGAAGTCCTAATAAGCGGTAGGTTCCGAGAAATCCTGTAAGAAGGGTGAGAAGAATCGTTATTAGCAGTCCAGCCAATAAGACGGGGAAATTCATGGTCCAGGTTAAGTCGAAAAAGATATGTAAGATCGACCAGGAGAGGAGGCACCCTAACCCCAGTCCGACCAATCCGGCAAATCCACCAATCAGCCCGAATTCCGTGCCGAGTGAAAACAGCAAAAGCCCGCGGCTTCCTCCCAGAGCTTTTAAAATGGCGAGTTCGCGTAGTCGTCGGTAGCGGTTGATAGAAATCGCCGCAATCATGACGATGCCTCCCGTGATGAGGCAGAGAAAGGCCAGTGCCTGAATCCCCATGGCGAGTTGCCGAAATATCTTGGCGATATTGTCCAAGACGTCTCCGACATGAATGGCTGTGACATTGGGTGTGGCGGCCACAATGGCTTGTTGGAGCGGGATTTCCTCTGTTTTGGGGACCTTGGCGGTGGCGATGTAGGTAATGGGCGCCCCATCGAGTGATCCGGGTTCTAGGATCATAAAAAAATTCATGGAAAAAGAGCCCCAATCAACGGTACGAAGACTGCTGACTTTTGCGACAAAGGGCACGCCTTGAATGTTAAAGGTGAGCGTGGACCCCAACGATACCCCCAAAATTTTTGCGCTTTCTTCCTCTACTGAGACCAAGGGAACATGCTCCTGCCTTTGAAGGTCATCAGAGAAATGGCGAGATGAGGGGCTTTCCCACCATTGCCCCTGAGTCACAATATTGTCCTTGGGGAGGGCTTGCAAGGTGGTCAGGACATATTCTCTCGTGAAATACCAACCGTTTCGTTTCCCTCGATGGTCTTCAGGGTTGATGGGATAGCCGTCAATTGCGGTGAGGCGAGATCTCACGACTGGGACTAAGTGTGCCGGTGTTCCTGGAATGTGTTGTTCTAAGACCTGCGTGAACGCGGCATGTTGATCCGGTTGGATATCAATGAAAAAAAATGATGGGGCGTTTGCGGGAATTTGTTCTTCAATGAGGTCCAGCAAGGCATGTTGGACGGTCAGGAGTGTGCTCATCAGCATCACGCCGATTCCAATGGCCAAGGTCATGGCTTTTGTGAAATTCCCTGGGCGCTGCAGATTGTTAGTGGCATGACGTAACAGCCCACGTTGAGGAAAGGTGATCTGCCGAAGAAGCCAGAATAACCCACTGGTCCCGCTATATAAGGCGACAATGGCGACTAGAAAGGCCCCGGAAAAAAAGAGTCCGAGAGACCACGAATGCGCTTGCCAGATGGCTAACCCTATCAGGCACCCGGCAATCAAGAGGCTGGTTATCCTCTGCATGCGGTCGTTCCACCAATGCTTTAGAAGCGTCATCCATCTGGTTGTCCACGGGTCCGGCTCCTTGTGGGGCGTGGCCAGGTCAACATCTTGGCGAAAGATTGCGGCTGGCGAGACATGCCGGATTGTCAGCAGTGGCCACAGGGAAAAAGCCAGTGTGGCTAATGTGCCAAAGGCGATTCCCCGTAGGATCGGAGTAAGCGTGGGATGTATCGGGAAGGTTTCGGGAATGAAGCCTTGCAGTAACAGAGGCAATCCCTGGTGGAGCGCGGTTCCGAGTATGCCGCCGGCGAGACTGCCCATACCTCCCAGGAGCAGACTCTGTGTGAGATAAATGTGTATGACCTGAGAAGAATCGGCGCCAAGGGTTTTGAGTGTCGCAATGATCGGGGTTTTTTGAGTCAGAAATCCTTGAAGGGTACAGGCCACGCCGATTCCACCCACCAAAAGAATCGTGAGTCCAATCAGGCCAAGGTAGAGTGTGAGTTGGTCTAAAAAACGGCGAAGTCTGGGTTGGGCATCACGGTAGGAGTTGACCTGAACGCCCTCCGGACTGAGGCGCCCACGAAGTTCCCCCAGCCATTGGTCAAGATTGCTTGAAGGAGGGAGCTGAAGTCGATATCGCTCATGAATGCGGCTTCCCGTTTTGACAAGTTCCGTCGCATGCAAGGCCTGCCTGGAAATCATGACGCGAGGGCCTAGGCTAAAGGCCGTGGCAATCTTATCAGGTTCCTTGGCAAGAATGCCTGTGATGATGAAATTGGCTTGACCAATCCGAAGCTCACTCCCAAGATCTAGGTTTAGGCGAATGAGGAGTGATTTCTGGGCGATCGCTCCAAAGCAGGGGAGACGTTGGCAGCCTGATTGTCTTGGTGCCAAAAGCTCCTTGGTTGGTTGAGCCGGTTCAACAATGAGCTTGCCATAGAGTGGATACAACGAGTCCAGGGCCTTCAATTCAACCAACTGCGAAGAGGCTTTTGTGTCAGAATGGTAGGGTTGGTTGGATACAACGGCGGCCATGCCAGCCAACTCTGTAATATGCGACATGGGGATCTTTCGTTCTGCAAGTGAATCTAAGACGTCTTGTCCCTTGGGACTCATCGTGCGTCGCCAAGAAAGTTCGATATCTCCACCGAGCAGACCTCGCGCATCCCCCAAGATGCCGTTTTCTACACTTGTGGCAAACAGGTCAACGGCTACAATGGCACCAACACCTAAGGCGATACAGAGAAACAAGAACGCAAAGCGTGACCATGAACGCGCGGTTTCCCGCCAAGCCAATTTGAGAGCGATAGGTGTCATAGAGGCTGAGGTGTGAAGATTACGCTGAACAAGTGGTGTCATGAACGATGGCCCCATCTTGCAACGTGAGAATACGTTGGGCACGAGCCGCCAGTTCCGAATCATGGGTAACGAATATTAATGTGCTGTCGTGCTGCTCATGCAGTTGCCATAAGAGATCAATCACCAGCTTTCCTGTCGTGCTATCGAGGTTGCCGGTAGGTTCGTCGGCCAAGAGAAGGGGCGGTTGGCTGATAAATGCCCGGGCTAACGCGACGCGTTGCTGTTCCCCTCCGGAGAGTTGAGTGGGATAATGGTGATAGCGTTGCTCCAATCCCACTGCCTGGAGAAGCGTCTTGGCGCGTTCCTCGCCGGTGGAGACTCCCTGAAGCTCTAATGGGAGGGAGACGTTTTCCAGAGCCGTCAGAGTCGGGATGAGATGGAACGCTTGGAAGACATACCCAATGTGTTGGCGACGAAAATGTGCCATCGCCGTTTCTGCCAACGTGGTAATGTTGGTTCCGTCAATGTAGATAGAGCCATGTGTCGGGTGATCAAGCCCGGCCAGGAGGCCTAGCAATGTTGATTTGCCGCTACCTGATGGGCCGACAATCGCCAGGACTTGCTTAGCTGGAACCTCAAAGGAGATGTTGTGCAAAATTTGCACGAGATGGTTCCCGGCGGACAATTGCATGCCAAGCTGGTTGACTGTTATCAGTGGCGTGGAAGAAGAAGATGGGGAAAGAGGTGAGGGAGAATCCGATGAAGGTCGTGACACGTTGGTTAATGGATGGAATGCATAAATTGGACATATGGGAGATGATTCTCCCTCAAGCTTTTAGAACCTTGCCTATCTTATCAGCCTTGGTCTTCTTCTGTCTGGCTCAGTCGGGCTGTGATGGTTCAGGAGATTCACCTGGAGGTATTGTCCCTTCCCAAGGCAACACCGTTCAGGATTCGCGAAAAAAGGAAGATGGACGCTTGGCTCTTCGGCAGGAAGAATCAAGCGATAGGCGTCTTCCTCGAATTGTCGCGTTCGGAGATAGTTTGACAGCTGGGCTAGGAGTTGCCTCGACGGAGTCGTATCCAGGGCAATTAGCGCAGTGGTTACATGAACAGGGATTTGAGTATGAGGTCATCAATGCGGGAGTATCTGGAGAGACGTCGGCTGGTGGGCTCAGACGAGTTGACTGGATTTTGAAGAGCCATCCCACATTGGTCATTCTGGAGTTAGGAGTCAACGATGGGCTTCGGGGGAAGCCCCTGCAAGAAACCTATGAGAATCTCAGTGCCATTATCGAACGGTTGAGATCCGAAGGCGTGAGGGTCGTCTTAGCCGGGATGCGCCTCCCCCTCAATTATGGGGATGATTATACGCAAGAATTTTCTGCTCTGTATGAGCAGCTGGCCAAGGAATATGGGGTCCCGTTCATTCCATTCTTTTTGGAAGGGGTGGCTACGCATCGTCATTTAAATCAAGGGGATGGGATTCATCCAACGGCTGAGGGCTATTCCATTGTCGTACAGAATGTGTGGGGAATCCTTCAGCCAATTCTTAAGGAATTAGATCTTGAAGGCTCAGAAAAAATTATTGCCCCTCTTTCAAGAGAAAGAAGGGCAACAACATCCTGACAGAGCAGGAGAGAATGTGTCTTTTGAATAAATTATAGGTTAGGTCTTGTAGATGTCGTAGGCTCCATACGCAAGGATTATGGCAATCGTCCCATAAAACATGCCTGTGATGCCTTCGTATCCTCCGCCCGGGGCATTGGCCATTGCTGGAGCTGCCGCTAACATGAGAGACGTACTTAAAGTGATAATCCGACTCATACAAATACCCTCACTTTCTGACTAGAATAATCTTGAACCTATTGTTAGATCGGAGATTTTACTCCCCTCTTAACCCCGATTGTAGACAATTTTATTTCTGTGATGCAAGCCGGCTTTCGTGCAGCCAACTCAAGAATGCTAAATTAGCTATTACTACCTATATTCGGTGTGCCCCTTCGGTGACGGATGTTTCTGGATTCGAATGGATACCTAAAAAGTCCTGAGAAGAGGCAACCATTTTAATGAGATGAATACATAGGACTCATGAGGGTTCCAGACGGGAATGGGACCCATCACAGAACGGTGGTTTTTTACTGTGCTTGCACCCACACCAGGCCACTTTCTTTTTCTCTTTGATTTCGACTTCCAGAGGAGAAAAATCCGTTCCGGTGTGTGATCCATCGCAAAATGGTTGGGTTTTGGATCGGCCGCATTGACACCAATAATATGTGCCGGGTTCCATATCCATAACATACGGTGTTCGTTGGGGAATTTCGATAGGATCGGCCATGTTCTCCTCCTTATAAAATTTGCCAAAAAATGGGGGGGCTTGAAAAAACTCTTACCTGAGTAGAGTGCCTCTTAATGGATGAGATGTGCCAAGACCTTGGGATGCCAGGGTATGCGAAAAACGCAAACAGACTTTTCGGTCTGTCGAGGCTTTTCACATATCTCTGGCGCGCAAGGGAGTGGTGCAGATCGCCATAAACAATCGCTCAATTGAGGTACTATCCACATCGGGGCTGAAGGCCGTTGGGACCCAGAGGGGTTAACCAGACGTAGTCAGCAATTCCTTCGTGCAATTCAGCCAGGATCTCTTCATTTTTAGAGGGATCCCAGGCCACGAGATAAATCGTGACGGTTTTGATGGCTGGATGTGTGCGCTTCACTCGCTTGGGAACCGGAACGTCATATTGAATGTGGCCTCCTCCGGTATAGCTGACAAGGGGAGTCTGGGGGGTTGGCCTCTTGTCCAGAAAATTTCGTATGATGGTCGCCATGCCTTCATCACGGATAATGGAAGCCTCAAAAATTCGTCGATAAACATGATCGGGTAATTTGGGATGACATGCGGTAATTTGTTCAAAGATGAGCGATTCATATTCCGGGTTATTGGTGACTCCCTCCGTCATAGTCCAAGACGCAAAATCAGAGGCCCTAAGGGCTTCGGTTAATCCCTTGGTCGCGACCAGTCGAACTAAAGACCTAGGGGGATTTAACCCCAGCAATGGCAAATGGTAAGTACGGGCATAGTCGACAAGGGGTTGGTAATCCGGAAAGTCGCCACCCCAATTCTCTTTCCATCGTGATTCTTCCAAAAACTCTGCGACGGTCATTTCCGGTTTGTTGATGTATCGATCTAATCCGGCCTGGCCATCCCAACTCAACATTTCCATAGCCAAACCTGGTAGGCGTTGGTGCTTGCGCAGCATGTCGAGAACCGTAATGGCGGCTTCAATATGGGACGGTGTGTAATGTTCCTCGCCAAGAAAGATAACATCGGCGGCTAAGAGATGAGGGATCAGGTCATCAACAGTCAGAAGCGTTTGATCAGAAACATCATAAATTTGGCCGACCTCAAACGAAGGCTTGGGTTGAAGCGTCGTACATCCCAAATGCCCATAAATAAAAAGTGCACTGAAGATGAACTGAAAAACGAGGGGTTTTATTTGAGAAATATTCCTCAGTTTCATACGGAGCATGGTGTAACATAGTCCCTTCATCGGGGCAATAAAGGCAAGAGAAAAAATTCTTGTACCAGCATATCAATAATGGCTATGGTGGTTGAGTGTTGTGAGGATTCATCCCCTGCTTTATTGTAAAACGCCATTTTTGTGGATAATCAGATAGTGGACATCCAAGAGTTTCGCACACGAATAAAGGCGATTCGGCAGACGTTCCCTCAACATTGGGAAACCAGCCGGAAGTTGATGGCCCCAGAATCCTTATCAGTCACCCTACCCGCGCTTATCCAATCTATTCAAGAAGCTCCATTAGTGCCAAGCCTTCAGAAACGCTTGATCAATGCGTTGCAACAGGTTGGGTCGAAAACAACAACGAAAGAGGTGCATCAAAACCTAAAAGACCTCACGGGCTTGCCACCCTCCAAGGCTGTTCGGGCGCTCATCGTATGGGGAATCCTGGCAGTAAACGAACCTCAGGCCGACAGGGATGATCTTTCTACAGAGGAATTGGAGCGTCACCTGAGAGAGAGACTAAATCCTTACGACATTCTTCTTCACTCGCCCTCCCCCTCATTGCTGGATATTGGGGCCGGTGATTTAACCTTCGAAAGGGAATTGGTTGATCAGTATATTCCTCAATTGCGCGCAAAAAATACATTGTTCAGGTTGCATGCCTTTGATCGTTTAGCTCCTGGATCACGAGTGGGTGGGATCTATCACAAAAACCCTGATTATGAGGGGTACTTGAAGAGTTTTCCCGTAGAAGAATTAAATTACCAATTCTGGGGTGGGATGGATGTAGAGCGATTTGGTTCTGCGAAAGGGGCCCTGCCGCGGTACACGATGTGTACCTGCCATGCCCCCGCCAATCCCACCTTTGCCTATGAACCCAGCCGGGTAGATTCATCGTTAATTCTCGATCACCTCCAAAAAACCCGTGGGCAATTCCATCCTGCTCGATATGAGGGGGAGCCCGTGTTAGAAGTCTCCCATCAGGGGAAAATTCTGACCTTCCCACCTTGGAAATTCCATATTCTTGGCCCACTGGCCCTGTTGCAATTAATGGGTGAGCGGAGTCGGGTCGTGGTGTTATCCGCTATTGATGATGAGGTTTTTTGGGAAATATTGAGTCAGATCTTAGCGGATAATCAGTTTCGTCCTCCAAATAGAATTTTTTCCAAAAAAAACATTCCGGTAATCTTTGGCGACGTCTATCAAGCATTGTCTGCACTGAGTATTGGTGCACGAGTCGATTTGTCCACGATAGCTAAACTTCGAGATCCTATGCCTTTTAGGGCAACGCACCAAAAAGAATTCTCCACATTTTCTAATTTTCGGTATGTGGAAATTCGACGAGGCGCGTTCTTGGAGAACATCCCTAGTAGTTTCACGGCAAGGCAGTTTTCCCTTATGAAAGAAGAATCCACTCCCTGGTGGATTGTCTTCATCCCAAATGTTTAGACAAATGGAAAAAATCGGCTAGAATAAAAAACCTGATTGGGAAATGAGAGGAGTGGGAAAGAAGTTGAGAGAAATTGGAGCGGGAAAGGGGATTTGAACCCCCGACCCTCGCCTTGGCAAGGCGATGCTCTACCACTGAGCTATTCCCGCTCTATTTGAGAAGTTTTGTTTGATTCTAGTGGGCACCCTATAGCCTGTCAAGCGAGGTGACCATGAGATATACTTATCCTGGTTCTTAAGATAGATCTGGCAGAATCCGAAAAAATAAAGGAATGAAATCGTTAATCTAGGGAGAAAGTGAACATGTACATCAGTGTTATCGGTACCGGATATGTTGGTCTCGTCACGGGAGCGTGTTTTGCGGAATTTGGTCTCAATGTGGTGTGTATGGACAGAGACGAGGGCCGTATTGCTTCTTTAGAAAAAGGGCAAGTGCCATTTTATGAACCAGGGTTAGCCGAGCTTGTCACAAAAAATGTGAGCGCAGGGCGTCTACGTTTTACGAGCGATTTGCATAAAGCCGTGGATGAGGCCCTTGTCATATTTATTGCGGTGGGAACCCCTTCCCGTCCAGATGGTTCTGCCGACCTTTCATTCGTGGAGGAGGTTGCCAAAAGTATTGGGACTCGCATGACTGGCTTTAAAATTGTGGTCAACAAATCGACCGTACCTGTGGGAACGGCAGATCGTGTTCGGGATATTATTACAAAGAACCAACCCAGTCCTATTAATTTTTCCGTGGTCTCCAACCCTGAGTTTCTTCGCGAAGGATCGGCACTTGAAGATTTCATGAGACCGAATCGGGTCGTGATTGGAGCGGACAGTCCTGAGGCCGTGGCTATTATGAAAGATTTATATCGACCCCTGTATTTAATTGAAACCCCTATTGTGGTCACGGACATTCGGACAGCGGAAGTTATTAAATATGCGTCAAACGTGTTTTTAGCCACCAAAATCTCCTTTATTAATGAAATGGCCAATCTCTGTGAAATGGTGGGTGCCGATGTACAGATGGTTTCGAAAGGGATGGGTTTGGATAAGCGGATTGGGTCAAAATTTTTACATGCTGGTCCAGGGTATGGAGGCTCGTGTTTTGGGAAAGATACCGCAGCCCTCATTAACATTGGATCAGAAGCTGGCTATGAAATGGTGCTGGCCCAAGCAACAAGAAAAATTAATGAGGAGCAGAAGGTGAGGATGGTAGAGAAGATTCGTGAAGCTGTGGGAGAGCTTCAGGGAAAAACGATTGCCCTTTTAGGATTGGCTTTTAAACCGAATACCGATGACATTCGAGATTCCCCGGCGTTATCTATTGCGAGACAGCTGATGGAGCAAGGATGTGCCGTGCGAGCTTATGATCCAGAGGCCTTAGAAGCTTCGATGCGAGAGAACCCAAAGCTCATTCCCTGTCGGGATGCGTATCATGCTGTGGAGGGAGCTGATGCTGTGGTCTTAGTCACTGAATGGAATTTATTCCGCAATCTCGATTTTGAACAAATTGGATCCAAGGTCAAATCCAGCATTTTTATTGACCTTAGAAATGTCTACGAACCTCAGCGAATGGCCGAACAGGGATTTTATTATGTCTCGGTCGGTCGAAAGGCAGCTGGAACAAACCCCCTCACGGCGAGTCGTTAGCCAAGAAGGGGGTTCGCGCGCTTCTATTTCCGTTTATACCCCATTCGATCTAAGACTTTCATGATCCGTTTTTGCAGTTTCTCATCCGCTTCACCTAAGGCCTGGGCCAATGGCTCCACGGCAGGCTTGCCGATTTTTCGCAGAATTTCCGTAGCGGATTGTCGAAGGTCATCTTCCTCATTGGTCAACAATGGCACGACGTCAAGCACGCATGGGGCTCCAATTTTAATGAGCGCTTCATAGGCACGCTGACGGACATCACCGACTTCATCACTCAGCATTTCCACCAAGGGCTTTACGGCTGCTTCGACCCGAAGCTCTCCGAGCACTTCAATCGCATGTTTGCGGTTCAGCCAATGGGTATCGCTCAGATCCAGCAAGGCCGCATCGGCCGCCGCAACATTTGGATCTTTTGAGCGAATACGAAAACTTTTGACGATACGTTTGCCGTCTTCTTCGACAACTCGAAGCGTGGCGCCGTCGCCAATTTTAATTTTATGTAAATCCTCAATCGCTTCTTCTCCGACGTCCAAAAGGACGGTTTTCCCGTCGTAGGCTAACAACTCCACTTCGATTTGGTTGGTCTCAAGATTGATCATCGTGACTTTTTCGGTCACAAGATTAAAGCCATCCTTTTTTGTGCCAGATTTCGGGCCGATGGAGATGAGTTTTGCTGGTGCTTCATTTGCCATAATAATGATGTATCCTCAGGTATAAAGTGAACAAATCAAAAAATCTAAATAAAATGACTCCTATTTCGAAGAACTTGGACTCCAGCCCAAGCTGGAGAGCGCGCCCTCTACTGTATCGCGTACCATCTCATTCTCATCTTCCAGCAAGGGGACTAAGGCATCGATGGCTCGATTATTTTTTAAACGTGCGAGTGATTCGGCCGCATTTCGGCGAACCAACCAGTCTTCATCAGCCAAGGCCTCAATGAGGGGGTCCAATGATTCAGGATCGCCGATTTTCCCCAATGCCTCAGCCGCATGCCGGCGCACTATCCAATTTGAGGCATGCAGTCCTTCGACTAAGGCCGTGGTGGCCCGCGAATCTCCCAGTTTTTTTAACACTCTTGCGGCATCTTCTCGAAGGGTGGCATCCATGAGGGCATCGATTAAGCCAGGTACGGCGTCCGGGTGTCCAATGCGTTCCAACGCCCAAATGGCCGCAGTCTTCACTCCGCCGTCTTTATCATGGCGAAGGGCATGAACGAGGGGCTCCACAGACTTGTGTGCACGTAATTTCCCCAAAGCACTGGCGGCCTGTTCCCGGACTGACCATTCTTCATCGTCTTTGAGGGCTTCGATCAGCGGGTCAATGGCTGGTTCTCCAATTTTTACCAACGCACTGGTGGCAGCCTCCCGAATCACACAATCGTCTTCCAAAAACATTTCAATCAGCTTCGGGATCGCCTCCGACCCAACTTCTCCCAAGCGAGAGGCGGCATGATCCCGTAATGCTTCGTTGTCATCCCGAAGTGCCGACAACAAGGGATCAACGTGATTCTGTTCCATCATGCAGTATTACTCCTTTCCAGCCCAAGCTTCTTCATCCATTTCCCTTTGTGCAGTGGCGGCTTCCAGTTTGTCAAGGATCACCCCTGAATTATAAGAAATCAGCCCGTCGCGATCGGTCTTTAATCGCGCAAAAAGTTCAGCATGAGGCCGCAACACTTCGACATCTTTGACCTTTTCTAAGGCTTCCACTGCTAAAATGCGAAGGGGCCGAATTGGAATGACCTCAATATATAATTCAACAGGTCGGGAATCACCAATGAGCCCTAAGGATTTGAGCGCATGCTCCTTCACGCCGGTGTCCTTGTCCGAACGCAGGCGGTCCATCAAAGGTTCGACGGCACGGACATCGCCAATTTTACCTAAGGTGTCGGCGGCGGCTTCTCGCACGATCCAGTCGTCATCCTCCAAATATTCCAACAGAATTTCGACAGCCGGTCGTCCAATGCGATGAAGTTGGATGACGGTTTCTTGTCGAACCCCTTCTTTTAATTCCGATTCTTCCACGGCTCGTAAATCGTCGAGAAGTTGTTCAATGCGATCTCGGATCGCACCCAGTTTGCGCAAGGTGTCGGTGGCGAGATCACGAAGCTGAGGATCTGCCATGGCATCCACGAAGGCATCGGCCGACCGGGGGTCCAGTAAATGGGCCAAAATTTCTGCGGCACGTTCACGGATAGATTCATCGGGATCCTTCAGGCGTTCGGACAGTGGCCCGATAGACGTGGGAATCACCCCTAATAACGCCGTGACGCGTTCTTGAATACGATCGTCCGTTAAATGTTCCAACAGCGCGGCTGCCGTCTGTTCGTCCAGAACCCCTGCCAGGTGTTCAAGGGCATCCATCGTGGCCTGACGAACCTGGTCGTCCTCGTCTTTCATGAGGCCCGCCAGGGCAAGGCCTGCTCGAGGATCCCCCAGTCGTGCCAGCATCCTGATCGCTTCGATTTTATAATGCGTGGTTCCGTGACCAATCGCTTGGATAATGGCTTCAACGGCTTTGGGGCCACCTTTCATGCAGGTAGATGTGGCGCGCATGCGTCGCCAGTCTTCCTCGTGATCCAGCTCAGAAATAATGGTTTCGAAGGTTTCTCTTGGCATTAATTTTCAATCGTTTGGTGGTTAGAGGCGAATTTGTCCGGGTCGCCATCCGAGGCACGAAAGGGATTCCAACACATGCCGACGCAGATTGTCATTCTTTGTGGTTTTCAATAGTTGTAATAAGGGCGTTTTGGCGGCTGCACCAAAGTGCGTTAAGGCTTCTGCGGCTTCTTGACGAAGCAAGGTGCTTTGCAAAGCCTGCATCAGCACTGGGATCGCTTGGGGATCGCCAATGGTGGCGAGAGCCTTGACGGCGGCTTCCAAAGGGGGAAGGTCTTCTTTGTATTTCGGGTCGGTGCAGCCTTCCATGCGGTCTTCATAGGCATCGGCAGGAAGGGATTTTACCAGGGCCATTAAGGGGGGAAGGGCTTCCACGGCTCGCAAATTCCCTAAAGCCTCAATCGCTTTCAGTTGCAAGGAAGGTGTGGTGAGCGAATCTAATAACAGAGGAATGGCATGGGCATCACCAATCTGTCCTAAGGCTCGGACGGCATCCTGTCTGACGGCGGAGTCGGAATCGTGTACGATCAGATGCATTAAGGGCGCCACAGCAGCCTGAGGTTTTAAGAGTGTCAATGCTTCGACCGCACGCAAGCGAATTCTCCAATTAGAATCTTGCAATCCCTTGAGAAGTGGCGGAATGCTGGCTTCCCCTATAGCTTGGATCGCGTGGCAGGCTTCATCACGGACGGCAGGAACTTTATCTTGAAGGAGTACAATCAACGTCTCAAGGGAACGAGGATTCTTCAGACGGGTCAGTCCTTTTGCGGCTGACATGCGCACAATCCAATTGGGATTCAGGAGGGCTGCTAACAAGGGTTCGAAGACCTGGTCATCGGCAATGGTCGCAAGAATAGAGGCCGCGGTTTCTTGGACTTGAAGATTTGGATCCTGAAGACAAAACCCTAAAGGTAGAACCGCCGGTTGCCCAAGAGCAGTCAACGAGGAAGCTGCTGCCTCCCGAACCGCACGATCTGAGTCCCGAAGGAGGCGAATCAGTGGTTGGATGCTTCGAGGATCGTCAAATTGGCCTAGAGCGACTGCGGCATCCTCACGGATACCCCAATCCTCGTCATCTAATGCCGCAATATGTTCAGCTACAGAATCAGCCATATCCATGGATCACAGAGAAATGGGGCAGGCTCCTTTATTTTTAGCGCAGGGGAATTCTGTATTCCCTAGGGAAAACCCGAACGTCGACGTTACCACACGATTTTTTTGGCGGTCAATCTGGAGGCCGGAGGAAGGCGACAAGAAGAAGGTCGGGGAAGTTACACCGACCGAAAGACGGCTAACAGGTCGCTCAAAGCCAGCATCTTCACCCGGAGGATTTCCCGTTCTTTCTGGAGAACCTGTTGAGCTTCCCCATTGACTGGTTGTTTAAGGTAATCCTGGCACATGTTGGTGACATGCTGAAATTCGGCTTCGGCTTTATCTTTCACCACACGGTTGGTGGCCAATAAATCGACAACTTGGTCATGCGTGGTGGACAAATGTTGCTGAAACTCCTGTTCGGGAAGCGAACGCCGGTGTTCTTCATCTAAGCATCGATCAATATATTGACCAAGAAAAACATAAAACCGGAGCATGGTTTCAGTGGTTGTAATATGGGGTGGATTGGGATCTTGTTCGGGCATGGGCGCTCCTTTAGAGAGAATGTTGCCAGAGTGGTAAAGCCAGGGCTTGTTCCACTGTCGCTATCGTGGGAACAATCCCTTCAAAATTGATATCTTTCAAGTTCGTGTCTACCTCACCGCAATGGCCAGCTAGGGTAAGGCGGATGGAGGTTTGATTCAGCTGTTGGTAGGTGGTGACGATTTGTTCGATGGCCATGTTGTCAATAAAGTTGACCTGGTTCAGGTCCAGGATCATATGTTGGGAACAGTGAGTTGTTTCCGCATGTTTTAAGGTGGAAAGGAAATGTTCCATAACATGAAAATCAAATCATCTCGAAAGTTCAAGCACTACAGCGCCCTTTTCAACTTTCTTTGAAACATGCAGCATAGAATATCCTCCAATTCGAGAACAGGCCTGTACATCCTGGTCATCAAGAGTGGATAGGGTAGATAGAAGAGCTTACACAAGAGTAACGGGAAACGTAAAATAAAGCTACCGGGGAAATAAAGAATTTGAGAGTAAGGAAAATTGGACAGAACAAAAAAGAAAAAGTTGACAGAGGGATCTAGGGTTGGCCGAGTTGATCTGTTGGTTGAGAAGACGTGAGGAGATGAAGTGTTAACGCCCTTATTTTGCATACGTCGCGATGATCGTGGTATCTGTCACCGACTTCTCAAAATGACGTTGCCTGACTGTGAGATACTCAGCGTTTGAGAAGAATGCATTCTTTGATTCATGGTCCGGAAAGGAAATTGTAAATACGCGGTTAATCGGGGACTGTGTCTTAGACTTGAGCACTTCCGAAATTTTGAAATCGTAGCCAAATCCTCCGCCGTAGCATTCAAGAATTGGCATCATTTCGTCCCGATATGATTGATAGCCCACCTCATCCACGACCTGTAGCCCCACGAGTGTTTCGATAGCCATATTAATTTGCCCTTTCAAAAACTATAACTATTCCAATTAATATCCGCAGTGTCTGGGCGCATAATTTTACTAACCGGAATGATTTGAATGTACGAAGCCCGTCATCTATTGTACCTTTGCATCCTTGCCAGTTTCTAAGGTTAAGAATCGAGCAAAACCTACCTACGAACTTCTTCTTTGAAGGATTTGAGGAGGGAGATGATGAGGATGATCATGACGAAGACGAAGGGAAAGGCCGCCAGGATGGCCCCAGTCTGGAGGCCTTTGAGGCCGCCTGACCACAATAGAATGGCAGCCGAGAGAGATTGAATGATACCCCATGTGAATTTAATGTGATTCGGGGGGTTGAGGCTGCCGTTGGTGGTGAGCGTTCCCAGTACGAAAGTGGCGGAATCGGCTGAGGTGATAAAAAAGGTGCCGATCAAGAAGATGGCAATGAGCGACATGATTGTGCCCATGGGGTATTGCTCCAAGACCGTGAAAAGCAAGACTTCCATGCCCTGCTTGTCCATGACGGTTTTCAGGGGCACGTCCTGAAAGAGCTCTAACGCGATCCCGGTTCCACCGAAGACCGTAAACCAAAAGGCACAAAAGAGGGATGGAACAAGTAGGACGCCCAGCACGAATTGGCGCACCGTTCGGCCTTTGGAGATCCTGGCAATGAAGGTGCCCACAAACGGGGCCCATGCAATCCACCAGGCCCAATAAAACAGGGTCCAGTTATGAATCCATGTGGAATCTCGGAAGGGCGCCAGATTAAGGCTCATGGTCGGAAGGTTTTGAAGATAATGCCCAAAGGTTGACGGGAAGAGGGTCATGATAAAGTTGGTGGGCCCGAGAAATAGTAGAAAAAAGAGTAACGACAGGGCCAAGATCATATTGAGATTGCTGAGGTATTTGATGCCGCGATGGAGGCCCGTTTGGGCTGAGAGCATAAAGAGCATTGTCACGATGGCGATCAACAGTAATTGAGTCGTGAGTGAATTCGAAATACCAAACACATACGATAGTCCTCCGCTGATCTGCACGGCGCCAAATCCCAGAGAAGTGGCCACCCCGAAGACGGTTGCAAAGACGGCGATCACATCCACGGCTGTTCCCAGAGGCCCGGTCGCATGTCTACCCAGCACCGGTTGGCAACTCAAACTAAATAGCCCCGGCATCCCTTTTCGAAATTGGAAATAGGCGAGGGCCAAGCCCACCATGGTGTAGATACCCCAAGGGTGTAGGCCCCAATGAAAGAACGAATATTGAAGGGCCAAGCGAGCGGCCTGCGGGGTTCCTCCTTCTCCAATGGGCGGGTCATGAAAATGGGACGTGGGTTCGGCGACGCCCCAAAACACCAGACCGATACCCATTCCGGCGCAAAATAGCATGGCAAACCAGGTGAGGAGGTTGAAGTCCGGCTTGGCTCCGTCTGGTCCGAGTGGAATATCCCCCCATCGGGAAAAAATGAGGCAGAGGGCGCAAATCAGAAAGCTGGTTGCGGCTAATACATACAGCCAGCCAAACGAATCCAGAATGGATGCTTGAAGGGCGCCGGTGATTTTTGCCAAATGTTTCGGAGCCAGTCCGCCCCAGAAGAGGAACAGAAACGCCAATGCGCATGAAATATTGAAGACCGAAGTCGTGGATTTTAGTGGGTTCATGGAGCGACGGGGCTTAGAGCCAACGTGTAGCCCTACCATAATTAGGCACAGTGAACAAGGAAGATGCCTTCGAGATTCTCGGGTCGAGAGATGATTCCACCATTTCGCAAATGGGTAATAGGTATTGGGAAATGTGGCGGGAAAGTTGGCAATCGCCAAGTCATTAAAGGCGATTGCTTCGTTTCCCTCTGCCATTTCAACGATTGATTACTTAAAAGGGTTGCTCTATTCGGCTTAACGGGTTAGATTTAAAATGTCCTCGACAAACGATTGGGCCTTCCAAACGCTCGCCAGAGAACTTCGAAGGTTCTTTTTATTTCCTGATCAAGGGGAAGGCAGGGGTTTATGCCTATGAGCGTGCCTTCTTTCGCCTTTCCCAGTCTAAATACAGTTGCCTTTTTCTCACTTTTACTTATGCAGTAATGAGAATGTGAGGGAAGCGGCCCTTGAGGAGGTGTTTCCATGATTCAGAAGCAAGCCTATGGTGATAATCCTATCGCTAAACGAAAAACCGATTTGTACAAAGAGGAATATGTCCATAGTTTTGTTCAAAAATGGGATGACCTGATCGATTGGGATGCCCGAGCGTCGAGTGAGGGGGACTTTTTTATACGGCTTTTGAAGGAGCGTGGCGTCCGACGTGTGTTGGATGTGGCGACCGGAACCGGGTTTCATTCCATCCGGCTTTTACGAGCGGGCTTTGAGGTTACCAGTGCTGATGGCAGTCCGGAAATGTTAGCCCAAGCCTTTGCGAATGCTAAGCGCGCGGGATTCATTATGCGGACCATTCAAGCCGATTGGCGCTGGTTGAGCCGGGATATTCACAATAAGTATGATGCGGTGATTTGCCTTGGGAATTCTTTGACTCATCTTTTTTCCGAGCAAGATCGGCGAAAAGCTTTGGCTGAATTTTATACCGCGTTAAGACATGATGGGGTGCTTATTCTGGATCAACGTAATTATGATGGTATTTTAGACAGTGGGTTTACTTCAAAGCATGTCTATTACTATTGCGGGGATAATGTGAGCGCTGAGCCAGAATATGTGGATGAAGGGCTCGCCAGGTTCAAATATACCTTTCCCGATGGCGAAAAATTTCATTTGAATATGTACCCCCTGCGGAAAGAATATACTCGTCGACTCATGAATGAGGTGGGTTTTCAGCAGGTGAAAACCTATGGAGATTTCCAAGAAACGCATAAGGTTGAAGATCCGGACTTTTATGTCCATGTCGCCGAAAAGCTGTATAAAAATGAGGAACGGCCCAAGACCATCCTAGGGAGTTTGGGGAGTCAGGCCTATTCAACTGCGGTCGATACGGCTCGGGAATATTACAACAGTTCGGATGCGGACCGCTTTTATGCCACGATTTGGGGCGGAGAAGATATTCACATTGGCCTGTACCATTCTGACAACGATTCAATTGTTGAGGCCAGTCGACGGACAGTGGAAAAAATGGCGTCGTCCGTCAAAAATCTTGATTCGAAAACCCGCGTGTTGGATATCGGGTCGGGGTATGGGGGCTCAGCCCGTTATCTCGTGAAAGAATTCGGGTGTCAGGTGGGCTGCCTGAACCTAAGTGAAACCCAAAATAAGCGGAATCGAGAACTCAATCAGAAAGCGGGCATCAGCTTAGCGATTAATGTCATTGATGGCAGCTTTGAAGATATTCCCCTGCCAGACGGGAGTGTCGATTTGGTCTGGTCTCAGGACGCCATTTTACATAGTGGAGACCGTAAAAAAGTCTTTGAAGAAGTCTCTCGTGTCTTGGGTAAGGGGGGGCAATTCATTTTCACCGATCCGATGCAAAGCGACAAGTGTCCAGAAGATGTGTTGCAACCGATTCTCGACCGCATTCATTTAGATTCCTTGGGGTCTATTGAATATTATCAACAAGTGGCCAAAGATCTTGGATTGAAAGAAGTCCAGATTGTTGATTTATCCAAGAATTTGGCGTCCCATTATGCACGGGTTCTTGAAGAACTTGTGGCGCAACACAACGCCCTGATTCGTGTGTGTACGGAAGAATATTTGGCCACTATGCAGGTAGGATTACAGCACTGGGTAGATGCCGGCATGTCCGGGCATTTGACCTGGGGGATCTTACACTTTCAAAAAGGCTGAAGTAGTGAAATGTGAGACGGGAGAAGTAAAAAGTTAGAGATAAAAAATAATAGGCAGACTTGAGACAGTCTTTCGGTTCTGCCTCTTTTTCTCCTTACTTTTCACCTCTCACTTTCATTGAGGAGTTACCGTTCGATTTTGAGGCCCTTGGCTGGTTGAGCAATATCACCGCTTTTTCCAAACCGGCCTTCCCCACCTTCGCCGAGCACATTCACGGTATCGGTATACTCAATTTCTCGCGCTTCTTTGCTCTGGCTGTCTTTTGGCTGCCATCCCAGCTTGTCTAGAGTGTCGAGCGCCACCTTTTTTAAGGCGCCGGCTGCCGTCATGCGAGTGGTGGCAAATGCCAGCACTCGCTCGCTTTCTTTTTCGACTTTTGAAAGTTCAGGGTCATGGAGAAAGGACACCAGTGGTTCAATGGCCGCATCACCGATCATGACTAACGAGTTGGAAGCGTAGTCACGAAGCACGAGATCCTTGAGTAAGAGAACAAGATCCGGAATGACTTTGGGATGGCGAAAATGGCCAAGGGCTGTAGCCGCAGCTTCTTTGATCAAAAGGTCTTCACTGATGATGCAGCCTGGCGTTGGTTTTCCATCTTGATGAATGCCTTTTCCTCTCAAGGCATCCAACACGGGCTGGAAGGCCCGAGGGTCTCCAATCATTCCTAACGAGGCGATGGCATGCCGCTTGACCGTCCCGTCTTTCATGGCTTCCATCAGGGCATCGATGGCTAGCGGGTCACCAATATTGCCCAAAGCAATGGTGGCATCTTCTCGGACCGCCCGATCGGGATCCTTGATCATTGCGATGAGTGCCTCGACGACCCGGGGTTCCTTCACCCAAGGTTTTCCCATCTGATAGTCGGTCGTCATGCCCCCCAAAGCCCGGACGCCATGGCAACGTACTACGAAATGAGGATCTTTCAGCGTTTCCAGCAAAGCGTCGACTGAAGGTGCCCCAATGTACATTAACGCCGTTCCAGCCGTTTCGCGCACGATTTTTGATGTATCTTTAAAGAGTTTAATCAGCGTAGGAATGGCCCGCGGATCTCCAATTTTCCCTAAGGCTTCGGCTGCGGCGCTTTTCACGGCACCGTCTCGGTCACGGCAGACAATCATTAATCCTTGGACCGCTTCAGGGTCACGAAGTTCTCCAAGCGTCTTAGCGGCCTGTTCGCGCACGCGCCAACGTTTATCTTTGAGACAGGTGAGTAATGTCGGCACGACTCCTTTGCCCATGGAGGCCATGGCTTTGACTGCTTCAGCTTGCACTTCCATCATGTTGTCGTTAAAGAGGGTAATAAGTCCCCCAATCGCCTGGTCCCCGCCAAGTTTCGCGAGGGCCCAGCCCACATGAGATCGAACCGACCAATAGTCATCTTCCAATGCCGCCAATAGGGGTTCCAGCGTTTTGGGGTCAGCGTGTTCAGTAAGGGCCTTAGCCGCTTCCTCGCGAGTCGCGTCATCTACATCTTCGAGGGCGTCGAGCCAGTCTTGTACAGAATTTGACATATTAGGCCTTTGTCATCATTGATTGTTTTATTTTGGATAATCTGGTTCTTGAGGGTAGGGTTGGGTATGGCTGCAATGAATCGTTAAGGCTTGGGTCCCCCGCCCTTTCACGCATTGATCAAGTGAATTGGAAAATTCCAATGTTCCGGATAAGGTGACTTTGAATAAAAAATCAAAGGTGAAAGTTCCAAACCGGTATTCCCCGGGTTTGAGCTTCAATTCTTTTACCTGGGTGGTTTTATAGGCATCCATGTTGATGGGATCTTTTGTCCAAATCAACGGGGTCATGCCGGGCACATGCCACCAGGTTGGTGGGTTGAGTGCGCTGGGATCAATCGTAATAGGAAATTCCCGCAAGAGTGGATTGGTGGGCTCCGCACCCTGTACCACTGAGCCAATCATGAGCGGGATGCAGATCAGAAGGCCGCACAAGCAACGTATGCGTAATGTGGTCAGAATAGTTGAATGATTCATGGCGTTCTTATCGGTAAATTTTTTCGAGTTCATTTTCGGTCGTTTGTCGTTTTGGTATTGATTGGAAAATGCCTGTGATCGCCTGACTGTCCCATTCTGTGTGGGTGTCCAATCCCAGGGCATACATGATAGTGGCCGCCGTATCAAGTAAGGTCACGCGTTGGTAAATGGGGTGTTGATGCTTCACGTTCGCCCCCCAAGCGATCCAGGGAACAGTGGGATCCAAATCCGCAGCCTTTGCTTCTTTCCCCTTTGCGATGGAAGGGTGGATAGGGCCACTATTGAGTCCAGTGACAATGAACATCGTCCGGTCCAAGACTCCAATTTCCTGGTAATTCTTTTTGATTTGGTCAACGGCGTTATCAATGGCTGTCACGGCTGCGGAGTATTTTGGTGAATCCCAGCCATATTTTTGTCCAATCCGAGCGGCGGTTGGAAAATGTGTCACCAATAAATTGGGAACCCCAAAGAGGCGGAATCCATGTCCTTCCCCACTGGTGACTTTGGTGAGGAAGTCTTTGATATACACGGATACGGTTTCTGGCGTGCATTGGGGTTTGGTGTAGCCGCAGACCTGAGAGTCCACATAGATTTCTGGCCGGATCAATTGATAGAGCCGTTCATCCATAAGAAATACCCCGGTGTCTCGGCCACCTGCTAGATCCATGTAATCAAAGACGGTGGGAGAACGCATGAACGATCTGGCAAAATCGTAATGTTCCCAGTCAGCAGTGATCCGATGCTTCTCCACTGGCAGCCCAGTGATGAGAGACGCCATGGCTGACACGGTGAGAGGAGGAGTGATGGATTGCGCAGACCATGATGCCACACCTTCTTGAGCGAACTGCGCTATATGGGGTGCGGCTCCGTTTTGAATTGCGGAGGATTTGATGCCTTCCAGGACAACGAGGACGATATGTTCAGCTTGTGCAGCTTGTGCAGCTTGAAGAGGGAGCATTCCCCCATAGATAAGCCACAAGAAGCTCACCATTCCCAACATCCACCCGTGTCTTTTGCCTGTAAATTGTCGCTGGTATTTTTGCCGAAAAGTACTCATGATCTCTGTTCTGCTCCACTTCAAAAATAGACATGAATAGCGAAAAAATTAGTGAATACGTACGAATGCTCGATAATGCTTCTCTTGCTAGGAGGTGCTCATCGGGATCACATCAAGGCACTTGAAGATATCATGCAGATTTTCAGGCGGTCAACCAATCTAGAGGATGTCATGGTCAAGCGTAGCATGGTTTTAAGAAAAATTGATTCGCCCCTTGCTCTTGGAAGTCGATATGGTCTAAGAGAGTAGCCTTCCTACGCGGAGGGGGTTTATTTCATGCCTCAGAGCAATAATTTTCAACATGCTCAGTATTCTCGTTCCAATCCTGAAGGGCGGGTGTCCTATCCGGCTTTTGATCCAGGATCCCCTCTGGGCTCCCCGCTGTGGAATCAGGCCATGGGTCAGGTTGGTGGTCGATTAACACGGGCAAGCGTAAAAGGTATTCTCTTTTTGAATGGACACCCGTTTTGCGATCTATTTGGCGCGGCTCGCTTGGATGCAGTCGGAGGCTTAAAACGTGGCTATTCACGAGGAATTTCTGGGCTGGAATCCTTGCTGGCGCTTCTGAGGCCCGCAACCAATGGGATCGTTGAGAGCGGGGATCCGATCCACCCCCCTCTTCGCAATGACCAAGCAACCCAAGAGGCCTTGGATGGGATGGCGCAAGAAGTCGGAAATTTTACCACGGACTACGTGAGAAGTTTTGAACAGGGTCTTCATCATGAGGGAGGTTCGTCTATTCCTTGCGCTCGGTATGTGTGGTCTTCCATGAATAATCATGTCGGGCGAGTGGAAGCTGCGATGGCCTTGATGGAGGTTCTTCAACGGTGGGGTTCTGAGCTGGCAATTTCGAAGGATGATCGTATTTTATTGATCGCCCATGGCCACGCAGGTCAGGTCTTGGCTCTTCTTTCTAATCTTGTTACCCGTGGAGAATCAGAGGCTCGGGCAAGAATTTTTGAAATTTTAGCGAAATATTGGGAGGCCTGTCCTGCAGAGGGTCGGTCGGTTGAACAATTGGAAATGCTCTATCAAATGTTAGTAGATAAACGGTTTTTAGCTGGGGCTTCTGTTGATATGGTGACGCTAGGTACGCCTATTCGGTATGGATGGGATATTGATGGCGTGGGTCGTCTACTTCATGTGGTGAACCACCGAAAGATTCGAGCGGACGGGAAGGCCTGGTTGGCGAAGATGGAGTTGCCTCAAGTGGCTTGGGAAATGCCTTACCAAACGGGCGGTGACTATGTACACCAATTAGCGGTGGCGGGGACTGATGATGTCCCCGTTTCTCCTGAGGCTCTTCAAGCCAATATGGATTTTCGTGATATTTGTGAGCCCTACGATGGGTTTGAGCGATGGTTGGAATGTACAAGGCGGACCACCCGATGTCCTAATGATGGACAATGTTTGTTGGTGGAATATGGCATTCAAGCTGATGAGGAAGCCCCTCGTCAGCATTTATTTGGGCATGGGTGTTATACCAAGAGCCGGGCTATGGTATTTACGGCCCAAGAAATAGCGAAGGCTTTCTATTCGTAATCTTGCAAACCCCTACATGTCATCCTGTTGGTCGGCGTTACCTGGGCCTTTTGCCATGAGGGGAATAGACATAAAGACACATTGATTAATTTTCAAACCCTATGCTATCAATCAGGGCTTTCCCTCAAGGCGCTCTGAGCGAACATGAAGCGTTCTTTTTTATTTAAGGGGGTTTCAGTGAGGTATCGCGTTGAGAATGCTGGTCTTTTTAATATAGAAGAAGGATTGGAACTCACTTTCTGTCAACTTTTCGAGATATGAGCCTATGATCATTGGTGTTGTCAAAGAAACTTACCCTGGTGAACAACGTGTGGCCTTGGTGCCGGCTGTCCTGCCTTCTCTCGCAAAAGGTGGAATGGAAGTGCTTATTGAGTCTAAGGCAGGCGAGCAGGCGGGATATCCTGATTCAGCCTATGTTGAAAAAGGCGGGAAAATTGCTGACTCTCGTGGCCAAGTCTTTGAATCATCAGATTGTATCGTTCAAGTTCGCTTATTGGGAGCCAACGCAAAGGAAGGGAAGGAGGATTTGCCAAGTTTCCGAAAAGGGCAAATGCTCGTTGGTATGGCGGAAGCGCTGAGTAATCCCCAATCCGTTCAAGATTTGGCGACTCAAGGTGTAACGTCCTTTGCTTTGGAACTTATGCCACGGATTACCCGTGCACAGAGTATGGATATCCTTTCTTCCATGGGAACCGTTGCTGGGTATAAAGCCGTTCTATTGGCGGCTAATACTTTACCGAAAATGTTTCCCATGCTGATGACTGCGGCTGGAACTGTCACCCCTGCGAAAGTCTTAATCATTGGAGCTGGGGTCGCTGGGTTGCAAGCGATTTCTGTGGCTCGTCGATTAGGCGCGGCAGTTGAAGCCTATGATATTCGTCCTGCCGTGAAAGAGCAGATTTTGAGTTTGGGGGCTAAGTTCGTTGAGTTGCCATTGGAAACGGGTGATGCTGAAGATAAGGGTGGGTATGCCAAAGCCCAGGATGAAGCCTTTTATAGAAAACAGCGAGAATTATTGGGGAAAGTGATTGCGAGCAGTGACGTCGTGATTTCTACCGCAGCGGTACCAGGGAAAAAGGCCCCGATCTTAATTACGGCAGATATGGTTGCAAACATGACACTCGGGTCGGTCATTGTGGATTTGGCCGCTGAGCGAGGTGGAAATTGTGAGCTCACCAAGCCTGGGGAAACCGTCGTAGTGCATGGCGTGACAATTCACGGCCCGGAAAACTTGTCCTCCACCATACCCTATCATGCCAGCCAAATGTATGCGAAAAATGTGGCGACCTTTCTCTTGCATCTCGTGAAAAAAGGCGAGGTGACATTGGATATGAATGATGAAATCACAAAAGGAACCATGATGACCCAGAATGCAGAAATTGTTCAGCCGCAAATTCGCGAAATCTTGGGGTTACCAGGTTTATCAGCATAAGGACGATGACGGCTATGGATATGTTTATTATGGGTTTGACGGTCTTTGTCCTAGCAATTTTTGTAGGGTTTGAGATTATTACCAAAATTCCTCCAACGCTTCATACGCCGTTGATGTCAGGGTCGAATGCGATTTCAGGCATCACCTTAGTAGGGGCCGTGTTGTCGTCTGGTGCACAACAGTCCGCTGTCACTACTGCATTGGGTGTGCTCGCAGTGATCTTTGCCACGATCAATGTCATTGGCGGCTTTATGGTGACCAATCGAATGTTGGCCATGTTTAAAAAGAAATCCTAAGGGGAAATGAGAACGGAATGTCTGCACTGATTAATATTGGCTATTTGGTTGCCTCAGTTTTGTTTATTCTAGGTCTTAAAGGCCTGACCCATCCCCGTACGGCTGTTCGAGGGAACCTGTTGGGGGCTGTTGGAATGTTGCTCGCCATTGTGTTGACGCTCACCGATCAGCAGATTGTGAGTTATGAAATGATCATCCTGGGATTGATCATTGGTGGGGCGATCGGGGCGGTTTTGGCCATTAAGATTGAAATGACATCCATGCCCGAACTCGTGGCCGTATTGAATGGGTTTGGAGGGATTGCCTCGGTTTTAGTCGCAGGCGCCGCCTTACTGGAAAGTGCATTGAAGCCTGGAGTCCCTTTGATGCAGTTGACCGTCGCCACAGCCGTATCCGGTCTCATTGGTGCGGTGACGTTTTGGGGGAGTTTGGTGGCTTTTGGGAAATTGAAGGGTTTGATAAGTGAAAACGCCGTCTTGTTCTCGGGGCAGCAAGTTATAAATTCCTTGTTAGCCGCCGCCGCGTTGGCTTTGAGTTGCTGGGTTGTGATTGATCCAACAAGTATGATGGCGTACTGGCTCTTAGTTGGTGTGGCTTCTGTTCTTGGGATTTTATTGGTCATTCCTGTTGGAGGGGCTGATATGCCTGTTGTGGTGGCACTACTGAATTCCTATTCGGGTTTAGCGGCTGCGGCGACGGGTTTTGTATTGTCAAACAATGTTTTAATCATTACAGGTTCGTTGGTTGGGGCCTCCGGTATTATATTGACGCAAATTATGTGTAAGGCGATGAATCGGTCGCTGACGAATGTGTTATTTGGAGTCATGGCCCCAGCTGGAGAGGGTGGCCCAACCGCAGATGAGGTCTATGGCGGTAAAGTGAAGTCGGCTTCACCAGAAGAAGTTGCGGTATTGTTTGAGACGGCCAGGCGGGTCATGATCGTCCCAGGTTATGGAATGGCTGTCTCACAAGCCCAATATCCCGTAGCCAGTTTAGCCGCTCTTTTGGAAAGTCGTGGAACTACGGTTGAGTATGCGGTTCACCCTGTAGCCGGGCGAATGCCTGGACATATGAATGTTCTGCTGGCTGAAGCTGATGTGCCATATGAAGCGTTAAAAGACATGGATGAAAGCAATCAAGATATTGATCAAGTTGACGTAGCTCTGGTCATTGGAGCTAATGATGTCGTGAATCCCTTGGCAAGGACTGACCCTAGTAGTCCCATTGCGGGAATGCCAATTATCGATGTCGATAAAGCCAGAACAGTGGTCATTATTAAGCGAAGCCTCAGCCCAGGGTTTGCTGGCATACCAAACCCATTGTTTTCCTTAGATAATTCATTGATGTTGTTTGGTGATGGGAAGAAGATGGTGCTGGATATTATTGCGGCACTAAAAGAGGCCTAATTTTTATCGTTGCCTTAGTTGAAATAGCGCAAGGTACTTGTAAGTGGTTGATTACAAAAAGAAAAAAAATATTTAATTTTCAACATCGTTCTTGCTAAGGTCATGAACACATGATAAAGTATGGTCCTTGGAAGACGAACCTGTAATAAATTGTAAAATTTTCTTACATTAAAAAACATTGAGGGATTTGTGGAAGTACGAGTCATTAACAATAACGTAGAAAAAGCTTTGAAGGTCGCCAAAAAGAAGTTGGCGGCTGATGGATTATTTCGTGAATTAAAGCGACGACGGTTCTATGAAAAGCCAAGCGTAAAAAAGAAGGCTAAAGAGCGTGAAGCTGCACGTCGCCGTCAAAAGTGGTTGTCTAAGCACCGAATGTTTTAATTTTCTAGCTCTGCGCAGACCTTCTTTCTGCCCTTCGGGTCGCACTCACCTTCCTCTTACAAGAGTCTACTTCGT
>Ga0224496_10000487_pt1 | contig 27434 bp, 24 predicted proteins | sample SF_Jul11_sed_USG_2_FD_168127 | JGI IMG/M metagenome (GOLD analysis project Ga0224496, IMG submission 168127) | Sediment microbial communities from San Francisco Bay, California, United States - SF_Jul11_sed_USGS_8_1 | ecosystem: Environmental > Aquatic > Marine > Sediment | place: USA...
ACCATCTCGGGCAGCACCACGAGGTCGGCCGCCTCGCTCGCCGCCTTCGCGCTCGCCTCCTCCACGAGGCGCCGATTTCCCGCGAGATCGCCGACCGTGGGGTTCACCTGGGCGAGGGCAATTCTCATGCGCCGAGGATCGGAGGCAGCGCCGGCGGCGTCAAGCGCCGTCCGCCGCGTTCGGGATCGAGGCGCGGCGCCGTTCGCGCCGCGGAGGGATGCGCCTAGGGGTAGTAGACGTAGTTCACCGTGGCGCTGCAGGCAGATGCGTCACTGCCCTCGCACTCGAAATCGACCGCGAAGCCCAGGCGACAGCCACCGCCGGGCAGCGTTCGCGCCTTGGCCAGCTGTGCGGCCATGCGCACGCGCGATCCCGCGGGCACGGGCGCCAGGAAGCGGCAATCGTCCACGCCGGTGTTGATGGCCGTCTTCCAGCCGATCAAGACCAGGAGCTCCGGCAGCAGGGTCGGCACCAGGGACAACAGCAGGAAGCCGTGGGCGATCGTGCTCTTCCAGGGCGCTTCCCGCGCCGCGCGCTCGACGTCGCAGTGGATCCACTGATGATCGCCCGTCGCGTCTGCGAAGAGGTCGATGCGATCCTGGGTGATCGAGATCCAATCCGTGACACCGAGTGGGGTCTCGGCGTAGTAGCGTGCCGCGGCGATGCAGGGAATGACGACCGGCAGCGCCATGGCGATCTCGGCTCCCGTTGCGACGGCGGCCCTGACTCCGGACCCGCCGCCTAGACCCTAGGCTCAAGCCCGTTCGATGGCCAGAACCTCGTACCAGGTTTCGAGATCTCTTCGCTGCCGGATCACGGAGTTTCGCTCGAAGCGGACCGGGAAGCGGCCGCCCCGCCGCAGCACCAGGTAGGCGTCTTCGTGCTCGCGTACCTCGGCGACGTCGCTCACCGTCTCCACGCCGCGCTCGGTCCAGGCTACGAAGCGCAGCCGGCTGCGCCGCCTGAAGGCCACGCGCAGCGTGGTTCCCACCGCGCGCGACAGGAGGCGGGCGGCGCACTCCTCGCGGCCCAGCAGCGCGAGCGGATCGCGCGGGGCCGCGATGCGAGCGGCGCGCAGCACGCGCAGCACCTTGCCCGCGCCGCACACTGCGGGGATGCTGAGCTCGGGGCCGAGATCCGCCCAGTCCTCGATCGGGACCAGGGCGTGCCGGCTGCGTTTGGGCTGGAAGCGCAGCATCACGCCCGAGCGCCCGTCGGCGCGCACCGGCATGGCGTCGGCGAAGCGGGCGATCGCCTGCGCATGTGCATTCATCGCATCGAATATAGCGGTGGGCATCGCGCGCGAAGCCCCCGCCCCGCGGCCCTCGCCGCGTATACTGTGCGCGGCTCGCGCTCGCCGGACGGCGCGCGCGGCAGCATGGGGAGGCCGGCCGCCGTGCGCTCGATTTCGCGACCCTTCGCGGCAGGCTTCGTCGTCACGGTCGCTGTCGCAGGCTATTTCTGGATCGGCTCATTGCTCGAACGCGTTCTGATCGGGCTCGACCCCAGCGCGTTCCCGGCCGGCCAGGCGATCCAGGCGATTTCGCGGCGGATCTGGCCGGATCTGGCCCGCACGACGGCGGGCGCCTTCTGGCTGCTGTTCTCGCTGCTGGTCATCTTGGGCGGCGCATTCGGCGTGGCGCGCGCCCGCACGCGCCGCCGCGCGGGGCGCGTCGATGCCGCACGGCGCAGCTTTCTCGCGGGCAGCGGCGCGGGCCTCGCCGCCGCCGCCGTGGCCCTCGGCATCGCGCTCGGCTCGGGCATCGCGCGCGCCTTCTTCGGCGTCGGTCGATCCGTGCGTGGCTGGGCGCCGGTGGCGCGCCACGTGTTCGCGGCGCAGGTCGTGGAAACCGATCCGCACTGGCGCGCTGCTTGGCGCGGGAGTCGGGTGCGCGCGCATCGACGTTTCGGTCGCACCGGATGGCAGGTCTCGGACATCGTTCTCGGCACCAGTCGAATCACGGGAGAGGCGGGCGAGAGAGTCGCGCGGCTCGCGATCGAGCGGGGTGTCAACTACATCGACACGGCTCCCGATTATTCGGCTGCGGGCAGCGAGCAGGCCATGGGTCGGGCCATCCGCGGCGTTCCGAGGGAGCGACTCTTCATCGCAACCAAGTTCTGCACGCCCCTGGGACACCTTCCGACGGGCACGCCCGTTGCGCACACCATGCGCGCGGTGGAGCAGAGTCTCACGCGGCTCGGCACGGACTATGTGGATCTCTGCCACGTCCATTCCTGCGATTCGGTGGAGAGGCTGCTCGACGAGAACCTCCACGAGGCATTCGATCGGCTCGAGGGGGAAGGCAAGGTGCGTTTTCTCGGCTTCTCGAGCCACACGCCGAATCTCCTGGGTGTCGCGAACGCGGCCATCGATTCAGGTCGCTTCGACGTGATGATGCTGGCCTACCATCACGGCATCTGGCCTCAGCTCGACGAGGTCATCGCTCGCGCGCGCGCCGAGCAGGACATGGGTGTCGTCGCGATGAAGACCCTGAAGGGCGCGAAGCACCACGGTCTCGCCGGCTTCCGGCGAGACGCGGATTCCTACGCGCAAGCCGCGCTCTCGTGGACGCTCGCGAATCCGGATGTTTCTTGCGCCGTCATTTCCTTCTACGAGCTTCAGCACGTCGACGAGTATCTGCACGCCTCCGGCCGAGCGCTCACATCGGAGGACGTCGCGCTGCTGGATCGCTACGACCGCCAGATCCGCGGCACGTACTGCCAGCCGCACTGCGGCGCCTGCCTCGACGCGTGCCCGGAGGCGATCGCCGTCAACGACGTGCTGCGCCAGCGCATGTACTTCGAGGACTACGGCTGGAAGGCGGAGGCTCGGCGTCTCTACGCACGGCTGGCACGCGACGCGCGCGCATGCGCATCCTGTGCGGCGCCCTGTGTCGGCCGCTGTCCCGTCGGCGTTCCGATCCGGGAGCGCATGGCCGGCGCCCACGCGATGTTGGCGCCTTCGTGAGGATCGCCTCGAGCGCCCGGCGCGCTACTCGCGGCGGATCGCCGCGATGAAGGCCTCGTGGAGCACCGTGCCGATGCGCTGGCGGGTCGCGCTCCCGTACAGCTTGCGGAACGCCTTGAGCGGGATGATTCCCTTGGCCATGGATCGGTGCCCGCCGCCCACGCCCAGCCCCTCGACCACGGCGCGCACCACCTCGCCGGCAGCTCGCACGTAGCCGACGTTGCGCACCGAGAAGACGAGATCCGAGCCCACGATGCCCGCGGCGATCGCCCACTCGGCGCCCTCCGCCTGCAGACCGAGGTCGGCCACCTGCGGGATCACGTCCTCGCGCACGCGTCCGAGCACGAGGACGTGAATGCCGTCGATCACCTGGGAACGCGACAGCGCGCGCCCCAGCGAGCGCAGCCCGTCGCTCGGTAGCGCGGGCCGCTCGATGCGGCGCAGCAGCGCCGGGCTCGCGATCGCGTGCAGATAGGCGAAGGCCGCCATGTCCTGCCGGCTGGTCTCGCGCCCGAGCAGCTGGGTGTCGCTCTTGATGCCGTAGGTCAGCGCGGTCGCGAGACGCGGGTGCATCTCGATCTCCGCGGCGCGCAGGTATTCGGTGAGGATGGTGGCCGTGGCTCCGTAGTTGGGCCGGATGTCGCGGATCACGGCGTCGTAACCGGTGCGCTCGGGGTGGTGATCGATCACGACGTCGACGGAGAGCACCCGCGCCGGCGGATTGTCGCCGAATACGGTGGGCTGCACGTCGACCAGCGCAATCGCGTCGAACTCATCGAGCTCTTCGGGCTTCACGGTCCGGACCTCGATCCCGAGCGCCCGCACCATCGCCACGTTCTCGGGTCGCTTGACCTCGCCGAACGAGATCAGGGGCGCGGTGGGCGCCTTGCGTCCGAGCAGCGCGCGCAGCGCGTAGCCCCCCGCGAGGCCGTCGGGATCCGGGTCCGGCTGCAGCAGGATGCCGACCTTCTCGCGCGGCGCGAGCAGCGTGCACACGTCTACGACGCGGCGCAGATTCGACAGGTGGCTGAACTCCTCGTCGACGTCGTCGCGGATCAGCGAGCGCAGGCCGGCCTCGCGCAGACACGGGTGCGGCGGCAGGTTCTTCGCGTCCACCGTGTCGGACAGCAGCAGCAGCGGCGCGTCGCCGGCCACCTCCGCGATCACCGCGACCGCGGCGCGCGCGAAGGGCGTGTCTTCGCTGACCACCGCGAACTCGTCCCCCACCTTCGGATTCAGCTTGCCGATGGCCTCCGCGCTGAGTCCGCCCTGGAGCGCGTGAAAGCCGGTCGGTCGCGAGCGCGACTCTTCCTCGCGCGGCACCCAGGTGAGCACCTCGTCCTCGCCCGCGCCGATCCGACTCCACAGGCGGGCAGAGGCCAATCCGTCGCAGACGATGATCCGGCGTGCCACCTCGCCCCCAGTGGACGGCGCAGAAGGTCCGTCCCACGCGACCGTTGCTCTGGCTGAGATCGCTTTCGAGACCCCGGGCGGGACCGAGCCCGGGCCGGGGTCCGATTCTAGCGAGATCGAAGCTCCGTCAAGAGAGGTTTAGCCCCGAGGGGATCCGGCCTCGATCGACTACCCTGTCGGCGGGGAGAAGCCGTTTGCAGCCGATCTTCGTCGGAGATGTCCAGGGATGCGCGGACGAGCTCGACGAGCTGCTGGATCGGGCCGAGGCTCGCTTCGCAGATGATTTCGAGCTGTGGATCGTCGGTGACCTGATCAACCGGGGTCCCCACAGCCTGCGCGCGCTGCGCCGCATTCGGGAGCGCGTCACGCGCGGACGCGCGCGCTATGTGCTGGGCAATCACGAGCTGGCGCTGTTGCGCAGCGCGCTCGGCCTGCGCGCGCGCGCCGATTTCGACTCGTTCGACGATGTCCTGGGCGCGCCCGACGCCGACGATTGGATCGCGTGGCTGCGCTGCAGGCCCCTGGTCGAGGCGGGTCGGCTCGGTTCCCAGGCCTTCGCGATGGTGCACGCCGCGGTGCACCCCGACTGGTCGCTGGACACGCTGCTCGAACGCGCGCGCGCAGCCGAGGCGCGTCTCGCAGCCCCCGACCTGGAGAGCGTGCGGCGTTTCCTCGCGGATGGCGACGGCGACGCCGAGGCGCTCGACACGCTCGGGCGTCTCACGGGTTGCCGCAGCGTCTCCCGAGCCGGCGCGTGGTCTTCGCAGCCGCCGTCGGGAGAGTGGATGCCGTGGCATGCCGCCTGGTCCCTGCAGCGCCACCGCTACGGCGTCGTGTACGGACACTGGGCTCTGCAGGGGCTCCACGTGGCGAGCGGCCTGCGGGGTCTGGACACCGCCTGCGTTCACCACGGTCGAGATCGCGACGGAGCGCTCACCGCGTGGCTTCCGGACACGGCGCGGGACGCGCCGTTCTCGATCCCGGATGCGCGCTTCTGGCGCGTTCCCGCCAGGCGCATGTACCACGCGCCTCGCGAGCGCACGCCGTAGCTGCAGCGCAGCGTTCGCTGCGCGAGCCTCGCGCGAATTTTCTTGCAGGTCCACACTATTTGATTGCAACGCTCCGACACGCGAGTAAACTGATTTCAGTGCGACGGCCAGCGGGTTGAGGAGACCGAGGTTTCGCTTCCGTCGTCGTATCGAGAGACCGCCTCGGCCTCGCACGGCACTTGTGACGGAGGAAGCGGACGGGATTCGCGCCATCGTGCGACGTGGGCCTGTGAAGACGCGCGAGCGGTGACCGCGGATCGCGGTGCGGGGAGTCTTCCCGGACCCGGGAGCTTCCAACAAACGTGCGGAGTGTGAGGAGGATTTCACCGGGTGTACTGCGGTGACACCGGTGTGCCGCGGTCGACTCGCCTTCCTCCGATTGCATGCGATGCTGCGCGCACGGGCGCGCAGCCGTGAGAGCGCGTGCTTCTCCGACGAAACCAAGAGATCGCCCCGTCGGAGGTCTGGGAAGACCCCGCCGCCTTGGCTCGATGATCGTGCCGCCGCGACCCCCGTCTAGCGCCTGGTCTCGACGGAGCGGGCGCGGCGCTACACTCGGGCCGGCCGAGGGCGCGACCGATCGAATCGACTCTCGCGGGCAGGGAGGTTTCCCCTTCCTGCCCGCGTCGTTTGCGGTGAGGGAATGCGCGACGTTCGCATGAAAGGCTTTGCGCGGCGCGCCGACGTCGAGGACGTCGAGCGGCTGCTCGTGGAGCACACCCGGGTGCTCGAGGCCGTGGAGCTGCCCCTCGAGGCGAGCGCGGGCGCCGTGCTCGCGGAGGAGGTGCGCGCCGAGGTGGACGTGCCGGGCTTCGCGCGCTCCGCCATGGACGGCTACGCCCTGCGCGGCGAGGACACTTTCGGCGCTTCGGCCTACGCGCCGATCGCGCTGCGCCTGTTGGGCGAAGCGTTGCCGGGACACCCCTGCGCGGAGCGCATCGGTCCGGGATGCGCCGTGCGCATCATGACGGGTGCGCCGCTGCCGGAGGGAGCCGATGCGGTGGTGATGGCGGAGGTCTGCAGCGAGGTCGACGGGCGGGTCGAGGTCGCGGAAGCCGTGGCGCCGCGCAAGAACGTGGGGGCCGTGGGCGAGGACATCCGGGCCGGCGCGGTCGTGTTGCGCGCGGGTCGGCGCCTGCGCCCGCAGGACGTCGGACTGCTCGCCTCCATCGGTGTCGCGCGGCCGCGCTGCGTGCGGCAGCCTCGCATCCGGCTGGTCGTCACGGGCGACGAGCTGCTGCCGGCGGGCAGCCGCCCTTCGGGTTCGCGCATCGTCGACAGCAACTCCCTCATGCTGCGCGCGCTCGTCGAGCGCGATGGAGGCTGCGTGCTTCCGTACGAGATCCTCCCGGATCGCCCCGAGCGGATTCGCGCTGCGCTCGCCGCTGCCGGCGCCGACGCGGTGCTCGTATCGGGCGGAAGCTCCGTCGGGAGCGAGGATCACGCGCCCCGCCTGCTCGCCGAGCTCGGCAGCCTCGACGTGCACGGCATCTCCATGCGCCCCTCGAGCCCGGCGGGCGTCGGCCGCATCGACGGACGCTGGGTGTTCCTGCTGCCGGGAAATCCGGTGAGCTGCCTGTGCGCCTACGAGTTCTTCGCGGGCCCCACGATCCGCGCCCTGGGCGGCCGCTCGCGGGCCTGGCCGCACCGGCGCGTGCGCTTGCCGCTCGCGCGCAAGATCGCATCGGCCGTCGGCCGCACCGACTACGTGCGCGTCGCGATCGAGGGCGGGCGCGTGACTCCGATCGCAACCTCGGGCGCCTCCATCCTCTCCTCCACCGTGCGGGCGGATGGCTGCGTGATCGTCGCGCGCGAGCAGGAGGGCATGCCCGAGGGCGCGGAGGTGGAGGTGCGGCTCTACGACGACGCCGCGGACGCCGAGGGCGCGGCGTGAAGCAGGATCAGTTTCTCGAGGTTCTCGACCGCGACGAGGCGGAGCGGCGCTGGCGCGAGGTCATCGACGTCGGGCCTCGGCCCGCCGAGAGCGTCGCGCTCGAGCGCGCCCTCGGCCGGGTGCTCGCCGAGGACGTGCGCGCCGAGGTCGACGTTCCGTGCTTCGACCGCTCCAACATGGACGGATTCGCGGTGCGCGCGGCAGACACGTACGGGGCCAGCGAAGAGGCGCCGCTGCGCCTGCGCGTGAATGCGGAGACGATTCCCACGGGCGTCGCGCCGCGGCTCGAAGTCGAGGCGGGCAGCGCGACGCCCATCGCCACCGGAGGCATGCTGCCGCGGGGCGCCGACGCCGTGTTGCCCGTCGAGTTCACCGATCTCGAAGACGGGGGGCGCAGCGTCGTGGTCCGCCGCGAGCGCGTGCCGGGGGCCGCGGTCTCCTTCGCCGGGACGGACATCGGCAGCGGGGAGACGGTGCATTTCAGCGGCACGCGGCTCACCTCGCGCGAGACGGGCGTGCTGGCCGCGATCGGCCGCCGGGAGGTGCGCGTCGTGGGCCGTCCGCGCGTCGCGATCCTCTCCACGGGCGACGAGATCATCCAACCCGGCTCGGCCATGCGTCCGGGCCTCGTCTACGACAGCAACGGGCGCATCCTCGCGGACGCCGTGCGCGAGCTCGGCGCCGAGCCCGAATTCCTCGGCGTATTCCCGGACGTCATGGAGCGCGTGCGCGCAGCGCTGGCGAGCGCGCTCGAGCGGGCCGATCTGGTGCTGCTCTCGGGCGGCACCTCGAAGGGCGAGGGTGATCTCAACAGCCGAGTGGTGCGCGAGCTCACGCCCGGCGTCGTCGTGCACGGCGTCGCGCTCAAGCCCGGCAAGCCGATCTGCCTGGCCGCGAGCGGGCGCAAGCCCGTCGTGATCCTGCCCGGCTTCCCCACCTCCGCCGTCTTCACCTTCCACGAATTCGTGGCACCCGCGATCCGCGAGATGGCGGGGCTCCCGCCCCGGGCCCGCGAGAGCGTGCGCGCACGGCTGGCGCTCAAGACGCTCTCGGAGCGCGGCCGCCTCGAATATCTGCTCGTCGGACTCGTGGCGCGCGGGGGCGCAGCCCGCACGGGGGAGGCCGCCGCACGCGCCCCGCTCGCCGCGTACCCGATGGGAAAGGGCAGCGGCAGCGTCACGGCCTTCAGTCGGGCCGACGGCTTCGTGCGCATTCCCCGCAACACCGAGCTGCTCGAGGCCGACACCGAGGTGGAGGTCACGCTCATCGGGCACGACCTGCCCCTGGCGGATCTGGTGATCGTCGGCAGCCACTGCGTCGGGCTCGACGTGATCGCCGGGGCGCTGTCTCGCCAGGGCCTGCAGGTGAAGGTGCTGGCGGTCGGCAGCCAGGGCGGGCTCGCGGCGGCGCGGCGGGGCGAGTGCGACGCGGCGCCGATCCACCTGCTCGATTCCGAGACCGACCGCTACAACACCCCCTTTCTCGACGATACCCTGCGACTCGTCCCCGGCTACACGCGCGTGCAGGGCGTGGTCACGCGTGCGGACGAGGACCGGGATCTGGAGGCACTGCTCTGCGATGCGTCCGCGCGCATGGTGAACCGCAACCGCGGCAGCGGCACGCGGATGCTGATCGAGGCGCTGCTTTCCGGACGCCGCCCGCCGGGCTATGCCTACGAGCCGCGTTCGCACTGCGCGGTGGCTGCCGCCGTGGCGCAGGAGCGGGCAGATTGGGGAGTGACCATCGAGACCGTGGCCCGACAGGCCGGACTGCGCTTCCGCCCGCTGCGCGCCGAGCACTACGATTTCGCCGTGCCGGTGGATCGCTGGGAGCGGCCCGCCGTGCAGGCGCTCGTGCGCGTTCTGACCCAGAAGGGTCCGGTGCGGGACGCGCTTCGCGCGCTCGGCTTCGATCCAGCGGAGCGGCACTGAGTTGGTGACGCTTCTGCGCAGGGGATCCCGGCTCGGTAAGTACCGGCTGGATCGGCGTCTCGGACGCGGCTCCTTCGCCGAGGTCTGGAAGGCGCGCGACACCGTCGAGCACCGGGAGATCGCCCTCAAGGTGACCCACCGCGACGCGGCCGCGGAGTGGGGGCGCGACGCGATCGAGCAGGAGGCGCGGATCGCGAGCCGGCTGCATCACCCGAACATCATGACCGTGCGCAACGCCGACTGGATCGACGGCCGCTTCGTCATCGCCACCGAGCTCGCTTCGCGCAATCTGGACGCCTACCGGCGCGCGCATCGCTCGGGACGCATCGCGCTGGACGTGATCCGGCAGATCGCCGCGGGTCTGGCCTACGCCCACAGCCACCGCGTCCTGCATCGCGACGTGAAGCCCGAGAACATCTTCATCTTCGACGACGGGCGCGCAGCACTCGGCGACTTCGGTGCGTCGCGCTTCTCGAAAGGAGTCACGCGCACATACACCGAGGCGGGAACCCTCGGCTACATGGCGCCCGAACAGGCCTACGGTCGCGTGCGCTTCGCATCGGACGTGTTCTCGCTCGGCCTGATCGCCTACGAGCTGCTGACGGGCGTGCTGCCCACCTGGCCCTTCTCGTGGCCGCCCGAGGGCTACGAGCGCTTCGTGGCGCGCGTGCCGGAGCCGCTGCGTCCCGTGCTGCGCAAGGCCGCCGAGTTCGAGCCGAGCCGGCGCTACGCGGACGCCGGCGAGCTGAACGAGGCGCTGGAGAAGGCCTTCGCGCGCGTCGAGGCGTCGCCCGCCCGGAGCAAGCCAGCGCGCCGCCGCCGGCGCAGCGCGCCCGAGCCGTCCCCCCTCGCGGTCCAGGCCGAGGCCTTTCGCCGCGCGCGCGGCAAGGCACTCGACCTCCGCTACCGCTGCCATCGCTGTAACGGTTCGATCGCGGAGAGCATGACCTTCTGCCCGTGGTGCGGAACGCGCGACAACTCCTTCGCGGAAGTCACCCGCTACCCGCTCGTGTGTCCCGAGTGCGAGCGCGGTGTGCGGCCCGAGTGGACCGCGTGCCCCTGGTGCTTCGCAGGCCGCTTCGAGGGCAACGGACGCAAGCCACCGCGCGATCCCGCCGCGGTGCGCACCTGCACGACGCCCGGCTGCGAGGGACAGCTGCGCCCCTTCATGCGCTACTGCCCGCTCTGCAAGCAGAAGCCGAAGCGCGTCTGGTCTCATCCGCAGCTTCCTGACCGCTGTCCGCGCTGCCGCTGGCCCACCTCGCACGCGTTTCTGCGCTTCTGTCCGTGGTGTGGCCGGCGCGAGCCTCGCGCCGGAAGCTTCATCAAGTCCCGCAGCAAGTCCCGCGGCTGAGCGCGCGATGTCCGGGCGCGATCACGCCAGGCGCCGCAGCGCCTGCGCCTTGATCAGGAGGTGCACGCGCGCGCCGGGTGCGAGCCCCAGCGCCTGCGCCGCCGCGCCGGTGATCTTGGCCACGAGCGGATCCCCGGCGCGCAGGTGGACGAGCACGCCGTCTTCGCGCTGCGTGCAGCGCTCGACGCGCGCCGGAATCACGTTGCGCGCCGACACGCGGCCGGGAGGCTCGGCTGCGATCAGGATGTCCTGCGCGCGCAGGCCGATACGCACATGCGTGTCGATCGCGAGCGAAGCCGGCAGGGCGAGCTCGAGACCCCCCGCGGTGCGCATGCGCGCGGCGTCGCCGGAGCTCTCGATCACCCGCCCCTCGAGGACGTTCTCGAGCCCGAGGGACTCGGAGAGCGGCAGCACGGCGCGGCTCCACAGCACCTCGGCCGGATCGCCCGTTGCCACCACGCGGCCGCCGTCCAGCACCACCACGACCTCACCCACGAGCAGGGCCTCGTCCGGATCGTGCGTGATGTACAGGATCGGAAGATCCAGCGCGTCCCGCACGCGCAGCAGATAGGGCAGCACGCGCGCGCGCAGCGGAACGTCGAGCGACGCGAGTGGCTCGTCCATCAGCAACGCGCGCGGTCCCGATGCGAGGGCGCGCGCGATGGCCACGCGCTGCCGCTCGCCGCCGGAGAGCGCGTCCACGCAGCGCCCGCGCAGCGCCTCGATCTCGAGCACCTCCACCGCGCGCGCCAGCATCGATTCCCCGCGCCCGGCCGCGCGCCCGAGCCCGAAGCGCAGGTTTCGCTCGACGCTGAGATGGGGGAACAGCGTCGGATCCTGCGGCACCCAACCCAGCGCGCGGGACTCGATCGGCGTGCGCAGGCCGCGCGCGGGATCGTCGAGCCACACGCCGCCGAGCCGCACCGTGGGTCGATGCGCTGCGTGCAGTCCGAGCACCACCTCGAAGAGCGTCGATTTTCCCGAGCCGCTCGGCCCGAAGACGACGACGACCCGCGCGTCCCAGCCGACGTCGACGTCGAGCGCGAAGTCCCCGCGCGCGACGCGCGCTGCGATGCGCGTTGCGCACTCGCTCATCGCGGTGCCCCGCGGTGCAGCCAGGTCTCGGCCACGATCATCGCCGCGAGCGCGAGCGCGAACGAGGCCGCGCAGAGCGCGAGCGCGCCGGCGTCGTCTCCGAGCTGGATGCGCGAGTAGATGCCCAGGGCCAGCGTCTCCGTGCGACCGGGCAGGATGCCGGCCACGACCGTGGTGGCGCCGAACTCGCCCAGCGCGCGGGAGAATGCCAGCAGCGTGCCGTACCAGACGCCGCGCCGCGCGAGCGGCAGCGTGACGCGCACGAAGCTGCGCACGGGCCCGAGTCCGAGGCTGCGCGCCATGCGCTCGAAGCGCGGATCGACCGCGGCGAAGGCCTGCTCGCAGGCGCGCACCAGCAGCGGGAAGCCCACCACGGCGGCGGCGAGCACGGCGGCGCCCCAGCTGAAGACGAGGTCCACGCCGAGCGCCTGCCAGAAAGCGCCGAGCGGGCCCCGACGGCCGAGCAGCAGCAGCAGGCCGAGACCCACCGCCACGGGGGGCAGCACCATGGGCAGGGCAATCCATGCCTGGAGCAGCGCCTTGCCCCGGAAGTCGCGGCGCGCGAGCAGGTAGCCGAGCGCGAGCGCCGGGGGGAGACACAGGGCCGTCGCCACGGCGCCGATGCGCAGCGTGAGCGCGCTGATGGCGGCGAGCTCCGCAGCGCTCACGGCGCTTCCGCCGCAGCGTCCGGCGCGGGCAGCCCGAAGCCTGCATCGCGCAGCAGCGCGCGGCATTCACTCGCGCGCAGCGCGGCGAGGAAGGCGGAGGCCAGCTGTGGCTGCCGCGTCTCCAGCAGCACCGCGGCGATGTACGCGATGCGCGGCTGCTCGGCGTCCGGAATCTCGAACGCGAGACGGCCCTCGCGCAGCAGCCGCGCATCCGTGGCGTAGACGATCGCGGCGTCGGCCTGGCCCTGCTCCACGGCAACCAGGGTGGCGCGTGCGTGCTCCGTGCGCACGGCCCGCGCTTCGACGGCTCCGAGCAGTGCGTGCGCGGCGAGCCACTCGCGCGCATAGCGCCCGATGGGAACCGCGGCCTCCGGGAGCGCGATGCGGCGCACGCGGTCGGAGGCGAGGTCGCCCGGCCCGCGCAGTCCCGGCGCTGCCTCGCGCGATGCGATCACGACGAGGCGGTTGCGCGCGATCTCGCCGCGTGCGCCGACCCGGCCTTCGCGGGCGAGCTCCTCCACGATACGCGCGTCGGCCGAGACGAGCACGTCGATGGGTGCACCGGCCCGCGCCTGCAGAGCGAGCACGCTCGACGCGCCGAAGGCGAGCTGCACGCGCAGCCCCGGGTGCGCCGCCTCGAAGCGCCGCGCGGTCGCGCTGAGGGGCTCGCGCAGACTCGAGGCAGCCGCCACGAGCAGCTCGCTGGCTCCGGCGTCCCCCGCTGCGCACGCGCTCGCGGAAGCCAGCACGGCGCCGCTCGCCAGCGCGAGGCTCAGGCGCGCGACGAGGCCGGGCGCCGCGCGCACGTCGGAAGCGTGGGGATGACGCTGTCGCACGCGCGCCGCCTCTCGTGGCTCGGCGGACCGCCGTGGATGGAGGCCGCCCCGGCGTGTCAGGATACCGCTGCAGCGCGCGTGGAGGACGGCCATCGAAAAGCGACGCCCGCAGGATCACGGCTCGGGATCGCGCTCCGCGCCGCCCCGGGCGCAGGCTCCCGAGACACTCACGCTGCGCATCGAGCGCCTCGCAGCGGGTGGCGAGGGCGTAGCGCGCGACCGCGATGGGCGCGTGGTCTTCGTCCCGCTGACGGCGCCCGGCGATCGCGTGCGCGCGCGGATCGTGCGCAGCCGTGCGCGCTTCGCCCACGCGCGCCTCGAGCAGCTGCTGACAGCGGGCGCGGATCGCGTCGAGCCGATCTGTCCGGCTTTCGGGCACTGCGGCGGCTGCGCCTGGCAGCACGTTGCCTATCCCGCGCAGCTTCGCGCCAAGGCGCAGATCGTGGCGGATGCGCTCGGGCGACTCGCGGGGGTCACCTGCTCCGCACCGGTATCGATCACGCCCTCGCCCGCACCCTTTGGCTACCGGAGCCGCGCGCGCGTGCACTGTGCGGAGGGACGCGTGGGCTACCGCAGCCGGCGCTCTCACGAGCTCTGCGCGGTGTCGAGCTGTCCCGTGCTCAGCGCGCCGCTGGACCGAGCACTGGGCGAGCTGGCCGCGCATCCTCCCGAGCGCGACGGCGAGTGGGAGCTCGCGGCGGGGGGCGGGGCCGCTCGCGCCGTGGCGCTTGCGGCGGACCAGGCGCCGTGCGTCACACTGCAGCTCGGCGATGACGCGCTGCGCATTTCGCCGGGCGTGTTCTTCCAGGCCAACGCGCTGCTGCACGAGGCACTGGCGGGCGCGGTGCTGCGCGCCGCGGGTGCGGGCCGGCGGGCGCTCGAGCTCTTTGCAGGGGCGGGCTTTCTGACGCTCGGCCTGGCCCGCCGCTTCACCCGCGTCACGGCCGTCGAGTCCGACGCGGCAGCGGTTGCCGACCTCGCGCACAACCTGCGCTGCGCGGGCATCGACAATGTCGAGATCTTCGCGCAACGCGTCGAGGCGGCGCTCGAAGCAGACGAGGTGCGCGCGCGTGCCGACGTCGTGGTGCTCGATCCACCGCGCTCCGGGCTGCCTCGAGGCGTCGCGGCTGCGCTCGCGCGCGCCGGGCACCCTCGGATCGTCTACCTCTCGTGCGACGCCGCGACACTCGCGCGCGACGTGAAGGCGCTCGCAGCCGGCGGCTACGCCCTGGCGCAGGTGGAGGCGTTCGACCTGTTTCCGCAGACCCCGCATGTGGAGACGCTCGCGGTGCTGTCGCATTCGGTTGGCCGCTGAGCGTGGAGACCAGGTACACTCGTCGGCGCCCCCCCGGAAACCAGGGAGAACGCACCGGCCGCATGCCGAAACCGGAGGGCGCTCTCCAGAGCGCGCTTCTGGAGTCCACGTTGTTGCAGCCCCGATCCGCCTCCAGTGAGAGCACGAGCCCCTTCACGCTCTACGTCGAGGGGCCGCGCGACCGCAGCATCCTGCGCGGCTGGGCGCATCGCCTGATGCCCTCGCATGTCCGGTCGCTGCTGCGCGCATCCGTCATCCTGGGTGGGCGCCGGCCGGCTCGCGCTCTCGATCACTTCCGGGAAGTGGCAGCGGGCGGTCGCGCCGTCTGCGTGCTGGATCGCGACGACGGCGCGCCGATCCTGCCCTGTCCGTCCGAGGGTGGCATCGAATTCTTCACCTGGAGCCGGCGTCACATCGAGAGCTATCTGCTGGTGCCGGCCGCGATCCGCCGCGCACTGGGTCTGGCCGAAGACGATCGGCGCATCGAGCGCCTGTTCGAGCGGGAGCTGCCCGCAGCCCACGACGAGGGCGCGTGGACCCGGCTCGACGCGAAGCGCGTGCTCGGCCCGAAGGGTGCGCTGCCGCGCGCGCTCGGTCGGCCGCTTCCGCTCGCGCGGATCGCGCGCGCCACGCGCGAGAGCGAGCTGCACGGAGACGTCCACGCGCTCTTCAGCAGCCTGCGCCTGCAGCTCGGGGCGTCGCACCCGGCGCCCATCGTCTCGAGCCGCTGAGCCTTCCGGGGCCGTTGCCGGTGGAGAAGCTGCTCGCTCTCGACTTCGACGGGGTCATCTCCGACAGCGCGCCGGAGGCGTTCGTGGTGGCGCTGCGCAGCTACCTCGCGCTGCGACCGGACTCGAAGCTGGGCGCGCTCGCGGCGCCGCTCGCCGGGGATCGGGCGCCCGGCATCGACGCTGTGCGGGCCAGCGACCGTTACGCCGACTTCCTCGAGCTGATGCCGCTCGGCAATCGCGCGGAGGATTATGCGGTCATCCTCTCTGCGCTCGAGACGGACGAGCCCGTGCGCGACCAGGCGGCCTACGATCGGCTGCGCGCACGACACGATTCCGGCTGGCTGAGCGACTTCCATACCCACTTCTATCGCGTGCGCGAGGCGCTCTCCGCCTGCGATCCGGCAGGCTGGCACGCGCTCATGGGCCCCTATCCGCGCTTCGTCGAGGTGCTCCGGCGGCGTGCCAGCGATGTCGTGCTGGCCATCGCCACCGCCAAGGATCGGAGCTCGGTGCGCGCTCTGCTGCGGGCCTATGGGATCGACGCGCTCTTCGATCCCGACCTCGTGCTCGACAAGGAAGCCGGAGTCAGCAAGGTGGCCCATCTCGAGCAGCTGAGGCGCCGCTGCGGTCTCGCGTGCGCGCAGATCACCTTCGTGGACGACAAGGTCAATCATCTCGATGACGTCGCGAGCCTGGGTGTGCGCTGCGGGCTGGCTTGCTGGGGCTACAACGGGGAGCGCGAGGCGCGTCGGGCGCGCGCGCGCGGCTACCTCGTGTGCGATCTCGACAATGTCGAGGCCCAGCTCTTCGGCTGACGCCACCCTGTGGTTTGGATGGAGTTCGCGGCGGGGCTTGGCTCGGTGCCGGACCCGACCTAAGCTTGACGGGGCGGAGGAACGCCGGATGACATCCGACCTCGGCTTTCGCATGCACGCAGAGCGGACGCCCAATCCCAACAGCATCAAGTGGGTTCTCGGCAATCAGGTCGCCCCGCACGGCGTCACGGCGCACTTCGATGCCCCGCCGGCCCAGGACGAGTCGCCCCTCGCCGCGCGGCTGTTCGGAATCGATGGTGTCGTCGGCGTGTTCTTCGCCGCGAACTTCGTCACGGTCACGAAGCGCGAAGACGTCGATTGGACCGATCTGGCGCAGCCCATCGTCGATGCGATCAAGGCGTGTCTCGGCGCAGGAGATGGCGCGCTGGGGCCGGCCTTCGTGTTCGAGCGGCAGCATGTGGAAGCCGATGTGGTCGCCCGCATCCGCCAGGTGCTCGAGAACGAGATCCGGCCGGTGGTGGCGATGGACGGCGGCGACATCGTGTTCGCCGGCTTCCGGGACGGCATCGTCGAGCTCTACCTGCACGGCTCGTGCAGCGGCTGCCCGAGCTCCACCGCGACGCTCAAGTTCGGCATCGAGACGCGGCTTCGGGAGGTAATCCCCGAAGTGGAAGGCGTCGTCGCACTCTAGCAGCGGATCCGCGTCGCTCCCCCCGGCGACGCGAAGCAGACGAAGGATGCAGAGTCCATGGATGGGGGAGCAGGGCGGCAGCCGCCCGAGCGTTCGTTGCGGACGCTGACCGATCAGGAGAGCCGCTGGCAGCGCGCCCAACGCTCGCGCCGGCGGCGCATGACCCAGCGCGGACGCCTCACCATCGTCACGCTGATCGCGGCTGCGCTGCTCTCGCTGGCGTGGCTGGTGGGCTCGACCGGCGCCGCGACCGGCGCGCGCACAGAGGCTGTGCCCGCCGATGCATCGGCGGCGCCGTCCGGCGCGCAGGAGACGCCGAGCCCGGCGGTTTCGAGCGCACCGCTGCCATCGCGCGTTCCCGGCGGACTGCTCGAGCGCCTGCCCGTGACGCAGGCCGCGCTCGACCTGCCGATCCGCGCACGCGCGCTCGCGGCCGAGGATGAGAGCGGGCGCCTCTACGAGGAGGTGGACGTCGGTGCGTTTTCGCCCGAGCTGGCCGGTCCGGTCCGGGTCGAGTACACGCTCGAGTCGGAGCTCACGCGCCACGTATTTCAGGTGCTGCGCAAGGGGCGCGTCGCGCTCGGCAATGTGGTCCTGCTCGAGCCGGACGGCGGGCGCGTGCTGGCCTACGCCAGCACGGACCTCGAGCGCTTTCCGCCGACGCGCAGCTACCCGGCGGCGTCGCTCGTCAAGATCGTCACCGCCGCCGCAGCGCTCGATCGCGATCCGCAGACCGCGCGGCTGCCGTGTCGCTATCGCGGCAGCCCCTACCGGCTGACTCCTTCCCGCATCGACCCGCCCGTGCGCGGCAACACGGTGACGCTGCGCCGCGCTCTCGCCACATCGAACAATCAGTGCTTCGCACAGCTGGCTGTCCACGCGGTGGGGCTGGGCCCGCTGATGGAGGCGATCGATCGTTTCGGCTGGCTCAATCGCCCCGCGCCGGCCCACGAGGCGGGCAGCGCAGAGCCCGCGGCAGAGCGATTCGATGTGGGCCGCCTGGGCTGCGGACTGGCGGGCTGCCGCATCACGCCCCTGCACGCGGCGCAGCTGGCTGCCGTGCTCGTGCACGGCGAGCTGGTGACACCACGCTGGATCGAGCGGGTGATCGATGCGCGGGGCCGCGAGCTGCCCCTGCCGGCCGCGCCGGCCCGTCGCCAGGTGCTCTCGGCGCTGCTCGCGCACGAACTCCGCGCCATGCTGGTGGACACGACCCAGTCGGGCACCGCGCGCAGCGCGTTTCGCACGCGCGGCGGAGCGCCGTTGCTGGGCCCGGTGCGCGTGGCCGGCAAGACCGGGAGCCTGTCCGGCGAGGATCCCGATGGACGCTACGAGTGGTTCATCGGTGTTGCGCCCGCGGAGAATCCCCGCGTGGCCGTGGCCGTGCTCCTGGTGCAGGGCGACCTCTGGTGGCGCAACGCGTCCCAGGTGGCAGCCGAGGTGCTGCGCGGAGTCTTCTGTGAGGGCAAGCGGTGCAGCGCCGATCGGGCCGCCCGCTTCGTCCGCGTGCCGGAGACCACCGCGGCGCTCGACCGCCTGCAGCGCCTCGCCGGGAGCTGAGCATGCGCTCGCGCGCGCCGCGCCTGCGAATCTGTGCGCCGCGACAAGATCACTCGGCAGCGCCGTGCAGCCTTCTGCTCCGGCGCCGGCGAACGGCACTCGCAACCCCAGCGCGATAGCATCCCAGCGGGCCGCGACCCGATCGTCTTGCCGGCCCGCCGGGTCGCGTGCCGTGGGGGAGATCGTGGTCGTTGCGACGATGCGGATGCGGGCGAGGAAGGGCGAGGAGGCGGCGCTCGCGCGCGAGCTGTGCGAGCTGGCGCAGCGCGTGCGCGAGCTGGAGCCCGACTGCCTGCTCTACCGAGCTGCGCGCTCCCAGCACGACGAGCGGCTCTTCATCGTGCTCGAGCACTACCGCGACGCGGACGCCCTCGCGGCCCACGCCAACTCGGAGCACTACCGCGATGCCGTGACCGCGCTTCTCGAGCGCCTCGAGGAGCGTCCCGAGATCTCTCTCTTCGACGCGATCGACGCGTGCACCTAGCCCGCTCGAGCTCAGCGCTCCTTGGCGGCCGCCTTCTTGCGCTTCAGGCGTCGCATGTGACGCAGGTGGTTGCGGTGCCGTTTGATCTTCTGCTTGTTCTTGCTTCGAGCCACGTGGGATCTCCATTCGGGGCCGTGAGCCTACCGGAGCGGCACGGCGCTGCAAGCGCCGCGGTGCATTCGCCGCCGCTCGGGTCGTCCCGGGGGTGACCGATCGGCGCGCTGCGCGCTCGGGGCGCGGGGACGGGCGCCGCTAGTGCTCGAGGATCTCCGACATCACCGTGCCCATCGCCTCGACCTCGCTGTCGTGCAAGGACTCCACGGCGGGCAGGTCGCCGACCAGCGCCTCGAGTCGGTGCCCGACCTCGGGCTCCACCGGATCGAAGACGAGCGCCATGCCGTGCTCGCCGTCGTCGCGCGTGACCGTGCCCCACACGAGGAACGGGGGCTCGCCCGGATCGCCGTAGATGGCCAGGTGCAGCCGGTCGCCCAGCTCGAGCCCCGGCATGCGGGCGATGCGCATGCCGCCGAGCGAGAGATCGCGGCCGACCAGGACGCGCAGGGCGCGGTTGCCGAAGGCCGGAACGGTCTGGTCGTAGGCTCCGCGTCGGTTGCGGCGGCGCTCGCGGCCCGTCTTTTGCGCGGACTTGCCTGGGCTCGGCTCGCCCTCCCGCTCCATGGAGACGTCGACTTCGATGTCGACGCGCCCGCGTGCATGCTGGGCGCGCGCCGCTTGATCCGGCAATTGCTGGCCCAGCTCTTCGTCGATGGCGCCGGACGTCTTTCGCGGAGGCGTCACGCGTCCGCGTCGCAGCACGGCGGGTCCCTGCGCGCGGTCTTCGATGATCATCTCGAGCGCCTGGCGCGCTTCGTCCGTGATGCGATCGAAGAGCACGCCAGCGCTGTAGAGCCCCTCGTCGCCCGCTTTCGGGTCGAAGTCGACGCGGACGATGTGGCCCGAAACGCTGAAGGGGTCGCCCGTTTCGAGCGCCTCGGGAATCTGGAGCTTGATCCGCTTGCCCACGTCGAAGCGCGTGTGCGACAGGAGCCGGCAACCTCGAATCGAGAGATCCGCGAGCGTCGAGCGGCGGCTCAGCAGGCCCGAGCGGAACGACACTTCGAAGCCCACCGCGACGCGCGGATCGCGGCGCTTCTCCTCGCCGCGGTACAGGCAGTGGAGCAGCAGAAGCCGCAGCGCCTCGGGATGCACGGGGCGCCGCACCAGGTAGTCGAAGCCGATCTTGCGCAGATGCTCGCGGAGCGTGTTGGAGTCTTCGTCGACGACGACCACGCGCATCGGCGGCTCGCCACCGCCCCCGCTGATGGCGTTCTTTACCGACTCGATGCGGCGCGGGGTGGCGACCAGGAGATCTTTCGGGGCCGGTGTGCCCCGCGCGATGGCGCCGCCACGCACCCGGCCAAAGGGGATCTGCATCCCCTCGAGCATCTTCTGGATGTCGTCGAGCTCGCCATCGTCGAGCACCAGCACCGACGGAGATTCGGCCATCGACTCCCTCGATCGCACGTAGACTTGCCGCCTCTCTACGGTCGTCCGATCCTCCCCTTTCCTGTAGTCCGGATGCGCGAGTGCGAGCCGCTGCAGCGATGCAGCGCCGCGGAGCCCGCGGAGCTTCCAATCCAGCGCGAAGATTCCAGTGGCGCGGTTGCCCGCGTTCCGCTCGGCCCGCCGCGCGCGGCACGGCCTGCGGGTGTCTCTGCGCGCGCTACGCCGGCAGCGCTCCGGCCGTGCGCCGGATGGCCGCGACGTCGCGCCGCACGCGCCAGATGCAGGCGCCGCACAGCGCCAGGGCGAGCGGCACCGACAGCGTCGAAACGGCCTCGCCGCGCCCCTGGGCGGCCATCAGCGCCACGGATGCCAGGTTGTTGCACACGTGACAGAGGATCGCGGCGCGCGTGCTGTCCGCCCACTGGGCCGCGGCGCCCAGATACAGGCCGAGCACGGTGGCAAAGAACGCGTGTACCGGCTCGACGTGCAGGGCACCGAAGACGAGCGCGGAGATCGCGATCGCGGCGGCTGGGCTCCAGCGCTCGCGCAGCCCGCGCTGCAGGAAGCCACGGCAGAAAAGCTCCTCGGCGATGCCCGGGCCGACGGCGAGCCCGAGCAGCGCGAGCGCCAGGTTCCCCCCGCTCGCGCCCTGCAGTCGATCGCCGAAGTCGACGAGGCCGCTCTGCTCGCGCAGGCCCGACAGCGAGAGGATGCCGTCGAGCGCGTGGCTCAGCGCCAGCATGCCCAAGATCAGCAGGGCGAGCGTCGTGGCGCGCAGGTGCCCGGCGCGCAGGCCGAGGCGATCGAGCAGGGGAGAGGGCGAGAGCAGCGCCCCGGCGCAGGCAGCCAGGGCGAGCACCAGCGCGATTCCGAGCGCTCCCCAGACGAGCGCTGCGACGGAATCTGCGGGGAAGCGCTGGGCGAGCCGCCCGAACGCCGCTCCACCCACGACGGCGAGCGCTCCCGCGCCGAGCGCGCAGACGAGACGCGAGGTGCGCGGCATGGTCCGACGGTATCGCCATCCGGCGCGGGACTCACCTGCTACCCTGGGCGCCGTGAGTGACGCCTCCATCGCGCCGGCGCTGCTCGTGGCGATGCCGCAGCTCCTCGACCCCAATTTCCAGCGTGCAGTCGTGCTGCTCGTGCATCACGATCCGGGGGGCACCTTCGGCATCGTGTTGAATCGCAGCACCGAGATCACCACGCAGAATCTCTGCGAGAGCATCGACATCGACTGGCACGGGGATCCCGATTCCGAGATCTACTGGGGGGGGCCCGTCCAGCCCCAGACCGGCTGGGTGCTCTTCGAGGAGGGGGCCGCGCCCGAGGCATCCGAGGACGTCCGGCAGGTGGCCGAGGGGATCCGCTTCGCGGGCTCCCTGGACGTGCTGCGGCGCATGGCGAACCACCCGCCCGGACATCTGCGCGTGCTGCTGGGCTACGCCGGGTGGGGCCCGGGCCAGCTCGAAGCCGAGCTGGCGCAGGGCGCCTGGCTGCTGGCGCCCGTCGAGTCGCGCGTGGTGTTCGAGGTGGAGCCGGAAGCGATGTGGACCCACGTGGTGCGCAGCCTCGGCATCGAGCCGGCGACCCTGGTGGCGAGCCGGGGCATTCACTAGCAGCGCCCCGGTGCCGATTTCGAGCCGGCACTCAACGAGCGCTGCCGGATCGCCGATGCCACCGACATGTCGGAATCGGGGGAGATCCGGCCCATCCGTGGCGTGGACACGGAGCCGCCGGGGCGCATTGGGGAGCGGCTCGCTCTCATCGCCGAGAAATTCGACGATTACGGCGCCATGGGGCTGCTGCTGATCGAAGCGGACGGCCTCGAGGCCGTGGAGCGGTCCTATGGCGCGACCGCGCACCGGCGCGCGGTCGCCACGCTCGTTGCCCTGGTCCAGGAGCTGGCGGGCGACCGGCTCTCGATCGACGATCTCATCGTCCGCGGCGAGACCGGCCGCAACGAGATCGCGATCCTGCTGTTTCGCGACCCGGGAGAGGTGGATTTCTACAAGCGGGAGCTGCCACTGCTGCGCCGCATGCTCTGGTCGGGCCTGCGCAAGCGGGGCCAGCGCGTCGGCTATCCATACACGCGCACCCTGGCTCCGATGCAGGTGGGAACGGGCGCAGCGCTGCGCAATCCGACCATCGGTGCGGAGTCCCAGCTGCGCAGCGCGCTCGAGGAGGCGCGCGAGCACGCCGCCCTCGAGTCGCGGCTGGAATCGCGCCAGCGCCGCAAGCGGCTCTTCGAGCTCGTCATCGATGGCCACGTGCGCTCGGTCTACGAGCCGATCGTCGAGGTGGCGACCCGCACCGTGTTCGGATACGAGGCGCTCGCCCGCGGGCCCGAGGGCACGGAGCTCCACACGCCCTACAAGTTGTTCGCCATGGCGACCGAGCAGGATCTTCTCTTCCAGCTCGACTGTCTGTGCCGCAGGAGCGCGATCGACGGAGCGCGCGACTATCCCCGCGGCGCAAAGCTCTTTCTGAACGTGCGGCCCACCACCATCCACGACCCCAGCTTCCAGGCCGACGCCCTCGAGCAGACACTCGAGCGCTGCCAGCTCAGGCCGAACGATGTGGTGTTCGAGATCTCCGAGCAGGAATCGATCGAGAACTTCGCCATCTTCCGCGAGGTGCGCGACTACTACGGCAAGCTCGGCTTCCAGATCGCCCTCGACGACACGGGTGCCGGTTACGCGAGCCTCGAGGCCGTGATGGAGCTTGCGCCCGACTTCGTCAAGGTGGACCGTGCATTCGTGGCCGGCATCAACGAAGACCTCGCCCGGCAGGAGGTGTTGCGCGCGCTCAAGTCCGTCGCGCAGCAGATCGGCGCCCAGATCATCGGCGAGGGCCTCGACACGCTCGAGGAGCTCGAGACCCTGCAGCGACTCGGGATTCCCTACGGCCAGGGCTGGCTGTTCGGCAAGCCGCACCCGCTGCGCAGCGACACGTAGTCGACGGGCCCAGCCGGCTCCGCGGCGCATTCCGTCCACTCCGGATCCGCCGCGCTTCGCGTATACTCCGCCGCGTCAAGCGCGGAGGATGCATGCGGCGCATCGTGGGAGCGGTGTTCGCGGTGCTCGCCCTGGTCGCGAGCATTGCCGCGATCTACGGCTACTTGAAGGTCGTCACGCTGGACGTGGAGCGCGTCACCGACGACGTGCACGTGATCTACGGCCTGGGTGGAAATGTCGGCGTGCTGCGCACGAAGCTCGGCGCCGTCATCGTCGACACGATGAGCTTCCGTCTGCAGGGAAGACAGATCCGCGAACGCGCGGAGCGGCTTGCCGGGCCGACGCAGGCGATCGTGAACACGCACTACCATCTGGACCACACGCACGGGAATCCCGCGTTCGCGTCGGGCATGCGGGTGCTGTCCACGCAGCGCACGCGCGCCTACCTGGGTGCGCTCGACGCCTCCTACTGGATGGGCGACGCCTCCGGCACATTGCCCAACGAGACCTTCGAGCAAGACTACGAGCTGCGCCTCGAAGACAAGACGGTGCGGCTCCTGCATCCCGGGCGCGGGCACACGGACGGCGACCTCGTGGCCTATTTCGTCGAAGATCGCGTCGTGCACATGGGCGATCTCTTCTTCAACCGCCGTTATCCCAACATCGATCTCGAAGCGGGCGGCTCCGTGCGGGAGTGGGTCGCCAGCATCGACCGCGTGCTCGAGCTCGACTTCGATACCGTGATTCCCGGGCACGGACCCGTCACCGATCGCGAAGGCCTGCGCGCGTTCAGGCACTTCATGCAGCAGCTCGCCGCGATCGGAGAGGAGGTGGCGCGCACCGGGCGCACGCTCGAGGAGACGCTCGCCCGCGCCCGCCTCGATGCCGACGCGGGCTATCAGGTGATCGCGATTCCCTTCGTGATGCGCCTCGATCGCGAGTTCGTGATCCGCCGCACCTGGGAGGAGGCGACGGGCCGCTTCGAGCGTGTGGTGCTGCGGTGAGCGGAAGCGGGTCCGGAGCGGCGCCGGGTCTGTTCTCGATCGAGGGCAAGGTGGCGCTGGTGACCGGGGGCTCGCGCGGGATCGGCGCGATGATCGCGCGCGGCTACGCGGAGGCGGGCGCGCGCGTGTACGTGACGTCGCGCAGTGCCCAGGCGTGCGCGGAGATCGCGGCGGAGCTTTCGAAGGCCGGCGCCTGCCACGCGCTCCCGGCGGACCTCTCGTCCGAGGCCGAGGTGATCCGGCTCGCGCGCGAGATCGCCGAGCGGGAGCCCGCGCTGCACATCCTGGTGAACAACGCCGGGGCGACCTGGGGTGCGCCGCTGGCCGAGTATCCGGATGCGGCCTGGGACAAGGTGTTGGCGATCAACGTCAAAGCCGTGTTCCACCTGACCCGGGCGCTGGCGCCGCTTCTCGAGGCGGCTGCGTCCGCGCAGGATCCGGCGCGGGTGATCAACGTGGGCTCGATCGATGGCCTGCGCGTTCCCGAGCTCGAGACCTACGCGTATTCGGCGAGCAAGGCGGCGGTGCACCACCTGACGCGCGTCCTGGCGCGCAAGCTCGCGCCCGCGCACATCACGGTGAATGCGATCGCCCCCGGGCCGTTCGAGAGCAAGATGATGGCGTGGACACTCGAGCACTTCCGCGACGCGATCGAGGCCAGCTGTCCACTCGGGCGCATCGGAGTGCCCGACGACATGGCGGGCGCTGCGATCTATCTGGCGTCGCGGGCCGGGTCCTACCTGACGGGCGCTGTGATCCCGGTGGACGGAGGCATCGCCACCACCCGCTGAGCAGGCACGGCCAGCGCGCCGCGGCACGCCGGCGTTTCGAAGGGAGAATCCGGGCGCGGATCGCCGGGCTATACTGCCGCTCCACCGCAGCCGCGGGAAGCGCAGAGGAGAAGCGGTCATGAAAGTGAAGGCAGCGATTGCACTCGAGGCGGCCAAGCCGCTCGAGATCGACGAGCTGGATCTCGAGGGTCCGAAGGCGGGTGAGGTGCTCGTGCGCCTGGTGGCGACCGGCGTGTGCCACACCGACGCCTACACGCTCTCCGGCAAGGATCCGGAGGGGATCTTCCCCTCGGTGCTCGGCCACGAGGGAGCGGGCGTGGTCGAGGAGGTGGGCGCTGGCGTCGGCTCGGTTTCGCCCGGTGACCACGTCATTCCCCTCTACACGCCGGAGTGCCGGCAGTGCAAGTACTGCCTGTCTGGCAAGACGAATCTCTGCATCACGCTGCGCGAGAAACAGGGCAAGGGTCTGATGCCCGACGGAACGAGCCGCCTCTCGTACAGAGGGCGCCTGGTGCATCACTACATGGGCACGTCGACCTTCGCGGAGCGCACGGTGCTTCCCGAGATCGCGCTGGCCAAGATCCGCAAGGATGCGCCGCTCGACAAGGTCTGCCTGTTTGGCTGCGCCGTGACGACCGGCATCGGCGCGGCTCTGAACACGGCGAAGGTGGAACCGGGCTCGTCGGTGGCGGTCTTCGGTATGGGAGGCGTCGGGCTCTCCGTCGTTCAGGGAGCCGCGATCGCGGGCGCCGATCGCATCATCGCCATCGATACGAATCCCAGGAAGTTCGAGCTCGCGCAGCAGTTCGGTGCGACCGACACGCTCGATCCGAGTGAAGTGGAGGACGTGGTGCAGGCGATCCTCGACCTCAGCGATGGCGGTGTGGACTATTCCTTCGAGTGCATCGGCAACGTCGAGGTGATGGGACAGGCACTGCGCTGCACCGCGCGGGGCTGGGGGCAGTCGATCATCATCGGTGTGGCCGGCGCCGGTCAGGAGATCCACGCGCGCCCGTTCTTGCTGGTGACCGGTCGCTCCTGGCGCGGCACCGCCTTCGGCGGCGTGAAGGGGCGCACGGAGCTGCCGCGCTACGTGGACCGCTACATGAGCGGCCGCATCAAGCTCGACGAATACGTGACCGAGGAACGTCCACTGGAGGAGATCAATCGCGCCTTCGATCGAATGCACGAAGGCGAGGTGATCCGCACCGTCATCAAGTACGCCTAGGCGCAGCGTCGCTTCGACGCGTTTCGACGCTCTTCGTCGATCTGCGCGAGGCGCGACGCGCGTCCGAGCGACTTCCGCCGCCATCCGCTGTGGCGTGCCGAGCATTGCCGTGCTCTCCTGCGCGCGCCGCCGCACGCTTGCCGTTCCGAGCAGGAGGTGCGTCGGCGCGGCTGCGGCCGAGGGGCACGCGGCTCGCACGCACGGGGAGTGGGGGATCGGAATCGGTGGCGGACGAGGGGTCGCTCTGGCTGCGCCGCGAGCTGATCGGTGCCAGTGCAGCGATGCGCGCGCTGCGCGCCGCGATCCAGGACGTGGCGCCGCTCGACACCACGGTCCTGCTCACGGGCGAGACGGGGGTGGGCAAGGGTCGGGTGGCCCGCGCGCTGCACCGCCTCTCGCCGCGGCGCGACGCCGCTTTCGTGCACGCCGACTGCGCCTCGCTCGCTCCGACTCTCATCGAGAGCGAGCTGTTCGGACACGAGCGCGGCGCCTTCACCGGGGCAGCTGCGCGGCGCGTGGGCCGCTTCGAGCAGGCGGCCGCGGGAACCATCTTCCTCGACGAGATCGGTGAGCTGCCGTTCGAGCTCCAGTCGCGTCTCCTCCGCGTTCTCCAGGACCGCGAGTTCGAGCGGCTCGGCGGTGGCAACGCGCTGCCGATGAAGGCACGCGTGATCGCGGCCACGCACCGCGATCTCCCCGGCGACGTGCGCACCGGCCGATTCCGATCCGATCTGTACTTCCGCCTGTGCGTCTTCCACCTGGAGATCCCGGCGCTGCGCAGCCGGCGCGAGGACATCCCCGCGCTGGTGCGCTGCGGACTGGCGCGCTTGGCCGAACGCCTCGCGCGACCGATGCTCGAGCTCGATCCGCGTCACATCGAACGCCTCGCCACCTGCCCCTGGCACGGCAACGTGCGCGAGCTCTTCAACGCACTCGAGCGCCTCGCCGTGCGCTGTCGAGGCAGGGCCGTCGAAACGCCCGATCTCGAGGCAGCGCTCCAGGGCGTGTACCGAAGGGTCGAGGCTCCGGCGCTGTCGGCGAGCGGGCCGCATTCAGGTGTTGCACCTGCGGTCACACCGGAGCAGATCGCCGAGGCGCTGCGCGACGCGCGGGGCAACGCGGCGCGCGCAGCGCGGGCGCTCGGCATGGCGCGCACCACGCTGCGCCGCCGCATCGAACGCCACGC
>Ga0224496_10000488_pt1 | contig 27417 bp, 27 predicted proteins | sample SF_Jul11_sed_USG_2_FD_168127 | JGI IMG/M metagenome (GOLD analysis project Ga0224496, IMG submission 168127) | Sediment microbial communities from San Francisco Bay, California, United States - SF_Jul11_sed_USGS_8_1 | ecosystem: Environmental > Aquatic > Marine > Sediment | place: USA...
TCGGCGCTGTTTCGGGCAACCCTTCTTTAGTCGCTGAGACCCTGAGGGTTACCTGCCGTTATGACCACTTCGAATTGTTGAAAAGACTGGGTCTTGATACCTCAAAGCTCGAGGAATTCGCGGGCAAAACCTATCCCATCGATAAAATAACCGGCAACTTCAAGGCGAAGACCGACCGCGCCAAAAGCATGGAAAAAGCCTTAAGCATCATTCAGTTCAAGCTGGAAGAAAAAACCATCAGAAACCATCCCGAATACAAGATGGAAGACAGGCTTTGGCTGGAAAAGCTTTCAAACTTGCTTCAAGCCAAGACCACCGATAATCTGCTGGATACCCATTTCCCCACACTGGATCCAAAAAACCCGGCTCGACTAACCGATCAGGAAAACGAGATTATCAGCGATCTAACCCATCAGTTCGTAACGAACAGACATCTAAAGAGACTTTTGAATTTCTTCTTCGACAAGGGAGAGACTTATCACATCCATAACAATATTCTCAACATCCACGCTCTGATTCCCTCGACAGAAAATGGAGATTTCGATAAGTTTTTAGGGAAGAAAGGGAAGGAACTGCTTGACTGGATTCAGGCGACCATCGACAGAATCGGTCTGGCCTATCTCAACAATCAGCCGCAAAAAGAAGCCGACCAGTCTCTGATGTTTTATTTGTGGTGCGGCCCAAAGTCGCCTTTTTTCGGCAAGGTCGCCATGAAAACCTTTGAGCGTTATTTCATCAAAGATAAAAAAACCCATTTGGAACCCAGTCTTTTTTGGAACCAGAACCTTAAAACCAAGCGTTTTAAGGATAAGATCATGAATGAATTTGGAACCAAAAGAGTGATTTACGGTCATACACCTGTCGATGTCACCAAGGGCAAAACCATGGCCAGCGAGGACGGGGTCGCGATCAACATCGACGGGGGGTTCGCGGCTGCCTATTATAACAGGGGGCATGCCCTGGTCCACACGCCACACCAGCTTTACGGGATTATACTGCCGACTCCCGATGAAGTCGAAAAAGCGAAACTGACCTCGGAAACTGTCCCTTTATCCGTGGAGTTGATTGATGAGTTTTCTGAACCCATCAAAATCAAGGACACCTTTAAAGGAAGAAAAATGACAAAAGAAGCCGATGAATTGCTGGAAAAACTACGTCGCCTTCAGCATAAGTATTTATCTCAACCCCATCATCACTAATTATCCGAATCAAGCCGTTATCTTAAATTAATTATGGATAAAAACTACGGAATGGAAATCGTCCGGGCTACCGAAATATCGGCCTTGAGCGCGGCCAGACTTCAAGGGATCGGAAATGCGACTGAGATTTTAAATTTCTCCAGGGAAGCGATTATTAAATCCCTTGACCGCATGCAGATAGAGGGCTGGCTCGTCAATGACCGGTTCACAGGCCGAAAAGACACTTATCAACTCCCTCAGACGACCGGAAAAGGAGGCCCCAAAATGGACGTGATGATCATCGCCATTGAGGGCTATAACGCTGTCGCCAGCGGTAAAAACAACGTGTCTACTTTCGCGGCCATCACCAAGGAAAAAGGGATGCTGCAAATCCCCAATCTCTCGATGTTTAAGATTGTGGTTGGACCAGAGGCCTATGGCGTGGTCGATATCAACCTGCCGCCCATCGTCAATATCAAAAGAGTCGCCAGAGCCCTAAAGACCTATACCGAAAACGTGACGGTCTGTATCTTGGAAGATGAAAGACATTTAAGCCTTATCGAGGATGTCCGCAAATGCGGTGCCAGGATCAAACTGATTCCCGAGGGTGAAATTTCGGGCTCCCTGGCCGCGATCATCGGAGAAAAAACCGATATTTTTTTAAGTTATGGATCGGCCCCCGAAGCGGTCATGATCGCGTCAGCCATCAAATGCCTAGGTGGATACTTCGAGGGTAAGTTGATTTATAAAAATAAAAAAGAAAGGGATCTGGCCTTTAAGGCGGGAATCAATGATCCCAATAAAAAATTCAAGGTGGAAGACCTGATCTTTTCAAACGAAATCGCCTTTGCCGCGACCGGAATCACCGACGGGGAGTTTTTAGAGGGTGTTAGATTCACCTCAAACGGAGCGATGACACATTCCTTTGTAGCCAGAGGAGAAACCCGCACCTATCGTAAGATGGAAACCCGCCATTTTTTCGATTACAAACCCGTTTACTAAGTCACAGATCATGTTGCCCCAAAATAACAAAAGAAAAAACCAACCTCAAAATTACAATATCCTGAGTACCTACTTAAACCTGAGCACAAGGCAAAAATTTTTGACCCTGATCGCTTTACTGGGTATTATTTTTCTTTTGGTGTTAATTTATATCAGTCGTTCTCCCAAGTTTCCAGAGAACATCCCCTCTTCTGAAAACGAAAAGACTCTCAACAGCGGCAGACAAACCCAGCAGGAGATTTTCAACAGTTTCACCAGTTATATCCGGAAAAATCACGGCGGTATCCTGCTGGCAAAGAAAAAAACTCCATCCGGCATTGATTCTGACGACGAACCGATCGTCTTTATCCATCAATACAAATTCTTTGACAAAAAAACCTTTTTTGATTTGACCAAGGTATTCTCAAATGACCTCCAGCTTCAATACCATATCAAACATCTCAGCGAAGAGTCTTCCGGTACAGTGCTTGATCATCAATTCGAGATCGATTTCCTAAAGCAAAACCGTCTCTGGGCCCGAATCGAGCTTAAAACCAAAAATGCGGTTATCCTGGACTCCCCCGATCCCGGCTACGCGGATCTAAACGAGGCTGAGGAGACAGCAAGCAAGGAAAATAGCTTAGAATTCAAAGACAAACAACTGGTGATCATCATCGATGATTTGGGTAACAATATGCCGGTCTTTCAAAAACTGGTCGAATTGAATCACGACATCACCTTTTCTGTCCTCCCCCACCAGAGCAAAAGCGTCCAAATCGCGGAACTGGCACATAAAAATGGACGTGAGGTGATGTTGCACCTGCCCATGCAACCTATAGAATGGCCAAAATACAATCCGGGCATCGGTGCCTTGCTTTTAGATGACAACAGCCAGAGCGTCCTGGACAAACTCTACGCCAGCTTGGATTCGGTCCCGCACGCCGTGGGAACAAACAATCATATGGGATCGGCCTATATCCAGTACAAGGAAGGATTGGATTTGATCATGGAGGTGCTATCCAGCCGCAAAATGTTCTTTTTAGACAGTAAGACCGCCCCTGGAAAACTTGCTTTAAACTCTGCCAAAGAACATCAGGTGGCTTATCTCGCGAGAGATATCTTCATCGATAATGTTCAGGATGAACAAAGCATCGTCACCCAGTTGAACAAAGCGATTAGGCTGGTCGAAAAAAAAGGCAAAGCAATCGTTATAGGCCACCCCTATCCCATCACCTATCAGGCTTTGGTCAAATATCTGCCCATCATCGAGAAAATGGGGATCAGGATCGTGCGCGCCAGCAAAGTAATCAAAATCTAGCCCTGCTATAAAAATTCGATTTCGCCCCCATGAATTTCCATGAGCTTCCCCTCTCCTGTCATGACCCTTAGGTGACCATATTCGTTCAATCCCAGTATCTTACCATTGATTTTCTCGCCTATTTCATGAAATAAAATCCGCCTGCCGATGGAACTGGAGTTTTTCTCCCAAAGGTCAAAATACTTCCGGCTCACCCCTTGTTGAAAATCAAGGATGATCCGGTTTAAATGACCCAGAATTGAAAAAAGCATTTCCTTAGGTTTAACCACCTCATTAATTTCCTGCTGCAAAGTGGTGACCTTTCCTGAAATTTCAGGTGTAAAAGATTGGGTTGAGCCAACCAGATTCAAGCCGATTCCGGCAATGATCACAGGAGTTTTTTCCCTCTCGAAGCGAGATTCGCATAAGATCCCGCAGATTTTGCGATCCTTGACCAGAACGTCGTTAGGCCATTTCAGGGAAAGCCCCTTCAGGCCACACTCCAGCAACGCTTCACGTACAGCCAACCCGATCAAGAGCGAGAAAGAGGGAATCAGGCGGGCTTCGGTTTTTGGATGAATGACAATGGAGGTAAAAAGGTTGCCCGGATCACCCCCCTGCCAGACCCTTCCTTGGCGGCCACGGCCTTTGGTTTGACAGGCACTGAAAATCACCAATCCCTCTTGCTCCAGATAATCGGGATGATGCTTCAACCAGCTGTTGGTCGATTCGAGTCGATCAAAATACAAAACCACCCCGCCCAAAGGACCGTTTTTGACTCCGGGGATACTGAGTGGGACTGGATTTCTCTCGGATTGGGTCATATAGTTATAAATTAGGCTTTTAAAATATATCGCTTTTTAGTATCTTGGTATGGACTGCTTTGGTTTATGATTTGTCCTGGTTCTTTGTTTGTCAAGACAGCTTTGAATCCTAATACTTAAATATGAAGATCGCCTCTTTCAACGTCAACAGCGTCCGAGTCCGCCTCAATCACCTTTTGGATTATCTGGAAGATGAATCTCCCGATATCGTGGGTTTGCAGGAAACCAAAGTCACGGACAAGGATTTTCCAAGAGAGCCGTTCGAAAAAGCGGGGTACAGGGTTTTCTGTTTTGGAGAGAAGTCCTATAATGGAGTCGCCCTAATCACTAAGGAAGAACCGGTCATGATCCAAAACGGTTTCAAAGACGACCGACCTGATGATCAAAAACGCTTTCAGCTAGCGAGTTTCGCGCTGCCTGGAGGCAAGGAGTTGAATCTTATCAATGGATATTTCCCCCAGGGAGAAACCCGCGATCATCCGGTGAAGTTTCCCTTAAAGATGGCTTTTTACGACAAAATCATGGAAACCCTCGATGAACTCGACCCTAATGAATCGCTTGTGGTCATGGGAGATTTAAACATCTCTCCCCATGATTCGGATATCGGCATCGGCGAGAAAAACGCCGCCAGATGGTTAAAAGAGGGTAAATGCAGTTTTCTTCCTGAGGAAAGAGAAAGAATCACTCAGCTTAGAGAGTGGGGGCTTTTCGACAGCTTCAGGGAAAAATATCCTTTGGTGACGGACCGCTACAGTTGGTTTGATTTTCGCTCCAGAGGCTTTGAGGATCAACCCAAAAGAGGTCTTCGAATCGACCAGATCTGGGTGACTAAATCCTTGATGGATAAATGCGTGGACACTGGTATCGACTATCATATGAGGGGACTTCCCAGACCGTCTGATCACTGCCTGATATGGGCTGAATTTCAATTATGATTTGCTATGAACGATAAATACATGCTCAACGGATTTCCCATGGAGAACATCCGTAATAAAAACGAGACCCGAGTGATCAAGATTCTCAAGGAGGTTTTCCTGGAATTCCCTGATTTCGACAACTGCCAACTTTGCATCGAAGATGTATACGCCCTGTCATTAAAACATCTGCCAGCCATCTACGCGCAAAAAGGCAGCATCATCCTCAAACACGATGTCAGCGACGAGGATATCCGCGTTATTTCCAGATACGCCATCAATCAAGTGATGCAAAGACCAAGGCATGGATAGTGATGATCGGTCTCTGCCTAAAAACAAATAAGTTGGGAGTTTTATTTACCCGAGCTTCCATATCGCTGATCGGTATTTTGATGTTTTTGATTATTTTGATGGCCCCCAAAAACTGCTTCGCCCAGGAGGTTGAAATGAAAAGCTCACCACAGCTGATAAAAAAGCTCGATTGGCTTAAAAAACACGGTGAAAAAGTCTGGATTGGGCCCCGGGAAAGAAGAATCCAAAAAGTAGCTTGCAGGGTGGGTGAAAACAGGGTTTTGTTTTATAACGACTGGGGGTTGAGCAAGGGGCTTGTTCACCAGGAAGTGGTCAGCTGCCCCTCTTTCTTTTTTGAGGTGGAAGATCAATAAAACCGCTTTTAAGGACGATGCGGTTCTTACTTCTTCAACTCCTGAAGCTTCTCTTGCTTTAGTTCGACTTTCGTATTTTTTAAAGCGGCTTCATCAGGAGCGGGCACTTTGATCGGCGTGCCTTCTTCCCCAGCAAGCTCAGCCTTGACATCTTCAGGAGGCTCAACCTTGGCACCTTCCTCAGTAAGCTCAGCCTTCTTCTTTGGTTTTGAAGCACTTTTATCAGTCTCGACATCTTCCAGGACATAATCGGTCTTAACGCCTTTGAGACTGATCGCAGTTGTCTTTAACAGATAGGAAGCATAGAGTCGATTGGAAGACTCCGATGCGGCCTTGATTTTCTCATCCTGAATATTGTTGATTTGATCGTAAAAATCATCCCCCAGCGGAATACCATGTTCCAGTTCGGGATTCTTGGTAAAGATCGTGTTGAACTGAATGTTGTTTAGAACCTTCTTTCTCGTGTTCACCTTATCCCTGGCCCTGACCAGAATATTTTCCAGTTCCCTGAAAATCAGGGTATCGCTCAAAGTAAGGTAACCGTCGCCTGTTTCGTCGTAGGTGACAAAATTCACGTGCAACATCTGCTCTAGGTTGAAATAGATCTGTTCGATGATTTCTTCGCCGACGACCATGGGAATGAAAATCTGTCCGTGGTTGATATTATCTCCCAGAGCGTGAATTCGGTACCCCACATGGATATCGATTCCCGCGCGGATCGTTTCGATCATGATCGATTTGCCCGGTTTTGGAACCGCTTTTTTCGGTACCAGCTTGACGTTCTTTAATAGTCGACCAGCCATATCGGGTCTCGTCTGAAACTGATAAAACAGTTTTTCCAATTCCCGCCTGAGAAGACTGTTCATCTTGCCTTCGATCAAGAGGTTCGTTATTCCAAAATGAGAGGATTTCGGATCGCCGCTAAAATAATACCCCATCAAAGTATGATAAAATAAAATAGCGAAATTCAAAAGGATCGTGTCTTCATCAGCCGCCAGCGGAATCGCCAAAATCGCGCGCTCGGAGTTACTTTTCGGCGTATCCAGGCTAATACGGACAGCGGGTTCCGATTTGACGAATTCCCTTAATCCTTCAAGGATTGTCGAAACGATTTGCTCCTCATTTTCGTATTTGGTATGAATATCTTTTCCCAGCATATATTCTCTGCCGGGGCCACAGCTTTCACGGTGCCAAATCGAAGGTGCCATTTTTTCTCCCAAATATTTGAAAAATTTGATAGTTTGATTATTTCTAATCCGCTAGGATCGAATAATTAACGTCTTTCTATTTATTTTGTTTTTGACGGTTTGCTTTTCGTAAGAAGATAATCAAATTAAAGACATTTGTCAATCAGGTTAAAATTATTAAAAGGACTTTTCCATCCTCCCACTCAAAGCCAGATTATGAAGACCGACTACACCTCTCTTGAACTAGCTAGAGAACTAATCGGATTTAACACCATCAATCCGCCTGGAAACGAAGAGGCTTTGGCACTTTTTATTGGGGATCTCTTTGAAAAAGAAGGTTTTATGACAAGCTACCATGCTTTTGAGAAGGGAAGAACGAGTCTGATCGTCAAGAAGAAAAACTCAATAAACAAACTCCCGCTCAGTTTCACCGGACACCTCGATACGGTTCCTCTTGGGAAAGAGCTCTGGCAAAAAGACCCCTTTATCGGGGAGTTGGAAGGAGACCGGCTTTTCGGGCGCGGCGCCAGCGACATGAAGGGCGGGCTGGCGGCAGTCATTCTGGCGGTACTAGAGGCCAACCGGATATTAAAGGGGGAGCTTGATCTTCAACTCATCTTCACCGCCTGCGAAGAAACAGCCTGTCTGGGAGCGGCATTTCTCGCCTCAAAGGAGGGACTGCTCGAAAAATCGGGTGCTTTGGTTGTGGCGGAGCCAACCTCCAACTACCCCAAGATCGGTCATAAGGGGACATTATGGCTTTCGGTGAAATACAAGGGGATCACAGCTCACGGCTCTATGCCCGAGAAGGGAGACAACGCCATCTACAAAGCCGTGACCGCCATTCAAAAGATCAAGGACTTCAAACTCAGTCAAATAAAAGATCCGCTTTTTGGGATCAACACCATCAATGTCGGAACCTTCCATGCAGGCTCCAGCGTCAATACCGTCCCAGACTCGGCGGTATTCGAAGTCGATATTCGCACGCTTCCAGGTCAGAGTTCCGAAGAAATCCTAAAAAAGATCAAACCCCTTTTGGGAAAGGAGGCAGAGATCAGCATCCTCACCAAAACCCATAGCTTAAAATCCGATCCCGATGATCCCTGGTTAAAACGTGTCTTTAAGATACTTGAGGATTTCCTCCCTCAAAAACCTCAGATTCAAACCGCGGTTTATGTCACGGATGCCTCGATTCTGACTCCGGCTCTGGGAAATCCTCCCACGCTCATCCTGGGCCCGGGAGAAGCCGAGATGTGCCACAAAAAAGACGAATTCACCTATCTTTCCAAGATCGATCAGGCCAAGGATCTCTACCTCAGGATCATTCGGGATTGGTGATTAGGCGGATACCTGGTCATATTGTTTGCCCTTAACGACAAACATGGCTTACATCATGAATTCAAACACCAACCTGAATTGAGAGAGGCGTAGCTCCGTTTGGGTTTGCTGGCCAATTAGTTTCGGGAAATAATAAGTTTCAACATAAATACGGTTGTCATTTAAAAAACCGTATCCCATGTTAAAAGAGAAACCTGCCGAATCCTTATCGGTGGTATTTGAGGTCTCATGAGTCAATTCACAAGGCCATTGTTGAGCTCCGGATTGAATCTTTTCCTGGCAATAATGCACGTCCATATAAGTGCCCATCAATCCGATTTCAGTGAAATATGACCCTTTTTGCATCTCAAGTTTCGGATAGGACAAGATTCCGCCAACAATCAAATAATTTATGGCGGAAAAATTTTTTTCAACGGAATCGCCATCATACCACCTCTCCTGATAGCTGATCAGGCTTCCAATCATGAAGGCCCCCCGAAGGCCAAAATTGCCCATCCCCAGAGTCGAGCTACTAAAGCCGATAGCATAAAAAGGCGCACTATTATTGCCATGAATCCACATCTCCTGTCCTGATTCATGGGTTCTTTTAGCTCCGAACTCCGAACTGCTACCTCCTACCTGCACCAAAACATCCGCTGCCTCGACCAGAATTGGGCTTGGGAGTCCAAAGAAGATTGCCAGGGTAAACAACAAGAACCAGTGGTATGTTTTCATATCTCAGTCTGTTTGATTGAAGACCTGTATTATAAAAAAGGGCCTCGGTCACAACCCAGTCCGTACTAACCAGTTTAATCTCACAGTGGTGGTCACGTCTGATTCCGGCCGAATTTGAATTTTTATCGCGGCACCAGGGCCTTATTGATATCGACGAACTCCTTGGTCATGATAACGGTGACATTCTTGATTTTCTGGTCCTGCTCAATCATCGTGACGGTATCATTGCAGATAGCGATTTTGAAAATGGGTGATGTTTTCATCACCGGGCCTGTCTTGAATTGGATCGATTCATTCAAGACAATATCCTTCAGCAAAATCGAATCGCTGTCGCTTACCATTTCGGGAACGTTTTTGCGGATACCGATGCTATAATAACCCGTTTTTCTTTTACCCTCGATCAAAGGGCCGATCAAAACCAGAGAACCAGAGTAAGTCAAAGCGACGCCGCCTCTTTCTGATGCCTTGTCCAGCATATCGGATTCGATCATATTCTCAGCTATGGTCCGCTCCTCAAAAATCTTAAGCTTTTCCAGCCATCCAGCGGCGATTGCCTCAAAGGATTCCTCTGAGTCCGGCAGTCCGGCACTGGAAGTGATGTTTTTTATGTGCGTCTGGACCTCGGGTGGTAACTGCGATAAATTATTACCCATAATTTTTCCTCTTTATATTAAACGGGATTTCAATTATATTATATGGATCGGTTCAAAAAAACCCAACTCATGGCTATTCCGGTCGTTTTTTTGTTTTGGTCGAGTTTTAATCAAAATTAATCTATCAAGAAATTATTTTTCTGTTAAGTTTTATATCAATTATTAATCATTTCAAATGGTTTGTCTATGTCAAATCTGAACAGAAAACCCTCGGGTTTTGATGAGCCGCTTTTTTTTCGTTAAATTTTGTCCAACAAAATCAATGTCCGTTGTTGAGCGGTTAACCTAAAAGCCAAGAGATTTTCAAGCCATGATAAATCAATATGATATCGTCATTATCGGCTCAGGTCCAGCCGGTGAAAAGGCGGCAATGGAAGCCACGAGATTAGGGGCTTCAGTCGCAGTCATCGAAAAAGAATTTCAGCCTGGAGGCGCATCGGTCATTTCCGGAACGATACCCAGCAAATCGATCAGGGAGACCGTCCAATATGTCGATTTACTGACCCACGACGAAATCAGCGGACTGAAGGCCCACTTGGACAATCCCATTTCCATCAAGGAGTTGATGTACCGCAAAAACAAAGTGGTAGAGCAAAGGGTGGAGGATATTTATTCGCGCTATGCCAAAAGCGGCATCGACTATATCAACGGTGTGGCCGAATTTATAGGGCCGCACAAAATTTCGGTTATCTTATGTAAAACCGAGGAAAAAATTACTCTAACGGCAAAAAAAACTATCATCGCCGTAGGCACCAAACCTTATCATCCCGATGACGTGATTTTCGACGGCAAACTTATTCTCGATTCCGACACGATCTTAAAGCTGGATTTCGTTCCCGATGAGATCGCCATCTACGGAGGCGGGGTGATCGGTTGCGAGTACGCCAGCATTTTCTCCAAGCTGGGAACCAAGGTGACCCTGATCGATCCCAGAGAGAGGCTACTTGATTTTATCGACCAGGAAGTCTCGGAGTACCTCACCGAAAAGATGAGAGAGTCAAATGTCGAGTTAAAACTGAACCAGCAATACAAAACCATCCGCCTCGTTAATGATCAGGTGCATATCCTGTTTGGATCAGGAGAGAAAATGATCACTCCCTGTCTTTTTTACGCAAACGGACGTCAAGGGCTGGCGGATCTTTTAAATCTGGAGGCGGTTGGGCTTAAGGCGAACAAGAGAAGCCAGTTGGACGTCAATCAAAATTACCAGACCCAAATCCCCCATATCTATGGGGTGGGTGATGTTATTGGGTTTCCTTCTCTGGTGTCGGTCAGTAACGAGGAAGGGCGTCTGGCCGCCAGAAACGCCGTTTTAGGCCAGGATGTCTACCGCATCTCCGGCGTTATTCCTTATGGAATCTATACCATTCCCGAAATCGCCACCATCGGGCCTACGGAATATCAGCTCAAGGAAAAAGGCGTTGATTATGTGGCTGGAAAAAGTCAGTTTGATGAACTGGCCAGAGCCATGATCATCGGCAGGAAAGAGGGATTTTTAAAAATACTGTTCGATAGAGACTCAAAACGACTTTTGGCTACCCATATCATCGGTCATTTAGCCTCGGAACTGGTCCATATCGCCCAGGCAGTCATTCATTATCGGGGAACCGTGGATTTTTTTGCCGAAAGCGTCATCAACTTTCCATCGCTTTCTTCCGCCTATAAAAACGCGACCATCGAGGCTTTGGAAAAAATTGGAGGAAATGCCTAGAGTCTTTTTTTAACAAAATAGGGTCTTTCTGAACTTAAGATTTATTATGCACTTAATATCTCATCGACCTGCTGAGCGATATCTTCTTCGCTGATTTGAATCCATTTCCCGTGTGGGGTGTAGAATCGAACGAAATCCCTTTCAATATGAAATTTCCCGCTCTCTCCAATTGCGATTCCTGAAATGCTATCGGCATACCGAGACATTCGGATGGCGTTTTTAAATTCTTGCATCATCACTTTGGGTTTCATGCTCCTCCTTAAGTAATCTTTTGATTTGATTTGTTTTCATTCCAAATAGAATGATTTTAATCCAGATTACCTAATAGATTAGCATAATTTATTCCAAAACCCAGATCTCCTCACCAATTCAAGGTAGGTTTTCCCCCCGCTTTGAATTAGCTTTCTGTTTTGCTGGGTGCAGAGAACCCGCTATCTTTTCCAAGCTTTTTTTAAAGGTAAGATAGAGATTCCTTTGAGTTTCAGGGTGACAGTCAAGACATTTCCCAACCATCTTGATTTTCTTGATTTCATTTTGAGAGAAGCTTCTGGCTCCAGGGTAGATGGAATTGCCGGGATTTTTTTGGTTCTTATCTATCCAACCATCTGGAGTCGTTAAGTTGTCGTCAAAAGGTGCCTTGATCCAGTTTTGGATAATACCAAGAGATCGGTCGTCTTTATGGCAGCTTTCGCATGAACGGGACTTGCGCCTCGTCGTATGAGGTGAAACCGGAGAAAAAAGACGCTTGACCAGCGGTTTTTCCCCCGGCTGTTCGATGGTGAGGTTCATCCCGGGAATAAAAGGTGTGATCTTATTTCCATTTACACCCAGCGCCGGAAGATCATTGACGATGTGCCATTTCTTTTCCGTCCATCTCCCGTTCGTTTTCCTTTTCTTCAAATGATCCCATTGGCTTATCTCTGGATCAAAGCTGATATGACAACCGTAGCACTGTGGAGCCCAAGCCGAATGGCAGGCTTCGCAAGACAGGCGCTCATGCCCCATTTCGCCTTTATGCGTTGTTGCATCGATAAGAGAAATGATCCTGTCTTGGCCGCCGAGCTTCGTTCTTAATATCCTTTGGCCATCCTTTTCCCTGACGTGAAAAAGGGGGGATTTTTTCTTCCGGGTAGACACGACAGTGTTTTTGGTCATTAACGGCTCAAGGTTTGCTGTCAGGGCCATCAATCTTAACTCCGCGTCCGAAAAAGAATCACGGGATTTTTTAGATGCCTTCAAACCGTGGCAATCGAGACACTGAATATCGATTTGGTCTTTCTGGTAACGGGCTTTTTGCCCATCGCCCATCACGCCACTCATCGTGTGACAGTCGATACAGTCCATGCCCGCCTTCTTATGCAGATCTTTGGCCTTGATTTCGACGAGCCTATTATCGGCAAGATAGCCGAAGTCATCAACCCGTTTTGAGTCAACCTTCACCGCTTCGGCATAACCGTAATAATTAAGGGCGGTTCTAGCCGAGCGACTATGACAACCAAAACACCTTTCACTTTCAATCTTGATAGTCAAGACGGGATGTCTTCCCGTAAGCCGTTTATGAGTTAATTTTTTCTGATTATTACGCTTGGCCTGAGGAAGTTTTTTACGATCGGTTTTCAAATGACAAGCAGAGCAACCCCCTCCACGGTCCTTGATGCTTTGGGAATGATTTTTTCTCTCTCCTGAGAGATGGCAGGAAACGCAAAGCTTTCTCAAGTAGGAATCGGCTCCGTGATCAGAAAGACTTTTCAGTAAGAAACCTACTTCTGCTTTTGGATCGGTTTCATCAAAGACATCCCGGGTGACCCGCACCATCCCCTCCAGCCTGTTCATGATCGAATGGCGGGTATTTTTCGCCGCCTCAAGGTGACATCCATTTTTCCCGCAGGTTCGATCCAGCGTCTTCATCCGACCGGGGTAAGCCTCGTAACGCTCATGAGCCAAGCGGTTCTGTTTGTCTTTCGGCTCCACCTCAGCGTGGCATGAAACGCAACCAATCACCTTTGGGTCATGATAAGGAGAAAAAGGAAACTCCTCCCTGTGACATTCACCGCAATTCTCTCCATAAGTGACTGAAGCGAACAGAATCATCATCAGGCACAATATTAACCGTTCCATCAACCAACTGAAATCATCTTAACCCTTCTAATTAAAAATATCTTCAAAACATCCGATGATCAACCCAAAGCCACTTTAGGCCGGTCGACGCCCTGAATTGGCGTAAATGACTTAAGCCCAACTGCGGTGATGAAATTATAGGCAGATCACTAAAAGACAGTAAGCGGGATCTTTGGGGAGAGTTTTACTCAGGAAATTCGTATTCGTTGATCAGTCTTTCAATAATCAGTTGCTCGGAATTACCGATGGTCGAAAACTGGAAACCGGTCGTATAAAAGTCCGATATCGTCCCTTCATCACAACGCTTACTCCTCGCCTTAAAACTGATTTGATTGAGTTGCTCAATTTCCTCAGGCAAAATCAGTGTCAAGTTATAATCTGTCTCTGACTTGATCGGGTCCTCACTAAGAAGTTTTAACCCATGAGTGGTAATATCAACCAGTCTGCCTAAAGTCTGATTCGTCTTATCGTCAATAACGCTGAGATAATAAAGAAGGTGTCGTCTCTTCAGCTTTCTTTTTTCAAGCAAAGTTATTCTCGTATAAAGTGTCCAATGTATTCAATCAGTAGCATCAATATTATAACAATATACCTATATCAAAAAGAAGTAAATATTTTTCGATCTACTTATTGCTCAATTGATTTTGGTCAAAAGATAAAGATAATAGGTTAAGAGGGATAATTCGAAGGTCGTCTTTAACATAGGGCAGATCCTGACTTAAATGATCCGCCCTTTTTAGTTGGTCGAATGCCAGTTTATGGAGCATTCATAATTCTAAACCGTTTTTAAGGTGTTGGACAGAAGTTTGCCAGCCCTGAATTTAGCCGTTGTTCTGGCTGGGATCATCATTCCCTTACCCGTTTGGGGATTGACCCCTTTCCTTTCTTTTTTATCGATCGTTGAAAAGCTGCCAAAACCGATAAGATTTACTTTCTTTCCCATAACCAGATTTTCCTTAATACTCTCAAGGATCGATTCCAGGACTTCTTCGGTTTTAGAACGGGTAAGACCAGCGTCCTTCGCCGCGATAGAAATTAGTTGCGATTTCGTAAGGTTTTTATTCATTTACTGCTCCTTAAATAAAAATAGTTACCTGAAAAGTGCTTTTAAACACTGATCTACATTGGAATAAAAAAGAGTAATTAATTATAATTCTGCCAACAACAAATATTCAATATGTTAGTTCTGTAAGAAAATTTAAATGTACGTGAATGGTCATTAGTGTTGAGATAAATTATTTTTGGTCACTTATTTTTACAATATGTTACGAACAATCTGAGTCGGACTCGTAATGCAGCGGATTTGTTCTGAAAAATACACCGCTGGAACGTCAAAAAGGCATACGGAATGCGAATGAAGATGACTCTTGACTAATGATGAAAGTAATATTTCTGGTTGGTAATTTTTTGTGAACTTGAGATTTGAAAGAGTGAAAGGTCGGCTGGGTTTATTAGACAGCCCTTTTGAGAAAGGATCAAATGTACAATAAATGATGGTTAATCAATATAAAAACCAGCGGTCATTCATTGTCTATGACAGGAAAAAGTTCCAAGCTTTTTTCGATCAGATTGATGTTTTTATTTTTTTTATTATATACCGCAAATGATTGTTTATAAAATACGGGTGCATCATTGACTCTAAACAACTGTTTTTTTTCGAGGTGATCTTCAATCATGTTCCTAGCCAGGTATGCGGAACCACCCGCCAGCAAAAGGTAGTCGACCGCCCAGCGTCCAAAATATAAATGGATCATGGGCTGGGCCAAATTTGGGAAAACCCGTGTATGCTCGACAAGAAATGAAGTACCCCATTCGACCATGATATAACCCTTATCTAAAGCTTCCACCAATGATTGGTTTTTAATAGACGATACCAAAATCAGTTCCACCATGTTCATTTCCTTAAAAACAAGTTCTGGAAACTGCGGAGGTTCAAACATAAAACCGATATCAAGGGTTCTGGCTAAAAGCCCCTTGACCTGAGATTCAACACCAAGAGATTCTCCTTTAAAATAAATGGATGGATACTGTTGTTTTAATATTTTCAGCCAGTTTACCAATAATTTATCCCAAAGACTTGAAATGCTACTAACAAAAAGGGTCAGGATTTCTTCATCCGCCTCGACTATACTGTGTTTGGTCTCATCCCAAAGCCCCACGATCAATTCAGCCTGATGCAATAGTTTCTTTCCCGCCTGGGTCAACTGAATATCGTTTCTAGTGCGATCAAAAAGCTTGATCTCTAGAGATGCCTCTAATAATTTTATCCTGGAACTCACGGCTGACTGCGTTACAAAAAGATTGAGGGCCGCTTTGCCAAAATGTCTCGTCTTGCTGACTTCCAAAAAAGTTCTTAATAAATCAATATCCATCACCCCGCCTTTCAAAAAACTTAACCAACCTTTACAGTAAACCCGATATATGTCTTAACCGCCATTCAAATAAAACGCCTATAAGAATGCCATATTTAATATGTTCCATAAGATATAATGATGATAAACAACCTATTCTTTCAATAAGAATATTTAATCGTTACCATCAATTTTATTCATTGTATTTTCCAAATCAATTATTTTAATATTGAGTAGTTGAAACGATTGCAGGTTTAGGTCTGCGATCACTTGTTTAATCTTCATTAAAACAAAGGTATGTTATGAATAAATTTTTATTGATTGTGTTTGTCGCAATTTTGTCATTGCCTCTGGGTGTTTTCGCACAGGAGACCGAAAAAAATGAGATCGCTAAAGCTTGTGAATTGGAAGCAAGCGAACAAGAACTTCAAGGTGATGAGAAAGCAGCGTATATGGCAGAATGTATCAGCTATAACTCAAGCGGCGAAACAGAAGAGGAAACAGAAGAGGAAACAGAAGAAAAGGTCGAGACAAGATAATTAATCGACTGGATAACCTATAACCAGAAGGGCATTAAGTTCACCGAAAAAGAACGAGCTACCTTAAAACGCTTCATAAATCCATACCTTAGTTTTATGCCCAAAAAAGAGGTTGAGCCTTTAATCAGGCTCAACCTTAAGACAATCCCCAATTTAAACAGCTTCAAGCCTGGGATTTATAAAATCCAAAGCCAAGTAAGCTAATTGTATGATTGTATTCAACCACAGTGATAAAAATCTATTTTCCAATACGAACACAGCGCACGGTGTGTTTTCTGCCTATATATGAATCATACTCAGATGGCATCACGCCCTCCCCGAATGAAACGAACCAGGCATGTGTATCATTGATAACGCATTTACTGGAAGACCAGAAATTGGAATGTTTTAAGGTTTGAAACTTTTCTTTTTTTGCGAAAATATTGACCAGTTCCTCACGCATAGGAAGTCTCCAATCCGAAAACCCGGAAAGTCCCAAATTTTCACAATACTTAACCGCCCCATACCAGTCCCGTTGTTTGTCGGATCCGTCATCTTGCCACATGAGTCCCGTGGAATCATCCGTCATGACGATTTTCTTGATTTTTGGAACTGATTTCAGGGGCGGTTTTTTCGCCACTACCGGTGCGGGAACAATCGACGGTCGAACCAATTCTGTCTTCTTCTTGTTGCCATCTCCACAGGAAATCAAAAAAACCAGCATCATAAAAAGTATTAACGTTGAAAGAAGTGTTTTTCGCATAGGAAACTTCTTGATAAAATTCATTAAAATCATAAAAATATATTTCTTATTTATTATTAATACATTCAAAGCAATTCAGCAATTATTATTCTTGATAACATTAAATATTTTTCAGGAACCTTTGAGTTAATTCACTCACTCTATTGGCTATTTAACCAATGCTCTTGCGTCACCATCTTTATCGAATCCCTCCATTCTAATTATTACTATATTCCAAATCCTGGCAAATTAAAAGTAAAATACTTCAAAAACAAGAAGATATAATATTACCTCTAGATTTAGCGATCCCAAAACAAGGCATAATGCTTGATAATTCGAAGGATATAACGAACACCGGCACTTTTAAGTCCGTATTTTTTTTGAATAATGAGATCCTCCCTCGCTCTGAGGAGAAACCCCTTGGAGTCACTGGTCATTCCACCATGACTCATATAGGTGAGTACTTCATCGATCTTGATAAAGCTACAGCCCCTGCTGTATAAAGCCAACAATAAATCCCAGTCTGCCGATGACTTAAAGCGGGTATCATATAAGACTTCCAGATGTAGAGCCCGCCGGATAAAACAGGCCGGATGCCAGATCTTCATGCGGGTGTTGATCGATTCCAGTTTGGCTCGGTAACGTACTTCCTGATGATCCTTAACGAAAATAAGATCCCCGAAAATAATATCTGCCCGATCGGTTAATTTCGCTACTTTTTCTAAACTTCCAGGGTGATACCAGTCATCCGCATTTAGAATCCCGCAGTAATCCCCTGTGGAAAACGTGATCCCTTTGTTCATCGCATCATAAAGCCCCTCGTCCGGCTCGCTTATCCAGTAATCGATCTGGTCCGAATACTTCAGTAAAACATCCCTCGTACCATCATCTGATCCCCCGTCAATAATGATGTACTCAATGTTGTCCCAACTTTGCCCAAGAACGCTTTGGATCGTTCTCTCGATGGTTGCCTCAGCATTAAAACAGACCGTGATAATACTAAATAGAGGTTTGTTCTTAATACTTTTTTTATAGTAACCTTGAGTTCTAAGCCCCCCTTGAAGCTTTGAACCACCCGTTGAGCCTAAATCAGATTTCGAAAAAAAAAGGTTTTTTGTCGTTGAGGATAATTCATCTAAAGCAATGCTCTCTTCCATTTAATCCCGCTTCCTCAACCCATCCAATTTTCATTCATAATAAAAAAGCTCCTCTTTAAAGGGAAAACACTTCAAATAAAATATCATACTGTAATCAAACTCTTAGTATCGCTTGATCATTTAATAATAAAGATCCCATCTTTGCAATATCAATCTCGTTGTACATTCTTAAAACCTTCATCTCGCGCCGCTTCTTGAAAAATTAAAAACCTTTACAATCATCTGGAATTTCAACAAAATTCAATCAAGAAATCCATTTTAAATTGCTCAATCAAAGACGTTTTAAAGTCCCCCCATGAACAAACAAAACCTCACCCAAGTCCTAAGCACTGGCACCATAGGATTTATTTGGCAACTTGTTTTGGGAGTGCTCATTTCCTGGCACTTCGTTAGGGAGTTGGGGGCCGATGGCTTCGGTCAGTTGTCCTTGTTTATGTTTTTGTTTCATCCCGCTATCTGGTTCGACCTAACCAGCGGCATCAATTCGGGTGTTATCGCCAAACTTCCCGAGATGAAACCTGATAATAAAAACCAACAGATTTTAGAACTTTACTCGGCTACTGGAGTCTGGTGGCTTCTCTTCCTTTGCGCGGTCTATCTGGTCGTCTTTATCTTCGATATTACTTTGTTGAGCTGGGGCTTACTACTGTCGTTACTGCTTATTCCTTTTATCATCAGTATTATCTATAAAAAATTTCTAGGCTATTTTTATCAAAGACAATACAATCAAATATACATCTACCAGATTTCGATAACGTTCGCGTGGATCTTTTTATACCTCCTTTTTAAAATCATACTCGATTCGCTTTCATCCTTGTGTTTCTCAACAATAAGCGTGGGGATTCTCTTTGCCGCTTTTGCTTATTTTGAAGATAAAAAAACCACTCAACATAAACCCTATAGCCTTAAAGAATCCTTTCGTCTCCTCAAAAGCAGTTTTTCTTTCCAAAGATTATTCGTTTTCCAGGCTGTAGTCGCATTCGTCATATTCCAAATCGACAAACTGATCATCTCAAATTCACTCAAATGGGATTATGTCGGGTATTATTTCGTCCCAATGACCCTTTTGTTAAAATTCCCCGCACTGCTTGCCGTCTTTCAAAAACCTTTGCTTTCCCACCTTTCCATCTTATGGTTTGAAAAAAATATTAAAGCTTTGCTTAAATATTTTAAAACATTATCTCTAATTAGCGCTGCTTTAGGAATCGTGATTTTTATTCCAAGTCAGGTATATTTTGAATATATCTTGGAGGTTTGGGTGGGTGAGAGCTTTGCGAAAGCTTCGATGGAAGTGATCATGCCCGTGTTTTGGCTATTACCTTTTGCCGTATTCATGTTGCTTGGACAGGCTTTCTTAATCGCGATGGATCTTTCTCGTTTCGCGAACCTTGCTTTATTGGGTTTGGGGCTGGCTCACTTGGCCGGAACTTATTTAGGTATCTTTTTTTTCAAAGAACAGGGTATCAGCTACGGCTTTTTTTCCGATTTGCTGGGAGGTATCCTTTTTCTCGTGCTCATAAGAGTCCGACTAGGCTTTACGGACGAGTTTGCCAGGGATTCGATTTCCGCGCTGGGCATTATCGTTTTTGGATTGGGAGTTTATTTGCTGGCCAGCTGGTTAAAAAGCTTAAATGACCTTTCCATTTCGCTTATCACCCTTCTTGTTCAGGCTAGCCTCTCTTTGTTGATTGTTTTGATCTACCTGAGATTTAATCCCAATAAATCGGCATCCGGTTAAACGATTATTCTGTTTTTTACCAAAAATTTCAAATAATGTTCTTTTGTTTTATATGCTTACAGGGTAATGTCCCTTTTTTGCGACTAACAAGTTAGATTAAGTTTTTTTCATTTTTATATTATTTGTTGCAAAATCCGATTACAATTGCGAAACTACAGATAAACAATATAATTAAATCAACAAACAACCTTGAAATAGCATGGAAGAACAAAATCTTCACACTGACTATGCCCCTGCCGCCAGAGCCGCAAAGAGTGAAATTGAAAGGCTTAATCAACATATTATCAAATTACCTTTGCTACCCAGTATCATGAACGCCGTACCAAACTCGGTCATGATTCTCAATAAGGAAAGACAAATCGTCTACGCCAACCAGATTTGCCTCGACTTCCTCGGCAAGGATGATTTGAGTCAAATTCTCGGACAAAGACCTGGCGAAGCGCTCAATTGTATCCAATCTAAAATAAATCTCGCCGGTTGCGGCACGACCAAATTTTGTCAGGCCTGCGGAGCGGTCAACGCTATACTGGAAAGTCAGAGATCCAATTTCGATTCTCAGGAATGCCGAATCATCATTGAGGATACCGCAAGCGCCCTTGATCTATTTGTCATGTCAACGTCTTTTAAGGAAAGCGGCGAGGATTTGACCATCTTTGCCATTAGCGATATCAGCCACGAAAAAAGAAGGCGCATTCTTGAGCGTATTTTTTTTCACGACATACTAAACTTGGCCAGTGGACTCCACGGCGTCAGCAATCTTCTTCTCAGCGCGACCAAAGATGAACTTGACCAGTATAAATCGGTTGTCAGTTCTCAATCCAATATCCTGGTTTCGGAAATCAACGCTCAAATCGAACTTCTAGCGGCTGAAAACCACGATTTAACCGTTAAAACCAGTCCGATCAACACATATATTATTTTAAAGGAACTGAAAAGCCTATACGAAAATCATAAGGTGGCTTATGGAATTACGCTTAAGATCAATCATCAAGCCGAACAACTTCAAATACGGAGCGATCCCTCGCTATTAAGGCGCATTCTTGGAAATATGATCAAAAACGCTCTTGAAGCTTCTAAAGAAGGTGACACCGTAACCATCAACTGCGGACAAAAAAACGAGATGATCCTTTTTTCGGTTCACAACCAATATCACATCCCCTCAGATATTCAAATCCAAATTTTCCAAAGATCCTTTTCAACCAAAGCTAAAAGCCGCGGACTGGGGACCTATAGCGTTAAACTCCTGACAGAACAATATCTCCGAGGTAAAGCTTATTTTGAAAGCTCTGAGAGAGACGGTACGACCTTTTATGTTTTAATCCCATTTGAGTTAACCGCATAGCCACCTTTAGGCCACTAAAACTTATCACCTGAATAAAATCACGCGGGATTGATTTTTCTCTTCCTCTATTGATCAACGCATAACTTTGACAAGGCAAAAAATATGGTGTAGTTTATAATAAATTGGAGATCAACATGATAATAAAGCAACGTTTAAGCCTCTTTTTGGTCGTCGTCTTTATACTGTCGATACCCTCCATGACGCTTGCCTTCAACGCCGAGGAAAGTGACGCATTTTATTTAGGAGCCGGCTCAGCCAATATCGAGCTCAAGGACAACAATGCTTTATTAAGCGGTTCAAATATCAACGGCGGGGTTCGCGTCGGCATATTGTGGATTTTATTCGGAGAGTTGGGTTACGGAGCTACCAGATACTCCGATATAATCAATGTTAGCGGTATCAAGAAGAAAATTGATTTTAGGACGACGGGACCCTATGTGGGAGGTGGGTTGATGTTGCCGATCAGAAAAATGTTACTGGGAGCCAAGGCGCATGTCAGTAAGCTCAATAAGTGGTCTGAAGAAATCTTCGTTGAAAAGACAGTCGTTGATGGCGTGACGATCTTTAACGAAGTCGCTGAATCCAGAAAATCAGGTAATATTGATTTCGAGAGTTATTTTGCGTTCGTTATCTTCGGGGGTTTTTTTGAGGCCGGCATCAGGAGAGATGTGATTCTCCTGACCGATTCTAGCGTAACCAACAGCTTCGGCCCTTATTTATCGATCAATTTTAGATATAAATAGTCCTCTCTGATCATCAATCAAGAGGCATCAGACCATTTCTGGAGCATGGCAGCCAGTTTATCGATGCGTAGCGGCTTAGCCATATAATCGTCCATCCCCGATTCAAGACAACTCTCCTTGATTCCATCTACGATGTTGGCCGTCAGCGCGATGATCTTGAGGTCATTATTCTCACCGCTTTCCTGACGAATCATTTTAGCGGCTTCCTGACCGTCCATCTCAGGCATCTGCAAATCCATCAAAATCAAATCGAAATGTTCTTTTCTTAAGGCCAGGACCGCCTCAAATCCATTTTCCGCAAGACGCGACTCGTAACCTAACTTGGATAAAACTTTTTTGATCAATTTTTGATTCATCTTATTATCCTCAGCCACTAAAATCTTATAGGGATAATTAGCGGCAAAATCCGTGCTGTACTTGACCTGGACGGATTCAACAACTTCCTCCACCTTGGCTTGTTCCTGTTGGGAGCGATCCTGTTTCAAAGGGACCGTAAAAAAGAAAGCGCTCCCCTTGCCGGGCTCACTATCAAACCAGATTTCTCCGCCAAGTAGCTGAATGATCCTGCGGCTGATAGCGAGTCCCAGACCCGTTCCTTCAAATTTCCTCGCCAAGGTCGAATCGACTTGCACAAATGGCTGGAAAAGCTTTGAATACTGATCTTGGGGAATCCCGATTCCTGTATCCGTTACCCAAAAAAGAGCCGTCATTTCCTCCGCGCCTTTTTTATGAATTTCCCCGTCAATATTAATCATACCCTGGTTGGTAAATTTCAACGCATTATTGATTAGATTCATCAACACCTGAGATAACTTGTTTTCATCTCCAATAACCTGATCTGGGAAATCCTCAGCCAGTTTTAGTTCAATCTGGATCTTTTTAGACTTTGCCATGCTCTCATGATGCCGGATAACTTCCCTCAAACAGCCTCTAAGCGAAAAGGATCTGGGCGAAATTTTCATCGATTGGGATTCCAGATCGTTATAATCCAGAATATTTTTTACGATCGCCAGCAAAGCATCTCCGCCGGTCTTGATCGAATCGATAAAATCTTTTTGCTCCTCATTCAAATCGGTCTGATGCATCAAATCGGCCATCCCCAGTATGGCGTTAAGAGGCGTTCTGAGTTCATGGCTCATAACCGATAGGAAATCGCTCTTGGCCTTTGATACCGCCTCAGCGCTTTCCTTCGCCTTGATCAAAGCAAGCTCCGCCATTTTTGCCTTGGTTATATCCCGAAAAACGATCACCGCCCCCTTGACATCAGTCTGAGACTTGCTGACCAAAGGACGGCTACTCGCCTGAAGCCAGACTTCTTCGTTGACTTGATCATTTTTCAAAAAGATCTCCAAAGAATCTACATGAAAACCGATTACCGACTTCATCATCGAAAGATCCTCTATATCAAAGGGCGTTACTTTATCGCTGTTGTAAAAACCAATCTTTTCAGCCCATTTGGCACTACTCAGGGGAAGATCGACATTGCCGATCATCTGCTTGAACGAGTCGTTGACCTGAAGGATCTGCCGATTCTCTCCGATCACCACGACACCATCGCTCATACTCTCTAATATGGACTGAAGAATTAGCGTTTTGTCATAAAGATGATCCTCAGACAGCGCCAATTCTTCCTTGGTCGCCTTAAAACCACGCACCTGTTTTGAAGTCAAAGTCAGTTTGTCGGTCAGAATATCCAAAAAAACCTTGTTCAAGGTATATTTTAAAACCTCGTTGCCTGAACCTGAAATGACTTTTTTGGAAATCGTAAAAAGACTGACGGGGGTATCCGCAATGACCGATGCCGTGGTCGGATTTTGGCTGATGACGCTCATCTCCCCGACGAGGTCACCTTTTCTGGTGAGGCCCAGGATAAAATCCTCTCCGGTATAAACAGCGACCGATCCGTCCAAAATGACGAACACTTTGTCGTTTGTTGTGCCTTCCTCAATAACAACGGAGTCCTTATTGAAATACTCAACAGAGCTATAGCGAATCAAAAGCTTCAACCTTTCGTTATCGAACTGTTTAAACAGCTCCGATAGCTTTAGAATCTCTAAAATATCCTGGTCCGTATAGGTTTTTTTCATGCCGCGTTGAAATGGTTCCGTTACTTGTTAAAAGCTTTTTCGCAAAAGAATTACCAAATCTCATCGAATATTAACAGGGAGTTCTATTACCTGCCGACTAAACCCCTGGTCGAGTTCATAACGAAATTGGCGAATCGCCTGCTGATCTCATTATCCTCCAGTTCCTTTTTGAGTACTTCAAGAGCTTTAGAGGGAACCAATTGCCGACAAAAAAAGATGTTGTAAATTTGATCGACCTGATGAATTTCCTCCGGGGTAAAACCGTTTCTCTTCAAGCCGATCCGATTGATTCCAAAGAGCTTGGCCCTGGTTCCGGTGCAAAGCACATAAGGCGGCACATCCTGGTAGGCGGCACTTAAACCGCCCACCATGGCATAATCCCCGACCTTGCATTTCTGGTGAAAAGCCGACAGCCCCCCTGTCACGATGTTTGAGCCCATCTGGACGTGGCCGCCCAAAGTCGTGGCATTGGCGAACATGCAGTTATCTCCGACCGAAGTATCATGCGCAAAATGAGCATAAACCATAATCTGGTTATGGCTGCCGATTTGGGTGATCCCGGTTCCGCCGAGCGTTCCTTTTTGAATCGAGACGTATTCCCTGATTTCATTATCATCACCGATTATAACCTTGGTGTCCTCATTTCGGTGCGCTTTGTCCTGTGCGGGAAGACCTATGCTGACATAAGGACCAATGCTGTTGTTTTTACCGATAACGGTATCACCCTTAATCGTAACATGATTTTCGATTACCGTATAGTCCTGTATGACGACCTGTTCTCCGATGATACTATAGGGCCCGACCTGGACTCCTTTTCCCAGCTTTGCTTTTGAGTCTACTATCGCCGTAGCATGAATCAAGTTTTTTTTCATAGAATAAAATTATAATTTAAATTAATTTAAATCCCATAATAGGCTTCCCAATCCTTCCAGACCGACTCATAGCCCTGCGCCTGAATCATCCGGGCCACCTCGATGGAGGATCGCTCGTCATGGACCTCAAACTGCTTTAAACGGTCCTGGTTCAGAGCATAACCGCCCGGCTCTGTTTTTGATCCTGCGCTTAAGGTGGTTATGCCCAACTTGATCACATGATCTCTAAACTGTCGAGATTCCCTCGTCGATAAGGAAAGCTCGACGTTCTCATTAAATATCCGGTAAGCAAGTATAACCTGAAGGAGTTCCCTGTCATTTAAGGGGTATTCAGGCTCAAGCGAACCCATCGCCGGTCTCAGCCTGGGAAAGGAAATGGAAAACTTCGTCTTCCAGTATCTTTTCTCCAAAAATCGCAAATGGGAACCGACAAACCAACTGTCCGTCCTCCAGTCTTCCAGCCCCAAAAGACAACCAAGCCCGATTTTATAAATCGATGCCTTCCCCAGTCTGTCGGGGGTATCGAGACGAAAATCAAAATCGGACTTCTTCCCCTGGGGATGAAATTGCTTGTATTGATCCCTGTTGTAGGTTTCTTGATAAACCAAGACCGTATTTAAACCCAAACGGATCAACTCCTCGTACTGAGTGGTTTCCAGGGGCTGAACTTCGATGGAAATATGCGAAAACAAAGCCCTGATAGCCTTGATAACCGCAGATAGATAATCGACCCCGGCCTTACCTGGATGCTCTCCTGTTACCAGTAAAAGATGATCGAAGCCGGCCCTTTTGATGATCTCAACTTCATTAAGCACTTCCTCAATGCTCAAGGTAATCCGCTTTCCTCCGTTTTCTTTTCTAAATCCACAGTACAAACAGCTGTTAACACATTCATTGGAAAGATAAAGCGGGATATACATCTGGATGGTCTTGCCAAACCTCTTTTTGGTAAGTTGATGACTTATTTGAGCCATTTCCTCCAGGAAAAGCTCGGCTGCCGGAGACAACAGGGCCATCAAGTCGTTCAGATTTCCCTGACCCGCGTTTTTTAAAGCCTCCTTGACATCTGGGGCCTTTTTATCCTTAATCTGGTTTTTAACCGTTTCCCAGTCTAAAGATTGAAAGTAATTCTTATATCCCATCACTCTTTTAAATCCTTAATTTTTATGTTTAGGATCATTCAGAAAGCCAGTCAAGGGACTGCTCGCTACCGCACTTTGAGTCATCCCTCCAAGTTTTGCCAAAAAAGCCATCCTGCCCGCCTCGACTCCCAGTTTAAAAGCTTGAGCCATCTTCACTGGATCATCGGCGACCGCAATCGCGGTATTCACCAAAACTGCGTCCGCCCCCATCTCCATCGCCTCAGCCGCGTGAGATGGCGCGCCTAGTCCTGCGTCAACCACAACGGGAAGGGTGCTTTGCTCGATGATAATTCTTAACATTTCCCTGGTTTTTAGCCCAGAATTGCTGCCAATGGGCGACCCCAGTGGCATGACCACCGATGCGCCCGCGTCTTGCAGACGCTTGCATAAAACCGGATCCGCGTTAATATAAGGTAAGACGATAAAGCCTTTTTTAGCGAGTTCTTCAGTAGCATAGAGCGTCTCGATAGGATCAGGCAATAAATATCTTGGCTCCGGATGAATCTCCAGCTTCAGCCAGTTCGTCTCTAGTGCCTCTCTAGCCAACTGCGCCGCGAAAACAGCTTCCTTGGCGGTCCTGACGCCGGAGCTGTTGGGTAAAAGTCTGACACCTGGAAACTCGACATGTTTGAGCATCGAATCTTCGGGATTGTTCATATCAAACCGCTTCAAAGCCAAGGTGACCATCTCGGTTTCAGATGCCTTGATCGACTGCGCCATGATTTCGTTGGAACAAAACTTCCCCGTTCCCAAAAAAAGCCTGGACTTAAATAGCTCACCTGCGATCATTAAATCACTCATTCTTCATCCCGCGTTGTTTATATTTTATTATCCGATGATACTTTTGATATCCAAACTAAAAATAACCATTTAAAACCCTTTTTCTGCAAGGCTGATCCCTTTATCCCCCACTCTTATGGATAGAACCTTTGTGGTCACGCATTAAAGAGCTTTGGGATATTAATCATTCCGAATCAGATATTATTAAACTCAATTAAGGGTGATCAAAAGGCTTTCTTGATCTTAAAAAAAGCTTCCAGCGGTTCAGGCGCCTGCCAAACATACCCCAAAAACGCCGCTCCTGAAAATCCCAACTGCTTTATTTCTTTTATTCTCCCCGGTGTGCAACCACCGAGAGCGACCAC
>Ga0224496_10000489_pt1 | contig 27377 bp, 20 predicted proteins | sample SF_Jul11_sed_USG_2_FD_168127 | JGI IMG/M metagenome (GOLD analysis project Ga0224496, IMG submission 168127) | Sediment microbial communities from San Francisco Bay, California, United States - SF_Jul11_sed_USGS_8_1 | ecosystem: Environmental > Aquatic > Marine > Sediment | place: USA...
AAGCATGTAGTCGATGGCCTCTTGCCGCGTCCATCGCTGATGGTGGATGCCCGTGTCGACGACGAGTCGCACGGCCCGGAACAGCTCCGCCGTGAGGCGCCCGATGTTGTCGGCCGGGGCCGGCAGCAGCCCCTGCTCCCATGCCACGCGTTCCGCGTACAGCGCCCATCCTTCGACATAGGCCGTGAACAATGAGAAGCGGCGCAGCAACGGCATGCCCTCCAGCTCCAGGGCGATTGCGATCTGGAAATGATGTCCGGGGATGCCTTCATGAACGGCGAGGGTCCGCATGCCGAATTTCGGCGTCGCCTTGATGTCGTAGAGGTTCGCGTAGAAGCGGCCCGGCCGGGTGCCGTCGAGCGCAGGCTGTTCGTAGTAAGCGCCCGGCGCCGTCGCCTCCTTGAACTCGGGAATGCGCACAACTTCGAGACCCGCTTTCGGACGGAGGTTGAAGACGCCGTCCAGGTTCGCGTTGAACTCGTCGAGCATCGCCTGGTAATCCTCGAGAATCTGCGCCCGGCCCTCGTCGCTGTCTTCATAGTAGAACTCGGGCTTCGACGAGTAAGCGTCCATGGCCTCCGTGTAACCTTGCGATGTATCGATGCCTTCCGCCGCAAAGATCTCCATCATCTCGGCCTGGATGCGGGCCACCTCGGCCAGTCCAGTCTGGTGAATCTCGTCGGCCGTGTAGTCCGTGGTCGTGAACAGGCGCAGCGCGAGCGTATACGCCGCAGCCCCGTTCGGCAGGTGCCAGTAGCCGTCATCGTTGCCGGCTTTCGCCTCCAGCTCACTGAAGTAGTTGATGAACTGGTCGTAGGCCGGGTAGATGCTGTCGTTGATTGACGCCACTACTCGCTCCAGGATTGCCGCGGCCTGCGCCGCGTCGATGTCCTCGGCCTCGTCCATCTTCTTGGCCAGCGACGTATACAGGATGTTCTCTTCTGCAGGCGTCGCCACGAACTCACGCATCTGGTCGAGCACGCGATCGATGACGAAACGTGGCGGGATGATGGCCTTGTCTTCCCGGATTTTCAGGCCGAGCAGATACTGCTCGTGCTTGCGCGGCAGCTCGCTCATGCGTGAAAGGTAGTTCTCGGCGTCTTCGAGCGAGTGCACCTGGTGGGCCGAGTCCATGAAGCTGGGGAACGCGCTCTGGATGCCACCCATCTGGTTGGCCGGGTAGGTGTGATAGCGGAACGGCTCGAGGTCCAGGATCATGTTCGTCAGGTACTGCGTGATTTCCTTGGACAGGCGTTGGCTGTCATCGAGGTCCGCATCGTCGTAGCGCTGCAAGCCTGCGCCATACTCTCTCATGAGGTCGAAGAACTCGTCCGTCCTGTCCGGGTGTACGTCATCCAGGTGCGCGTTGTGGCCCGTTATGCCCATGGACTCGAGAAAGCCGAGTTGCGTCAGCATCTCGGGGTCCTGAAAGGCGATCTTTACCGGTGTGCGGTCAAGATACGCGCGGAACATGAACGGCTTGTCGGCGTACCATTCGTGCGCGGCGAATGAGCCCCCGCCCACGATGACGACCAGCACCAGGATACCAACCCACTTGAGAATCTTGCGAAGCATGTGTCTACCTTTCGATGCGCGGATGTTCAGGAAGTGACATTATCTAGTACGCTCTCGGTATGCCAGCCCATTCCCGACCCAAATTCATCATTGTCTGCCTCGCAGCCCTCGCGGGGTGCGTCACCACGATGCCGGTCGACACGCCCAAACAGGTGCTGATCCCCCTCTTGTACGCAACGGACCGGCATGTCGACCTGTCCACCGATGCCTCCTCGTTCTACGGTACCGACCGGGGCGGCCTGGCGTTCGGCAAGACGACCGTGGCGCTGAGCCCGAGGAAAGAAGGCGAGTCGCCGTTCGCCGACTGGTCGCGCTGGCAACCGCGCAGCGATGCGTCACGCAATCGTAATGAGCTGCTTGCCGTCTCCCCGCTCGATCGCGAGGCGTTCAGTGCCGAGGTGGGCCGGTCCATATTCTTGTACATCCACGGCTTTCGCCGGGACTTCGACATCGCCGCTATCGACCTCGCGCTCGTGGTGTACGAAGCCGATCTGCACAGCGTACCTGTGCTCTTCAGCTGGCCTTCCGGAAACTCGGTTCTCGGTTATGCCGGTGACAAGACGAACATGCGATGGGCGACCAGCGACCTACGCGACACGATCAAGCTCCTCCTGAGCCTGCCGACCGTGGACACCGTGCATATCGCCGCGCACAGTCTCGGCAGCAGCGGCTTACTGGACGCACTCGAGCGGCTCAGTCACGATGACGACGCGCGAATCGACAAGATCGGCGAAGTCATCCTTGCATCGCCCGACGTCGACTCGGACCTGTTCCGCCGCGAACACCTGCCGGTATTGCGCAGCATCGGGTCGCGCGTCACGCTATACGCCACCGACAACGACGTGCCCCTGCAGACCTCCCAGAGAGTGAACCGCAATGATCGTCTCGGCAATGCAAGCACGGAGATCTTCATCGAAGAAGGCATCGAGACCGTCGTCTTCTCCGACGTCGTGACGTTCATGAACAGCCATGACGCTATTGTGGAGATTGGTGCCGTACAAGCCGACCTGCACCACCTGCTCGAGGGCCGCCTTGGCGCCGACGAGCGCCCGACCGTCGAGGCCGTCGATACCGAGCGCGGCCGCTACTGGCGAGCCTTGCCGTTTTCAGCTCAGTGAACGACCGGCCCGTGGAGGCCGGTAAGTTCCCAACGCCCCAGTGAGATCGGGATGCTGTCGATGGCGTTGAGTCGGTCGAAGAAATCCTTCAACCGGAATTCCTCACCCCGCTGCTCGAGCTGCCACGCATAGTCTTTGAGGGTCTCATCCAGCAGGTACTTGCCCGTTACGTAACTCGTGCCGTACCCCGGCTGCCGCAAGTACAGGTGCTGCTCGAACTGGACCAGGCCTTCCTCAGTCTTCATCCAACCCCGCGGCGTCCATTCGATGTGCAGGCGGCCGGCCTCCGCCATCGTCATATCGTTCGCGTGCGCATAGAGGGAACCAAGACCCCGCGCCGCACGCTGCGCCAGCAGGATCCAGACCAGTTCGCGAGAGCGCGGGCTATCGTCGTACAGTCCTGCATTCATGAAGATCTCTTCGACGGCCGTTGCCGTGCCTTCGTTGCGACTGTCGAAAATGTTGTAGAGCAGCGCACTCTGACGTACCGGGCTCATATGGGGTTCGAGGTCCATCCGTGCAAGCTCGAACCAGTGGTAGAAATGCGTAAACAATGGTGCGGGATCGTAGTGCGCGGTTATCAGGAAGAAGTTGCGGCTATCCTCGGGCACGAATGAACCGGCCTGTGCCCGCAGTGCGGGTTCCATGTAGTCGGCGACCGTCACAACGTCTTTCTCGTCGAGGAACGTCATGATCCGCCGAATCGCGTCGTTCGCCATGACATCATATTCTGCCGGCGTGCTGGCCGCGACGAGCGGGGGCAGATCGCGGTTGCGGTGCTCTTCGAGCTTGAGCATCGACCACGCACGTGCCAGCTCACGCTTCAGCAAGCGAACTTCGTCTTCCCAGGTCATCGGCACAAGATGGACGTTGTTCTGGTACCAGGTGTAATTTTCCTTGCCGATGCCCGATGGTCCGGTTTTCGTTTTTGCTTCTTCCTCAAGCCAGGTGACAAACTCGTCGGTCGCGGCGACGCTTTTGTTGACGATGTCCTTCAGAGCGTCACCCGCAGAGTCATCGACCTTCTCTCTGAGATCACGCAGCGTGGCACCCTGCTCGCGTATGTCACGTATACCGGCGATCCATAATTCACGCGCGTTGCCGGTGAGGTTCTTCCGCGCCTGTTTCATCAGCGGCGCGATAACGGCCAATTCCGCGGTCAGTCGCCGCTCCTCCGGCCCGGACAACGGGAAGTCGTAAGTCCAGAGCTCCACTACAGCGTGGTGAGTAGGCCCTTCGTGTCCTGGGACGTCGCTGCGGTAGGTCCAGATGCTGCGGTAGAAAGCGGGGTCGCGCACCCATGGTTGCAGCACACGCTCGTTGAAGTCGTAACCGTTCATTTCGGCACGCACAAGATCCATTTAGGGTGCCAGTCACCTTATTAATCACTTAATTAATAGGGTGACTGGCACCTATACAAACGCCTATACAAAGAACGGCGAGACAATCGTGAGACTGTCTCGCCGCGTCTTTTCTGGCCGGACTTGGCTACAGGCTGATGCGCAGATCGACGTAGTAGTAGCGTCCCCAGTCACGATGCGCGTCCTGTGCAAACCCGTACGACGAGTCCGCAATCGGCGCGCGTGCATCCGTGATGTTGTTGAGGCCCAGCCGAATCCGCATGTCGGTATCACCGATATCGAACTTGTAGTCGAGCTTGCCGTTGTAGGTCGTCATTGACGGAATCCGGAACGGTGCGCCGCTCGACAGGATCTGGTGGAAGCCGCCGATCTTGAAGCCCTGGATCGACGCAGACCAGTCGGACTTCTGCCACGCGATACTCGCGGAATGCCGCCGCTTCTGGTTGCCATCGATCCCCAACAGGTCACCCAGGCCGACCAATGGGTAGACGATGGTCGGATCCGACGCTTTCCCTTCCAGGACCGTCGTGGTCAGCTCGCCGGACGCCGTCTGCTCGAACCGGGTGTAATAGGAACCGTTGTAGCGCAGGTCAAAGTTGCCGATACGCGAATCGAAATTGAAATAGATGCCAATGTCGACGCCCGCCAGCTCCCTGGTATCCAGGTTCGTATAAACATCGGTCACGTAGTTGACACGCCCCACCGGACACAAGCCTGCAGCCAGGTAGGCGTCGATGAGATCCGTGTCAGCCGGATCAGCGTCCTGACGTATGACGTTGGGGTTGCCTACGACATTACCGCAATCCGATATTCCCGCCCGCCGGCGCAGCACCAGGTCATAGAGCATGTGGTTTTCTTCGCCGAACAGACCGACGGTCTTGTTCTTCTTGATGGTCCAGTAGTCGGCCGTGAACGTCAGGTTCTGCAACGGCTCGTAAACGAGTCCGAACGACTGGTTGGTCGACTCTTCCGCTACCAATGACGTGCTGCCGGTTGCCTGGCGCTGGATGCTGTAGTCACAGTCCTCCGTGCCGGCGCCCTGAGCGTTACCGTAGAAGCAAACCCAGTCGTTCAGCGTGTTGGACCGCGCCACGAACGCCTCGTTGATCGTAATAAGGTTCGGTGCACGGAACGCTTCCGACCAAGAGCCGCGGAAGAGCAGGCTGTCCACGGGGCGCAGGCCAAAGGCCACCTTGCCGACACCGGTGCTGCCGATGTCGTCGAAATCCTCGAAACGATAGGCGAGCTGGACGTCCAGCGTCTCGTGCAACGGCAGCTGGAATTCCACGAACGCGGAACTCGTCGTGCGGTCACCGGCACCATCTGGTGTCGGGCTCGATCCCACGACATCCGACGTCAGCGGATAGGTCTCGCCATCGAAGTCGGTAAACCGGATGGTCCCGTCGAGGCGTGGGTCACGATCGTCCTTGTAGTCTTCCTTGCGCCACTCGACACCCGCGACGAAACCGGCCGGACCGGCCGGCATCTTGAAGATCTCCGCATTGGAGAACTTGGCATCCCACATCGAAAGTGTTGTCTCTCCCTTGCGGTAGACATCGACGTAGGCGCGCTCGACGTTTGAATCGGCACCGCCGTTGAACGGGTTGAAGGCCGCCGGCGTCGGGTCGAAGAGCGCCTCGGTAATCAGGGTATTCGAGAGACGATTGTGCGTGATGTCGTCCCGGGTCGCTTCCGACCAGACAACCGCGGTCTCCCAGTCCCAGTTGCCTTTGGAGCCACGCAGTCCGCCAAGGAGACGAATCGCGTCGCCGTCGTTATTGGTGACGCGCGGATTCATGGCGAATCGGTAGTTGTCGATGCGCAGTTCCAGGCCACCGTCGGGAACATCGGCCAACAATTCACCTGTCGGGTCCGGCAGGCGATTCGGCGAGCCCAGCGGGCCGAGCGGGTTCCAGTAATTGGCCGCGCCAACGCGCAGCGGCACTGCGGTCAACGTCGTGCTCGGATCGAACACGCGCACCGTTTCGGACTTGTAGACATAGAAGTCCGCGAAGAACTCGAGACCCGAGTCCATCTCGTGATTGAGGTAACCAAAGAGCGTGGTGCGTTCGAGCTCCGAGAGCAGATCGCGGTTTTCATTCAGGTTATAGCGATACGTGCCCTGGCCGTCTTCGTGCAGGCAGGTGGTGCCGTTGCCCAGTTCATAGCCGCCGGCACACCTGGGCTCACCAATCGGATAGGTTTCGAATTCGCCGGCGCCGTCAGTCACGTCTTCTGTGCGCAGGCTATGGCTGCTGTTGAGACTCGACACAACGTCGAACTGTCCGAACAGGGAGTTTGCGCTGTCGTTGCGGAACTGGGTGCTGGTCGCGTAGATCGACCTCGGATCGTTCGCCGGGAGGTCTGCGAACCGGTAACGGAAATCCGAGTTCGCCCAGCGCGGGTCATCCTGCGAGTTGACAGGATCGCGGCCGTAGTAATTGGCGAACAGGCCGACGTGTGTCGCTCCGCCGTTGAAGGCTTTGCCCCACTCGATCGAAAACGATTCGTCATTGCGCGGCAGGTTGTCGAAATCGGTAAAGCGGCCGCGAATCGTCAGGCCTTCGAAGTCGTCCTTGAGCACGGTATTGAGTACACCCGCAACCGCGTCAGCACCGTAGATAGCGGAGGCGCCGTCACGCAGAACCTCCAGTCGTTGCACGCCGTAGACCGGGAGGTGGTTTGAGTTCACCGAGTTGACCGGCACGAAGCTGCCACCGACTTCCTCGGTCTGGTAGGTCGCCATGTTCACCGTGCGCCGTCCGTTCAGCAGTACGAGCGTATTGCCCGTGCCGAGGTTACGCATGTTGATGGCACCGACGTCGCCGCGCGCCGCGTTGACGCCGCCGGCCGTATCCGACTCACTGAAGAAGTTCTGGCCCAGCTCGGGAATCATGTCGATGAGTTCATCGCCCGATTCGATACCCATGATCTCGATATCTTCCGCGTTGAATACCGAGACAGCCAGTGCGTCGGTGATTTTGGCGCCCTTGATCTGGGTACCCGTGACGGTGATCTCGTCGACGATATCCTCTTCTTCGTCCTGGGCCTGGGCAAGCCCGGTGCCGGTCAGCAAGAGAGCCGTTGTTGCAAGCAAACTCGCCCGCAACAGAGCGTCCAATCCATATTTCCTGGTCTTCATTATTATTCCCCCGAATGTTTCGGCTACCGCGCTGCGCAGTAATTCTCTAAAACTAGCAACCACCGGATTTGGTAGCCAATAGCAACGCTTCCGAGCCCCATAGACCAAGGTTATACTAGGCCAAAAGGAACCGCCATGCGCCTGCGCCAAATCGAGGTCTTTCACGCCGTGTACAGCACCGGCACGATGACCAACGCTGCCGCAAAACTTAACGTCTCGCAACCCTCTGTGTCCAAGGTGCTTGCACATGCCGAGCAGCAACTGGGCTACCGGCTCTTCGACCGCGTCAAGGGCAAGCTGATTCCCACGCCAGAAGCACACCAGCTCTTCAAACATGTCCGGGACGTTTACGAGGATGTAGACCGGCTTCGGCACGTCGCACAGAACCTGAACGCAACGAGCGCCGGCCGGATCCGGGTCGCCAGTACACCGGCGTTCGGCCTCGAAATCCTGCCACGTGCCATTGCGACGTTTCGCGAAGACCATCCTGATGCCGTCTTCGAAATCGAGACGCTGCATCTCGACGAGATACATCACGCCTTGCTGGAGTCGCGCATTGATATCGGCCTCGCTTTCGACCCTTCCAGCCACCCCGGGATCGAACGCAGAAAACTCGCGCGGGCGCGCTTTGTTGTTCTCGCACCGGACGATGCCGAGTTTGGCGACAGGAAATCGCTGACCGTGGAGGATTTGAGGAACCGCCCGTTTATCGGCCTGAATAGCAGGAGCCCGCTCGGTCGCATACTGTCGGAGTTCCTGGAGTCGAGCGATGTGGCGCCTCGCGTCGTCGCCTGGACGGAGACCTACCACATCGCCAAGGCACTCGTCGCCTCGGGTGCCGGGGTCACGATTACCGACGAAATTACAGCCCGCTCCAGCATCGGTGGCAGCGTCGTCCAGCTGCCGCTGGAGCCTGCCGTGGAGTTCGATGTCACGCTGTTGCAACTCGCCGATACGCCGCTGTCGATCGCCACAAAGCGCTTCGCGGGACACCTCGGTGCGCTGGTGAAGAACATGCTGCCCGGCACCAGGTCGCGCACCCATAGCCAAAAGCTATGGGTGTCGGAACAATGATCATTGGAGCGGGGAAAGCGTCGCTCAGTAGTATCGGCTACACGTTCTGAGAGGACATTCGGATGCACGTAGTCGTTCTCGGCGCCGGCGTCGTCGGCGTCACAACCGCCTATTACCTGTCGCAACTCGGTTGCCGGGTTACCGTCGTGGATCGTGCCAGCGAGGTAGGCGACGGCGCGAGTTTCGCGAACGCGGGACAACTGTCCTACAGTTTTACCGATGCGCTGGCGAAACCCGCGTTCCTCAGTCACCTTCCGGCACTCATCCTGGGACGCGACGATGGCGCCCAGGTGCGCCTGTCCCCGGGCCTCGTGGCGTGGGGCATGCGATTCGTAGGCCAGTGCACGACGCGGCATGCGCGGGAAAACACGCTGGCCGTCCTGAAGATCGCGATGCGTTCGGCCAGGCTGCTGACCGAGCTGCGCGAGGAGCTGCCGTTTGATTTCTGGCACCGCCAGGCGGGCAAACTCGTGCTCCTCAGCGACCAGGCCGAGATCGACGGCGCGCAGGCCACCGTGAAGCTGAAGCAGGAACACGGTTGCGATGCGCGGCTGCTGTCGCGCGCAGAAGCGCTGTCCGTCGAGCCCGCGCTTGAACACGTCAGCGAGGACGTTGCCGGAGCCGTGTACTCGGGAAGCGATGAGGTCGCCGACTCGCAGAAATTCACAGCAGGGCTGCGGGACTGGCTCGAGGCGAACCGCTCGGTTGATTTCCGCCTGTCCGCCAATGCGACAAAGCTGGTCGCCAGTAACGGGCAGACGCATGCCGTCGTCGTCGATGGCGACGAGCTCGAGGCGGATGCGTTCGTCGTTTGTACCGGCGCCTGGAGCCCGGCCCTTCTGGGTACGGTGGGGATCAACCCGCACGTCTTTCCGGTACGTGGCTACAGCATCACCCTGCCACCCGGTGTGCAAGCGCCCTCGGTGAGCATGACGGCCCTCAAGTACCGCATGGTCTACAGTCGGCTCGACGGGCTGATTCGGATCGCCGGGTTTGCCGACTTCCGCGGCTTCGATACCAGCACAGACGGCCAACGCACGAACTTCCTGCTTGACCTTGCCCGGCGCTACGCGCCGCTCGCGGCTGATTATGGTGCCGAGGACATACGGCCCTGGGGCGGGTTTCGGCCGATGACACCGAACGGCCAGCCGCGGGTCGGGCCCACCCGATCCAGGGGGCTGTTCGTCAACACGGGCCACGGCATGCTGGGATGGACACTCGCGTGCGCAACCGGCTATGACGCCGCGCAGGCGGTCGCACAGGCTCACTGAATCCTGGCAGGGTTTGGCCACGATCAAGCGACTCATCGCGCAGGCGCCGGTCGGACAAGTACGAAGATTCCCTGGTGCTGAAGATCAGCGACCGTCTATTCGTCAGTCGCAGGCGCGTCACGCGGCTCAAGGACGACGCCCGGCCAACCTGACCGCAGGTTCAGATCGCGCTGCGGGAACGGTATTTCTATGCCGTACTCGCGGAGCTTCGTCTCCAGCGCCCAGAGATACGCCGCACGCGTTCGTGTCGGCCGACGTGCACCCTCGCGATTTACCCAGACCGTCAGCAGGAAGTTCAGGCTGCTGTCACCGAATTCGACCAGCCAGACATCCGGCTGCCGCCGCTTGATGTGCGTCAGCGTGTAGGACACTTCATCGGCGGCCTCTATAGCCGCCTTGCGGACGACATCCTTGTCGCTGCCGTAGGCCACGCCGAACGGAATGCGAACTCTCAGGACCCGTTCACCCAGGGTCCAGTTCGTCAGGCGCGTCGTCACGAACTCGGAGTTCGGTACCACAATATCGATGTTGTCGTTGGTATTGATCAGCGTGCTGCGCACGTTGATCGCCTTGACCGTCCCTGTCAGTCCCGTGTCGAGTTCGATGTAGTCGCCGACACGCAGCGTATGCTCGAACAGGATGATCAGGCCGGACACGAAATTGCTGACGATGGACTGCAGACCGAAGCCGATGCCGACGGAAAGTGCACCCGCAACCAGGGCGAGATTGCTGAAGTCGAGACCAACGGAGGTCAACGCGATAAAGACCGCGATGATGATAATCGAGTAATGCGCTAGCCGACCGAGCGTATACAGCGTCGCCTGGTCACCGCTCGTATCCCGGTCACTCATCCGGCGGATCGCATAACGAACGGTGCGGGACAAGAGAAACGCGATGAGCAGGATGAGGAACACGCGCAGGACATCGCGTCCCGTAACGGGAGTCTCGCCAATGTGGAACAAGGACACGTCGGCCAGGCCTTTGACGCGCTGGTAGGCGTTCTGCACCTGTCGACTGGCAGCCTGTAGCCAGGACGACAATGCACCGGACGACTCCGCCACGGCGCTGTCCACCACCGCTGCCAGCAACTCGACGTCGGCCGTGGCGCCCTCAACCTCGCCGATGCGCGACAGTGTTTCCTGCACCGTCGCAAGGCGCTCATCCAGGAGTCGTCGCGATGCCCGATTGAGTCCGCTGCGATCCGTGGTCTGGACGGTCAGCAACTCGTCCTGGCTGTCCTGGCGCCAGGCCGGCACCCTGAGCGGTACCGTGCGCAGGAGCTGCGACCAGGACAAGGCCTCTTCCTGAAGCGCATCCGGGTCGGGCACGGTCGCAAGCTGCAGTTCCGTCCACCAGCGGCGAGCCTGGCTCTTCGCCAGCCCGAGGTCGCGCAGGGCGACCAGGACTTCGGCGTCGATCAGTTTTTGCTGCAGCAGACGCTGCTGTGACCGTCCGTCCGGCGCCTCGAGGTCCAGGGACGATGCCTCAAGTTCGGCGGCGCGCAGTGCCTTGCGCGCGTCTGCCGCCGCTGCCTCGTTTGCCGCAAGCTGTTGCAGCAGGCCATCCAGGTTTGCCTCATCCGGCGTCGTTGCCAGCTTCTCACTGGCGAACGCCACGCGGTCCGCCGTTGCGTCAGCGTAGGTCTTCGCACGCTCGAGGCTTTGTGTCAGTAGTCGCAGGCGTGTCGCCGAGATTGCCTGCGCCGACCGGGTCTGCAACAAGCGCAGACCCGCAATAGTCTTCTCGTCACCCGGGGCGGTGTCGACATACTCCTTGAACGCCTGGTCGCGCCGCCGGCTCGCGCCGGCCAGCACCCGCTGTTCGCGTTCGACTTCCAGGCGTTCCCTGGCGGCCCCGTCCCGGGCCGCACGCGACGCCGCGGCAAGTCGCAGCAGGTCGTCGAGCGAGTAGCTGATCTGCGCCAGCGGCAGTGCCTGCAGCTCGAGTTCATCCTCACTCAGCAGGTCGAGATAGGCAGAAAGATTGTCCCGCACGGCGCCAAGCAGCGACTCACCCGTCTCGAGATTGGCTGGCTGCAATGCGCCGACATCGTCTTCCGCGGCGGCAAGGAAGTCGTTGATTCGCTGCTCTATTTCGTCCCGCGCGCCTTCGAAATACGACCAGGCGCCTGCCTCGATCCTCGACAGCTCGAGTGTCTCCGGGACGGCATCCCCCTCCGGTTCCTGCGCGTGAGTTGCCGGTGCCAGCACGTTCGCGGCCAGGAGCGCGAGTAACAGGGTCTTGAGGGAACGTTTCATTGGGACGGGACTATAACGCCTGCGCGCTGCATTGCCAGTGGCTGCGAGTGAGTCGCATTATATCTCGTACGACTAAAGTAGTCTTTACTACATTAGTTATTGGTAATATCGTTAACAGCCTGCTGTATTGACAGGGTTCACAAGGGGAAAAAGATGGCGAAGATCGTCGTAATGGGCGCCGGCATTGGCGGTATTGCGCAGATTTACGAGCTCCGCAAGGAACTCGGCAATGCACACGAACTGGTCCTGATCGGTGATTCGGACAGCTTCGAATTCACGCCCTCGAATCCCTGGGTCGCCGTGGGCTGGCGCAAGGAACAGCAGATCAAAGTCGACCTGCCCGACCTCATGAAGAAGTACGGCATCGGGTTCAACGGCCGCGGCGTCCGTCGCCTCCACCCTGACGAAAACCGTCTCGAACTGAACGACGACACGTCCGTTACCTACGACTATCTCGTCATCGCGACCGGGCCCAAACTCGCGTTCGAAGAAGTCGAAGGCCTGGGGCCGGACGGCCATACGCAGTCGGTCTGCAAGACTGGCCACGCGGCAACGGCGAACGTCGATTTCCGGAAACTCGTCGAGAATCCCGGTCCCGTCGTCGTGGGTGCCGCACCCATGGCATCCTGCTTCGGCCCGGCCTACGAGTACCTGTTTATCCTCGATACCGAGCTAAAGAAGCGCAGGATCCGCGACAAGGTCGAGATGCACTTCGTTACGCCCGAACCCTACATCGGCCATCTCGGTCTCGATGGCGTCGGCGATACCAAGTCGATGCTCGAATCGGAAATGCGCAATCGCCATGTCCACTGGACGACCAACGCGAAGATCACGAAGGTCGAAGAGGGCAAGATGTACTTCACCGAGGTGGACGACGAAGGCAAGGACAAGAAACAACACGAGCTCGAATTCAAACACGCGATGGTTCTTCCCGCGTTCAAGGGCGTCGATGCGGTCATGGATATCGAGGGCCTGACGAATCCCCGCGGCTTCATCCTGATCGATGAGTTCCAGCGCAACCCCAAATACCAGAACATCTTCGCGGTCGGCGTTTGTGTCGCCATCCCCCCTGTCAATGCAACGCCGATCGCGACAGGTGCTCCCAAGACCGGCTACATGATCGAGTCAATGGTCACCGCGACAACGCACAACCTCGCCAACCTTCTGAAGGGCGGCGCACCCGACGAACGCGGTTCGTGGAACGCGGTGTGCCTGGCCGACTTCGGTGATACGGGCGTGGCGTTCGTCGCGCTGCCGCAAATCCCGCCGCGCAACACGAACTGGGCATCGCGCGGCAAGTGGGTGCATCTCGCCAAGATCGCGTATGAAAAGTATTTCCTGCACAAGGTGCGTGCAGCGAAGACGGAACCGTACTACGAGAAGACGATCATGAAACTGATCGGCGTGGAGCGCCTGAAAGAGTCCCGGTGAACCGGGAAGGCGCCGCTATTCCGGCGGCGCGCCGGTCGGGAGTGTTTCGAGCGCATCGAGTCGCTGTCTCTCACGTCTCCGGAGCAGGATGCGCACGCCCCAGACGGCCGATAGCGCGCCGAGTGAAACGGAGAAGTACTGGAACATCTGCCCGCCTTCCGACCCTACGCGGAAGCCCAGCAGAATGAGCAGCAGACCGACGACGAGCCAGTAATAGGGCGCATAGTCGTAGATTGGCTTGGGTATGTACATGTCTTGATGCCTCGTAAGTCTGAGTCGCCTAGCGGCAGATCTCGTCTTTTTTTGCGCGAGTCTCTGCAATCAACCGGGCCGCTTCCTTCTCGTCCAGGTATTCGCGCTCACCTTTCTCGCTCGTCTTGTAAAGCTGGGGGGCATTGACGTACGAGTCATAAATTTCGGTCGCTTGTTTGCAGTAATACGCCTCTGCCTGTTCGCGATCCGCACGCTGTTCGGGCGTTTCTCCGGGGTATTCGGCGCCACCCGAGGCCTTTTCTTCTTCAGGCTCTTCGGTCTTTTCCAGCGAACCACTGGATACCCAGACCAGTTTCACGGATACCGCTGCCTCGTGACCCGGTGTGTCGCTGTAGTGCACGTCGCCGTGCTCGTCCACCCAGGTGTAGATCGGCGTTTTCGAATCAACCAGGTGAACGACGCCGTTGGCGTCGACCCACTTCCAGATGTCCGCGTGTGCGGCTGCCATGCAGGCAATAGCAAACAGCAGTGCGACCAGAATTCTCATTTCGTGTTCCTCATGCGGCCGGAGTATGCACACAAGTCGCCATGTTGCCGTTGATGGACTTCACAAAACCCCGTTCACGCCGCCGGATATGGGTCTGGACCCCCAAAGCGAGGCGCCTGCGCGGAGTGTGAAGCAGTCCACAAAAAACGTTGTCATCTAGTGACGAGTGTCACGATTGATCACCCCGAATCTGGGGTATTGACGCGCTACGCGGCACTATGCGGAGACTATGAAACAGAACGGATTCACATTGCTTGAGCTACTCGTCGCACTCGGCATCGCTGCGTTGCTGGTGGCCGTCGGCATACCCAACATGCGCGCCATGATTATGGATAATCGTATTGTCTCGGAGGCGAACCATTTTGTCGCCACGATCAATGCCGCACGCAGTTCGGCTGTACGCTACCAACGGCCGGCGATCGTCTGTTCAACGGCAAACTTCGATGCTGCTGTACCGACATGCTCTGGAAGCACCGACTGGTCCAACGGCTGGATAGTCTGGGTCGACAAGAACATGGATGCCACGACGACGGCCGACGAAGTCATCGCCGTCAGTCCGCCGGTCAGTGGCTCCGTATCCATGACGAGTGGCTCCGCAAACCGCTTCAGTTACGACGCGCGCGGCTTCGGAACCGCGCCTGCCGACACCATCAGTTTCTGTGACGACCGCTCAGGTGAAACCGGGCGCGTCATTCGCGTGAATGCCGCGGGTCGCGTCCACATTACGACAGCGGGGTGCAGTTGATGCGCGGCACACCGCACACAATTACCCGGGTCTGCGGCAGCTCACGCCGGCGCCAGGCCGGCGTATCCCTCATCGAGGTGCTGGTCTCGACGCTGATACTCGCCATCGGCCTGGTGGGTGTGGCCGGTATGCAGGCGCTGGCACTGCACAATAACCAGGAGGCGCAAATGCGTTCGCACGCGAGCGCCCTCGCCTACGACCTCGCCGACCGCATGCGCAATAACGTTGCGGCCGCCAATGCCGGGCTGTATGACCCGGCGACGGCATCCACGCAATCGACCTGCTATACGTCGAGCGGCTGTGCAATGGGTGATATGGCTCGCGACGACATGCAACGGTGGCTGGCGAACGTCGCCGCGACCCTGCCGATGGGCCAGGGCCACGTTTGCATCGACAGCACGCCCGATGACGGTGCCAGCGCGGCCAACCCGCAGTGTGACAACAATGGCACGCTGTTCACGATCAAAGTCTGGTGGGACAACGATCACGATGGGCAGATCAGCGTCACGGCGCCCAACGTTGAGCGTCTGACCATCTCGTTCCTGCCGTAGCGGTGCCTCACATGAACGTAATCAGCAGCCGCAAAAAGCAGTCGGGCGTATCACTGGTCGAAGTGATGATCGCCATGCTGCTCGGAATTTTCCTGCTCGGGTCGGTCGTCCAGTTCTTCGTATCCTCACGGCAATCCAATCGCGTGCACGAAGCGACGTCGCGCCTGCAGGAAACCGGCCGCATGGCACTCGAGGTCATGGCGCGCGATATCCGCATGGCCGATTTCTGGGGCTGCGCCAGCGACATCACCAGCGTGGTCAATAACCTGAACTCGGCCAACGCGGGTTACGTCGACTACCAGACCGGTGGCGTTGCCGGCACGGAAGGCGGCGCCGGCGCGCCGGATACGCTGATCCTTCGCGGCGGTTTCGGCACGGGACTGAACCTCGAACCACCCTACGGACCCCAGGCCTCGGCGAACTTGAAGGTTGCCGCCGGCAACGACCTCGCACAGGGCGACATCATCCTCGTCAGCGATTGTACGAGCGGCGACATCTTCCAGATCTCGAATTCCAATCCCGGCGGCGCCGGCACCGTGGTTCACAACACCGGATCCACGACTGTCCCGGGCAATTACAACGCAACGAATCCGGGCTGCCCGGGCGCAAACGCGCACTGCCTGTCGAAAGTATACGGTGCTGATGCGAGCATCTTCCGGGTCCAGGAGATTGTTTACAGCGTGGGTGCGGGCTCCGAGGGAGAACCGGCGCTGTTCAGGAACGGCGCCGAGTTTCTCGACGGTGTCGAGGACCTGCAGATCCTGTACGGCGAGGACACGGATGCGCCCGGCACGGCCGGCGAAGGCATCGCGAACTACTTCGTGCCCGCCGACCAGGTCGCCGACATGGAACGGGTCATCGGTATTCGTATCGCTATCGTGGCCCGCTCCAGCAACGACAATCTCGTGACGGGCAACCTGCAGTCGTTCGCGGTTCTCGGCGCGAACGAAACGGCCGCCGATCGGCGTATCCGGCGCGTCTACGAGACCACAGTCAACATCCGAAACAGACAGTAAGTCAGGGAAGAACCATGATGGCAAGGAACTTTCTACAGCGTACCGCAACCCGGCAAAAGCAGGAGGGCGCGGTACTGGTCGCCACACTGATGATCCTGCTCGTCGTTACGTTGCTGACGGTCAGCAATATGCGCGGCTCGATCCTCGAAGAAAAAATGGCGGGCAATACGAACGATCGTAACGTCGCCTTCCAGGCCGCCGAATCGGCGCTGCGCGAGGGCGAAGTATTTCTCGAGAGCATCGTCAGCCTCGGCGATTTCCAGGGACAGGCGGGCCTGTTCGGCCGCACCGACGTGGAACCCTCGTTCTATAGCGGCCCGACGTGGAACGATTCCACTTATCACGTGGTCGCGGGTACGGACGTCGGAACGTACGCCCGGCCGCAGTACTTCATCAAGAACATGACGACGGTCCCCGGCGTGACCGGCGCGCTGAACATGTCGGGTTACGGCGATAACAAGGGATCGGGTGACGTGACGATTTTCCGGGTCACGGTCAAGGCAACGGGCACGAGCGCAGACTCGGCCGAGGTCATCCTGCGAACACAATACGGGCGAATCTTCTAGATGGGCACCAAGGCGGAACGAATCATGCAAGCTTCAATCAGAAAATTCAGCATTACGGCAGGCAGCGCACTCCTGGCGGCCCTCAGCATCGCGCCTGCGACCGCCCTCTCCGCACCGGGCACGCTGGCCGACGTGCCGCTGTTCCTGACGAACCCGGTCGAGCCCAACATCCTCTTCATGGTCGACGATTCAGGCAGTATGGACTGGGGCCTCATGACCGAAGAGGCAGACGGCATCATGAGTCTCGGCTGCGCGTACTACTACGCACAGCCCGCGGCCGACAACAGCTACCACTGGGTCGTGCCAACCGAGGCCGGCCTGGCGGCCCAGGGCATAGCGGCACCCTATGGCGGTGTCTGGCGCTCGCGGAACTCGGATTACAACCGCCTCTACTACGATCCGACCATTACGTATACGCCCTGGCCCGGTGAGAACGGCAGCGGCTCGCTGCTCGTCGATGCGAACCCCACGGCCGTTCCCCTCGACCCCTATGTGCCGTCCGCGGGCACGCTCGACGTGACGGCGCGCACTACCTTCAGCACCGACTATTGTGCAGGGGGCCTTGGCTCGTTCAACATCACGAACTTCCTGCCGGCGCAATACTGGGTCTGGGTAGACACCGATGGTGACGGCGCCGTCGACGTAGACGATGTCCATACGCTCGTTGAAATCGAGCCGACGACACTCATCTACGCAGGTAGCGCCCGGCGGCGCGACTGCGCTGCAGCCCCTGTCTGTACTTACGCCGAGGAAATCCAGAACTTCGCGAACTGGTTCGCCTATTACCGCAAGCGCGAGAAAGTCGCCAAGGCGGCCTACGGACACGTCATTGCAGGTGCCAGCAACTCGCGCATGGGCCTGGCAACGCTACACAACAACGCCTCGGTCAACACTGGCATCGAGTCGATGAACGAAGATCCGCGTACGGGCGCAAAAGACGACCTGCTGGAATCGCTGTATGAAATGGAGCCGTCCGGACACACGCCGCTGCGCGATGCGCTGGACGAAGCCGGCAAATACCTGAGCTGCGAGAGCAACGGCCTCTTCGGCAGTTGCCCGGCAGTAAGCGTTGCGCAAGGCGCGGAGTGCCAGCAGAACTTTACCATCCTCATGACGGACGGCTACTACAACGGCGCGTTCAGCGGCCTTGGCAACACCGATGGCGACAACGACTCGCCATGGGACAGCGGCACTGCCGGCCCTTATGGCGACAGCCAGTCGGATACCCTGGCCGACGTTGCCATGCAGTATTACGAGACCGACATCCGGCCGACTACGGACAACAACCTGTCCCCGCCGCCCGGTGGAATCGACGAGAACACGGCCCAGCACATGGTGACCTACTCCGTTGCATTCGGCGTCGAGGGCAACGTTACGGCGATGCCCGCGGACAAGACCAGCCCGTTCCCGTGGCCGTCAACCCTGACCAATGCGGGCCTCATCGATGACTTGCGTCATGCCGCGTGGAACGGTCGCGGTGAATACTACAGCGCACAGGATCCGGACGAACTCATGACCGGTTTACGTGGCGCGCTGCACTCAATCCAGAGCCGCCTCGGTTCAGCCGCCTCGGTGGCATTCAATACCGGGTCGCTCAGCACGAACTCCGAGGTTTACCTCGCGCTGTTCAACAGCGAGAGATGGAGTGGCGATCTCCTGGCCTTCCCGCTCGACCCAAGAACAGGTGCGGTCAGCGTGTCGCCGAAATGGTCTGCCGCAAGCAGACTCCGTAATCGTGATCTCGGGACGAGGCCACGTACGATACTGACGTATGACGGGTCGGACGGGACCGCCTTCACCTGGGCGGATTTGACCACGGCCCAGCAGCGGGACTTCCGCACGGACCCGGCCGGCACACTGGATACCGAGGCCTCGGGTATGGCGCGACTGGCCTTCGTACGAGGCGACCGCGCCTGTGAATTCTCGTCCCCTGGCGCCTGCTACTACAATGACGGCACGAATGTCTTCTCGACGAAGTCACTGCGTGAACGCTCTGGCCCCCTGGGCGATATCGTGCACTCAGGTCCGGTCTTCGTCGGCGCGGCCGAGTCGAACTGGCCGGATGTGGCGCCCTTCCCGGGCACTGCCGGCGACACGTACACCGAGTTCAGGAACGCAACGGCCTCGCGGCCCGGTATCGTCTACGTGGGCGGTAACGACGGCATGCTGCATGCATTCTCCCAGACAAGCGGCGACGAGGTCTTCGCCTACGTCCCGAGCAGCCTCTACTCCGATGCCGCATCCGATGGCCTGCACTACCTTTCGGACCCGGCCTACACACACAGCTACATGGTCGACCTCACGGCGTCAGTCGCGGACGTGTACGCGCGCACGACGACATCGGGCAGCGTATCCTGGAAGACGATCCTGGTGGGCGGCTTGCGGGCCGGCGGCCGGGGCATTTTCGCACTGGACGTGACCAACCCGGCCGCCATCTCGGAATCGCAGCTCGATGCCAGGAGGACGGTCATGTGGGAGTTCACGAGCGCAGACGATGCCGATTTCGGTCACTCCTTCAGCCGGCCGTCGATCGTGCCGCTGGAGGGCACCAGCAATTCGATTCGCTGGGCGGTCGTCACGGGTAACGGCTATAACGACCTCGGCAGCGGCGAGGCGAAACTGTTCGTCCTGTTTATCGAGGAAGGACTCGATGGCACGTGGTCAAGCGGTGACTATGTTGAGATATCGACGGGTGTCGGCACGACCACGGATCGCAACGGGCTGTCCACGCCGGCCGTCATCGATACCGATGGCGACGGCCTTGCGGACCGCGCCTACGCAGGTGACCTGAAAGGCAACATGTGGGCTTTCGACCTGTCCGGCACGAATCCGGGCAACTATGACGTCGCCCACAAGAGGGGCCAATCGGTCGTACCCCTGTTCACTGCACCCGCAAACCAGCCGATTACGGCAACACCCGCCGTGGTTCGCAACAGCCAGGTCCCGACATCGTCGAATAACTTCCCGAACACGATGGTCATCTTCGGTACGGGCCAGTACATGACGTCGGGCGACGTCACGTCGACGAGCACCCAGTCCTTCTATGGCATCTGGGACTCCGGTAGCTCCGAACTTGATCGCTCGGATCTGATTTCGCAGACGATTGACGTTGGCCTGACGACCGATGGCGTGGTGGGGCGAACCCTGACGGACAACGCCATCGACTTCGCCACCGATAGCGGCTGGTACATGGACTTCCCGGACCCGGGTGAGCGCATCGTCACCGACGCGGTCATCCGCGGCGATCTTGTCTTCTTCAATTCGATGACACCCGACACCAATCCCTGCCAGGCGGGCGGATCCGGCTGGCTCATGGTCGCAAAATCGATCAATGGTGGCAGGCCCGGGGAAATCGCGTTCGACCTGAGCGGCGATTCCCTGCTCGACGACGACGATGCGATCGGCGGTAATGCGGCGGCGGGTGTGGAGATCGTGGGTATTCCCACAGCACCGGTGAACCTGTCCAACATCCGCTACACGTCGACCACGCAGACGACCGGCGGAAGCACGATCGATACCACCGACATTCTCAAGCTCGGCGGGCTACGAACCGGCCGGCTGTCCTGGGAAGAGCTGAGCCGCTAGCTGCATCAACATGAGGATAATAGATATGCGCACATTACAACTGGTGATAGCGGCTGCCGCTATCCTGCTCGCTGGCACCGTTGCGGCGCAGAACCTGCCGAGGTACTACCAGAATGCCGATTATCAGCGGACCGGCCGCATCGACTCTGTCCAGATCGAAGCGCAGAAACTGGTGATTGACGACATCCCCTACACGTTTTCGTCAAGCCTGGTCGTGCACTCGCCGAGAGCCTACAGCGTTCCGATTTCGAACCTCAAGGTCGGTTCGACCGTCGGCTACAAGTTGCTCAATGCGCGAGGCCGGCTGATTGGCGAGATCTGGCTGTTGCCCGACGACTACGACCAACGTACGCCACGGCGCTAACAAGGAATCTGACCATTGAATACAAGACTGATGCAGCGCCAGCAAGGCGTAAACCTGATTGAGCTGATGGTCGTCGTCGCGATCATCGCGATCATCGCGGCCGTCGCCTACCCGGCCTATACTCGCTACGTCGCCGATTCGCGGCGTGCGGATTGCACAGGCGGGATGGCCGGCCTGGCCAATGCCATGGAGCGGCACTACTCGATCAACGGCAGTTACCTCAATGCCGCCGCCGGCGGCGCGGATACCGGCGCACCCGCCGTGTTCGGCACGGCCTGCCCGATCGACGGCGGTACGCCGTATTACAACCTGACGATTTCCGCGGCCACGGCTTCGACATACACGGTGCAAGCTGCCCCGACCGGTCCGCAAGCCGGTGACCGCTGCGGTACGCTGACGCTGACCAACACGGGCGTCAAGGGCGTTCAGGGGGCTGCGGCCGGCAACGACTGGCAGACCTGCTGGCGGTGAGCCGAGCCATGGCCGCGCGGGCCGCTGCTGCCTAGAGCGCCGCCAACACGCGCTGCAGGCGGCCCTTGACGTCTCTCGCGAGCGGCGTTACGCCCGGATCGTTGACCAGCGCGAGCACGCTTTCGGGGTCCATGAAATCGACGTGGACCTTGCCGTCCGCGTCTTCGCGAACGAGTACGTTACAGGGCAACAACAGGCCGATGTCTTCGACAGCCGAGATGGCCTGGTAGGCGAGCGACGGGTTGCAGGCGCCGAGGATGCGATATCCCGGCATGTCCTTGTCGAGCTTGGCTTTCATCTTGGCGGCGACGTCGATATCGGACAGCACGCCGAAGCCCTCTTTCTCGAGTTCCGCCGTCACCTTCACGATGGCATCGTCGAAGGACTCTTCGACAACCTTGCCGAAACCGAAATCCGAATTCATGAACAACTCCTTCAGGGTGTGCAGTCCGCGGAACCGCAATAGATGTCATGCAGGAGTTTGATCACCCGGTCCGCGGGACCTTCATTCAGCGAGTAGAAAATCGTCTGCGACTCGCGGCGCGTTTTCACGAGATCCTGCTGACGCAAGCGCGCGAGCTGCTGCGATAACGCCGACTGGCTCAATGGCACGATCGTGTTCAGGTCGCTGACGGACCGTTCTCCCTCGGCCAGTACACACAGAATCATCAGCCGGCTTTCATTACCAAGCGCTTTCATCAGGCCCGCTGCATCGGCGGCATACAGCTGCATGTCGCCCGCGGGACTTGTCTTGCTTTCGATGGCGTTCATAGGCCCCTAATATAAGGAATATTATATTAGAAGTCCATAATTTAGGATTTACTGGATTATTAGCGGTTGCTCGATAGCATCGACCGCCTTGCGCTGGAATTCGGCAAAGTCGCGATAGTCCTCGGGCCCGAAGCGGTCCTCGGACGCCAGGTAATCGAAATCGATCTGCCAGCCACCGTCGTGGCGGCTAACCGCACGACGCCAGTTGCCAAACCGCGATTCCCCGCCGTTGGGTTTGCTGGCGGCCTCGTCGAGGCGCAATCCCGATGGCACCTTGACCGTGGTGACCGCGCGCAATCGCAGCGGGAAATGATGCTCAAACGGAAAACGCCGGTCCGCCACCCGATCGAATTCGAGGTAGTAAGCCTCGAGGAACCCGGGCACCTCGAACGACCCGTCGTTGTCGACCGGCAGCGTGTAGCTGATCTCGACGACGAGGTCGTAGCCGGCATCGAAAATATTGTCGACGAAGTACTCCGTCAGCTCGGCGTCCGAATAGCGCGTGGCGACCCAGCGCTGCAGCGATGCCTGCATCTCCGATGTTTCGATCGTGCGCAGCTGGCCCCGCAGGTCCGCTGCCTGGTATCCCGTGAAGCGTGCCGTCTCGGTCACATCCATGTAACCGTCAGCCCGTGGCTCGACCACGCGCTCGACGTTGATACCGGTCAGGCCGGCCTCGTAGTCCGGAATCTCGATCAATTCCGGCGTCTCGCCCAGTTCCAGCGCGAAATTCCCGGCCATGGATCGGGGCGGGAGTTGCCCGAGACGCAGATCCTTGTCCGTGGCATCGATAAACACGCGACCCTCCGCGGTATTCACGGCAACGATCATGTGATCGAACTGGTCCGTGTTCGGCAGGCTGGGAACGACCTGCTGACTGAGGTTGACGAGCGCGAGCGACGCATCGAAGCCCGAGGCCCGCAAAAGTGAATAGAGGAGGACCGCGTGATCCTTGCAGTCCCCGTAACGGTCACGCATCGTTTCCCGGGCGGTCTTGGGTATGTAGGCACGACGGCCGAACTCGATCGCCTCGTAATGAATCTCGTCCTGTACATGGGCGCTCAGGATTTCTATCTGGCGCGATGGGCTGTCGACGCCTTCAACGAGTCGCCTGGCGCGGTCCGCGACGGTCGATACATCGAGCTTGTCCTGAATCTTGCCGAGGTACTCGGAACCGGCTTCGGTCCAGCTTTCGTTGACGGTACCGAGCCGTACCCAGGGCAGTATCTGGTCGACGAAGGGCTGCAGGGGCTCCCAGCGAAACGCGACCGGTTGCTGAACCTCGAAGACCAGGGACTTGCCGGACATTCGTGGTGGCTGCACGCCGCTGAGCCGGTACCTGAGTTTGTCGTGCTCACCGTTGACGAACACGGCGCTGTACTCGATGGGACGGTCACTGGACAGGTAAGCCGTCTCCAGCGGGAACGTGCCTTCCGCGACGGACGTCCGTTTGGTGACCACGGCCTCGATCACCGTACCCGGCGCAAGACTTGGCACCGGCATATGCACCGTTTTCTCGGTACTGGCTTCGTAGCCCGACTCGTTGTGTGTAATGTAGTACGTGTTGAGGTCGCCCTCGGCGATGACTTCGCCGTCCGCATCGCGCACGACCAGCGTGTTGACGTACAGCTGCTCGAAACTCGGGTCGAAGTCGAACTCGAGTGTACTGAACTGGGTCACCCCGTTGTCGTTGAGAATCCGGATCTTGCGGTACAGGGTCTCGCGCAACACGTCGCCGCCGTCGAAGTCGTACCCGGTAATCCGGGAAAGAAATACGGCACCGTAGCCTTCCTGCGTGCCGCGCAGATCCGATGCGTCGAAAATGCGGCGTAACCGGGTCGGCATGGCGACGGCATCGATCTCCTGGCTGATCGTCGTTGTGTCACCCTCACCCAGCATGTGATCGATGGCGTCGAGATACTCCCGGATCTTCGCATTGGCCGGTGAGAACTTGAGCGCTTCCTCGAAAGACTCCTGCGCCTTGCGGTAGGAACGTAGCTGGAATTCGGCATCGCCCTTGTAGAAATAGCTTTGCAGCGACCGGTAGCCTTTCGCTATCAGTTCGTCGGCGACCAACAGCGTCTCCGCCGGACGGCCGGCTCTGTCCAGGAGCGACATGCGCTCATACGCAAGCTCCGCATTGAACGGGCGCCCGGCCGTCATGCCCTCGAGAATCGCCAGTGCCTCGTCGTAACGCTCGCGGCGCGTCAGCAACTGTACCTTCAGTTTCAGGGTAGCGTCGTTCTTGGCATCCGCCGTGTACTTCTCGAAGGCGCGATCCAGGTCGTTCCAGCGGCCCGTATCGGCCAGCAGGTTCATGTAGGCCGAGAAGTCATCATCGTCGCGGTAATCCGTTGCGAACAACTCGTCGTAGATGGCCAGCGCTTTGGTAAGATCGTTTGTCTGGTAGGCGAGCCAGGCGTCCCAGCTGCGAACGACCCGGTTTTCCGCGAAAGGCCCCGTGCGCGGCGCAAGCCATTCCGCCGCTTCTTTGTAGGCATCGATCTCGACGAGCGCGCGAACGGCATTGACGGTGTACGCCTCGCTACCAGGAACCAGGGCGTTTGCCTGGCTGAAGTACGCGAAGGCATCCCGATACGCCCTGGCCTCGTAATAGTGCAAGCCATAGGCATTGACGAGGTAGGCATTGACGTCCTTTTCCGCCTGGTTGCGGTACTCACCCTGCAGGGCGCGTGGCTCACCGGTTATTTCAAAGTCCGTCCAGAGCTTCTCCAGGTCCTTTTTCACGGTCGAGCCGTCGGCGGGTCCCCACGCTGCCAGCGTGTACGCGCAGGCGTCGTTGGCAACGATCCACTGGTAGTAGAGGTACATCTCGCCGTCGGCCTCTTCGCGGCCAACCAGCATCTTGCCCTTCGCACCGTTCTTCTCGACGTCGCGTTCCTCGATGATGAACTTCGACGGATAGTCTTCGCCGAACTGCTGCATCGTGACGCGGTAGATCGCCTCGTTGGTCGGGCGCGGTCCGTCCCAGCATGCCGGCATCACCACGGCCCCGTAGTCGCGCGTCGCCAGCGCGCCGAAATCCGCGCCGTCGTTGGTCTCCTGCAGGTCGGTCCAGGCAAACCAGCTTCGGTCACGTGCGCGGAAGCGATAGCCGAAGGTCTCGGAACGGTAGTCCCGGACATCATCGGTGCCGGCGACAATCTGCTGGTTCTTTTCGGCATCGGCGACGGAGAAACCGGCGAGTACCTTGTCCGCCTCCGCAAGAACGACGTCGTCTCCCACGTTGGAGGCAAACGTCAACAGCTGGTAGGCGCGCAGCCCGTCAACATAGGCCGACAGCACATAAGTGATCGGCAGGGAGCCCGTCTCGGCGTAGATGAACTTCTGGAAGACCTGCATCCCGCGCTCGTCGCGCAGGCCGATATCGGACTCTCCCCTGAATTCGCTCCCATCCTTGCTCGCGAGCGTGTCCTGCATGCTGGCCAGCACCAGGTCGGCGTAGGTCTCGCTCGACATCCCGGCCCCCAGTTCCTCGGTGATGATCAGCGAGAACGCGTTCGGCTTGAATCGGATCGCTGCGAAACTGGCTTCGGGCACCTGGCTGGAAAAGTCGATATAGGTGTAGGCCTCGCCACCGAGATCAACCCGGTAGTTCATGGTCTCGCTTGCGAAGACATCGACACGCTGGCCGGCCTTTGTCGTGTACTCGTTCGTGCCCTGGCCGACAGCGATGTGTGCGCACAACAGGAGGCAGAGAGTCGATGTTTTTGCAATGTTCATGGGCATCGATTGTAACGGCAGCCCGTCGTACAGCGGAACGAAACAGTTCTCATACTGCACTTTAAGGCGCCCTGTTGTTATATAATCGCCCGCCATCGCCGGACGGAAGTCGGGCCGGAATATTCAATCAGCAAGCTCCGGAGCAGGAAGTTGAGTCGGGACCAGAAATTTTTTGACATGTATTCCCTCGTCATTGGCGTACTGGCCGTGGCCGCGATCGCGATCTACGTGATAGCCGCGAAGATGTCCGATGCGACGCAGGGCGTTTACACACGCGATACCGCCGAATACCAGGCGGCCATCGTTGAGAGCATCGCTCCGGTGGGCAAGGTGTACCTGCCCGGCGAGGAACAGGAAGCGGCACGCCCGGTCGTCGAGGCAGTGGCCGAGCCCGAGCCCGTGGCGGCGGCAATGACCGGACCTCAGGTATACAACTCGGCATGCAACGCCTGCCACGGTCTCGGCATCGCCGGTGCCCCGAAGGTGGGCGACGCAGCACAGTGGACCGAGCGCATCGCGCAGGGCATGGACGTGCTGACGCGGCATGCCATCGAGGGTTTCCAGGGCGCCGCAGGCTTCATGCCGGCGAAGGGCGCTCGCCTGGATCTTTCCGATGAGGAAGTCGCCGACGCCGTGCAGTACATGGTCGACGAATCCTCTTAAGGCCTCCGATCGAGACAACGCAGAGATAACGCCTCCGCAACGTGCGGCGGCGCTATTTTTGTTTTCCCGGCCAGGTCGGCAATCGTCCGCGACACTCGCAGGACGCGCTGGTGCGCGCGCGCCGACAGGTTGAAACGATCCGCCGCGCCCTCGAGCAATGACCAGCAAGGGTCGTCAACGTCGCAGGCCGCCGCCAGCGCCTCTCCCTCGAGCCGCGCGTTGGCGATACCGGCACGCTGCATTTGACATTGCCAAGCCGCGGCCACGCGCCCGGCGACAACCGCACTGCGCTCGCCGTCCGGGTCCCCGCGCAGCAGCTCTGTCGACGGCCGCAGCACTTCGACATGCAGGTCAATCCGGTCAAGCAGCGGTCCCGAGATCTTGTTCCGGTAGCTCACGACCCGGTCGGTACTGCAACGACAGTCGGACTGCGTGTCGCCAAGGTAGCCACAGGGACACGGGTTCATGGCCGCCACGAACTGAAAGCGCGCCGGAAACTCCGCCCGCATGCCGGCCCGGGCGATGGCGATGCTGCCGGTTTCCATGGGCTCTCGCAGCGCCTCGAGCACATTGCGATTGAACTCGGGCAGTTCGTCGAGAAAAAGCACGCCGTTGTGGGCACGCGAGATCTCGCCCGGACACAATCTCGGCCCGCCGCCGACCAGGGCCGCAGCCGACGCCGTGTGGTGTGGCGCTCGAAATGGCCGCCTGCCCCATTGTGCGGCAACGGCAGGCACACCGGCGATGGAATAGATCGCCGCCGTTTCCAGCGATTCGCGTCTCGACATGGGCGGCAGCAGCCCCGGCAGGCGTCGCGCGAGCATGCTCTTGCCGGTACCCGGCGGCCCGATCAGCAACACATTGTGATTGCCGGCCGCGGCGATCTCCAGGGCCCGTTTCGCGTTTTGCTG
>Ga0224496_10000490_pt1 | contig 27359 bp, 22 predicted proteins | sample SF_Jul11_sed_USG_2_FD_168127 | JGI IMG/M metagenome (GOLD analysis project Ga0224496, IMG submission 168127) | Sediment microbial communities from San Francisco Bay, California, United States - SF_Jul11_sed_USGS_8_1 | ecosystem: Environmental > Aquatic > Marine > Sediment | place: USA...
GGAAGCGCGACGAACAGCAGCATGGCCAGGATCACCGAGAGGCCCGAGGCCAGGATCGTGGTGCGCAGCAGGCCGGGTGTGATCGCGCGCTCGAGCTCGCGGGCCTCGCCCGCCTCGAGCGCTTCACTGCGCAGCGTGTGGACGAGCAGCGTCCACACGGTGGCGAAGAGGAAGGCGACGAGCAACGGCGTGAAGAAGACGCTGTCGGTGAGATTGGCGGCAAGCACTACCTGAAAGAGCGCCAGCGCGACGAGCAGGAACTCGGTGCGCCGCGGGCGGGCGTCGAGGAGCTGGAGCCCCTGCGCGAGCGCGGCGAAGTGGGCGAGGGCGATCGTGGAGGGTTCGCCGTGCAGCGCCACCCGCACGGTGGCGGCGGAGACGCCCGCCATGATCAGATTCAGCGCGATCGGGCTGCGCTGCCAGGCGAAGGGAGCGTTGCGGCGCCACAGGGAGAGGAGCAGCGCGGTGCCCTGCAGCGCCACCGTCCACACCGCGAGCTGCTGCGTGATCCAGAGCGTCGCGCTCGCCAGCGTCACCATCGCCCAGGCCGCTGCGGGTCGCGGTGCGCTCACGCGCGTGCGGAAGCCGCGGCGGCTCACGAGCGCGACTCCGCGGGGCATGGCTGCACGAGCGCGAGAAAGCTCAGCAGGCGCGCGCGCTGCCGCGGGCCGGCGTCCGCGGGAAAGTAGTCGCGCTCGGTGCGCAGCGCGACGCGCGTCCCGGCGTCCAGCAGCGCCGCGATCTCCGACGCCGACCCGCGCACGCGGCGCTCGAAGGCATCCCCCTGGATTTCTCCCGCGGTGCGCAGCCGCACCTCGATCTCTGCATCCTGCTCGCTCTCCGCTTCGCGCACGAGCAACGCGCCCGCGCGCAGCGACGACCGCCAGTGCACGCGCCGCAGCGAGTCGCCCGGGGCGTATTCGCGCAGGCCGCGGACGTCGGCGCCGGCTCCGACCTGCGTGCTGACGCGTTCGCCCCGCGCACGGGTCGCGCCAAACTCTGCGGGGATCGCGACGGGATCGATCGCTGGATAGACGAGCGTCTGCTCCGGCGCATCGATCAACAGCGACTTCGAGAACAGACCGAACGGGAAGCGCGTGAACACCAGGAATCCCCGGAACGCGAGCGGGCCGCGCCGCTCCGGGCGAAGGCGATAGGAGCGCACCTCGCTGTGACCCGGACCGATGCGCAGGACGAAGCAGCGGCCCGCCGCGCATTCCGCGCCGGGCGCCCCGTCCATGCGGTCCTCGATGCCGATGGCGAAGGCGGCGACGCGGCGCTGCGTGTTGCGGATCTCGAGTGCGACGAGCGCGTCGGAGCCTGCCTGCAGCTCACGCGGCAGGCGCCGGCGCACCTGGATGCCCCGCAGCGCCGACTCGGAGAGCGCGCCGGAGAGCACGAGGAAGGCCAGCATCAGCGCGAGGATCATGTACAAGAGGTTGTTGCCCGTATTGAGCGCCGCGAATCCCACCGCGAACGTGAACGCGAAGAACGACCAGCCGGCGCCCGTGGGGTGCAGACGGCGCGGCGCGCGCAGCCAGCGGCGCGCGTGCGCGAAGTAGCGCGGCTGCTGCGCGGCGCGCCGTCTTAGAGCGGAACGCTCGTGCGGTCGAGGATCTCGCGCAGGATCCACTCCGACTCCTCGCCATCGCGCGTGCGCCCGGAACGCGGGTCGACGATCAGGCGATGGGCGAGCACGTCGATCGCGAGGTCACGCACGTCTTCCGGAATGCAGTAATCGCGCCCATCGAGCAGGGCACGCGCCTGGGCCGTGCGGCGCAGTGCGATGGCACCGCGCGGCGACACTCCGATCTCGATCGCCTCGTGGGCGCGCGTCTCTTCGACGATCGCCAGCAGGTAGGCGATCAGGGAATCGTCGAACTTGACGCTCGCCGCGACGCGCTGCATGGCGCGCACCTCTTCGATTCCGACCACGGGCTCGAGGCTGGGCAGCGCCGTGGCGGAGGGGTCGTCGCGGAGCACCGCCGCTTCATTCGCCGCGTCCGGATACCCGATGCCGCGCCGCACCAGGAATCGATCCAGCTGGGACTCTGGCAGCGGATGGGTGCCGTGGTGATCGAGCGGGTTCTGGGTCGCGATCACGAAGAAGGGACGCGGCAGGGGGTGGGTCACGCCGTCGAGGGTGACCGCGCTCTCCGCCATCGCTTCCAGCAGCGCCGACTGCACCTTCGGGCTGGCGCGGTTGATCTCGTCGGCGAGCACGACGTGCGCGAAGATCGGGCCGTGCTGGAACACGAAGCGTCCCGTCGGACGACCTGCATCGTGTTCGGGCACCGAGCTGCCGAGCAGATCGCCGGGAAGCAGATCACTGGTGAACTGGATGCGGCGGAAGCTCGCGTCGATCGAGCGGGCCAGCGACTGTCCGAGCGTGGTCTTGCCCACGCCGGGCACGTCCTCGAGGAGCAGGTGTCCTCCCGCCACGAGCGTCTCCACGGCGCGGCGCACGACATCGGGCTTGCCGCGCAGGGCGCGCTCGACGTTCGCGCAGATGCGCCGTCCCCGATCGGCCGCCGCCTCGAGACTGAGGGGGGCTCGCGCCTCGACTTCTGCCTCCGCCGTCTCGCGCCGCACGTGCAGATGATTCGGCCAGCCGCTCGGGTTTCCTGAGATGCGCGCGGCGCCTCGGAGCGCTTCTCCGTGCAGCCGCCGGCAGCGCGCGGGCAGCGGTTCCGGCAAGCGCACGGTCGCCCGGCGGTTTCGCCGGACGCGGCGCCGCGGGGCCGCGCGCGAACGCGCGTACGGCGCGGGAGTACCCTCCGCGCCGCCCCCGGTCTACGCTGCCGCCGCGACTCCGAATCGTTGAGGCGGGCGATGGGCGCCGAGACTGCGTTCGTCCAGATCACCGTGCGCAGCCGCGACGCGGGCGAGGCGCAGCGCGCCGCCGCGGAGGCGTTCGCCGCGGGAGCCAGCGGCCTCGAGGAGCGCGATGCAGACGGCGAGCACACGCTGATCGTGTACGCGCCCGAGACGCTCGGCGCGGCGGTGTACGAGGCCGCGCGGGCGGCGCTCGATGCGGGTGGGGTGATCGGGTCGCCCGAGCGCGTTCCGACCTGCGACTGGTCCGAGCACTGGAAGCGCGGCCTCGCTCCGATCGTGGTCTCCCCGCGGCTCCGGATCCGCCCCTCGTTCGTGTCCGCGCGTGCCGTGCCCGGGCAGCAGGAGCTGCAGATCGATCCCGGTCAGGCCTTCGGCACCGGTGGCCATGCCTCGACCCAGCTCGTGCTCGAGTGGGTGGATGCCCTCGCGCCCGCGCTGCCCGCGCGCGGCCGCGTGCTCGACATCGGCACGGGCTCCGGGATCCTGGCACTCGCGGCGCTGTCGCTCAGCCGCGCTCGGGCATTTGCCTGCGATCTCGACCCGCTCGCCAGCGAGACGGCCCAGCGCAATGCCGCTGCGAACGGCCTGGCCGATCGCCTCCACCTCTTCACCGGATCGCTCGCCGCGCTTGCGGACGATGCGCAATTCGATCTGGTCCTGGCGAATCTGCTGCGCTCCGAGCTCGAGCCGCTCATTCCCGCCATCGCGAGGCTCGCGCGCCCGGCTGGCAGCGTGGTGTTCTCGGGGATTCTTGCCGAGGACCGCGCGGACATCGGGCGCCTCGCGGCGCGCGCGGGTCTGCGCGAGCACGCGCACCGCGAGCGCAGGGATGGCGCGGGGATTGCGTGGGTGGCACCGCTCATGAGGCGCGAACGCGCGCCCGCCAATCCTCGAGCGTGCGCTCGAGGGTCGTGCTGAACGGCACGCGCGGCGCCCAACCCGTGGCTGCGCGCAGCCGCGACGCGTCCCCGACCAGACAATCCGTGGGCCGCAGCCGCTCCGCGGCGACCTCGATTTCGGGTCGCGCGCTCGACAACGCGAGCAGGCCCTCGAGGAGCGCACCGATGGAGATGCCGCGCCCGCTCGCCACGTTGTAGGCATCGGCGGGCACCGCGCGCCCGAGCAGCCGCGTGTAGGCGTCCACCACATCGTCCACGTCGAGGAAGTCGCGCAGCGAATCGAGATTGCCGACGCGCATTCGCGGAGCGCGCCGGCCGCACTCGATCTCCGCGATCTGGCGCGCGAAGCTCGCGGCGACGAAGTCGTCGCGCTGGCCCGGTCCGGTGTGATTGAAGGGGCGGGCGCGGATCACGTCGAGACCGCGCTGGGCATAGACGGCGCCGAGCAGATCGGCGCACGCCTTGGTACGCGCGTACGGCGAGCGCGGCTGCAGCGGCGCGTGCTCGCCGTGCGGCGCTGCGCTGGGCGGTGCGCTGCCGTAGATCTCGCCGGATCCCACGAGCAGGACGCGGCAGCGCGGGGCACGGCGCAGCGCCGCCTCGAGCACGAACCACGTTCCCAGGAAGTTCACGCGGTAGGTCTGCGCGGCGCGCTGCATCGAGCTGGCGACCGAGCTCAGCGCCGCGAGGTGCACGATGGCCCCGGGCGCAAACCTCACCACGCCCGCCTCGACGGCCGCTGCGTCGGTCACGTCGAGCTCGAGGTCGCAGCCGATGGGCTCGAAGCCGGCGGCAGAGAGTTTCGGCAGCAGCGCGCTGCCCACGAAGCCGGCGGCGCCGGTCACCAGTACGCGCACGCCGCGCAGGCTGCCGCACGCGCGCGCAGCGCGCCAGCCGCGGCGCGCATGGGGCGGACCTCGGGTGCTGGCCGCTCGACGCGCATCGCCGGCAGCGGGGGCTGTGGTATGCTGCGCGACCCTCTTGCCCCGCGAGGCACGCAGTCTCATTTCCGTCTTGCGCGCGTCGATCACCGGTTGCACGCTCCTGCTCCTCGCGGGCATCGCGCTCGGAGCCGAGATGCCCGCGTCTTCACGAATTCCCGCAGCCCTGCCGGGCGCGTTGCCGTTTCCCCAGGCGCTGCGCGCGCGCCTGGAAGGTGCACTCGAAGCACACGGCGCCGCCTACAGGCCGCGGACGCGCAACCTGAGCGAGGCGGGCGCTCCGCTCTACACCAACCGGTTGCTGCTCGAGACGAGCCCCTATCTGCAGCAGCACGCGCACAATCCGGTCAACTGGTATCCCTGGGGAGACGAGGCCTTCGACACGGCACGCGAGCTCGGTCGGCCCGTGTTCGTGAGCATCGGGTATTCCACGTGCCACTGGTGCCACGTGATGGAGGAGGAGTCCTTCGACGATCCGGAGACGGCGGCGCTGCTCAACGCGCACTTCATCGCCGTCAAGGTGGACCGCGAGACGCGCCCCGATGTGGACGCGCTCTACATGTCGGCGCTGCAAGCCATGGGGCAGGGCGGCGGTTGGCCGCTCAACGTCTGGCTGACGCCGGAGCGGCTGCCGTTCTACGGGGGGACCTACTTTCCGCCCGACGACGGGCGCGGTCGCACCAGTCTGCGCCGCGTGCTCGAGATGATCCACGCGCGTTATCGGGAGGATCCGGAGTCCCTCGCGAGTCTGGCGCGGCAGCTGTCTGCGGCGCTGGCGCGGGGCCTCGAGGGAGCGGCGGCGGCGGGCGGTGAACCGAGCGGTGCCATGCTGCGCAACGCCGCCGCGAGCTATGCCGCGCTGGCCGACGACCAATGGGGTGGATTGCGCCAGCGCATCAAGTTCCCATCGAGCCTCCCGGTGCGCTTCCTGCTGCGCTTCCAGCGCCGCAGCGGCGAGACCTGGGCGCTGGATCTGGCGACGCTCGCGCTCGAGAAGATGGCGGCGGGTGGCCTCCGGGATCAGCTGGGCGGCGGGTTCCACCGCTACGCCACCGATCCGCGCTGGCTCGTGCCGCACTTCGAGAAGATGCTCTACGACAATGCGCTGCTCGCCGTCGCGTATCTCGAGGCGTGGCAGCAGACGGGCCGGGAGGATTTCGCACAGGTGACGCGCGAGACCCTCGACTACGTGGTGCGCGAGATGACCGCAGCAGAGGGCGGATTCTACTCCGCGACCGACGCGGACAGCCTCGGACCGGAGGGCAGGCCGGAAGAGGGGCGCTTCTTCACCTGGACGCCGGCGGAGGTGGAAGCCGTGGTTGGAAGCGAGGCGGCAGCGGTGGTGAACGCCTGGTTCGGCGTGACGCCGCAGGGAGATCTCGACGGCCGCAGCGTGCTCCGCACCTGGGAGTCGCTGGACGCGCTCGCGAAGCGCTTCGCCCTCGAGCCGGACGCGTTGCGCGCGCGACTCGAGCAGGCGCGCGCCGCGCTCTATGCGGCGCGCGCGCGGCGCACGCCGCCGCTGCGCGACGACAAGATCCTGGCCGAGTGGAACGGCTTGATGATCTCCGCCTTCGCCCGCGCGGGACTCGCGCTGGCGCGCCCGGACTACGTGGCCGCAGCGCGGCGCGCCTCGGACTTCGTGCTGACCCGCATGCGCGCGGACGACCGGCTGCAGCGCGTCTTTCACGGCGACCGGGCCGCGGGCCCCGCCTTCGCGGAGGACTACGCCTTCCTGATCAGCGGTCTGCTCGATGTCTACGAGGCCGACCCCGACCCGCGCTGGCTGCGCGAGGCGATCGCCCTGCAGGGCGTCCTCGACACGCACTACGCGGACGCCGGGGGCGGCGGCTACTACCGCGTTGCGGCGGATCACGAGCGACTCTTCGCGCGGGAGAAGCCGGGCCAGGACGGTGCCGTGCCCTCGGCGAACTCGGTGGCCGCCATGAATCTCCTGCGCCTCGCTGCGTTCACGAGCGAGGATGCCTACGCGGAGCGCGCGGTCCGGCTCTTCGCCGCCTTGCACGCCCAGATCGAGCAGAGCCCGACCGCCTTCGGCGAGATGTTGCTGGCGATCGACTTCTGGCTCGAGGGCGCCAAGGAAGTGTTGCTGGTGCGGCCGCATCCGGACAGCGACGCGACGCCCATGCTCGATGTGCTGCGCACCACGTACCTGCCGAACCGGATCTTCGCGCTCGTGGCCGAGGGCGCCCAGCTGGAGGCGCATGCGGCGCTCACTCCGCTGCTGCACGACAAGCGGGCGCTCGATGGCAAGGTCACGGCCTACGTGTGCGAGGATCGCATGTGCCGCTTCCCCACATCGGATCCCGCTGTCTTTGGCGAGCAGCTGCGCAGGGTGAAGGCGCTCGACTGAAGGCAGGCGCGGGGGCCGCTAGAACAGGAAGCGGCTGACGGTGTCGGCCACGCAGGCGGGCTTGCTGCCGTTCTCGACCTCCACGCTGACTCGCGTCACGAGCTGCACGCCACCCGGGACCGGCTCCGCCTCGAGCACCTCAGCGCTGCCGCGAATGCGCGTGCCCACCGGAACCGGTGTCGAGAAGCGCACCCGCTTGCAGCCGCAGTGGATCGTCATCTTGGCGCTGGGAACGCGCACCAGCTCCGGGAGGAATTGGGTCACCAGCGAGAGTGTCAGATAGCCGTGGGCGATGGGCGTTCCGAAGGGCCCCTGCTTCGCCCGCTCCACGTCCACGTGAATCCACTGGCGATCGCCCGTCGCCTCCGCAAAGCGGTCGATGCGATCCTGATGGATCTCGAGCCAGTCCGTCTCGCCCAGCGCCACACCCACGGCGGCGAGGAGCGCATCGGCATTCGAAAACTCGCGGGGCACGGCGCGAGGCCTCCTGACAGGACACGAAGCAGCGCTCGGATCATAGGCGCAAGCGCCTTCCGCGTCAGCGTGCGAGCGACGCCGCACGGTCCTGCGGAGACTCTCGAGAAGATTCTCGATGAAATCCGCAACTCGCTGAAGGGTTTGGATTTTATTTGGATCGGAGTGCTCTCGGATCCTGTCTGCTTCAGCCGCGCGGTGGCGCCTCGGCCGGCAGCGTCAGGAAGAGCAGCAGTATGCCCCCGCCGGCAGCCAGGAGTGAGGCCGCGAGGACCCCGAGCTTGGCCGCATCGAGCTGGGCGCCCTCGAGCGCCAGGCCCGCGATGAACAGCGCCATCGTGAAGCCGATTCCCGCGAGCAGCCCCCCTCCCGCCAGAACGCCCCAGCCCACGTCGCGGGGCAGCTGCGCGAGGCCGACGCGCACGGCGGCGAAGCTGACGAGCAGGACACCGAGCGGCTTGCCGAGCAGCAGTCCCAGCGCCACGGCGATCGCGATGGGCTCGCCGAACGCGCCGACTTCGAGCGGAACCCCCGCATTCGCCAGCGCGAAGACGGGCATGATGGCGAAGCTCGACCACGGATGGAGCGATGTCTCGATGCGCTCGAGCGGAGAGAGCGTCTCGCGCGCCGCGGTCTCGAGCTCGCGCAGGGCTGCGTGGCGCTGGCCCGCCGATTCCCAGGGCTCGCCCTTCAGATACCGGCCGACGCGATCGAGCATGGCGTCGAGCCGGGGGTGCTCGAGCCACGCTGCGGTCGGCGTGATCAGGCCGAGCAGCACCCCCACGATCGTCGCGTGCACGCCCGACTCGTGGAATGCCAGCCAGATCGGAATCCCCACGACGACGTAGGCACCGATGGCGCGCACGCCGAGCCGCGACATGCCGAGCACGATGCCCAGTCCTGCGAGGCCGAGGCCGAGCCACGCCAGCTGCAGGTCTTCCGTGTAGCCCACGGCGATCACCAGGATTGCGCCGATGTCGTCGGCGATGGCGAGCGACAGCAGCAGCACGCGCAGCGAGCGCGGCACGCGACTGCCGAGCAACGCGAGACATCCCACCACGAACGCGATGTCCGTGGCCATCGGGATGCCCCAGCCGCGCGCGCCGGGCTCTCCCCACTGCAGCGCGAGGAAGATGCCCGCCGGCGCGAGCATGCCGCCGAGCGCCGCGGCGAGGGGCAGCGCTGCCTGACGCACGTCGCGCAGCTCGCCGAGCACCAGCTCGCGCTTGACCTCGAGCCCGATGACGAAGAAGAAGATCACCATGAGCCCGTCGTTGATCCAGTGCTTGAGCGGGTGCAGCATCTCGAAGCTGCCGACTTGGAAGCCGAGCGGCGACTTCCAGATGGCCAGGTAGCGGTCGGAGAGCGGCGAGTTGGCCAGTGCGAGCGCGACTGCGGTGCACGCGAGCAGCAGGACACCGCCCGCGGCCTCCACGTGGAGGAAGCGGCCGAGCGGCCCGAGGATGCGGTCGATGGGCGTCGCCGGCAGTGTCGACGAACGATTCGACGATCCCGGGTCACTCATCACAGCGCCTCATTCGTGCGTCGGGCCCCATGCCACGCGCGGGGAGCATAACCGCTCCGCCGCGAAGATCCGTGCGCGTTCGGAAACACGGACGCGCGTGGGTTCGCGCGGAGGTCCGGCAGCGTTGGTTCCCCCCCGCATTCGCCCCGCACGCGCGGCGCGCGTCAAGGCGCTTGCCACCGCCTCGGAACTGACCAAAACGGCTTTTCGGTCAGCGGTTCTTCTTGCGGGGCTCGCTGCGGCCCGGGATCCTGCATGGGGTGTCGCGGGACCCATCGGGGGTGCGTCCGGTGCGACAAATTTCTGTGGGGGGGGAAGCGGTGCCCTATCTGGATCACATCCAGTTTCCCGAAGACCTGCGCCGGCTGCCGCGCGAGGCACTCGGCCACGTGGCGAAAGAGCTGCGCAGCGAGCTGATCGCGATCGGCGCGGAGATCGGCGGGCATTTCGCGGGAAGTCTGGGAACCGTCGAACTCTCGATCGCGCTGCACTATCTCTTCGACACGCCGCGGGATCGCGTCGTGTGGGACGTGGGTCACCAGGCCTACGCACACAAGGCCCTGACGGGGCGGCGTGCTGGACTGCGCCGCATCAAGCGCGCCGATGGCCCGAGCGGATTCCTGCGCCGCTCGGAGAGTGTCTACGACACGTTCGGCGCCGGACACGCCGGCACATCGGTTTCAGCGGCGCTCGGCATGGCGGCGGGCGTGCAGCGCCTCGGGGGCGACGCGCGCGTGGTCGCGGTGATCGGGGACGGGGGCGCCACCGCCGGCATGGCATTCGAGGCGCTGAACCACGCCGGCGAGCTCGGCTGCAACGTGCGCGTCGTCTACAACGACAACGGCATGTCGATCGCGCCCAGCGTCGGCGGCCTGTCCCGCACCGGGCGCGCGCGCGAATACTTCGAGGCGCTCGGACTGATCTATCACGGCCCGGTGGACGGCCACGATCTCGCCGTCTTGCTCCCCGCGCTCGAAGCGCTGCGCGATGCGACGGGTCCGACCGTGTTGCACGTGTGCACGCGCAAGGGACACGGCTTTGCCCCGGCCGAGGCGGATCCGTACGGCTGGCACGCCACCAAGCCCTTCGACGTCGCGACCGGCGCGCGCGCCAGTGGAACGAGTGCGGGACCGCCCAGCTGGACGGAATGCTTCGCAGACGCCCTGATCCGCATCGCAGACCGGGATGCGCGGGTCGTCGCGATCACCGCGGCGATGCCGGATGGTACGGGCCTCGACCGCTTCGGCGCGCGGCATCCGGATCGGATGTACGACGTCGGCATCGCCGAGCAGCACGCCGTGACCTTCGCGGCGGGGCTCGCGACCGAGGGGGTGCGACCGGTGTGCGCCATCTACTCCACCTTCCTGCAGCGCGCATTCGATCAGATCGTGCACGACGTGGCGCTGCAGAATCTCCCGGTGGTATTCGCACTGGACCGCGCGGGCCTGGTGGGCGCCGACGGTCCGACGCACCACGGCGCGCTGGATCTCGCCTATCTGCGCATGATCCCCAATCTGGTGGTGGCCGCGCCGCGCGACGAGAACGAGCTGCAGCACCTGCTCGCCACAGCCCTCGAGTTCGAGGGGCCCTTTGCGATCCGCTTCCCGCGCGGCGAGGCGCGCGGTGTGGCGCTGGATCCGGACCCGAAGCCCGTTCCGATCGGGCAGGGGACGTTGCTGCGGGACGGCCGGGACGTGGCCCTGGTGGGCGTTGGCAAGAGCGTGGTCGAGATCGAGCGCGCGGCGGACGCACTGCAGCAGCGCGGCGTCTCGGCGGCGGTGCTCGATGCACGCTTCGTCAAGCCGCTGGATGCGGCGCTGCTCGAGCGCGCAGCGCGGCAGTGCGGGCTGCTGGTCACGGTCGAGGATCACGCCGTGCGCGGCGGCTTCGGCAGCGCCGTGCGGGAGCTGCTCGGGGAGCGCGTTCCCGACTGCCGAATCGCGAACCTCGGCCTGGACGATCGTTTCATCGAGCACGGCGACGTCGCGGATCAGTGGCGCAGTGCGGGAATCGACACGGAGTCGATCGTGCGCTGCGTTCTCGACGGGATCGACGCAAAGCTCGTGCAGGAGCCCGTTCGCCTGAAGCCGCGGCGCGCGGCGCGCCTGTTCTCGAGCTCGGGGTCGCCGTGAAACCGCGCGCGCTCGGCATCCCGAGCCTCGCCGTGTTGACGCCGGCGCAGGAGGGACGCCCCACGCCCGAGATCCTCGCCGCCTACGCCGAGTGCAAGCGGCTCACGCGGAAGAGTGGCTCGAGCTTCACCTCGGCGTTCTGGATGCTGCCGCGGGTCAAGCGCAGGGCGCTGCACGCGATCTACGCCTTCTGCCGCCTCTCGGACGACATCGCGGATGATCCCTGCGTCGCCGGCGACCGCGCGAAGCTGCTCGGGCGCTGGCGCGACGAGCTCGAGGCCGCGTATCGGGGCCGGGCCGAGCATCTCGTCGGCGTTGCACTCGGAGATGCCGCGCGACGCTTCCAGCTGCCGCAGCGCGAGTTCTCGGATCTGCTGCTCGGCGTGGAGTTCGATCTGCGCGGCGATCCGGTGGAGACGTGGGAAGATCTGGAGCGCTACTGCGATCGCGTCGCCTCCACCGTCGGACGACTCGTCGTGCGTGTTCTCGGCTACCGCAATCCGCGCACCCTGGAGTACGCCCGCACGCTGGGCATCGCGGTGCAGCTGACCAACGTGCTGCGCGACGTGGGTGAGGATGCCGCCGAAGGTCGAATCTATCTGGCCGGCGAGGATCTCGAGCGCTTCGGCGTCCACCCCGACGCACTGCGCGAGCGACGCGCGAGCGACGCGCTGCGGCTGCTCCTGGCGTGCTACGCGGAACGCGCGCGCCTCCACTACGAACGGGCCGCGCAGCTCCTGCCCGAAGAGGATCGCGCGGCGCTGCGACCCGCCGAGGCGATGGGGCGCATCTACCGCGTCCTGCTCGACGAGCTGCAGCGCAAGGGATTCGGCTCGCTCGATCAGACGCTCCGGCTCTCGCGGCGCCGGCGCCTGGCGATCGCCGCCCGTGTCTGGCTCGGCTTCGGAGCTCGGGCGTGAGCGGAATCGAGGAGCGCAAGCTGTCGCACATCGATCTCTGCATCGATGCGGATGTCGAGTCGCGCGGCACGACGCTGCTCGAGCAGGTGCGTCTGTTCCACGAAGCGCTGCCCGAGCTCTCCTGCTCGGAGATCGATGCGTCGATCGAGGTCATGGGGCGGCGCCTGCAGGCCCCCATCCTGATCTCGAGCATGACCGGGGGGGTAGCGCGCGGGCAGGAGCTGAATCGCGCCTTCGCGACGGTGGCGCAGAAGTTCGGCCTGGGGATTGGCGTGGGATCGCAGCGCGCGATGCTCGCGCAGCCCGAGCTGGCGGCCACCTACCAGGTGCGGGACGTCGCACCGGACGCGCTGCTGCTCGCGAACATCGGCGCGGTTCAGGTGCGCGACGCGTCCAGCGCGCAGATCGCCGAGCTGGTCGAGGCGATCCGCGCCGACGCGCTCTGCGTGCACCTGAATGCCGCCCAGGAGCTCGTGCAGGACGAGGGCGATCGCGACTTCCGGGGCTGCCTGGACGCCATCGCGCGGCTCGTCTCGGAGCTGGCGGTTCCGCTCGTGGTGAAGGAGACGGGCTGCGGACTCGGCCCCACGACGCTGGCGCGCCTGCACCAGGTCGGCGTGCGCTGGGTGGACGTGGCGGGCGCGGGCGGCACCACCTGGACCGGCGTCGAGGCGCTGCGGGGCTCGCGGCGCCAGCGCGCGCTCGGCGCGGAGCTCCGGGAGTGGGGCGTTCCGACGGCGGCGGCCGTGGTCTTCGCGCGGCGCGCCGGGCTGCGCGTGATCGCCTCGGGAGGTGTGCGCAGCGCACTGGACGCGGTCCGCGCCCTCGCGCTGGGCGCGGAAGCGGTTTCACTCGCGCTGCCGTTCCTGCGCGCCCACGCGGAGCGAGGCGAGCAGGGTGTCTTCGAGACGGCGGAGCAGCTGAGCGAGGGCATCCGCGCCTTGATGCTGCTCACCGGGCGGCGCCGCGTGGCGGACCTGCGCCACGCACCCCGGGTGATCGGCCCGGAGCTCCAGGCCTGGATCGAGGGCCGCGGCAGCCACGCGGACTGACCGGATGATGGCGCGCGCGGTGGCACTTGCGATGGAGGTCGCGGGGGTGGAATCATCCCTGTCGGCTGCCGAATCACCCGCGGGGGCGCACTGCTGGGCTGCTTGCGGGTTTGCCGGCCCCGGGTCGGGACCGGGGGGGCACGTGGCAACAGAAACGCCGACCGCGGAGCAGATCGACGGGGAGGGCAAGAAGGCCGCCACGCAGGCCCGGATCCTGCGCGCCGCGCGCAGCCTCTTCGCCGCGCGCGGCTACGAGCGGACCACCATCGCCGCCATCGCGAGCGAAGCCCAGGTGAGCCGCGCGGCTGTGTTCTGGCACTTCGGCGACAAGGCCAAGCTGTTCCAGGAAGCCTGTCGGGAGCTGCTCATTCCCTTCTTCCAGGAGGTGGGCCGCTCGATCGACAGTGTGGATCCGGGCGAGCGCATGCTCCTGTTGTGCTCCGTCTACGACGAGTTCGTCGAGAAGAACCGGGAGACGATCGAGATCTTCGTGCGTTGGGTGATGGAGTCGCCCTCGCTGCGCGAGTCGCTCCAGAAGCAGCTGTTCGAGCTTCACGACCAGTTCGCGCGGGACATGCGCAGCGCGCTGGCCGGCGCGCTCGGCGACGCGAGCCAGTCGTCTTCCATGGCCGCGGCCCTGGTGGCTCTGCTGGACGGGAATCTGCTGCTCTCCTTCCTCGACCCGGATCCGGAATCGCGGCGCCTGCGGCTCGAGGGGCTCCACGCGATCATCGCGCTGGTGCTCGGCCGCCAGAAGCGGTCGTAGGGGCGCCCATGGCGATCTCGCGCACGTCGACGGCCGCCACGCTCGACCTCGCCGCGCAGGGCGGGACATCCGCGCTGCTCGGCCCCGAGCGGCTGATGGCCAAGCATCGCGCCGAGAACTTCCCGGTGGCGCTGCGCCTGCTGCCCGCCGAGACGCGGCGCCATCTGCTCGCAATCTACGGCTTCGCGCGGCTGACCGACGACGCGGGCGATGAAGCGCGCGGCGATCGCCTGGCCCTCCTCGACGAGATCGATCGCGAGCTGGATCGCATCTTCGCGGGCGAGACGCCGCGGCACGCGCTGATGCAGCAGCTCGCGCCCAGCGTGCGCGCGTGCGCGCTGCCCGAGACGCCATTCCGCCGGCTGGTGCAGGCCAACCGGCAGGATCAGCGCGTCTCACGCTACGAGCGCTACGAGGATCTCGTCGCCTATTGCACCCTCTCCGCGGATCCCGTGGGCCGACTCGTGCTCCAGGTCTTCGGCGTCGCGACGCCGGAGCGCATCGTGCAGTCCGACGCGATCTGTACCGCGCTCCAGCTGGTCGAGCACTGGCAGGACGTCGCGGAAGATCTGGCTGCCGGGCGCATCTATCTCCCCGTCGAGGATCTGCGGCGCTTCGGCTGCAGCGAGCTGGACCTGAAGCAGGCCAGCGCGAGTCCCGCCGTGCGCCGACTGATGCGCTTCGAGGTGGATCGGGCCCGCGCGCTGCTGGCGCAGGGCGAGCCGCTGATCGGATCGCTGCGCGGCTGGGCGCGGCTGGCGATCGCGGGCTTCGCCGCCGGCGGACACGCTGCCCTGGACGGCATCGAATCGCAGGATTGCGACGTGTTGCAACGTCCACCGCGCGTGCAGCGGCGCAGCTGGTCGTGGCACTTCGCGAGACTGCTCTGGCGCTCGAGGGCGCGATGAGCGAGCCGCACGTGGTGGTGGTCGGCGGGGGACTCGCCGGCATCGCGGCCGCGCTCGCCTGCGCGGATGCGGGCGCGCGCGTGAACCTGCTCGAGGCGCGACCGCGCCTGGGCGGCGCCACCTGGTCGTCGCAGCGCGACGGCCTGTGGATCGACAACGGTCAGCACGTCTTCTTGCGCTGCTGCACCGCGTATCGCGAGTTCGTGCGCAGACTCGGCGTCGAGGAGAAGCTGCGCCTGCAGTCGCGCCTCGCACTGCCCGTGATCGCGCCCGGCGGGCGCACGCACTGGCTGCGGCGCGCCGGGCTGCCCGTGCCGCTGCACCTCGCGGCCAGCCTGGCGCGCTTCGCGCACCTGGGCGCCGCGCAGCGCATGCGCATCGCGCGCACGGTCTGGCGCATCGGGCGGCTCGATCTCGAAGATCCCGCCCTCGACGAGCGGAGCTTCGGCGCGTGGCTGGCAGAGCAGGGCGAATGCGAGGCTTCCATCGCGCGCTTCTGGGACCTGCTGATCCGCCCGACCGTGAACGTCTCCGCCGCCGACGCTTCGCTCGCGTTGGCCACGAAGGTCTTCCAGACCGGGTTGCTGGAGGCAGCGGGCAATGCGGACATCGGCTGGTCTCGTGTGCCGTTGCAGGAGCTGCACGGCGACGCGGGGGCGCGCGCGCTGGAGCAGGCGGGCGTGGCGCTGCGTCTGCGGGCGCGCGTGACGAGCGTCGAGCTGAGCTCCCAGGGCGCGCGCGTGGCGTGCGCAGACGGCACGCGAGTCGCGGGGGATGCGCTGATCCTGGCCGCGCCGCACGAGGCGACCGCCGCGCTGCTGCCCGCCGCAGCCGGCCTGAACGCGGGCGACCTGCGCAAGCTGGGACGTTCGCCGATCGTCAACCTGCACGTGGTCTACGATCGGCGCGTCACCGACTTCGAGCTGGCCGCGGGGATCGGATCGCCCGTCGAGTGGATCTTCGATCGCAGCGCGAGCGCCGGGCTGGAGGCTGGCCAGTATCTCGCGATCACCCTGTCGGCAGCGGACGCCTACACGGGGGTGCGCGTGGAAGAGCTGCGCCGCCGCTTCCTGCCGGAGATCGCGCGCCTGCTGCCGCGCGCGCGCGCGGCACGGGTGCTGCGCTTCCTGGTGACCTGCGAGCCGGCCGCCACCTTCCATCAGCTGCCGGGCACGCGGCGCGCGCGCCCCGGCGCGCGAACCTCGGCGCCCGGCCTCTATCTGGCCGGCGCCTGGACGGATACGGGCTGGCCGGCGACGATGGAGAGCGCCGTGCGCAGCGGACGCGCCGCGGCGGGCTGTGCGCTGCGCGATGCCGGGCGCACGCGAGGCTTGCCCGCCGAGGCGGCCTGAACCCGAAATCGAAGCCGAGGAAGAGAGAAGCCCATGAGCCCGGACAGGAACGACACGCCGACCGCGACGGCCGCCGCACGCGCGCTCGAACGCGCCAGCGCACGGCTGCTCGCGCTGCAGGACCCGTCGGGGTGGTGGAAGGGTGAGCTCCAGACGAACGTGACCATGGATGCCGAGGACATGCTGATGCGCGAGTTCCTCGGCATCCGGCGCGACGCCACCACCGCGCAGAGCGCGGCGTGGATCCGCTCGCAGCAGCTCCCGAGTGGCGCCTGGAACATCTACTACGGCGGCCCGCGAAATCTGTCGGCGACCGTCGAGGCCTACGTCGCGCTGCGGCTCGCCGGCGATCCGGCCGAGGCCGAGCACATGAAGGGCGCGGCCGAGCAGATTCGCGCCATGGGCGGCGTCGAACGCACGCGCGTCTTCACGCGGATCTGGCTGTCGATGGTTGGACTCTGGTCGTGGGACGACATTCCGGCGCTGCCGCCCGAGCTGATCTTCCTGCCTTCCTGGTGCCCGCTCAACATCTACGACTTCGGCTGCTGGGCGCGCCAGACGATCGTGCCGCTCACGATCGTCGCGGCCCACCGCCCCGTGCGCGCGCTGTCCTTCGACGTCGACGAGCTGCGCGCCGGTGCGCCGCCGCGCACGCGCGAATCGCTGCGTACCTGGCGCGGTCGCTTTCAGCTGCTCGATCGCATCCTGCACCGCTACGAGCGGCGGCCCTGGCAGCGACTGCGGCAGCACGCGATGCGCGTGGCCGCGGAATGGATCGTGCGACGCCAGGAGGCCGACGGCTGCTGGGGCGGGATCCAGCCGCCCTGGGTCTACTCGATGATGGCGCTGCATCTGCTCGGCTATCCGCTCGACCACCCGGTGCTGAAGCAGGGCCTCGAGGGTCTCGAGGGCTTCACGATCGTCGAGGGCGACACCCGCCGCTTCGAAGCCTGTCAGTCGCCCGTGTGGGACACGGCGCTGGCGATGGTCGCGCTGCGCGATGCGGGCTTCGCGTCGGATCATCCCGCGCTGCTGCGCGCGGCCCGCTACATGCTCGACGAAGAGGTTCGCGTCCAGGGCGACTGGGCGGTGAAGCGGCCGCATCTCGAGCCGGGCGGCTGGGCCTTCGAGTTCCAAAACGACAACTATGCCGACATCGACGACACCGCCGAGGTGGTGCTGGCCCTGGATGGGTTGGCCCACCCGGATCCGGCGGAGATCGAGGGCGCCATCGAGCGCGCGCTCCACTGGGTGTGGGGCATGCAGTGCCGGGACGGCGGCTGGGGCGCCTTCGACGTGGACAACACGCAGCAGCTCACCCGCGAGCTGCCGTTCTGCGACTTCGGCGAGGTGATCGACCCGCCCAGCGCGGACGTGACCGCGCACATCATCGAGATGATGGCGCGGCGCGGGCGCGGGGACGATCCGCGCCTGGCGCGGGCCATCGAGTGGCTGCTGCGCGAGCAGGAGCCCTCGGGCTCGTGGTTCGGTCGCTGGGGCGCCAATCATCTGTACGGAACGGGCGCAGCCGTTCCGGCCCTCGTCGAGGCGGGCGTGCCGCGGGCGCATCCGGCCATCCGCCGCGCCGTGCGCTGGCTCGAGAGCTGTCAGAACGACGATGGCGGCTGGGGCGAGGATCTGCGGTCCTACGACGATCCGCAGTGGCACGGCCTCGGCGACTCCACCGCATCGCAGACCGCGTGGGCGCTGCTCGCGCTGCTCGCCGCCGGGGAGCGCTCGCGGGCGGTGGATCGCGGCGCGGCCTGGCTGGCCCGGACGCAGCGCGAGGACGGAAACTGGAACGAGCCCCAGTTCACCGGCACCGGGTTCCCGCGAGATTTCTACATCAACTACCACCTGTACCGGATCGTGTTCCCGGTGATGGCGTTGGGCCGCTATCTGGAGAAGCGCGCATGAGCTCGCGCACCCGTCCCGCCCGGCACGGCTTGTTGGTGGCGGCGCCGTTGCGCATCGAGGCGCGCGCGCTGCGGCGCGGCGCGCCCGGCCTGCACGTGGTGCGCACCGGCATGGGCCCCGAGCGCTCGCGGCAAGCGGTGCCGGGGCTGCGCGCGGATCCGGCCGAGCGCTTCGCCATCGCGGGATTCTGCGGGGCCCTCGATGCTTCGTGGGCACCCGGCGATGCCGTGGTCGCGTGCGAGCTGCGCGGCGTGGCCCGCCAGGCACTCGAGGTGCCGCGCGCGCTCGTGACCGCGCTCGAGCGGGAAGGGTTGCGCGTGCGGATCGGCCCGCTGGTCTCGGTGCCCCGCATCGCCCGCGGTGGCGATCGCATCGCGCTGCAGGCGAGCGGCGCCCAGGCCGTCGACATGGAATCCGCCTGGCTCGCCGCCGCGGCGGCCGGTCGGCCCTTCGCGGTGGTGCGCGTGGTTCTCGATGGACCCGGACACGAGCTGCTGCGCCCCGCGTTCGCGCGCAATCTCCTGACGGCCGCGCGCTCGCTGCGCGGCGTCGCCCGCGCCTTCGAATCCTGGATGGAGTCGCTGCCGTCGCGTCCGCAAGAGCACGGGCTGCGTTCCGCCGCACAAGGAGAGGTTTGATGCCCGTACCCATCTCGCAGATGTTCACCGTTGCCAGCTACGTGCTGCGGCAGAAGCTCAAGGGGAACGCGCGCTATCCGCTCGTGCTCATGCTCGAGCCGCTCTACCGCTGCAACCTCGCGTGCGCCGGCTGCGGCAAGATCCAATATCCCTCCCAGGTTCTGAAGAGCCACCTCTCGGTCGACGAGTGTCTGCGTGCCGTCGACGAGTGCCCGGCACCGGTGGTGAGCATTCCGGGCGGCGAGCCGCTGCTGCACCCCGAGATCGAGAAGATCGTCGCGGGCCTGATCGAGCGCAAGAAATACATCTACCTGTGCACGAATGCGCTGCTGCTCGAGGAGAAGCTCGATCTCTTCACGCCCACCAAGTATCTGAGCTTCAGCGTGCACCTCGACGGACTGGAGGAAGAACACGACTTCTCCGTGTGCCGGGATGGCACGCATCGGCAGGCGGTGCGCGCGATCGAGGCGGCGCTGGCGCGCGGCTTCCGGGTCACGACCAATACGACCCTCTTCGAGGGCGCGGATCCCGAGCGCACGCGCCGATTCTTCGACGAGGCGATGAAGCTAGGCGTCGAAGGCATGATGATCTCGCCCGGCTACAGCTACGAGAAGGCGCCCGACCAACAGCACTTCCTGGCGCGCGAGCGCACCCGGAATCTCTTCCGGCGCATCTTCGCGAACGGCACGCGGAGCTGGCGCTTCAATCAGTCGGCGCTCTTCCTCGAGTTCCTGACCGGTGCGCGCGACTACGATTGCACGCCCTGGGGCAACCCGACCTACAGCGTCTTCGGCTGGCAGAAGCCCTGCTACCTGCTCCAGGAGGGCTACGCGGACTCCTTCCCCGCGTTGATGCAGGACACTCACTGGGAGCGCTACGGCCATGCCAGCGGCAACCCGAAGTGTCGCGACTGCATGGTGCACAGCGGCTTCGAAGCGAGTGCGGTCGAGGAGGCCTTCTCGTCGCTGCGCGGGATGCTGGCAATCGTGCGCGCCTCGCTCTTTGGCCCTCGGTCCCCCGCGCCCGCGCCGCACGCGGGCGAGGCGGGGGTGGAGGTCCGTGCCGCAGAAGAGGCGCTGGCGCCCACGCAGGGATTCGAGGCACCCGCGACACCCGAGTCGCTGCGCGCGGCCTTCGCCTATCGGGGCGACGTGACGCTGACACTCGACGACGGGAGTCAGCGCACCGGCTACGTGGCGAATCTCTCCAACGAGCACGTCGCGCTGTGGCGCCGGGGCGCGGCGCGCGCGGAATCGCTCGCGCGGGCCCGCATTCGGCACGTGGCGTTCACGGGGCGCGACACGGCATCCGGCCGCAGCTGGGAGACCTGGCTGCGGGAGCGCGAGAAGCAGAAGAGCTGCGGAGTCGACGCGCCGTCCGCGATCTGAACGCGATCTGCGATGGACGCTCTGCCGACGTGCCGAACGACCCGAATTCTCGAGCACGCGCTGCGCATGCTCGAGGCGCGCGCTCGAGCCCCGGGCCGACTCGCGGACATTCCCTGCGGCACCGGCTACCTCTCCGTGCGCGCGGCGCAGCAGGGCTGGGAGGTGTTTCCCTTCGATCTCGATCCCACGGTGTGGCAAGGCGGAGCCGTCGCCAGGGCGACCGCCGTCGATCTCAACGCTCCGCTCGACATCGAGGACGATGCGTTCGACGCGCTGGTGTGCTGCGAGGGGCTGGAGCACCTCGAGAACCCGTGGTTGGCGCTGCGCGAGTTCCATCGGATCGTGCGCACCGGAGGCAGGGTGGTCATCACGCTGCCGAATACGATCGATGTCCGGCAGCGGCTGCGCGTGCTGCGACACGGGTTCTATGGCCACTATCTGCCCAAGGTCGTGGACCACATCAATCTGCTCGGAACCTTCGGCTTGTGTCACGCGCTGCTGCGATCGGGCTTCGCGATCGACGGCATCGACAGTCCGAACGTCTACGGGGGGCCCGTCATGCGCTCGCTGGCAGCGCTGCTGCGCTTCGGCCGGCGCAGCCAGCTGCCCGATGCCGTGCGGAGCATGCTCTCCTCGCCCCGCGTGCTCTGCGGCCGCACGGTCGCCGTGTGCGCGCGCGTGGAGTCCGGCGCGCGCTGAAGCGCCGGGGTCGCACGTGCCGTGGGGCGTTGTTGCCCGGCTGCGCCGCGCGGCGCGCGCGCGCGCGCGGAGCTACGCTAGCAGCCATTCGAGGAGCCGATCCATGGCGCTGCCGCGCAAGATCCTGGTTGGGGTGCAGTTCTATCCAGAAGCAGTGCTGACACCCGGGAGCCGGACCGCGGTCGAACAAGGCGTCGCGATCGCGCGCGCCTCGAAAGGGTCGCTGACACTCCTCCACGCGAACGTCGCCGATGAGTTCTGGGATGCCGAGAGCGATCGTCTGGCCTGTGTCGAAGCCACGACGCGCTCGCAGTGCGAAGCCGCTCTGGAGGGCATCCTGGATGCCGTGCCGTTCCACGAAGTCCCGGTCCGCATCTCGGTGGCCCAGGAGCGCGCCGACCACGCCATCATCCGAGAGGTGCTCAAGGAGGACATCGAGCTCGTGGTGGTGGGATGCCGCAGCCGCACCGATGCGCACGCGCTGCCGATCGGGAGCGTGTCGCGGCGTCTCGTGCACCACTGCCCCTGTCTCGTCTGGGTGGTGAAGAGCGAGATCGAGCGGCTTCCCCGCAGTGTTCTGGTTGGAACCGATCTCTCCCCCGTCGGCACGCGCGCCATCGAGACGGCGCTGTCCGTGGCCCGCGCGTCGAACGCGAAGCTCCACGTGGCGCACGCCTTCCAACTGCCGTTCGACGTGCAGCGGGCGGGTGGCAGTTCGGTCTCGCGCTACGAGCGCGGCGCGAGGGACGCGGCTCGGGACAGCATCGCGAAGACGCTCGAGCAGCTCGGCGGATATCCGCGCGCGCGGATTCACGTCGCGCGCACCTCTCCCGCTGCGCTGCTGCTGGAAGCGGAGCGGCGCTTCGAGATCGAGCTGACCGTGCTCGGCACGGTCTCCCGCGGCGGGCTGCCGGGCCTCATCCTGGGAAACACAGCGGAGCGGCTGCTGGATCGACTCCGCAATTCGATTCTCGCGGTCAAGCCCGCCGACTTCGTCTGCGCGCTGGACGCGTAGCCCCGCAGCGTACCGCGCGCGTGGCGGCAGCGCGGCTTGGCGGTCGGGGTTTGTGTCTGCGCCCCGGCGTCCGAAGCGGGTGCGGCTGCCGCTGCGCTGGGGCGAATAAACTGGGCCACCAGCGGTGCGGCTATGCGGATTCCGCACCCGCAGTCACCGGGGTGATGCGAGCCCGCTGGTTGCCGCGCAGCACTCTATGAGCTGGCTTCCTTCCGGTCAAGAAAGATGTTTCGAGGGCTCGGATGCGGCCGCGATTTCTCCGTGCACCCGAAGAAAAAGGGAGCGTTGCCGGCCAGTTCGAAGGCGTCTCGGGCGCTCGCGCGGCGGCGCAGGGTTGACGCGCTCCGCTCGCTCGTGTCCCATGATCGCGGTCTCCGCGATGCCGGTGTCAGAGAGCGCTCGGCTGCTCGGCGCGAAGGGGGTTCGGCGTGGCGCGCAAATGGATGGTTCCGGTGTTGCTGCTGGTGCTGGTGGGCATCGGCGCGTTTCTCGCGATGGATCGCGCAGCGTTCCGCTCCCGGCTCGGCAGTACCGCTGCGCAGCGCCGCGAGCCCGTGCCACCGGCTCCGGCGACGCCGGATGCGCCGCGCCATTATCCGCAGGGTCGCAGGCCGCTCGCGATCGCCGACCACCGCTATCCCGCGAGCTTCTTTCCGAACACGGAGCTGATCGGCCCCGCAGAGATGCGGCTCACGGCGCTCGGAACGGGTATGGCCAGCGCCGCGCCGGCGCAGAAGTCTGCCGGCTGGATGCTCGAGCTCGGCAACGGAGACATCTTCCTCTTCGACGTGGGCACTGGAAGCCAGCAGAACCTGGTGGCGCTGCGGCCGGATTGGTCGAAGCTCGACAAGGTCTTCGTGAGTCATCTCCACATCGACCACGTCGGCGACCTCGACGCGCTGCTGCTGGAGGGCTGGCTCGCAGGACGTTATACGCCCCTGCACGTGTACGGTCCGACGGGCGAGACGCCGGAGCTCGGCACGAAGGCGTTCGCCCAAAACCTGCGCGCCGCCTATGCCTGGGACATCCAGTCGCGCGCGGGCCGACTTCCGGAGGCGGGCGGGCGGCTGATCGCGCACGCCGCGGACTTCCGGACGACGCAGGTCGTGTACGAGAAGAGTGGCGTGAAGATCACGCAATTTCCGCAGATCCATGTCCTCGCTGGGGCGGTCGGCTTCCGCCTCGACTGGAACGAATTGAGCTTCGTGTTCGGCGGGGCCTCGATTCCGAGTCGCTGGTTCCTCGAGCAGGCGCGCGGCGCCGACATCGCGATTCACGAGTGCTTCGACACGCCGGAACGCCTGGCGGAGCGAACCGGTGCGTCCGTGCGCGAAGCCGTCGAGGAGATGTTGGACGCCCACACGCCACCCGCTGGCTTCGGCAAGCTCATGGCCGCGGTGCGGCCGCGACTGGCCGTGGCCTATCACGCCGCGCTGGGTCCCGAGGAGATGCGCCGGCAGGTCGAGGCGATCCGCGAATCCTACGACGGGCCGCTGACCCTGGCCGAGGATCTGACCGTCTGGAACGTAAGCGCCGATCACATCGAGGTGCGCAGGGCCGTGGTGGACACGCTGCCCCTGCCGGCCGGCACCACGCGCGGCTACGCCGAGGCCGCGCGAGCCGAACGGCAGGCGCTGTCGGAAGCGCTGCGCAGGGGCGCCTGGGAGGGGTACGCGCCGCCGGCATTGCCCCAGGACTAGGCGGCGGGCGCGGCGCATCCGCCAGCTGGGCGGCGCCATCGTTGTCGGCGAGCGGCCCGTGACTGCCGTGCCGGCTCGTCTCGCGCGTGCCGCCCTCGACAAGGCTTCGCCGCGCACTTTCGCGCAGTTCTTCCCGCGCTTCGCGGCGCGCGCGCGAGCTGGGGCGCGGTCGCCGCTTCGCGCACGCCGATCACGATGGGATCCTCGGAGAACGAGAGCACGCGGCGGGCCGGCGGCCCTGGACCGCCTGTGCTACGCGTGCCGCTCCGTTCCGGACTGCATGTGGCTTCTCGACCCGATGCCGGCTCCATGTGGAAGCGCAGCGCAACGCTCCTGATGCTCGCCTCCTGCGCGGGGGCGCTTTCGCCCGTGCTCGCGGAAGAGGTGCAGGGCGCGCCAGCGGACACCGAGCCGCCCGGAGCGGCGGCGCCGAGTTCCGCCGCGGAATCCGGCGCCTGGCAGCCGCCCGACCCCTCGGCCGTCGCATTCGACTGGATCCGGCTCAAGTCCGGCGAGTGGTTGAAGGGCGAGATCGTGCGCATGCGCGACGACGAGATCAAGTTCGACAGCGATGAGCTGGACGAGATCGACTACGACTGGGGCGACGTCACGGCTTTCTTCTCGCCGCGCCTTCACACCTACGTGTTCGAGGGTCGCCGGATCTACACGGGCACCGCCACGCTGCGCGACGGCCGCATCGTCGTCGCGACCGCAGACGGTCCGCGCGAGTTCGAGCGTTCGGGGCTCGTGGCGATCGTCCCGGGAGACCAGTCGGAGCGCAATTGGTGGAGCGGCAAGATGAGCATGGGCCTGATCGCCCGCGCCGGCAATACGGACACGACGGACTTCGTCTCGCAATTCAACGTCACGCGAGAGGCGCCTGTGGCGCGCCTCGGCCTCGCATACAACGGGGCGATCAGCATGCAGGGCGGAGAGGAAACCACCAACAACCACCGCGCCAACCTGGCGCTCGATTTCTACGTGTCGCGCCGCCTGTTTCTCACGCTTCCGAGCGTCGCCTTCTACCAGGACAAGTTCCAGAACATCGACCAGCAGATCACGCCGGGCGCGGGACTCGGCTACGACCTCATCAAGACCAAACGACTCGACTGGCAGATCGTCCTGGGCGCTGCGTATCAGTACACGGAGTTCATCTCGGTCTCCGAGGGTCCGCGCACCCGACAGGACGCCGCCGTGCTCGCCTCGAGCGCGTTCGAGCTGGAGGTCAGCAGCGACGTGGATTTCGACACCGAGTATCGCATCCAGGTCGTGGCGACGAATCCGGGGCTCACGACGCAGCACCTGCTCTCGACGCTCTCCGTCGACATCTGGGGCCCGATCGACCTCGATGTGTCCTTCACCTGGGATCGGGTCGAGCGGCCCGTCACCGATTCGAGCGGCGTGACCCCGGAGAGCGACGACTTCCGCCTGTCGGTCGGGCTCGGCATCGAGTTCTGAGCGCGCGCTTGCCCTCGGTGCCGCTTCGAGGGACCATTCGCCGTGCCGCGTGCATGCGGCGGATGGGCCCGGGACGATCCACCAGGGCAAGACACGTGGTGCAAGGGAGAGAAACCGATGTACAAGCTCTATTGGTCGAAGGGAAGCGGCGCGGTCGCGCCGCAGGTGATGCTCGAAGAGAGCGGCGTCCCCTACGAGAAGATCGTGGTGGACCTCGACAAGGAGGAGAATCGGCGGGCGGAGTTTCTGGCCCTGAATCCGCTGGGCCAGGTGCCGGTGCTGGCCTTGCCCGACGGCACGATCATGACCGAATCGGCTGCGATGGTGCTGGAGATCGGCGACCGCCACCCCGAGTCGGGCCTGATCCCCGGGGTGGGCAGCGCGGAGCGCGCGGTGGTGCTGCGCTGGCTGCTGTTCATGGCCGTGAATCTCTACGTGGCGGAGCTGCGCATGTTCTACTCGGATCGCTTCACGAGCGAGCCCGGGGGCGTCGAGGGTGTGCGGGCCTCGGCTGTCGCCGATGCGGAGCGCGCGCTCTCCATCCTCGAGTCGGGCCTGGCGCCCGGCCCGTTCCTGCTCGGCGATCGCTACAGCGCCGCGGACATCTACCTCTGGATGCTCGCCTCCTGGTTCCCCGCCGAGGTCATCGAGAAATATCCGCGCATCCAGCGCCTCAAGCGGGAGATCATGCGCCGCCCGGTTGTGGCCAAGCTCGCGAAGGAGAACGGTCTGGAGGGCTGAGCGCAGCGGCCCGCGCCACGCGGGTCGTCAAGCAGCGCGGCCGATCGGACGATCCGTGGCCATGCGGCGGGCAGTCTGTCTGGCAGCGTGGGTGCTGCTCCTCGCGCAGCCGCTCCGCGCGGAGATCTATCGCTGCGTGCAGCCGGACGGCAGCGTGCGCTTCACGGGCGATCCCAGCGCGTGTTCGAATGCCGAGCGGCATGTGCTCGAACGCGCGCTGCAGCGCGCAGCGCCGGCCGCCCAAGCGGATGCGAGCGCAGGCGCTGCGGAGCCCGCCGCGCCGTGGCGCGGGTCGCACACCGATCTGCTCGGACTCTTTCCGGTCGCCGCGAGCCTGGGCGCCGGCTGGGAGATCGTGGAAGAAGCGGCCTCCGACCCCCTGACCGATCCGGATCTCCGGAAGCAGGGCGTGCGAACGACGGCGGCGCGTCACTACACGCGGGGACACGGCCGGGTGGCCCAGGTGTGCACGCTCGAGATCTGGGCGTTCGAGGACAGCGAAGCCGCCGCGCGCGCGCAGACGGCTCTCGTGCTGCCCGACTGGCGCCTGCAGCGCGAGGCGAATCTGCTGCTCACGCTGCGCGGCGTAACGCTCGATCTCGGCCGCGCGCCGCGCAACGGCATCGCATCCGAATGCGATCCGCTCATCCCGAGCGCGCTGGCGCGATGGGCCGCCCGTCGGCGCTGAGCCGGTGCGCGGCTGTCGCGGCCGCAACGCTCACGCGGTGAGTGCGCGGCCCAGCGATTCGACCAGGCGGTCCGCATCCGCCTCGCGGAACACGAGCGGCGGGCGAATCTTGAGCACGTTGTGGTGCGGCCCGTCGATGCCCACCAGGACCCCATCCTCGCGCATGCGGTTGATCAACTCGTGCGCGGTCTTGCCATCCGGCTCGCGCGTCTCGCGATCGCGCACGATATCCACGCCGATGAACAGCCCGACGCCGCGCACGTCTCCGATGCACGCGGATCGCGCGGCCAATTCCTCGAGCCCGGCGCGGAGGTAGGCGCCGACGCGCCGCGCGTTCTCGCGCAAACCCTCGCGCTCGAGCACGTCGAGCACGGCGAGCCCCACCGCGCACGCGACCGGGTTGCCGCCGAAGGTGCTGAAGAAGTCATAGTGATCCGTCAGCGAGCGCAGAATCTCCGGGCGGGTCAGCACCGCCGCGAGGGGGTGGCCGTTGCCGATCGGCTTTCCCAGCGTGACGATGTCGGGCAATCCGCCGTGCGCCTCGAAGCCCCACATGTGCGTCCCGGAGCGCCCGAAGCCCGACTGCACTTCGTCCGCCACGCACAGGCCGCCGGCCGCGCGGACCTTTTCGAAGGCGGCGCTCAGGTAGCCCTCGGGCGGCACGACGATGCCGCTGCTGCTCAAACCGAGGTCGATGTAGAAGGCGGCGGGCTCGTGGCCGCGCTGCCGCAGCATTGCGATGGCCTCGTCGAGATACGCGGCATAACACTCGGCCAGGCGCGGCGACCCGCGGCGGTGCGGACCGCGGTAGTCATCCGGCGCGGGCACGGTCACGACGTGGGGGGCGATGCGCGCAGGATCGCCGATCTCGTAGGGAGAGAGCGCGTAGACCGCATCCGTCGTGCCGTGGTAGGCCTCCCGGATCTCGATGCCG
>Ga0224496_10000491_pt1 | contig 27345 bp, 29 predicted proteins | sample SF_Jul11_sed_USG_2_FD_168127 | JGI IMG/M metagenome (GOLD analysis project Ga0224496, IMG submission 168127) | Sediment microbial communities from San Francisco Bay, California, United States - SF_Jul11_sed_USGS_8_1 | ecosystem: Environmental > Aquatic > Marine > Sediment | place: USA...
CGAACGACCCACCAAGGTGACAATCGAGGTCGATGAGGCTCCGAAAGCCGTAACCAAGCCAGTGGCCAAGAAGCCGGCAACGAAGACGGCTGCAAAGCCAGCTGCCAAGAAGCCAGCTGCCAAGACCACCACCAAGCCGGCCGCAAAAACGACTGCAAAGCCAGCCGCCAAGACGGCCAGCAAGCCAGCAGCGAAGCCAGCTGCCAAGACCACCACCAAGCCCTCCGCCACCAAGGCGACGGCTGCCAAAAAGACTGCGTAACGCAATCTTCCAAAGACCTCCTCCAAGAGGAAGAACGGGAGCGCCTCGGCGCTCCCGTTCTTGTTAAAGCTGTTGTTCGGGCTCAGCGAGTTCCCGACTGGTGTGCCTCTAGTAGGTGACCACGAGGTTCAGCTGATTGGCGTGTTCAATCCATCCCGACACCATGGCCTCGGTGGGCAGACGCCGTACGAGCCGCTTCGTATCGTTGAGCTCGATCATCCTGGCAGTCAGGCTGCCCGGGTTCCTTCGTCGAAGTTCCTTGACCGTGTCTACGCCCGCCGCCCCGAGGAGGTCCGCATACTCTGAGCCGACTCCCTTGCACCGCATCAAGTCGGCCCGGTTTACCCACTCCAGGAGCAACTTCTCGTCGAGCCGGGTAACGCCGGCCAGCTCTTTGCGCCCTCGTTTGGTGGCGCCGAGCTTCAAGAGGGCTTCCGTCGTGCGAATTCCGTTCTTACGCAGCGTCGTCGCACGTTTCTGACCGATGCCTCCTATGGCGTCAATCGAGGGCATAGATGTCCTTTCATAGCAGACACGATCGAGGATACTGGACCTGCCCTTGACAGGCGGTGGAGGCTAGGACTTTCCGAACAGCTTCTTGAAGAAGTTAACGATCGCCGCCCACAAGCTTGAGACGACCAAAGCGGCAGGTTGGACCTCGGCGGCGGTTACCGCCTCAGCCTCTTCTGGTGTTTCGGCGCCGAGTTTGCCTTCCAGGCAAAGCACGAATTCTTCAACAAGACGATTCGATATCTCCTTGATCAGTCCGGTGCGCCCAAATTGGGCGGCCGACCCCGAAAGAGTTACATCCGCATCGACGTAGACATGAGTGCCACCATTTTCGGGTTCAAGCCGGTAGTCGACCGCGACCTGCCCACGACTGCCTCCTCGTCGGTCGGCGCCCTTGCCGCTGATGTGTCCGGACTTCGTGGCGTGATCGGGAGTAACCGTCGCCTCGCCCTCAAACGTGGCGGTCATCGGGCCGAGTTTTGCTTCGACCTTGCCCGTGTAGGTGCCGTCGCCCCGATCCTCGGTGAGCTCTGCACCTGGCAGGCACTGTGCGACTGCGCCGATATCCTGAAAAAAGTCCCAGACGGCGTCGACCGACTTCGTAACCGTGAACTCCTGATTGATCTTCAATGTGCACTCCTCGGGGCTAGTTCTTCGACATCGGCAGCCGTATCCACGTCACGCGGCGCCAGCTTCTCCACCCAGACCTCTTCCACCCATTCCGGGTGGGCCTTCAACAGCTTCTGAGCCCCAGTATCGCCCTCAAGACTCATGAGGCGAGGCCAAAGTGACTCGTCAACCAGAACCGGGTTACCAAAGGTATAGCGATATTTCGGGACCAATGCCTTGGCAGTGGACATTTCGTACCGGTCGGCCATCAGTTCGACGACTTCCGGGTCGATGAATGGCTGGTCGCCAAGCGCGACGAACACCCCATCGATCTGTGCGCCTGAGCGCATGATCGCGTCGAGGCCGACGCGCAGCGACGACGCCAGCCCCTCGTCGTAATCGTCGTTGATAACGATGTTCACGTTCTCCAACTGGCACTGCTCCAGAATGTCCTCGGCTCCGGCACCTAGCACCACCCACACCTGATCGACTGGCCAGGCCTTGGCCCGGTCAACCACTACGTCGAGCATGGGGCGCCCACCCCAGTCGAGGAGCTGTTTTGGTTCTCCGAGCCGACGGGAGCTTCCGGCTGCCAGCACGATGGCGGCGATCTTTCGCATCACGCCAGTGTAGGTGGGTTGAACCTGGGCAAACCAAACCACCGCTCGCTACCCGAAAGAACGCTAAACGTCACCGGGATCGTCAGTCCGCTGCAAGTGGATGCGTCCGGCCCGCCCCGTGAGAGATGCGCCGTTACCCGAGCCGTAGCGCACCTGGATCATCTCGGCGAGAATCGAAATGGCAGTTTCTTCGGGGGTTTCCGCCCCGATGTCGATGCCGACCGGACCGTGAATGCGAGCAATATCTGCCTCCGAATAGCCGGCCGCCGCCAAACGGTCACGACGCATGGCGGCCGTACGACGACTCCCCATCGCGCCGATGTACTTGGCGTCAGAGGCCATCAGCATGGGAAGAACCGGATCTTCAAAACGAGCGTCATGTGAGAGGAGAACCACGAATGTCCGACGGTCGATCACGAGTTTTTCGCCCAATTCATCTGGCCAGCCCAGCAGCAGTTCGTGGGCGTCTGGGAAACGCTCCCTGGTCGCAAAAGCCTCCCGGGCATCGGATACCGACACGCGATAGCCGAGCTGCGTGCCGAGGGCACACAAGGCTTGGGCGATGTGGACGGCTCCAAAGATAAGCAAGCGGGGCGGCGGCCCGATGGTTTCCACAAACACCGATTCGTCGCCATACGTGAGGGTCAGGTTCTGTTCACGGTCCATCAGCTGTTTGGCGTCGGCGACGAGAGCCTCCGATGGCACGAGGGTGCCGGCGACTACGCCATCGTCGTAGTCGTACACCACCCGCTGGCCGACCCTATCTCCTTCGACGGCAGTGAATACAGCCCCAAGACGTTCTTCGGCAATGAGGCGCTGGAGGGCCTCGTCGACGTTCACCATTTCTCGATAAAAACCTGGATGGTGCCGCCACAGGCCAAACCCACCTCAAAGGCATCCTCATCGGCAATGCCGTACGTTACGAGCTTCGGCTCACCCGTTGAGAGGACTTCCTGGGCATGGAGGAAGACATCGTTCTCGACGCAGCCGCCAGAGACGGAACCCTCCATGTCCCCGGCCGAGGAGACCAGAAACTTTGAACCCTCCGGACGGGGTGCCGAACCCTGCACTCGTACGACCGTCGCCACGGCGACGTCCTTGCCATCTGACTTCCACTGGCCAACGGTGGCGAGGGCTTCTTTCATCATCCAATGGACTCTAGAAGATCGACTACCTCACTGAGGTCACGGAGGTTGGCCGATGGCAGAAAATCATCGACATATGGCAACACGGCTTGCATACCGCGGGTCTCGGGTGCATAACCCGGTCGACCGGCCAGAGGGTTGAGCCATACCACCCGATGCACACTTCGCGACAGCCGGGCCATCTCCTGACGCAGCAGGGCCGGATCGCCACAATCCCAGCCGTCAGACACAATGAGCAGCACCGGACCACCCCGACAGACTCGTCGACTCCACGTCCGGTTGAACGTGGCGATGGCCTCCCCGATCTTGGTTCCGCCCGACCAGTCGTCTACGGCCTCAGAGACCTTGGTGAGAGCAGCCCGAACGTTGCGGCGCGACAGTTCCCAGGTGATCCGGGTGAGGTGCGTCGAAAAAGCAAACGTCTCTACCCGTTGGATCCTGGCGCGAGCCGAATGGGCAAACGTGAGCATCATTTCGGCATAGGCTTCCATGGATCCGCTGACGTCGGCGATGACGATCAACGGACGGCGACGCAAACGTCGATCGGACATCGCCAGCTCCAAGAGATCCCCACGCGGGCCGACGGACCTACGAAGGGTACGGCGCATATCTGGCCGGCCACCCGAATTGTCGGCGGCCCATCGGCGGCTCTTGACCGACGACGGCTGCCATTGCATGTTCGCAACGAGGCGGCGGGCACGCTCCAATTCGGCATCGTCCATGTCGCTGAAATCACGATTGGCGAAGCGCCGTATCGAAGATGCCCCAACCTGATCGGATACCTCTTCCTCGACCGGTTCGTCGTCTCCTACCGATGGGCTCCGGATCGTCCACGACTCCACCCGAAGGACCTCATTGTCGTCCTCGTCGTCGCCGTCTTCGGGCGGAAGTTGCGAGTCGCCGAAGAAAGCATCAAAGCATTGGTCGAACAGCATCGACTGCTGTGGGTTGATGACAGTCACCGCTTTGAGAGCGGCGCGCACATCATCTGCGCGAGCCACATCGACCACCCGCAGAGCGGCGAGCATGTCGGCCGCAGTGTCAGGAACGACACTGAACCCGCGCTCACGCAGCAGCCTCCCGAACCGCACGACCGAAGCAGTTGCCATCAGCCAACCCTAGTGGGCAGGCAATCCGCGGTCAGCTGACACCGAACCGCAGCAATCCGCCCACCCCATGAGCGTCAAGGGCCGTGTCGGCACCGATACCCTCAACAGTCCCCCGATCGCGGATTACCGCTTCGATGACCTCATCGACCACATCACAAACGGATCGCATCTCAGCACCACAGCCCTGGCATTCGCCGCCGCTCAGCGAGATCCAGGTGCACTCGTCACAGATGGCGCCGGGAACTCGAGGCGATTCCGTGACCACCACGAGATCCTGGACAGCCTTCAGATTGGTGGCATCGACTACGTCTGATATGCCCAAGGCAGCCTTACCGGTCGAACCAGCCGCATCCATGATCGACTCGACCAGCGCGATGCGGCGGTCACGCTCGGCGGCGGCTTCCAGCGCAGCCGCCTTCTCAAGGACGGCCGGCCCGGTCATGGTGCGCGGATCGATAACGAACTCGCCTGCCACGTGACTGCGAAGGTAAGGATGCAACGATTCGACAAACTCGTGAGTGTCGGTTCGGTGTCCTCCGACGATGATGTAATCAAAAGGCCGGCGCTTGTGAAGCGTAAACAGCTTCTCGGCGGTTTCCCGGTAGTGCCGGTGCATCAGTTCGTCGGAGCGGGCTTGTGCCTTACGCTCTGCATATCCCTGCCATCCGCCATAGTTCTTTTTGACCGTCTCGTCGACGACGATGTCGTCGGCCTTCGTGATCTGTCCTGCTTCCATCAGCCAGAGCGTCGCGGAGCGACTTTCCACAACCGCCACCTTGGTCCGGGTGTTCCGCGGAAGCGTCCGAACGGGACGCAGGTAAGGACGATGGCCGGCGGTGGCGAAGTCGGGAACGGATCTATGGAGCCGCTCTATGTGGAACCATCCCTCGCCGTCGCAGCTGAAAATACCGATCGCCGGGGCAGTTTCGCGCTCGAGTCGGAGATTGGAAATCTTTTCTATGTCGGCTCGCAGCGACATCTCCTGAGCACGTTCAAATTCAAGCTCTTTGATCGGTTTGAGCACGTCAGTCAGTTGAGCGCTGAGCGCAGGTCCCTTGTTTAGGTAGACCGAGAGGACCGGGTACGTCGATGATGTGGACTGAGCGAATGGAAACATTTGACTCCTTTCGAGGTGACCAAAACAGGACACTGGAGGAGTCTGGTGGGTCGCGAGCGCGTGAACCGGGGAACTGCTGGTCGCTTGCACCCTGTGAACCTTGCAACGTAACCCGAGACTAGCGAACCTCCGTAACCAATGAAGCGAGGAATGAGGCCAATTCCGAGCTAGGTATCCACCATGAAGCTCGGCAGTCGGGTCCATTCGAAGTGGGCGCCGTCTGTGTAGACCCATCCTCCACCCCAGGCGAAACCCCACTTGTGGAAGATCTCCGCGATGCGAGGATCCATCGTCACCACGCCACCGTAGGGATTGCTCGACGGATTGATATCGACGGCAATCCCCCACGAGTGACGCGAAATTGCGCCTCCCTTATCGCCACCGCGAATCAGCCGGGCGTTGTAGCAACCGCCGGCGATTTGAAAGTCCGCCCGGTCGATAATCGAGTCCAACCCGCTGTCGATCACCTCGTCGATGGCGCTTTCCAGATACGGGACCATTGACCGATGGCACTTGAACTGGCCGAGCACGGGGAGATTGACGGTGACAATGTTGGCTCCCACCCAGGCTGGATCAATCAGGATCTTGTCACCGGGACCGGTGAACTCGTAGGCAAACTCCCCATACATCCGTTTGGCCGCCACATCGGACAGCACGTCGTCGACGTTGCGACCCGGGTCAGCATCAATGCCGACGAACTCGCCGGCGAACGTGCTCACCAGGTCCTGATACAGCGCACCTTTGTCGGAGAAACCTGAAATCGTCACCGAGGAGAGTCGGCTGAAACCGAACTGGGCAGCAGTTTCCGTAGAGAAAACGAGTTCGGCCGACCGGACTCGTTCATCCGGAACGACAGCCCCGATCGGAAGCTGCTGCGTCGTGCCGTCCCAGCCGACAAACCTGACGTCATCGCCAACCTGAGCTCCCCGCAACCGGGCCGACGACTCGCCCATCACCAGGGCACCCGATTGCAGTGCATCGGCCGCGCCGGCCCCGATAACCGACCGGCTCTCGACGGGGTCCACAGCCAGCGCCGCCATGGGAATCACGAGCCCGGTCGGGGCGGTCTGTATCGATTCTCCCTCCCGATGCACGGCCAACAGTTTGATGGTCCCCCGATGCTCCTGGGCCAACATTCCCTGATGCCTGCCGGCCACCACCAAGATGCGCTGCAGGGTGGGCTCAGTCATGCCACCCGACTCCCAGATGTAGATGGTTTCGGTACCCGGCACAGAAGCTTGGGCAGGCAGAACCGCGACCCACAAAGCCAGAGCCGCCAGAGCGGCCACCGTTCGAATCATGATCCCTTGGCGATCAGGTGTTCAAAACCGGCATCCTCGACGCGGGCGATGTCGTCCTGATATTTCAAAATGACTCCGACCGTGTCATGAATGAGTTCCTCGTCAAGGTGGTCCTTCCCGAGTACGGCGATGGCCGCAGCCCAGTCAAGCGTTTCCGCGACACCTGGTGGCTTGAACAGATCCATAGCCCGTAGCCGCTCCATAGCCGCGGCCAACTCTCCGGCCAGGGCCTCACCCACCCCAGGCACCTTCCTCGCGACGATGGCGACCTCTCGCTCGTACTTCGGATAGTCGATCCAGTGATAGATGCATCGCCGCTTGAGCGCATCATGGATCTCCCTCGTCCGGTTCGAAGTGAGAATGACGATAGGTCGGCTCTCGGCTTTGACTGTTCCCAGTTCGGGGATCGTCACCTGGAAGTCACTTAGTAGTTCCAGCAGGTACGCCTCGAACTCTTCGTCAGCCCGGTCCAGCTCATCAATCAGCAAAACCGGCCGACGGCCGTCTCGTCCCGCCTCGACAGCTTGCAGGAGCGGGCGGGCGACCAGGAATTCCCGACTCATGATGTCACGAACGGACGCTGCCGACCCTTCGCCGCGCGCTTCGAGCAGTCGAATCGCCAGCATCTGTTTGGCGTAATCCCACTCGTACAGGGCATGTCCGACGTCCAACCCCTCGTAACATTGGAGCCGAATCAAGTCCTCGCCGAGGAAGGAAGCCAGCACCTTGGCGACTTCGGTTTTTCCGACTCCGGCCTCACCTTCCAGGAATAGCGGCTTCCCGAGTTGCAGGGCCAGGTGAATGGCCACGGCCAGGCCACGATCGGCTTCATATTGCTGACTCGCCAGGGCGTCAACAACCTCGTCTACGGTATTCGGGATCACGAGCGTCAGCGTAGTGGAAGGTGGTGCAAGCTGACCTTCAAAGCCGGGCCAACGGCGTCGTGTCGATCGGCAATCCGGACTCGTCCCACGAGACGATGCCACCAGCAAGGTTGTACACATTGGTCATGTGCGCCTGGTTGATCAGGGCGTTCGCCGCAATCCCAGACCGGTTACCGGTTCGGCATTGGAGAATGACAACCCGATCCTCCGGGAGGTCCTGATACCAGTCGTTGAGCTCGGACATGGGTTTGTATTCGGCCCCTGGAATACGGCTCTCCGCCCACTCCGCCCACTCGCGGATGTCGACCAGTAGCGCGCCCTGGGCGATCCGTTCTTGCGCCTCGACCGGCGTGACTTCGGGGACAGGTTTAAGTTGATCCATCCCGACATGCTCCCAGAAATCGGGACGTATTCAAATATGGTTATCCGGCGGCGGCAAAGGCCTGCTCGAGGGCTCGCCTCGTGTAGACCTTGGCCAGGTGCGACTTGTACGCTTCCGAACCGTAGAGATCCTCGAGAACGGTCACCCCCTCGAGGGCACGGTCTGCGGCTGCAGTGATCCCATTGGCACCCTGGCCGGTCATCGCCTCCATGGACCCGACGGCCAATGTGGGTTTGGTACCGACTCCGGTGATTCCGATGGAACAGTCTGCGACGACGCCGTCCGAAACCGAGACCCAGGCGGCGACGCCGGCCACCGCGTAGTCGCTATGACCTCCGCGCCGGCCCAGCTTGTCATAGGCGGACCCACCGCCCCGCTTGGGAATGCGGGCCTCGACCAGGATTTCGTCGGGGCTCAATGCCGACATCAACGAGTCGACAAAGAAGTCCGCGGCGGCGATTTCTCGAGTTCCGCCGGGGCCCTGAGCCACCATCGTGGCACCCAGTGCCAAAGCAGCGGCGGGCGTGTCAGCTGCCAGATCGGCGTGCGCCAGGGCGCCACAGAGTGTCCCCCGGTTGCGAACCTGCGGATCTCCCGTCCATGAAGCAGCCTGCTGAAGGGCCTTGGCGTGCTCACCGATGAGGGCGGAACTCGCCACTGCACCGTGGCGGACGAGGGCACCGATGGAGATGTAGTCGCCCTTGTCCTCGATTGTGTCGAGACCGCCGATCCGGCCGATGTCCACGACCGTCTCGGGCGAAAGCAACCGCAATTTCATCATCGGAATCAGACTCATGCCGCCCGACATCACTTTGGCTCCCGGATTTGATGCCAGGACGCCGACCGCTTCTTCGATGGAACCGGCGGCTACGTAGTCAAAGCTTCTTGGATACATGGGACTAGGCCTCCTGGGCGTCTTGAATGGCTTGCCAGACCTTCTTGGGTCTTAGGGGCATGTCGATATGTTTGACACCGAGCGGCGCCAGAGCATCGACCACTGCGTTGACGAGTGTCTGGGCCGAGCCGATGGTTCCTGCCTCCCCGATACCTTTCACCCCAAGCGGATTCACGTCGGTGGGTGTCACCGTCCGATCGAGTTCGAACATCGGGAGATCACTCGCCGTCGGAAGGGGATAGTCGACCAACGAACCAGACAAGAGATTGCCGTTCTCGTCGTAGACGGCTTCCTCAAACAGTGCCTGGCCGATGCCCTGTGCGATACCACCGTGGATCTGTCCGTCGACGATCATCGGGCTGATAACGTTGCCGCAATCGTCCATGGCCAGATACCGCAAGATATCGACGTTGCCGGTTTCGACATCCACCTCCACCACGGCGATGTGCGAACCAAATGGCCACGTCGCGTTGCCGGGGCTGAAGACGGCGTGAGCTTCGAGCCCTGCCTCCATCCCTTCCGGGCCTTTATGCGGCTTATACGCCACTTCGGCGATCTCGGCCCAAGTGACCTTGTGACCAGGAGTCCCGACGATGTGGGCACCGCCATCAGCGAACCGGACATCTTCAGCAGACGCCTCAAGCATGTGAGCAACCAGCTCTGAGGCCTTGGACCGTACCTTCTCGGCGGCCTCATAGGTTGCCGCTCCGTCGACCGCTGCCGAACGACTCCCAAAGGTTCCGATCCCCATCGGTGAGTCTGTCGTGTCGCCGTGCGCAACACGAATCATCTCCATGGCGATCCCCAATCGATCTGAGACGATCTGAGCCCAGGTGGTTTCGTGTCCTTGTCCGCTCGGACCTGTCCCGATGAAGACCGTGGCAGAGCCGTCAGGATTGATTCGAACCAGCCCGGAACCGCTAAAGGACGAAGGAAGGCCGTAGCCGTCCCATCCGAACCCGAATTCAGCCAGGATGGAAGGTCCGAAACCACAAACCTCGACATAGGTGGACAGTCCGACACCGACATACCGGCCTTCCGATCTGGCTTGTTCTTGCATCGCCTTCAACCCGGCATAGTCGGAACTCTCCAGCAACTTGTCGAGATTGGTGACGTAATCGCCCGAATCCATCGTCAGCCCGATCGGCACCGTCGCAGGAAAATCTTCCTTCTTGAAGAAATTCTTCTTTCGCACGTCGCCAGGATGCATGCCGATCTCGGTCGCGAACATGTCGATGGCCCGCTCGAGGTAGTAGGCGGCCTCCGGGCGACCGGCGCCTCGATAGGCATCGGTGGTCTGGGTGTTGGTGGCTACACATTTCACGCTCCAGGCCAGAGGGATGTTGTATTGGCCGCTCGCCACATACAGGCCCAACACCGGAATAGCCACGGTGAAGTTCTGGCTGTAGGCGCCCATATCGGCCAGGGCATCCAACTCGTAGCCCAGAATTTCACCGTCTCTCGTCCCGGTGATGGTCGCGGTGCCAATCCAGCCCCGACCCTGGATGGTGGAATAGCCCGCCTCCCGGCGGGTTTCTGTCCACCGGACCGGAGCCTCCAGTTTGTGGGAGGCGAAACACACCAGAACCTCGTCTGGATAGACGTTCAACTTGCACCCGAACCCTCCACCCACTTCAGGGGCGATTACATGCACTCCGTTGACGGGCAACCCGAACGTCTTGGCGATCGCTCCAGCGACCGCGTGCGGAATCTGGCTCGACGTGTACAGCGTGACCCGGTCGTAACCATGACTCCAATCGGCCAACACGGCCCGCGGTTCGATCGCTACGGGGATAAGTCGCTGGTTGACCATCTCCTGGGACACAATGACCACGTCGTCGCGCTCTTTGGCGGCGGCAATAGCAGGACGATGATCTTCCAATTCGAAGACGCCCGGCCACCAGTCGTGCGAGACCCACGTGTGCAGGATGTTCGAGTCGAGGTCGTCGTGGATCTTCACTTCGTCGGTTGCCGAGAACTTCAGCCCAACTGAGGCCGGGAGTTGATCGTATTCGACGACAACTGCCTCAGCCCCGTCCTCAGCCTGATACCGGTCTTCCGCCACGACCATGGCCACGGCTTCTCCAACGTGGTTGACTACACCGTCCGCCAACAGCGGCCGAAGTTTGCCGATCGGAATCTGGGCGAGCAGTGGTCCTAGCGACCGAACATCGTCAATCGTATAAACGGCCCGAACACCGGGGATCGCCAGTGCGGCCGACGTATCGATCGAGATAATCCGAGCTCTCGCGAAGGGACTCCGAACAAACGCAACCGTCAGTTCTCCGTTGAGTTTGATGTCGTCAACGTATACGCCTCGGCCCTGAATTAGTGCAGGATCCTCTTTCCTTCTGACAATGCCTCCGACCTGGCTCATCGTGGCGGTCATGCGGAGACCTCCTCCCAATCGGCGGGCGGCGGCGTTTCGCCTCTCATTTTTGCTGCCGCATATTCAATGGATTTGACGATATTGTGATAACCGGTGCACCTGCAGAGGTTCCCCTCGATGCCATGACGGATCTCGTCTTCGGTGGGAGTGGGGTTTTCGGCGATGAGCGCCGCTCCGGACATGATCATTCCCGGGGTGCAGTATCCACATTGCAGGCCGTGCCGTTCCCAGAAGCCTTCCTGGACCGGATGCAGATCGTCACCCTTGGCCATTCCCTCGATCGTTGTGATGTTGGCGCCTTCTGCTTGAACAGCCAGCATCGTGCATGACTTAGTGGCTGCACCGTCCACATGGATCGTACAAGCGCCGCAGTACGACGTTTCACAGCCAATGTGAGTGCCGGTCAAAGCCAACTCTTCCCTTATGAAATGGACCAGGAGAGTTCGCGGCTCAACGTCGCCGTTGACCAGCCGCCCGTTAATAGTCATCGATACCTTCATGCGGACTCCTCCGTGGCGTGCGGGTGCTCATTTCAGAAACTACCGAAGTGCGCCGGCCGGTGAATCGTCCAGCCAAGTTAATCTCAGAAAAAAACCAGGACCTACTACTCGGGCGGGTCGACCCGATCGAAGCGGGCGACCATCTCGATGTGGTAGGTCTGCGGGAACATGTCGACCGGGGCCACCCACTCCAACAAGTATCCCTGGTCGACGATCATTCGAGCATCACGAGCGAACGAGGCCGGATCACAGGAAACGTAAGCAACCCGCCGGGGTCGGGCGTCAACCAGCGCATCCACTCCCGCCGACCCGAGTCCGGTTCGCGGAGGATCGCAAACCGCAATGGTCCAATCGTCGTACTCGCCTGCCGACTCCTCGAACGGGATCGCGACGATGTCGGCGGCCGGACCGTCGGCCTCCGCGAGGTTGTGCTCAAGATCGCGCAAACCCAACGGCGAGGTCTCGACAGCTATAAGTTGCGAAACGGACCCGCCCAGTGCGACGGAGAACAGGCCTCCGCCTGCATAAGCATCGAGCAAAACGTCGTCACGTTGGGGTTCGAGCGCTTCACCGACGAGGCGCACCAACGCTTCGGCACCCCAGGTGTTGTTTTGAAAAAAGCCATTGGCCGTGATCCGGTAGCGATGACCGGCTACCTCTTCATACAGATGCATCTGACCGACCTCGACAGATGGCGTACCACGCCGGACCCGGGCGATCGGTACATCCCATTCCTTGGCAGACTCAGGTATGCGACCGGTCACGATGGCCAGGAGTTGGTCGGTGTTCACCCCGGCTCTGATGGTGAGCGAGTTCAGGCCGTCGACGTTCCCGAGTCGCTGGTAGAGCTCGGCCAGGGAGGGAACCAGCAGGTGACATCGCTCGATCCGGACCTCTGTCCGGGAAGCGCTCTGATACAGGGCCGGTCGGCCATCGGAGATCTTGAAGTCCATCCGGTTTCGATACCCGAACGCAGGTCCGGGAGTTTCGGTCTCTCGAACCACCACATCTGCCAGCCCACCGAGATGAGCGAGTTGGGACTGCACAACTCCGCGCTTCCAGGTTGTCTGAGTTTCAACGGGGGAGAATTGCCATTGACACCCTCCACACACGCCAAAATGCTGGCACGGCGGTTCGATACGATCCGCCGATGGCGCTGTCACGGCAACGAGTTCAGCTCTCGCCCACGAACCCTTGTCTTTGACAATACGGACGGTGCCCTGTTCGCCAGGCATTAGCCCGGCCACAAAAACGGTCTTGCCATCAACCCTGGCCACCGCTTCCCCGCCATGGGCAAGATCATGTGGGGTAACGGTCAAGAGTTCTGCGATAGGCTCGGACATGGGATCAGGCTACCGGCATCCCCGTCGGCTCAATCCGTGATGCGGCTCACCCATCTACGTCGGTCGAGTCACCGTCGGGCAATTCGTCGGATAAGACGTCGACCAGGCTCGCCTGCAGCCACGACAGGTAGTGCAGCACTGCCAACTCTTCTGTCTCTTCGTCCTCCTCCCAGACGGCCGTCGTCACCCCGAGCCGACTAGCCAGAAGCAGTCGACTCTCGCCGAGAATCCTCAGCCACGCCTCGGCCTCTCCCCTGCTCAAGTACACGCCCGCCTCGGCCTCTTCGAGGGTGAGGCTCATCGCCGATTGGTCCGCCGCCCTGGCTTGCTGGCGCTCAGATTCGAGAAGGCGGCGGTAGTCGGCGTCATCGACTGGCCGATCTGGATAGGCGGAGCTTGGCAGGGCCGGGTCATCCGACGAATCTTCGACGAGCGCCACGACATCACTGAGCAGCTGGATTTGCCAATCCGTCAATTGAACCTTGATGCCGCCGGCGTCGAGTCCAAATGCTTCGCTCACGCTCGTTCGATCGTGGCCGATAGGCCGTATCGGTGCAGACGATGACAATCCATTTCCACTTTTTCGCGCGGTCCCGATGCCACGGCCGATCGACCCTCGTTATGAACCTGGAGCATGAGCTTGGTCGCCTTCTCCTTCGGATACCCAAACAAGGTTCGCAGTACGTACACGACATAGACCATGAGGTTGACGGGATCGTCCCAGACGATCACCTGCCACACCGGCGTCGTGACGGTGGAATCTTCAAGCGTGGTGGAAGGTCGAGTTGTCACACCAACACGGTACCAATGACCGACAGCTGACCGTTAGAACGCGAAAACATTTCTTCAAGTCACCTCTGATTCATTGTTCTTTTACGATAGTTTACAACGAATAAGATCGAGATCGGAACCCCATGGACCCCTTACGACACCCCGACCTGGTCGACATCTCGCGGACGCTGCGCCATCAACTCGACGCGGTTCTCGACGCCGAGCAACAAGCTGCACGAGCCACATTGCGCCGACGTCGCACCCTCCGCGACCGGCTGCTCGAGGCAGAAGATCGCCAAGAGACGGTCGACGTAACCTTGACCAACCGCGACTCATTCAGCGGTCGCCTGGTGGCGGTGGGGGCTGATCACATACTGCTCCTCGGCTCGGGTACCGAAACGTTTGCGCGGCTCGACCAGGTCGCCAGCTGTACGTTTCGGACCTGAGGTGAGGCCTAAGGTCGCAACGATTCTGAGCGCTCAACCTTGGGAGCAGGAATTCGCCGATGCAGCGAGAAACTCTGGAGGGGTACGACTCGTTGGTCGGGCCTACGAACCAGACGACCTTCCCTCGGACGTGGATGTAATCATCGGGGGATCGGAAACCTCCTGGATGACGCCAGCCTGTGTCAAGGAGTGGCAGGCTCGCGGGATCAGGATCATTGGCATTCATCCGGCCACCGATACGCCGGGTCGTCGACTTTTCGAAACGGCCGGAGCCGACGCCGTGTTGAGCGCACTCGAACCACCCGAAGTGCTGCTGGGCACCGCTCGAAGCCTGGCGGCGTTCCCACGCCAGTCTCGGTCCGTACCTCGTATCACGGTCGTTTCGGGTCCAGCAGGTGCGCCGGGGAGAACAGAATGTGCCGTGGCCATCGCCACCCTCGTGAGCCGAACGACCCGAACACTGCTCATCGACCTCGACGATCGCTTCCCGTCGGTCGCCCTCCGGCTCGGACTACCGCCGTTCCCCAACATTGACAACGCCATCGATGAAACCCGGGGGACCGGCAAGATCCCCCTCGGTGCGCTCCAGACCGCTGGAGAGTTACAGGTATTGGCGGGAACTTTTCGCAGCGACAGGCTCGACCCGCGAATGCGCCGGGATCTTCTCTGGGCAGCCCGTGACGTCGGCGACCACATCGTTGTCGATGCCGGTTCGTCGGACGAAGGCGATCCGATCCTCGAACTCGCCACGGAAACGATCCTCGTGTGTGACGCCAGCCCGATTGGCCTCGTGCGAGCAGCAACCTTGGCGGGCTGGTGGAGGGCCGATCCACCGAGAGTCCTCCTCAACCGGATAGGGTCCGATCAGGAGGACATGCTGCGTGCGTGCAGACATGCTCTGGGTTTGGAACCCTGGGCGTCGATCGCCTACGACCCGCAAGTCCGGCGGGCGTCGGTTCGCGCTGAACCCTCCCCCGAGCGATTCGTTGGGCAGTTGGAAGTCTTCATCAGCTAGGGGTGGTGGACCGCCCGGCCGGGTAGGTGCCGAGATGGTGCACAGACTCCATGGCCGATGGCATAGGATCGAAGATCCGATCGTATCCATCCCGGCCAGGTTCGTGCAGAAGATCGACAAAAAACCGGTATTGCCAGGCCTCATCGCCCGGGCGAGACTCGATCCGGGTCAGATTTGCGCCTCTCAATCCCAGTTCGGTTAGGGCCAGGGCGAGAGCCCCCGGCCGATGGGCTCCGGTGAACGCTACTGACGTCTTGTTGGCATCGGAGGCGAACGGTGATTCTCCGACAGCCAGGACCACAAATCGGGTCGTGTTGTGTTGACGATCAACCACCCCTTCGGCCAGCACTTCGAGTCCGTACGCGGCAGCTGCCTTCGTTGGCGCTAGCGCGGCGTGACCGGGATCACCGAGTTCCGAAACGAGCCGCACGGCCCCCGCAGTGTCATGCTCGGGCATGGCGACGAACCCGCCGGCGACGAGAGCACCTTCAGCTTGCCGTAATGCCTCGGGGTGCGAATGGACCGTGGTGATCTGCGACGCGTCTGCGCCAGGGAGTCCAAGCAGTGCGTAATGGATTTCGAGCAGATGCTCGCCTACGATCGTCAGACCCCCACCAACAAGACGATCGAGAACGGGCAGGATGCTTCCGGTCGTCGAATTCTCGATAGGCATCACCAGCAGCTCTACGGACCCATCCGCAATCGCTGCGAACGCTTCCGCGAAGCTGTGATACCCGACCGATTGACGATCAGGAAACATCAACGAAGCTGCCTCGTAGCTGTTCGAATAGGGCTCGCCTTGGTATCCAATCATCGAGGTGGAGCATAACCGTACGGCCTGACCGAGTAATGTCCCCGCTGCATGTCTGTCAAACAACCGCCCGCCTGGGTAGCCGACGCCGTCTTCTATCAGATCTTCCCTGACCGATTCGCCTCTTCAGATAACTGGGAAAAGCCCAACGGTCTTGAACCGTGGGATGCCACTCCCTCCTATCACGGATACAAAGGTGGCGACCTGCTCGGAGTCATCGAAAAGCTCGACTACCTCGTCGATCTCGGAATCAACGCCATCTACTTCAATCCGATCTTCGCCTCCGGATCCAACCATCGCTATCACGCTTGGGACTACTACCGCATTGATCCCATGCTCGGCGACGACGAGATCTTTGACCAGTTGATCGAAGCGTGTCACGATCGCGGAATACGCGTGATCCTCGACGGCGTCTTCAACCACACGGGGCGGGGGTTCTTCCAGTTCTCTGACGTCATCGAGAGCGGTCAACAGTCGCCGTATACAGACTGGTATCACTTTCATTCGTTTCCGGTGGATGCATTCGGCCGGTCACCAAACTACGAAGCCTGGTGGGGCATGCCCGCTCTGCCGAAACTGAACACCGAGACGCCACAAGTAAGAGAATATTTGATGCGCGTCGCGGAACACTGGATCGAGCGCGGGGCCGACGGCTGGCGCCTTGATGTGCCTCAGGAGATAGCGACCGAAGGTTTCTGGGAGGAGTTCCGCACCCGGGTTCGCTCCATCAATCCCGAGGCGTACATCGTCGCCGAGATCTGGGAGGATGCCTCCGAATGGATCTCAGCCGGCGACCGATTCGACGGAACCATGAATTACCTGTTCGCCGGGTACACGCTGGCCTTCGTGGCGGGCGAACGCATCCCGCGTCACTTGACCACCAACCTCAACTATCCGCTTTATCCAGCGCTAAACGGCGAAGAGTTTGCGACCCGAATGAACGACCTGATCGATCTTTATCCGTGGCCGGCCACCTTGGCCAACCTGAATCTGCTCGATAGCCATGACGTCCCGAGGGTTCTCAGTCTGTGTGGCGATGACCCGGTAGCGGTGGAACTTGCGGTCGTGATCCAAATGACTTCTCCTGGAGCCCCCAGCGTCTACTACGGCTCCGAGGTCGGACTAACCGGCGGACGGGACCCCGAAAACCGGAAAGGATTCGACTGGGACGAGAGCGCTTGGGACACGTCGATACTCGACACCCACCGGACACTCATCAAGCTCCGTCACGATTATTCGACCCTGCGGACCGGATCGTTTCGCACGCACCCGGCCGGACCGGACCTCTACGTCGCGGAGCGGGCCGATGAGTCAGCTCGAATCCTCACGGTGATCAATGCCAGCCGGGTCGCTCAATCAGCCTCAATCGCCACCCTCACCGGAACCAGCTTCAAGACCTTATACGGTGAGGGCGGGATCACGTCAGACGGGAGCACCGTTCGAGTAGCAGTCGCTCCCCGTACTGCGGTGGTATGGAGAGTCACCTAGGTCCTAATTCACGGTGATCGTGACGGTCGCCGTTGCCGTCAATCCGGCGGGGTCGGCGACCGTGTAGGTAAAGGTGTCTGTCCCCGAGAACCCGCCCGGCGGGGTGTAGACGCAGACTGCGTCACAGGCCACGGTCCCTCCCTGAGCTGAGTTCGCGTCAAAAGCCACGATGGAACGCTGTTGACCCTCAGGATCGGAGTCGTTGGTCAACACATAGACAATCACCGCCGTATCAATGCTGGTGGTAGCTGTGTCGGCTCTCGCCACGGGAGCATCGTTGACCGGCGTCACTCCGACCGCCACCGTCGCCGTGTCAAGCCCGCCGCGTTGATCTGACACGGTGTAGCTAAACGTGTCCGAACCGTTGAAGTTGGTCGCGGGGGTGTAGGTACACGTCGTGGCACCACAGGAAATGTCACCACCGAATTCACTTCGGTCGTCATAACTACTGATTACGAGCGGGTCACCGTCGGGATCTTGATCGTTGGTGAGGACCGGCACCGTGACGGGAACATCTTCGGGCGTGGTTGCGGCATCGTCAGCGGCGACCGGGGGGCGCAGGGGGGGCACGGTCGTGGTGGTGGTCGTGGAGGTCGGCGTGGCAACGATGGGAGCCGGGACTGTAGTCGTTGTCGTCGAGTCGGAAGAGATGGTCGTAGACGTGGTCGAGGACGTGGTCGAGGACGTGGTCGAGGACGTGGTGGACGACGTGGTGGACGACGTGGTCGACGTCGATGAGGTCGAGTCCGGAGCGGGAGTCGTTGGCGACGGGTCACCGGAATCCGAACCGGTGGCTCCTGGCGCTCCGGGACGCACGCCGGCACCAGGTGTTGTCACCGCCGGCGAGCCGGCGCTCACACCTGGCGTGTCGACGAACCCGGCGCGAACCGCCCCGAACAGGGTGAGCAGGGCCAATCCGACGATTGCCAGGTCCCGACCGATTCGCTCAAGCCCCCCGATGAACGGAATCTGGGCGAACCACGACGCCGGCCCAATGGCCCAGCGCACCTTGCCAAGGGAAATACTCATGAATGCCCTGACGATGGCGGGGTCGAAGTGGGTTCCAGCCGACCGCGCCAACTCCTGTCGAGCCGTGTGGGCGCTAATCGGTGCCTTATAGGATCGGGCTGCCGTAATTGCATCGTATGAGTCGGCGACCGCCACGATCCGGGCCGCGTATGAGATTTCCTCGCCGGCCAGGCCCTGCGGGTAACCGGTGCCGTCGTACTTCTCGTGATGCTGTTCGACCGCCAACGCCCAGTCCCCCAACCACGGGATCAGTGGCCCGATCAGACCGGCACCGTACGTCGGATGATGACGCAGCTCATCCCATTCGGCATCGGTGGGGCGTCCGTCTTTGTTGAGAATCTCCGGATGAACATCCAACTTGCCGATGTCGTGAAGGAGAGAAGCCCATCTCAAACGGTCCCGATCATCGGTGTCAAGATCGAGTTCCTCAGCGATGAGATCGACGAACACCCTGACGCGCTCGGCATGGCCTCGCGTGATCCGATCGTGCGCGTTGAGCGCGCCGGCCAAAGCCAGTACATTCTCGGCGTTCGACACCACGTCGTCGTTGCCGGCCGCTCGGGCCTCATCCAGGCGTTCCTCCAAACGTTTTGTCGAGCCCGCCAGGCGGACCATCTTCATCCGCGTGGGAGCCTTGTCGGGAAACAGCATCGTCAGTTGCATGAGTATCGCCAACGGCAGCGCCCGCCTGGCGAGACGATCGACGAGCAACATGGTCGACGTCGCGATCCCGAGTAGCGACGCCCACCAGATGATTACCCCGATCGTTGTATCGGCCTGGGGCAAGAACTGAGCAGCAACAATCGCGGCGCCAACCGCGGCCACGACCGGTGTCAAAAAGATTAGGAAACGAAGCAGCCGGGCCTGCCAGACGCGCGAAGTCCATCGGTTTTCGGATTCCTGCAAAGTCATCAAAAATCGATCTAAAGGGTTAACCCTTTTTCGGCAGCACGGCCCGATGCCTCAAGGTTTTTCAAACGCTCTGCCCGTCACTCGGGCTGGTCGGCCGGGGACCCTTTGATGAGAGTATCCATCATCATCATCGATACATCACGCACGATAACGTCGTCTCGACCAAGCTCCTTCACTCCATCATCGATCATGACGTAGCAATACGGACAGGAGACTGCGACCTCTTGAGCGCCGGTCGCGAGCGCCTCTTCGGCCCGCTCAATGTTGATCTTCTTCCCCGTCTGCTCTTCCATCCAAAAGCGAGCCCCACCGGCTCCACAACACAGACCCTTCGTACCGTGACGCGGCATCTCGACGAGTTCAATGTTGCCAGACGCCATCACGACCTGCCGCGGGGCTTTGTATACGTCATTGTGGCGTCCGAGGTAGCAGGGGTCGTGATAAGTGACCCGCTTGGACGGCCCGGTCGGCCTGGTCCGTAGACGTTTGGCGTCGAGCAATTCGGCGAGCATCTGCGTGTGATGTACCACTTCATAGGTGCCATCAAGCTGCGGATACTCATTGCCGAGCGTGTTGAAGCAGTGCGGGCACTGCGTGATGATCTTGGTAACGCCGTGGGAGTCCATCGTCTCGATGTTCTGGAGTGCCAACTGCTGGTAGACGTATTCGTTGCCTGAACGACGGGCGGGGTCACCGTTGCACATCTCTCGAGCGCCAAGGATGGCAAACTCGATGCCGGCCTCATGCAACAACCGGGCCGTGGCTTGCGAAACAGCCACGTTGCGATCATCGAATGATCCTGCGCATCCAACCCAGAACAGATATTCGGCCGAGTCGACGCCGTCTTCGCCAAGGACCGGTACCGGGAACTCGAGTCCCTTCGTCCAGTCGGCTCGATTCGTCTGGCTCAAGCCCCAGGGGTTGCCCTGGTTTTCCATGGCGACATACGCCTTGCCGAGTTCGGTGGGGAAGTCAGCCTCCATCAGCGTCTTGTAACGCCGCAGATCGAGGATCTTGTCCAAAATCTCGATGTTGACCGGGCAGATCTCATCGCACGCACCGCAGGTCGTACACGACCACAGCTCCTCAGGGTCCACCCGTTCGAACACCGACGGTGTTTCGATCGCTATACCGGTCGCAAGTGAAACAGGCGTGGTGACCGGAATTCGGGCGGTCGATGCAGCTACCTCGCCGACTTTCAGCACCATCTCACGAGGATCGAGCGGCTTGCCAGTCAGGTTGGCAGGGCAAACCGACGTACACCGCCCACAGATTGTGCAGGCATCGGTATCAAAGATCTGCTTCCAGCTGAAGTCCTCAATGACTGCTGCGCCGATCGTCTCGATCTCGTTCTCCATGAGATTGGGAATCGGACGCATCGCCCCTTTGGGCCGATCCTTCGGCGACAGAAACATGTTCGCGGGCGACGTCACCATGTGGCGGAGCTTGGTCGTTGGAAGGATGATGAGGAAACCGGCGAATGCCACGGCGTGAGTGATCCAGAAGAGTTGATGTAACCCGCCGGCCGAAGACCCGGGTATGAGAAACGACAGCGGATAGCCGACAAAAGAAAAGATCTCAAAATCCGGTCGGCCGACGAGCGCAATTCGAGCTGCTTCGGTAAGCAAGCCAGTAACCCCGATGAGGGCCAGCACGCCCAGGATGAGTCCGTCTTCGGGCTTGGTCTTGGAGCGGAGGCGCCAGGGACGCTGTCCATACCGGCGGACCAGGGCCCACAACAGGCCACCCAAGAAGGCCAACGAGGCTCCGTCAAGAATGGCCGAATACACCTGATAGGTGGTTCCCTGCAGGAATTTCCAACTGTTCGGAAGAAGATGATCAATCTCCAGGGTCACCGTACCAAGGAACAGCAGGACGAAGCCCCAGTAAACGAGGGCATGCATGAGCCCGGCCGCCCGGTCTCGCATGAGCGTCTTCATCGAAAGACCGGCAACAAGCCGCTTGATCCGTTCCTTCCACTGTCCGGTTCGACGGTCGGCGCCGCCTCGTTGCCAGTTCTCCGCCCGCAGCGAGAACAGATAGAAGGTGATACCCAGGAATCCCGCCACTCCGACATAGAACATGGCTTGGAGCGGTACCCCGATGTTGCCGAAGACCTCGCGGCCCACCTCGGGAACAAAATGACCTGGCAGCGTGCCCAACCACCACAGAGCAAGGGTGCCGACAAACGAAGCGAACCCGACTGCGAGTAACAGCTGGCTGGCTTTTCTTGGCATGCTCAACTCCAGGTCATCGGGCTACGGCGAGTCTAAACAGTCACCCGCCCGGCCGACCTCCAATGAGGCACGAGTTCGTCGCCGGCATGCTGCGACCATGCGGCATACGAAAAAAAAACCCGGTGCCGACTGGTTCGTCGACACCGGGCGGCTGGCAGTCGCCTATTCGGTTATCCCCAGTTCAGCACGAAGTTCGTCGAGTTTGGTATCTGCGCCGGCGATGGAGATCGCCTCACGAAGTTCGTTTTCGGCCCCCTCCGGGGTTGCCTCGCGTAGCTCGGCTCGAGCTTTGGCCTGCGACAGGCGGCCCTCGATCTTCTCCTCGACGCGCTCAAGGCTCGGTGCCTCCATCTCCATGGATGCTCCAATCGATTCTACGGCGGTGTTGACGGCCTCCTGCATCTTGGCCTGCTGGATCTTGCCAACCAGCTCGTACCGTTTGGCGCCGAGCTCCTGCAGACGCATGGCATTCTGCTGAACCGCTTTCTTCGCGTCATCGGATTGCGTGACAGCAAACTCGTACTGCTCCTTCAAGCCATTGAGGTTGTTCTCAGCCGCTTGCAGCTTCAGCGCTTGTGCGGTAGCTGCCTGGGTCCACTTGGCGACCTGCTCTTCCTGACCCGCCACTTTGGCCTCTTCGGCCTTCAAGAGAGCTTTTTTTGCCATCTCCCGCGATTCGCCGACCGTATCGGCAGCCTTTTCGATCTTCGCTTCGAGCTGAGTGCGATGCGCAATGATCTTGGCGGCTTGATTCCGCAACGCCTGATCTTGCTTCTTCGACTCGGTTATGGCCTGCTCGATTTCGATCTCGGGATCCATCGCAGCTTCGGCCGTCGAGCGAAACAGCTGCTTGAGGTACCCAATAATTCGTTTCCACATGTTTGTCACAATCCTTCGCTGGCTTGCTTCTATCGTACCTATCACCGACGGCGGCTACGCCCTCGACTGATCGTCTTTCCTCGAGATGTTTTGGTGGAGCTCGACCGGCCACCTGATCGAGTCGCTCGCCCGGTTCCGCCCAACACGCTACCGCGGCGGGGCGGTCGGGGTGCTCGACCGCTTCCAACGGAATACGGGACCCTGGATCCATCGACAATGACCGAGAAGATGTCCATCCATTCGAACCCTCCCCCACCGGAGTGACGGGGAGCCTGCGGCGCGGGCACGGCGCGCCCGTCGACGGGAATTGAAGCCGGTTGGGGAGGCGTGGCGGATCGCAGACGCCTGGCACAATCCCGGCACACTCCCACGGTCTGGTTGCCCGCGGCAGTTTCGATCTCGACATCTTCGATACCGGCCCGGTGGGTCGGGTCGAAGAAGCAAGCCATGATTCGATCGGTCGGTCGTTGGGGCACTTCATCACCGTTAAGGGTCGCTTCAGCGGCATCGAGTTCCCATCTTGCTTCGTCCAGCTGATCCGAAAGCTTCTCCAGGGAGTCCAGATCAGGCGCATCCCGGAGCGCCTCTTCGACCGTGGAGTACGTTGCCGAGGCCTTGCGATACAGCGACTCGGCGGCGGTGTCTTCGCTGATTTCAATCGCTGAGTTCAACTCGACGATGTCGTTGGCGACGAGGTCAACCTGCCGGGCAAGTTCCGTGCGGGCTTCCTCGAGACGCGCGATCGCCTGGTCTCTCAGGCGGCGCCGACTTCGAGCCGAAGCCAGCGCGATGCCACCCACTCCCAACGCTCCCACACCCAGGAGGACCGCAACTCCGCTTATTCCCCCTGGCCCATCGGCGAACGCCGTAACAGCGGCGGACAGGTCATCATTGGGGCCAAGTGCCTCAACGACCCGATCGAGGCGGGCGTCAACCCCGCTCGCGTCAAAGTCAAAACTGGCACCGCCGATCGACTCTGGCGTGAGGACGACCACGCTCCCGAACCCGATGCGGGCGAGCAGACTGTCGGCCAGTGCCGAAGGATCACTTATGTTGTCATTGAGTGCGACCAAAAACGGTGCATCGGCGGCCGCCGCGTCCATGGCTTCGGAGAGACCTGACTGCGAATAGTCCGATTCGACATAGAACCCGTCTTCGAGGATGGCCTGCACGATGGCATCGGTATCTTGGGCCAATGCCGGGGCACTCGCGTAAACACCAGCCAGTAGCACGACGAACAAGAGCATCAAACGCTGCATCAGCGAACCCTACCAACGTCGGTGTGGAGAGCTAGGCGCCCGCGACGATCGATTCTTCTCGGGCCGTCCGGAGAATCGCAACAGTTACCGAGGCTGCACAGCAGGCCGCTGGCCCGGTTGCGGTTCCAGCTGCGGCACTCACGGCTATAACGCTTCTGGGCTGGGTCCTCAAGCCCGCCGCTATCAAAGCGGCCGCCGGGGTGGCCGGCCGGAACGGCTAGCCCAGCACCTCGTTGGTCACGCGCTCGGCATGGCCGGTCGCCTTCACGTTGTACCAGACATGTTGCACGAGGCCGTCTTCATCAACGACCAAGGTGGAGCGGATCAGGCCCACGTATTCTTTGCCGTAGTTCTTCTTGACACCCCACGCCCCGTAGCTGTCCGCCACGGCGTGGTCTTGATCAGATAGCAATGGGTAGGGCAGGTCATATTCGGTGCCGAACTCGGCCAATTTCTTCACTGAATCCGGGCTGATCCCGAATAGCTGATAACCGGCGGCAGCGAGCCGGTCGGTGCGGTCACGGAAGTCGCAGACCTCACCCGTGCATCCGGGCGTGAAGGCCGCCGGGTAGAAGAACAGGATCGTCTTGTGACCGGACGGAATGGACTGTTCCACCCCTGACTGGTCGAGCAAGGTGAACATGGGAGCGCTATCTCCAGGTTCGAGTCGGGTCACGATTGTCCTCTCAGTTCACGGGACCGGTTCGTGGCAGCTGCCACGGCGGCCCCAAAAGTGGCTTTCAGGTCAGCTTCGTCGAACACTACGACCGCCGCCTGCGTCGTGCCGCCTTTGGACGTGACCCGTCGTCGAAGCTCGGCCGCGTCCGACTCTGAAGCATCAAACAGGAGGGCCGCGCCCCGAAGGGTCTGGCGAACGAGCCGATCCGCTAGTTCGGGCGGTAGTCCCTGCGATACAGCCCCTTCCGCCAAGGCTTCGGCGACATAGAACAGGTAGGCCGGCCCACTGCCGGAAATGGCGGTCAGCGCATCAAGCTGATCCTCCGGGACAACGGCAACCTCGCCTACCGCCCCGAGGATCTCACAGGCGCCCTGGAGTTGTTCGGGTGTCACATGGAGGCCAGGGGAGACTCCGGTCATGGCCTCGCCGATCAGTGCTGGAGTGTTTGGCATCGCCCGTACGACGGCAATCCGGTCGAACTCCGCTTCTATCGCCGCCGTATCGATGCCGGCGGCTACGGAGATGAGGGTGGCTGATGGCTTCAGGTGAGCGGCCAGGGAACCGAGGGTGGCCGACATGGCATACGGTTTGACGGCAACTATGACCCAGTCAGCCGCTCCAACGGCGGCGACATCGGATCCGACCATCACCCCACGACCTGCAAATGCGTCAAGCTTGTCCTGGTTCCGGTCCACCAGAATCATGGCTTCGGGCGGATGATCCGCCGCTAGCAGACCCTCCACGAGCGCCGCACCCATCGATCCCACCCCGACGACGGCAATCACGCCTGCTCCTCGGCGAGAACACTTTCGATCATTCTCGTCACGACCCCTACCGCATTGGTGTTGTAGCCCTCGGGAATCACCACATCGGCATATCGTTTTGACGGCTCCACAAACTGTAGGTGCATCGGTCGGACAGTTTTCATGTACTGGTCGAGTACGGATTTGACGGACCGGCCGCGCTCGGCGACATCTCGCTCAAGCCGTCGGGCCAGTCGAAGGTCGCCGTCAGTGTCGACAAAAATCCGAACATCCATGAGGTCTCGAAGCGCCGGTTCAACCAGGACGAGAATTCCTTCTACGATAAGCACGGGCCGGGGCTCGATAGTCTCGAACTCGCCGGTGCGCACGTGCTGGGCAAAGTCGTAGACGGGGCGCGGAACGGAGTGGCCGGCCCGTAGTTCGAGCAGATGCTCGACGAAGAGCTCAGTTTCCAACGAGTCAGGATGATCGAAGTTGATCTTGGCACGCTCAGCTGGCGACAAGTGGCTGAGATCGCGGTAATAGGCGTCCTGCTGGATGAGTACCGAGCGATCAGCACCGACTTTCCCAGCAATAGCCTCGGCGATGGTCGTCTTTCCCGATCCAGATCCGCCCGCAACCCCGATGATGAGCGGAGCGTCCGACGTAGGCCAGGTCGTCACGATTGATCCCAAGCCAGGCACATCATGCGGCACACGCTACCAGGGCCGAAATCGCTCAAAGCGAGTCGACGAACGATCGGAAGGCGCCGGACGCTCCAGACGTGATCGGGCCAGAATGACCGAAGCAGGCCACGGCGAACTCGAGGTGGGCCATGACCACCAGACTGGAGTCAAATGTCGGCGACTTCCGGTTCATGAAGCCACGCTGGACGCCTCCGGAGCGGGTCGCCATCGCCGCGTCACCGACGAACAGAACCCCTCCGGCCCGGTCGAGGAGTAGCGAAATATGGCCATCCGTATGGCCAGGGGTCGGAATAACTTCGAGATCGGGCGCGACAGTGATAGCTCCAATGGTCACACGTTCGTCAACCGTCGCGCTCTCCGGACTGGGAACCAGCCTGGCGATCAGGCGGAGAACCGGGAGGTCGAGAATCGGTGGCGCCGGGACCGGTCGAAGACCCTCGATAACCGGCGCATCGATATCGGACGCGATCAACGAAGCGCCAGTCTGGCGTTTTAAAGCCGCTGCGCCGCCGAAGTGATCGGCGTGCGCGTGCGTGAGAACGATTGCCCGCACATCTCCCACCGATCGGCCGATCGAGGCTAACCCTCCCACGATGGCCCCGTGTCGTTTCGGCAAGCCGGCGTCGACGAGAACCACGCCGTCGTCTCCGTCGATGATGAAAGCATTCACTCCCTTGGAGACCTGATGGACGCCTGTCGTTACCTGATCCACGTTCGTCCTTTCGCTGCTCTCCTAGCGTACGTCGTCGGCAAGGTCCCTGACCGCCGTTAGCCTGCCCCGATGGAACCTACCTCGGCGAACATCCTGATCACCGTCCTGGTGGGATTCGGCATGGGAGCGGCATTGGTCGGCACCGTCTTCCCGGCCTTCCCCGGCGTCGGGTTGGCGTGGTTGGTGGCGCTCATATTCGGGTTCATGGCTGGTTGGTCACCGCTGGCCATTGGCTTCATGGCGGCGATCACGGCTCTTACCATTGCGGCTTTCGTGTTGGCGATCGTTCTGCCGAAACGCGCAACTGACGCCACCGGTGCCAGTCGGTCGGCAACCTGGGCCGGTTTGGTTGGCGCCATTGTGGGCTTCTTCGCCATACCGGTGATCGGGTTCGTCATCGGTGGCGCCGCCGGCGTGTACCTCGCCGAGTACCGAGTACGGCGCAACCCAACCGCGGCCTGGGCATCGACGAAGGGCACGCTGAAAGGGTTCGGAATTGCCGCACTGGTCCAGGTGGTTGCCGTGCTGGCGATAGCGCTCATCTGGGCGGGTTGGGCGTTCTTGGAGTTCCGCGGCTAGATCACGACCGGT
>Ga0224496_10000492_pt1 | contig 27339 bp, 22 predicted proteins | sample SF_Jul11_sed_USG_2_FD_168127 | JGI IMG/M metagenome (GOLD analysis project Ga0224496, IMG submission 168127) | Sediment microbial communities from San Francisco Bay, California, United States - SF_Jul11_sed_USGS_8_1 | ecosystem: Environmental > Aquatic > Marine > Sediment | place: USA...
ACCGGTTGGGTGACATTAATGTCGACGCCCTTCGTGGAGTCGATCTCACCGTTCAACCCGGGGAATTTGTGGCCATCATGGGGTCTTCCGGGTCGGGCAAATCCACTCTTATGAATATTTTAGGATGCCTTGATGTTCCCACCCAAGGTGAGTATTGGTTGAAGGGGCAGGACATCGCGCGCGCGCAGTCTGAGGAATTGGCGGAGATTCGCAGCCGGACGATCGGATTCGTCTTTCAAAATTTCAGTCTTATTCCAAAAACCAGTGCGCTGGAGAACGTACAACTGCCGCTGTTTTATCAGGGGGTTTCCTTCCGGGACCAACGATCCCGGGCCGCAATGGCGTTGGCTCGTGTTGGACTAGCGGACCGTGAACAGCACTATCCTTCGCAGTTATCCGGTGGACAACAGCAGCGGGTGGCCATTGCCCGGGCCTTGGTGTCCTCGCCCTCTCTTATACTGGCGGATGAACCCACTGGAAATTTGGATACCCAATCCAGCCAGGAAATCATGAGTATTTTCCAACAATTGAACCAGGTGGATGGGATGACTCTTCTCGTCGTCACCCATGAACACGATATCGCGGCCTATGCAGCCCGCCAAATTGTCATGAAAGATGGGCGTATCGTGATTGATCAATCGACATCGGAGATGAACCAAGTGATTTCGTAAGAATGCCCATGGGGAGTTTTTTATTAATGACCGTTCTCACCGCCTTTCGATTCCTGAATCGGAATCGGATGCGCTCGGTGTTGACCACCATCGGGATTATCATCGGCGTGGGATCGGTGATCGCGATGGTGAGTATCGGAGAAGGCGCCAAGTCCGTCATTCAGGCCCAAGTGGCCAGCATGGGCACCAATATGATCCTTATCCTGCCTGGTGCGACCAGTGTGGGCGGGGTTCGTGGGGGACAGGGCGGGGCGGTGACTCTCACGGTGGCCGACGCCCAGGATTTAAAAAAGAAGGTGGCTTTGTTGAATGAAACCGGCTGGGCCAAACGTGACGTGATGCAGGTGGTCTATGGCAATCAAAACTGGAACGTTCCGGTGAATGGGATTTCCCCCTCATATTTGCGGATTCGGGATTGGGCCTTTACGAGCGGGGGACCGTTTACCGAGTCAGAGATGGAAGCGACCAGTCGGGTGGCGTTGGTGGGGCAAACTGTGGTGGAGAATCTTTTTCCTTTGGGGCAGGATCCGGTGGGAAAGATGATTCGTATTAAAAACGTACCTTTTCAAGTGATTGGCGTATTGGCTCCCAAAGGCCAATCGCCCAATGGGAACGACCAGGACGACATTGTTTTTATTCCGTTTACCACCGCTGAGCGAAAAGTGGTGGGGACACAGTTTTTGGGGATGGTTGGAGCCCTCTTTGCCTCAACCGAGCGGACCGAGGATCTGCCAGAAGCGGTGGAAGAGATTCGACGAATCTTACGGGAACGCCATCGGCTTCGGCCTGAGCAACCGGATGATTTTACGATCCGAACACAAGTGGACATCGGTCGCGTTCAAGAAGGAACCGGAGAAACCTTAACCATGATGATGTTTTCCGTGGCTTCTATCTCCTTGCTGGTAGGGGGCATTGGGATTATGAATATACTGTTGGTTTCTGTCACGGAACGGACACGTGAAATCGGGATCCGCATGGCCATCGGTGCGAAACGTCGGCACATTCTGGTGCAGTTTTTGGCCGAAGCGATTATTCTCAGTATGGTAGGCGGACTGCTGGGAGTGATCTTCGGCATCCTTGGTGCTCGGGCCACAACCCTTGTCGCAGGTTGGCCGACCATTATTTCTTTCGATGCGATCCTGGTGGCGTTTTTGTTTTCCGTTGCCGTCGGTCTTATTTTTGGTATCTACCCGGCTAATAAAGCTTCTCGCCTCAATCCCATCGATGCCCTTCGATACGAATAGCCTTCCCCATGTGACCCGAGACCAGGTTCAGCCTTCCCAGGCCCTCAACAACGCGTGGTGAATAATGTGGAGCAAATGAGTCAGCTCTGCTGCCAGAGCGTGAGGACGGCGGGTTGTGTGCGAGAGTGGAGCGGGGTGGTGTGCACATACTGTCCTCGGCAGACGAGTCCGACGGATTCGGCAATGCTATTGGCTACTTTGGCTTCAGTTGGGCTGTGGTTGATCATGACAAAGGTCCCACCTAGGACAAGATTGTTTGCAATTCGGACAAACAGGGTCGCCGGATCGAACAAACTCAACGGCAGGCGCCAAGCCAGGAGCGGTTTGGGTGTGACGAAGGGATACCAGGCCGTAATGATGTCGGCGGATTGGTGATACTGCCGATAGTCTGTGACGACATATTGGGTATGGGGCAAATCTTGAATATGGCCCTGCGCGTAATCGATTCGGCTTCGGCCGTTACAATACAACCGATGTCCGTCCACTTCAGTTCCGACCAGTTGTGATGGGTGAAAAAATGCCTGCAGTGCGGCGGCGTAGGCGAAATTCGCGCTACCCACATCGCAGACGTGTCGTTGCTCGGGGATTGTCCATTTCAAAGCTTGTCGAGCACGATCTAGTAAATCCAAGTATCCATAATTAAAGAGGCTCGTTTCTGGAGGATATCGCAACTCAAACCGCGTACCATAGGTATGGCAAAGTTCCTCGATACGATCGTGCTGGAAGGGCGTGAGATGACGATGAGTCTGAATCGGAGTTTCTCGATAGGTGCCACGTGACCATCGCAAGGCCTGAGAGGCCTCATACCAGATGCGATGGTAGCCCGACCGTAGGCGGTCAGTCAGCGTGATGCGGGGCTTGGTGAAGTCTTGAATATTGCGTGAGGGAGGTTTGGCTGTGCCGTGTATACCAGCCCTGGCTTGTGTGATGTGAATATTCATGATTGGTTGGTTTCTTTTCTTGTCGGTTTCCCTCCTGCGGCTCTTAAGGTCTGTCCATGTTGTTTCGGTGTCTAAGTGCCAATTCTATTTGGTTAACCAAGTGGAATCTTGGGCATTATTGGGGACAAGGTACTGGCAGGAAATCTTGGGCCAATGACAAACTACTGCGGGAGGCTCTTCATACCTTCGTTTTTCTTGAAGGAAGGATGAAGAAAAGAGGTGGTATTTATGTGTAGTATTTGGCTTGAGGCTAGGCTCCACTTTTAAAGTAGAGAAAAAATTATTCCGAAGAGATATCGAAGAAGACCACCTATGTGAATTAAAAATTCTTCATAATTAATTTAGTTGAGATAAGCATAGACCTCTTACCTGGACTTAGCCATTATATAAGGATTTCCTATGCAAGTTGCGGCCATTCCTGAAAATGAACAAGCCCGCATTAAAGCTCTTCTGCAATATGAGGTTTTAGACACCGATGCTGAAGCGGAGTATGACGGTTTTGTGAAGCTTGCTTCCTATATTTGTCAAACACCTATTGCACTGATCAGCTTGGTGGATCCCACCCGGCAATGGTTTAAAGCCAAGGTTGGATGTTCTGCGCCGGAAACCTCTCGCGACATCGCGTTTTGTGCGCATGCGATTCATCAATCGGACATGTTTGTGGTTCCTGATACACTCACCGATCCCCGTTTTGTGGATAATCCCTTGGTGACCGGTGAGCCGTACATCCGGTTTTATGCCGGCGCACCCCTCATCACCCCTGAAGGATTGGCCATCGGTACGTTGTGTGCGATTGACCAGGTGCCACGGGATCTGACCGATGAACAATTGACGGCCTTGCGATTCTTGGCCTGGCAGGTCGTGACGCAATTAGAGTTGCGACGTCAAACAAAAAAGTTGCAACAGCTTGTGGAAAGTAAGAACAAGCTGTTTCATATTGTCTCCCATGACCTGCGCTCCCCCTTTAACGGAATCCTGGCATTTTCCCAAACGCTGGTGGACGAAGCCGAAACCTTGAGCCGGGAAGAAATTCAGGGCTTTGCGCAAACGGTTCTGACCTCAGCCGAACAGTTTATGCATCTCATTGACAATCTTCTGCAATGCACGCGGTTTGAATTGGGCATCTTGGATTATCAGCCCACCACCGTCGCCCTCGACACCGTGGTGATGAACGTGTTGACGCTGTTGAAGGGTAATGCGGCTCAAAAAAAGATCGTTATCGTGTATCAAGCAAATCCATCAGCCGAGGTCCTTGCCGACTCAACGATGCTCCATTCTATTGTTCAAAATCTGGTCGTCAATGCCCTCAAATTTACTCCCGTCGAGGGACGTGTGACCATTCAGACCGAGGAGCAAGACACGATGATTCAGGTGTCGGTCATCGATACCGGGGTCGGCGTCTCTCCAGAAAAGCTTGCTGGCCTGTTTGAGGTGATGGCTGGCCGATCAACGGATGGGACCGCTGGGGAGAAAGGAACAGGGTTGGGATTACTACTTTGTAAAGATCTTGTCGAGAAGCATGGGGGCCGGGTATGGGTGGACTCCGTGATGGGGCAAGGGACTTCTTTTCATTTCACGCTGCAAAAAGCCCATTCAACAGTTTCAGTTTGATTGAAAAGCCTTTGCTGGAATATTGTTCAGCTGGGCTTCTTCCTGTCTTTGTTACCGCACCTCAATTTGCTTCCTGGTTCCATAGTTGTTTGATCCGACGCGGGAGAATTCGATTCTTGAGCCTACAATTGGCTAGGGGTTGGCATGAATCAGTGTTTTCGGAGAAAGATGAACAGGAAAAGTGGGATTTCGGAAAGGGGCCGGAGTTAATCTAAGGGGATAAGGATTTCTAGCCCGCCCATAATGTCATTGAGTTTGAAGTCGCGTTTGGGACTTTTCTCATGGGCGTTATGACAATTCACGCACGCTCGGCTCACCGCGCGGTCAGGGAAAATGGCTTGATAATATCGCCGTTTCTCCAATTCAATTTCCTGCTCCGCTACTTCTCCGTAGTTGATGACTTGTTCTAGCGCCTGCCGTTCCTTCTCCGATTCTGGCGCGTTCTCCTGATTGATGGGCCATAAGCTGACCAGGCGATATCGAAACGGTTTCCCGCGAACCTGTAACCCTCGTGAAGATTCTTTAAAAAACTGCGCAGGAAGTGGCAACGTGCGGTCTTCTCTCCAATTTTCCGTCGCATTCACAATCAACATGGCTTCCATTCGTTCTACAACATGTTGGGTGTAAAAGGTCCGATCAGCTTGAAGAACAGCATGAAGATAATCAGCCACCACCCGAATGGGGAGGCCTTGGCTGGGTGAGAGTTTCATCCCAATGCCCATCCCAAGTATCAAGGCAACGAGAGTAGATAGAATAAGAATGAGAAAATGTTGACGAGTCATGGGCATATTCTCATAGGTGGCATTGCCAGACCTTACTCAGTTGTCATGTCTGTTTAAGGCTGGACATTACAAATATAACAGGAGAACCTGAGGGACACCTACCGTTTTTTTGTGGAACTTACCGAAAAACGCGTCTGGGCGAATACTTGGGGTTTCAATCCCCGTGGAAAAGCATGCACGCAGTTGACTCAACCAAACAGAATCTTCCCAGCCAGTGGGGCACTTATGTGTTGAAGTCGCTGTGGCAATCAATGAAGCAACAATTCGTATCCAGCTTGGGTCTGCCCATGGGCTTTACGGCCACTTTCGGGAGTACACTGGCCTGAAGACCGATGAAATGTATCCATGACTCCTATCCGGGATTCCGTTGAGAAGAGATCTTCCACTTTTCAAGGGCATTGGACAATATGGCGGAACGGCTTGAAGGAATCTATACCCCTATGAAAATTACCAAAGGAAATGTCCAAGGGAATGGGTGAAACGCAAAGGTCATACTCACAGCCTTTCATTGGCGCCCTATGGGTGCGGTGCATTGTTATCTCAATAGTTTTTGACGAAGTCGTATCTTCAACGTGTTCTCCTTGATCCTTCGACGTTCATCAGTGTGCGATGCTGCACAGGATGATACGTGCGAATTGGCACCTTTTTTGGCATGTTTGAAAAATCATGAGGGAAGAAGTGGAAGCGGAAACTTTGAAAGTGCAGAAATGCCGAATAGGCAAAAAAGAAAAATATAGCCCCTCAACGGTTTTCATCCTTTTATTGTGTGGGCTCTCATGATGAGAGGAGAACCGTTCCATCGTATTGTCTTCCCAACCTGTAAAAGCGCAAACAAAATAGTACCTGTCCTTATGATTGGTATTAGTTTTGCGTGGATCAATCTGGGCTGAGATAAAGGGAGAGTGCAAACCCACCTGCCGAATTTACTAAAAAGATTGATCATGAAAATTTTTCGATTCGTGCATATGACGATTCTCATCATGCTTGCTGGATGTGCCTGGGCAACAACCGCATTTGGGGCGGGCGATACTCCAAAAGACTTTCCGAGTGATTTTGATCGTTTGGAAATCATTTTACAACAGCCCAATTCCCTTTCTGCCGCCACACCGGAATGGCTGGAATTGGGAGTTGAACATCGAACTCGCTATGAAACCTTTAATCATAGTTTTACTCGTGGCACCGCAGGGAGCAATCAACAGGTCCACCAACGGACGAGGCTGCTTTTGGGAATTAAGAATATTTGGGATCCTGTACGGTTCACACTTGAAGTCGCGGATTTTCGTGCTCCTGTGGCGGATCGTGGACAGGAACACCAACCGAATTTTGTCGATCATCTGGATATTTTTCAACTCCATATTGATCTGGTGTCGTAGAATACTTTTGGAACCGGAAACTCCGGCAAACTTGAATTCGGGCGGTTGATCATGGATTTTGGGAAAGGGCGTCTGGTGGCAGGACATCGGTTTGGAAGCTTTACTCCAACCTTTGATGGGGTGCAATTGACTCTTGGGGGCAATAAACCCGACGCATGGGGTCTGCGAGCATTTGTCACACGGCCTGTTCAACGGCATTCAGTTAGCCCTGATTGGTCTTCGCCTGTTTCATACTTTTCTGGCATGGCGCTTTCCAGCAATCATATTCCCTGGGTCAATGGAGAAGCCTATTATTTTCAATTGAATGAGGGGACGAATCTCCAGCAACGGAGACTGTCTACACTCGGGTTTCGGCTCTTTGCCCTCCCTGTTCGAGAACGATGGGATTACGAGTTCGAATCCATCTATCAAGCCGGGGAGGTCCGCAGGACGAATCATTTCGCGCATCGCCACCATGGGGAGACAGGGTATAGTTTTGGAACCGATTGGCCTCTTAGGTTTGTCTATCTGTTTGACTATTCATCCGGGGACCCCAATTCGAAAAAGAATTTTGATTTCTTGTTCGCGAAACGCCGCGCCGAATACGGACCAACTGGAATTTTTGGAATCATCTTTCCATCCAATATTTTTTCACCTGTTGGATTTCGCTCGACTCTCCAGCCCATCCCCACGGTAACTTTGATGGTGTCTCATCGCACATTCTGGTTGGCTGATGGCCGTGGTCCTTACGTGGGAAGTGGTCTGCAGGACCAAACCGGTCGTGCGGGAACCTTCCTCGGCCATTTGTTCGATACCTCAGTGAATTGGGCTCCTCAGGCCGGTTATTTTCGACATACGATATTTGAAGTGGGATTTGCCTGGTTTTTTAAAGGCTCCTATTTTGATCGAGTTCCACAAAGCCCGGGTACGGCCGATGTTAATTATGTGTATACGATGGCGACTCCCACCTTCTAATTCCCCATTTTGCCGATTGGCTAAACCTGTCACAACCGATTACCAAGAGGTGCTCTACGCAGGGCCTACTCACCCATCATGGATCGCTGGAGGCAGAACATGGTGCTGTTCATGGGGGGCAATCTCCCGACTCGGGCCAACTCTGCCCAAGGGTCTGTGGCATTATTCTCACGGCTTTTCACAATTTTTGACCTGTACTTTCTCCCGAAATTTTGATTCCCAACGCCTCTTTTCGGTTATGAACGTCCGTATCTTGGTGAACATAGTCTCTCATGGGCGAACAACCTAAACGTACGCTATTAATTCGGGAAAAAGATGGGAAGCGAAGGAGTGGCCTTGGTCTAGATGATCCCAACAATGTGATTTGACCTGGTCTTAGGATATAGTCCATAGAAGACCATGGTGAGTCATGAAATGTCGTGGCTTTGGTGGTGGCCCTGATGAGAGACCCCGGGAATCCATGGAAGAGTCGGACGGATGGATTGAAAAAAAATCCAACGACCTCGCTTACTTCATGGACAATATGGGATGCATTATCTTACCGTCACGGTGACAGGATCCTCATAGTATGCTGTCGTTCCACGCAATCGTGTAGTTTTTGACGGACCCGAAAGAAGAATTGGTGAACTGTCAATGGCCGTGAAAAACTTTTTCATCAATCTTCCCATCGCCACCAAGCTGTTGTTGGTTTCTGGCGTCCCGGTGCTTGCTGTTTTGATTTTGAGCCTGGTGACCTATAAAAGTGTGCAGACATTTTCATTGGACGAAGATCATCTGAACGATGTGTATCATGTGCAAAGCGCATCATCGGAATTTATGCGATTAGTGGTGGATTTAGAAACGGGGTTCCGCGGGTATGTTTTGACGCAACAACCCCAATTTTTACAACCGTATCAAGCGGCCAAGCAGCGCGTGGTGACGTTGGGTAATTTTCTTCGACAAATGGTGGAGGATGATCGTTCTCAGCAACAACTGATTGAATCGGTTCAAACCAACCTGGAACGGTTAATGACTGATAAAGATCATTTGATCGAGCGGGTCAAAATTGGTCATCCGGAAGAGGCCTTCCAGTATATTGAGACAGAAAAGGGGCGCTTGCTGATGCTCGCCATTCGGGAGGACATGGCGCGATTTGATCGCCAAGAAGTCGAGCAGTTGCACCAGGCACTTGCCAGTAGTTCCGAAGATCGTTCCGTCCTCATGGGTGTCATTGTGGGCGGGGGAGCGTTTGCCCTCATTCTCATGCTCCTTCCCTTGCAACTCATAGCCCGATCCATTACTGGCCCGTTGACCACGTTGGTGAAAACCGTGGAAAATTTTTCCGGTGGACGCATGCCGATGGTCCCGGTTCTGGAGCGACACGATGAAATTGGGAATTTGACTCGGGTCATGAATACGATGGGTACGCAGATTCAGGAGCATATTGAGCAGATTCAGCAGTCAGAGCAGGAGCTACGGAATCTGAATCAAGAGATCACCTCGTCGGAAGCTAAATACCGCGGCATTGTGGATCATGCGCCCATCGGCATTTTTACGGTAGATCAGAGTCGTGTGATTTTTAGCAATCGGCAAAACTGGATTCTGGCGGGCCGAGATCCTGAAGCGGGAGTGGATCCTGAGCAGATGTGGGAGGCCATTCATCCTGAGGACCGCGATGACGTTCGCGAAGTTTTTCGCAATGCCCAGCATCACAGTGAGGCTTTCGAGCGGGTCTTTCGATTCCTGCACCAGGATGGAGGCGTCAGGCGAGTATTAAGTAGAGCGGTTCCGATTCAAGATGAATTTGGGCACACCATGGTATATCAAGGGTTTAATGTGGATATTACGGCATTAGAGCAAATGCGGGTGCAACTCAGTCGATCCGAGCGGTTGGCGACACTCGGTCAAGTTGCGGCCGGGATTGCCCATGAGATTCGGAATCCCTTAGTGGGGATTGGATCGACAGCCTCTTTGCTGCTGGAGGATTTGGCAGAAGGAGATACTCGGCGAGATGATTTGAAAACCATCTTGAAAGAAACCCGTCGTTTGGACCGGATTGTCAATCAAATTGTGGATTATGCGCGTCCGCGAGAATTGCTTCCTGTGACCTTTCAATTAGAAGATTTAGTCCGGGAGTCGTTACAAGTCTTAGCCGAACCGATGAAGCAAAAGGAGATTCAGGTCGAATTCAACCCGTTACCCAATCTTGGACCGATCCAAGCTGATCGAGATCAGCTGAAGCAAGTGGTGTTGAATATGATTCAAAATGCCGTTGAGGCGATGTCGATGGGTGGCGCGTTCCGTCTCTCCGTTGACGAAGAAACCAATGAGCGTGTGCCGGGTCTTCGCTTCACGGTTCAAGATAATGGGAAAGGTATCAGTCCGAGTGCTCTTCCTCGAATTTTTGAACCATTTTTTACCACCGGCAAGCATCGTGGAACGGGACTGGGTCTTTCGATCTGTCAAAATATCATCGAATCTCACGGAGGTGAGATCCATGCGGACAGTCAGCCTGGGTGCGGGACCACCATGACATGGTGGCTTCCTTGCGTGTGTCAACCTCAACTCTCAACGGTGTAACGAATGCGTGCGAATATTTTTGTGACGGATGATGATGATGTGGTACGCCAAGCCATTACCAGACGGCTCGCAAAACTCCATCATGATGTTCGAAGCTTCGATTCAGGGGAAGCCTTGTTGGAAGCCCTGGACCATGAGGTCCCTGACCTCATTTTGTTGGACTTAAAAATGGCGGGGTTGAGCGGACTGGAGACGCTCAAACACATTCGTGCCAAGTCTCAACAGGCCATGGTTATTCTTCTGACCGCCTATGGCACAGTGGAAGAGGCGGTCGAGGCGATGCGGCTGGGCGCGTATGATTTTCTCATCAAAAGCGTTGATCTGTCCGGTGTCGAACCGGTGATTGATCGAGCGTTAGAATACTTAACCCTGCGTCGCCGGATCGATTTTGAAACACAAGATCGACCGGGCCGGTATGACCTTCAGAATTTGGTCTCCAGCAGTCCTAGCATGAAAGAGTTAGTCGGGCAAATTCAGGAAATGGCGCAAAACCTGAAAACGACGGTGCTGCTGTTTGGGGAAACGGGAACCGGCAAGGAGTTTGTGGCACGGGTGCTCCATCATAATGGCCCCAGGGCACAGGGCCCATTCGTGGGGGTGAACTGTACGGCCATACCCCAGGAGTTATTTGAAAGCGAATTGTTTGGGTATGAACGAGGCGCGTTTACCGGAGCCCATCAACGGAAGCCGGGGCTTTGCGAACAGGCTGAAGGTGGAACGCTCTTTCTGGATGAAATTGGTGATCTCAACCTGACGATGCAGGCGAAGCTGCTTCGAGTCCTCCAGGAACGATCATTTAAACGTTTGGGAGGGCGCCAAGATATTGATGTCGATTTCCGGCTGATCGCCGCCACCAATCGCGACCTTCGCAAAGATGTCGAACATGGTATCTTTCGCGAGGATCTCTTTTTTCGATTGAACGTCGTGTCGCTTGATCTTCCTCCCTTGCGAAACCGGGTCGAAGATATTATTCCACTGGGCTTGCAAACATTGGCTCGACATAGCAAAGACTTAGGGAAAGATGTGACGGCCATCGATCCCGAAGCGCGGCAGTTTTTAGAACGCTATTCGTATCCAGGTAATATACGGGAATTACAAAATATCATTGAGCGGGCGGTAATCTTTTGCCGTGGCCAGACTTTGACCAGTGGCGATTTGCCGCGTGAAGTTCAAGAAATGGCCCATTCTGCGGTGAATGTTATTACACAGAGGGATCAACCCGTGGTGCGCATTGAAATGCGGCTAGGTGAACACACGCTAGGTGACATTGAGAATACGCTCATTGAGGAAGTGATGCGCGTCTCTGATTTCAATAAAAGCCTGGCTGCCAAACATCTGGGGATCACGCGATTTGCTCTAGACCGCCGCCTCAAAAAACAATCTGATTCGTGAACCCTCTGCCTCGTCGGACTTCCATTCCCTAGCGATCAGATTTCTTTCGGCTTTTCAGCAACACGATAATGCCAATGACTCCAATGACGATGGCCAAAAATCCCAGTAATTCCAATCCTCCCATCCTTTTACCTCCGTGCTCTTTTCGCGGCTGACTGACGCCTGCTGCCTGGCCTATTAGGTGGACGCTGGTGTTAACTGGCCAGCTTTGTGTGAGCGTAGCAACGTACCTCATTGTCGATAAAGCTTGGCACTTGAATGAACCTTCTGTCTAGTAAGACAAATCTAGAGGAAAAATGAGGTGATATTGTGGGGCGATCATACGATTGTTAAAATTGCATCCTCCATGAGAATGCCGATCTCCCATGCTTGCTGATGTCGTTCTGCCGAGTCGGCGGTTTCAAGTCTTTACCTATCATATTCCCAATCCCTTGCAGGCCCAAGTCTTTGTTGGGACCCCTGTTCTTATTCCCTTAGGCTCGTCCGTGGTTTCCGGAGTGGTTGTTCGGATCTTAGACCATTCCGCCCTTCCTTCTGTTCGTTCTTCGAATCCAACCATGGCATTTCGGGACATCGTGTCAGTGGATGCCACGCCTGAACATTCCCCTCTGGATCAAAGGCTGCTGACGTTGGTGGAACATATTGCCGATTATTACCTGGCCCCGCTGGCAGCATGCTTGCGACTCATTGTGCCGCCTCGTGTGTTTAATGTGGTCAAACGTCTGGTCCTCACCGAAGCTGGCCGTGAGGCGTTAGCGGATCCGTCTGTGCCTAGAGAAGAACAGGGGGTATTGCAGAAATTATCACAAAGTTCAAATGGAGTGCTCCGTTCATCACTGCTCCGAACCTTACCTAAGGCAGGGACTCTGGTCACGAAGCTTAAGAGAAAGGGGTGGATTGAGGAACGATCAAGTCTACCAGCTAGGTTCGCGGCCAAAGCCCAGAGAGATACTTTCTCTCGTCCTCTATCACTGCGCGTTTCTCCTTACAGTGGAATGGGCGATCTTTTTGAGCAAAGTTCCACCACATCTTCAACACCGACATCGAATCACAAACTCCTTTCTGGAACAGGGACAGGCATTGCAGATGAACTCGTGAATGAAAGCCTTTCTGGAAAATTTCAGAAACATCTGGTCATTGGAACTGATCAGGAACGACTCCAGATATTCCAACAGGTTGCCTCAACCCTGTTTCAACGAGGGCAACGGGTATTGTTTCTTGTTCCGGAAGTACATCAAGCTGAAGCGGTGGCCAGACAACTGCGAGAAACCGTGAGTGAATCGGTGGAAGTCTATCATGGACACGTATCGACCCCGGTTCGAGTAGATTGTTGGGAACGGATTCGACAGGGCGGAGCTCAACTGGTGGTGGGAACCCGGTCAGCATTGTTTGTCCCGTTTCCGAATCTCGGTTTGATTTGGGTGGATCAAGAAGAAGATGCGTCCTATAAGGACGAACATCTGCCCTATTATCATGCGCGTGAAGTGGCGGGGATGCGGGGATCGATAGAACAGGCCTTGGTGGTGTATGGTTCATCTTGCCCATCCCTGGAAACCTATTCAGCATTTCGCGATAAGATTCAGGAACATGTTCAGGTTTCCAGCTCGAAAAAACCTGTCATGAACCTGATCGATATGCGAGAGCAGGCCTCTGGAGCGATTCTGGCACCGCCTTTAGTCGAGCACTTGACGCAGGTGCTCAATGAGGGAGAACAAGCGATTCTGATCCTCAATCGAAAAGGATTTTCTCAATCGCTCCTCTGTCGAGATTGTGGGCAGACGCCAGCCTGTGAGACGTGTGGGGTCTCACTTAAGCTGTTTCAGCGACCGTCTCGCTTGATGTGTTCCTATTGCGGAAAGAGTTACCCCACGCCAGACGCATGCGCATCCTGTATGGGAACCGTGTTTCGATTTTCCGGAGTGGGAACTCAACGGCTTGAGGAAGAACTCGCCACACTTTTCCCGTCACACCATCTGTTTCGGTTTGATCGTGACCAGGTGCGCACGGCAGAAGAAGGTCTGACTGTGTTGCGAAAATTTCGTCAGGGAGACATTCATCTTCTCATCGGGACAGAATTATTGTTGCATCAACCTCATCCACCATCAGCGAAACTGGTTGCATTTCCCCAAGCCGACCTTGGGTTGCATCTTCCTGATTTCCGTTCGGCCGAACGTACCTTTCTTCTTTTTTCAAAAGCCGTGCGATTGGCCATAGGGAAATTTTCAACTGATGCGACATCGGGTGAAGTATTTCTTCAAACACGCATGCCCGATCATCATGTATTTCAGGCCATGGTCCAACACGATCCCCAGGTGTTTTATCAGCAGGAGTTAGACTTGCGTGAAGCCTTAGCCTATCCACCGGCGGCGCATCTTCTGTTGTTGGTGGTTACTGGTGCGCAGGCGCTTCGCGTACAACGGGTCGTCGATTTCCTGGGTCAGCAGTTGAAAGAAGCAGGCGTGGAAGGGGCTTTGCTTCAAGCGGGACAGGGGATGCTGGGATTGCCTATGGTATTAGGGCCGTTGAGTTCGCGGAAACCCGGACGTCTCAAAAAGAACCGAACCATCTTTCTTCTCAAGACGTTTCATTTGGAAGAGACCCAACGACGCCTTCGAAAGATTCAGCAAACGTATGACCAACAGTTTGCGAGGGAATCTGTGGTGTATGAAGTGCATGTGGATCCTCTTGAAATACAGTAGAGCTTCATGCGAGACAAGGTTACCGGGATTTCTTTTTAGATTTTTTCTTTGCGGGTGAGGATGAGGAGGGTTCAGGAAACGGATGGTGGATGATGGGTCCCCGAGTTCGTTTATAAATGCCATAGGCAAAGGTCATCCAAAATACGCCGGAGAAGAGGCCAAATAAGACGGCCGTAAAGATTCGTTCGAGTTCTTCTATGGGTGGTTCTGGTCCTAATTGTTGCAGGTCGGCCATTTGCATCATGGGCCAGGCTATGCTTTCTACCCCCAACAACAAGGTACATATCGCCCAGATGTATCCAATAGACGGGCATTTCCAGGCCAGCAGAATCGCCAGGCCAATGCCCACAGCAATTCCAATGGGAACGGGTAAGGCACCAATCAAGAGCCACAGTCCCACGGTCACCGCTAAGCTCCCGAAGACGGCATTCACCTGGTGCCACAAATTGTCAGTCATTCCTCATCACCTTTTTCTCAATCCCAAAGATCCCACAGCATATCATGGGGCATGCAGGGGAGCAGCACTATTCCCCAAAAAATACTAAAGCTCAGATTTACCGACCAATATCGGCGAGAGGTTCAGAGGTGATGGTGTAGTTCCCGCGAGGATTGTCTGTGAAGGTATTGGACTGGGATAGTTCCTCTGCCTGCGGTGAGGGTTCGCTATCGGGAGTCAGGACCGCTCCCCAATGAGCATTCTTCTCGAACGTATTGTCGAGAATGAGGGCATGCGCTTGTGAAAAAAGGAGAAGCCCACTCAGCATATTGTCTCTGCAGACGTTTTTGATGATGTCGGGCCGAGTCCCTTGGTCTCTGGCCGCAATGCCGAAATGATGGTTGGCAAAGCAGTGATTCTCTCGTAGGTAAGGCTGAGCTCCCGCAAAGGCAAACAGGCCAGACTCCCGGTTATAACAAATTTCGTTGGCCAATAGGGTTGGTCGGCAATCAGGGCCATAGATGACGACACCTGACAATAGGCCTTCCGTCACCCGACAATGTGAGATTGTGCAAGTCGAATCCAAAATATTCAGGGCGGAATGTTGGTCGCTCCCGACATAGCGAAACGTGATGCCACTGATCTGCCCGCCCGAGACTCGTTGTAAATAGCAAGGCCCACTCCGTCGACTGAAAATCGTGACCTGATCACGACCGGCTCCGATGAGATACACTGGCCGTTCAGTGATCACCAGGCGGTCTTCATATATCCCAGGGCGTATAAAAACTTGGTCGTTGGGTTCAGCTTCAGCTAACCCTTTACTTGGAAGCTGGAAGCACTTGGGATCTTTAGCATCGACGATGAGTGTTTTCCCACCTAGGTGATTAAGGGGTGGTTCTGTGAGGGGGAAAGACTCCGGATTCATTCGAGTGCTGCCTTATTTCTTCTGAACACATTCTCATTTGCAGAACTTTTCTGTATCTGCGAAATTCCCTTCTTCTCTTTATGATGCGAGGCCTTATTCTATATCACATCGACTAAAGTCCCTCATACTCCCTTTTGGTATTTTGTAACAATTCGCAACTATTTCACCTGACCGGGTCCAATTTGATTTGAAATTTTTCTTGCTATTTTATGAAGTTCTTCCTCAATCAGTGTAGGCAATGTTTGTGAAAAGTGTCGGTCGGTCCATTCATAGGTAATAAATAAAGATTCACTTTTCTTGATTTTTGAAGAATCTTTTTAGGATTCACTTCAGGATTTGATTTTTGCTGCTCATATATGCGAGAGCCAAGCTTCTACCTATAGGTGAACAATCAGAATACTGGAATTCTTGAAATCCGATTTATGTCTTCATGCAAGGAGCAATTTGTCTTCATGCGAGAAGCAATTTGATTGATACAGTTTTGTCTAATCCGGCACAAGAGTCTTTTCGTATCCAAACAGATAACGAGATGTATCCCCAGTTTGTAAAAAACGTGATTCCTGCCTATTCATTCAGTAATCAATTTTTAGAAATAGAAGATTGGAAAGCCCCCTCCAGTAAAGGGTTTCATGGTGTGAAAACCAATAAGAACGGATTAGGGGGAAATGGCATTCAAGTTGCAGTTTGATCCAAAGCGAAAGGCATTAGGAGTTTGTACCTTTCCAGTCGGGACTATCCCGATGTGAGGTTTTCTATCAAATTCTATCAAAGAAAGAGAGGAAATCTTATGAGACGTCCTGCCTCCGTTTGCTTTTTTCGGGCCTTACAGATCTTCAGTTGTTGTGCGGTGCTTTTAGTCCCGCTTGCCCATGCACAGGAAACCGATATTACGCAAACCCCGAATAATGAACAAGCGGGGATTAAGAAAACGTTGGAGCAGCAAATTGGAGCGGGCCGAGGAGATATTAACACTCCCGATTCGTCGCTTTACATTATTAGCCGGGATCCGTTTCGATCCATTCGTCGTGGTCGAAATCTTTTCCAGCGAAAGTTTACTGTCGAACAGGGCTTTGGTCCGCGGACGGGTGATGGCCATGGGGATATTGCGGCTGAGGGGTCGATCGGTGCCGGGCTGGTCGATAGTTGCGCAGGCTGCCACGGACGTCCACGTGGATCCGCTGGAGCTGGTGGAGATGTGTTTACCCGCCCGGATAGCCGGGATGCCCCGCATTTGTTCGGCTTAGGGATTATCGAAATGCTGGCCGATGAAATTACCCAAGATCTACGGAAAACCCGGGATCAGGCCATTGCCCAAGCCAAGAAGAGCGGACGATCGGTGGAGGTGTCGTTAAAGAGCAAAGACATTTCCTATGGAAGAATTAGAGTGAATCCTGACGGTTCAGTCGATCCATTCCAATTAGAAGGGGTCAATGAGGATCTTCGGGTACGGCCGTTTTTCCACCATGGTGGAACCATATCCATCAGGGAATTCGTGGTAGGGGCTTTGAATGCAGAAATGGGGTTGGAAGCGTTTGACCCGGACCTAGCTCAGGCAGTTGCTGGTAATCGCATTGTCACGCCTGCCGGAATGGTGTTAGATGGGTCGGTGGATACCATTGAAGCGCCGCCTGCTTCCAGTGAAAGTGATGATCCGGATTTAGACGGTGTGGCCAATGAAATTCCCGTGAGTCTGGTGGACCATTGGGAGTTTTATTTGTTGAATTATTTTAAACCCGGAATTGGGCGCCAGACGCATGATACCAAAAAAGGCGAAAAGGTATTCCAGCACCTTCAATGCACTGGATGTCATGTCCAGGATTTGGTGATTGAGCGAGATCGGCGTGTGGCCGATGTGGAAACTACCTATGACCGTCGTCGCGGAATTTTCAATGACCTCTTTGCCGTTGCGACTCCTCTTTTACAAGAGGTGCCTGGATCGGGTTCGCCTGCTGTGAAGCAACCGAATGGGCAACGGTTCGTTGTGAAGAATATTTATGCGGATTTTAAGCGACACAACTTAGGCTCGAATTTCTGGGAACGCAATTTCGATGGGACACTCACGAAGGAATTTATGACCGAACCGTTATGGGGAGTGGGGACGACGGCCCCCTACGGGCATGATGGTAGAAGTATCGACCTGTGGTCAGTCATCATGCGGCACGGTGGAGAAGCGCAAGAGGCGCGTGACCGCTTTGCTCGTTTACCGGATGAGAAGCAAGCTCAAGTTATCGATTATCTTCAGACCTTGGTGTTGTTTCCGCCTGATGACACCGCGTCAAATCTCAATCCAGGGGATCCGCAAGCGGCGGATTTCCCCCAACATGGACATGGCAACATTGCCCTCCCAGTATTGTTTAATGATCCCAGCGATTTAGAGTGAGAAAGGTTGGGCGCAGCTCGTGAGGCTTTCGCCCACGGACTGCGCCTTATCTGATAGAGCCCTCATCCCTTCAGAGGGTTATGGACTTCCTAGAAATCAACGCTGACTTATTAATTATTTTCGAAGGATTGGCGGGTGGCGAAGACTTCGCCCGGATGGATCAATAAGAGACAATTCCCGTCAACGGGATCTTTGTGGAATAACGCGAAGGTGAGGCACAGCTGTGGAGTGGGTTCTGGATCAAATTCTAAGAGAACCGGCACATCGACCAGGGGAAGGACTTCCTTAAGACTGGCGAGGCGGAGTCGCACGGCCACCAAGGTGTCACGTAGGCGCGAATGAATGCGCTCTTCGGTGAAATCTGGAGAGGACGTTATGTACTGTTCCCACAAGGGGTTGGTCATGGCGACACAAAAATCCAATCCGATGCTTTGTGCCAGTGGCGTCACATCTTTAAGAATCCCGGATTCCACCGCTTCTCGACGCAATCGAATAGTGAGCTGCTTCAGTTCAGGGGGGATTTCTTGAGAGTTAGCTGAGTCGGAGGTTGGCAATTCTTGCAGGTCATTGGAAGAGGATCCGCCCGTTTCCTCGATGTGGGCCGGCAGGGAAACCTCTTCTGAAACCTCTAGTTCCGAAGGATTCTTGCCAAGCGCTTGAATAATGCCTTCATAAACTTCTTTGGCTGCTTCTGTCCAATTGTCATCTAGGGGTAATCCCCTGAATGCAGCCTCCGAGGCTTTCTTTTCGTCATGGGTGAGTGAACGTGGTGTTGTCATGTCTACTAAGGTAAGTCAATTCACTGGAAAGTCAAGTATTGACCCAATGAGCACAGAAACAGGTTGAAATTGTGCGGAAATGCACCCTTGAATCAGAGCGAAATCGCTCTCATGGAGTATGTACATGGTGATACGGCATTGTTATTCATTTGCCAAAAATAATAAATAACCAGAAGATTCAATAGTTTAAGTTTTATCGTATTCATGGATGTTATCGGGAACATCATTTGCACCTCTTTTGGGTTTATCGACCTTATTTTGCTAAGGAGAACACCATGGACCCAATTTTTGATCTTGCAATGATTGTTGTAGTGGCCATAATGGTCGCCTTCAATATTTTTGGATAATCCATCCATCCATCCATCCATCCATCCATTCCCTTTGTTTTTTTGGGAATGAATCTTCGGCCCCCAGGTCTCTCATATTCCCTCGTCTGCTAGTCCCTCTCAATTTTAATCTCTCTTCTACTCAAAAAGAAGTATTTCTACGTAATTAAAACTTCATAAGTTATAATGTTTTAAGGGATTTTTGTCGTATTTCCTTGAGGTCTTCCTTCTAGTCTTGCTATATCTCGTTGTCCTTTTTGGGAGGTGCGTCAAGCCAACAGTTTTCCCTGAGGGCTTCAACGAACTTCCTTTCCATTGAAAAACTTGACCATCTGCAGGGTTGCTGATTCTGAAAAAATGATGGGTCAGTTTCAGTACAAGCCGGTCTGTGGTTTGGATATCGGTTCCAAAACCTTGGCCGGCTTTGTTGTATTCAAGCGATTTGGACAAGAGACTTCTGAAGTTTTACACAAGCCTGTGTCCAACAATTCCAAAAATTTCTTCATACAACTATGAATTGGCTCGCGCGGACAGGTAATTCCCTTCTGTGAGGAAACTCGATATGACAGAAATTCCAAAAGGGCAATTTTCCGATTTTCCTAAAAACTGGCAAGCAGACATGCTGTCCGGCTTTTTAGTGTTTTTGATCGCGCTCCCTCTTTGCCTGGGAATTTCATTGGCCTGTGGGTATCCCGCTATTTCCGGCATCTTTACCGCCATTATTGGCGGTATGCTAGCCACATTTTTCAGTAACTCCGAACTGACCATCAAAGGGCCTGCGGCTGGACTCATCGTTATTGCCATTGGCTGCGTCACTGAATTTGGGTTTACGGGAGGGGAAGATCCATCTTTAGACCTTCAGGCGTACCGTCTTGCACTTGGCGTTGGGGTTGTAGCGGGGGTTATCCAAATTTTTTTGGGACTATTTAGAGCAGGAATCTTGGGGGAATTTTTTCCCAGGTCGGCCGTTCATGGTCTACTGACTGCGATCGGGATCATCATTATGGCCAAGCAGTTTCCCATTGCCTTGGGAGTCCGTTCTGATGGGAAGCCGTTGGAGTTGATCGCTAAGATTCCTCAATTTGTCATGGAAATGAATCCTCTGGTCGGTCTGGTTGGGATCATGAGTCTCTTCATCATGTTTAGTTATCTGTTTATCAAGAATCAAAAAATCAAAGTGATCCCAGCTCCCATGGTAGTCTTACTCGTCACCGTGCCACTGGCAATGTATTTGGGTTTTGCGCAAGAGCAGACGTATTCCTTTAATGGGCAGGAATATTCTTTAGGAAAACGGTTTCTTGTGGCGGTGCCGAACAATATGTTTCATGCGATCACATTTCCAGATTTTTCTGGACTTCTGACGACAACAGGATGGAAATATGTGGTGATGTTCGCACTGATTGGGAGCATTGAATCCCTTCTGAGCGCAAAAGCCATAGATGCCATTGACCCCTGGAAGAGAAAGACCGACCACGACCGCGATATGTTGGCGGTGGGGGTGGGAAACACGATCGCGGCCGTGGTCGGCGGACTTCCCATGATTTCAGAAATCGTCCGCAGTAGGGCGAACATTGATAATGGTGCTCGAACGCGTTTTGCCAACATGTTTCATGGATTGTTCTTGCTCCTCTTTGTGGCGTTAGTTCCTGGATTAATCAATCAAATTCCATTGGCTGCCTTGGGGGCCATGTTGGTTTTCACCGGCTATCGGTTGGCCTCACCCCAAGAATTTATCCATATGTATCATGTGGGGAAAGAGCAGTTTATTATTTTCGTGTCTACTGTTATTGGAGTGTTGGCAACAGATTTGTTAATGGGCGTAGCCATAGGAATCTGTGTCAATATGGTATTGCATTGCAAGAATGGTGCGCCGATTCCATCGCTGTTCAAGCCTCAAATACTAGTGGAGCGAGAGAAGGGAGGTGTGGTAACGGTCAAGGTCAAAGATTCTGCCATTTTCAGTACATGGATCGCGTTGAAAAAAACGCTTGAAAGACTTGCGGGTGAACCCCATGTGGTCTTGGATTTGTCAGATACGTTTTTGGTGGATCACACGACGATGTCAAAGCTCCATGAGATGGAGAAAGAATTTCAAGAACGGCAGTCTCGGCTGGAGATTGTGGGTCTAGATCATCATCAACCCTTGTCGAAACATCCTGAAGCCGGGAGAAAGAGGCCGAAGAAGTCATGAGGGGCCTGGTCATTGAGAAAGTTATTTGCCTGAATTCACGCAGGCAATACGCAATTCTTGATTGTTGGGGAAGATGGGCATGCGTTCTGAATCGATAAGACAACGGCCTACGGAGCTTTCGACCGCGGAGCAGGACAAGATCCGTCAAGTGGTTCAAGCAGCCAGTGAGCCAATTGCTCCTTTCTGGCCGATGAGGACCATGATTGCGCAAAACCCGATTCACGGGTTGGAGTATCTCCCTTTTGATCAGGCGGTTCGAGTTGGCAAGGATCTACTTGGGGGGAGTGGGTATCTTCCGAATGAAACGTATCGTCAGCTCTATCGAGAAGGACGTATTACCATTGAAGGTGTCAAACGAGCATTAGCCCGTGTGGGCCCTTGCCCGGAATCACAAGATTCCATCAAGGTAGGGACTCAAATTCTGTCGGCTCGTGATATTTGGCAATGCCATTTAGTGTTCGGATTTGAGGCGTTGGAGCCGGTGCTGTTGCAATGGGAGCTCAGTGGTGGTGGGGCCACCCGACAATTTCGTTCCGACCTTCCCAGCGAAGCACGACAACGAATCATTACACGAACCATCGAGGAATGTGAGCAGTGCCGGGAGTACCCGGAAGAAGGGTATCTGACGAATTTGTGGAAAGCGACCCTTTCGGTCTTGGCTTTAGATCGTTCCATTCCCCAAGAGACCAGCCTTGCTCAAGGTGAACAAGGAGAGTCTTCTCCTGAATCACGAGACGACCAAAATAGACCTGTGGCGTTACCCTTTCAAAGAACAATCAGTGATTGGGTTGAGCAGTTAGCTGGTGTTTCACTCGTCGAACCAATCAACAATCAGATGATTAAATGGATTGCCGCCTTTGTCGACGAAGGTTTGGCGGGGTGGGCCATGCCATCCCGAGACAAGGGGTTTTTGGGAGCGTGGCAGGAATTGGCCCAATGGGATCACTCTGGTCGTTTTTTAGGTATTCAAAATTTTCACGGTAAAATTAAAGATTTGCCCAATGATCCTGAGGCTCTTATCGTTTGGTGTCTGCAACGGATGGGTATTCCTGAGGAACAATGGACGGGCTATCTGTCACGGGCGTTATCGCAATTGCCGGGGTGGACCCGATACATTCGCTGGCTCGGCGAACATCCTGCCTATCCTGCGCAACGACAACATCCGATTGATACACGGCAATATCTGGCTGTTCGATTGTTTTATGAAGTGGAGATCTGTCAGGTGGTGTGTGAACGGGAATGGGGTATCGCAGCAACCATTCCGGCGCTGACATCCTATTGGGAAGAACGGGTAGGGGACTATCAGGTCCGCATGGGGCAAGATGATCAGACGCATGACCCTCACACCGATGCCGTGTGCCAAGATGCGTGGAGGCTTTTCCATCTTGCGCAATTTTTGGAAGTATCACCGATCGACTTGCATGATCTATCCTTGGCTGATTCTCGAACGCTGTTAGGGTGGTTGGATGATTTCCCCCCTGATCGTCATGGTCCGGTTTGGCTTGAGGCCTATGAAGAGGCCTTCAGGGCTGACATTCTCCACAAACTTTCCGCGCATCAAGGTGCCAATTCTCAATTAGATACTCGTCCACGGGCGCAGCTGGTGTTTTGTATTGATGTGCGATCAGAATCCTTTCGTCGACATATTGAGCGCCAAGGGCCCTATGAAACATTTGGCTTTGCGGGGTTCTTTGGCATTCCGATTAATCACCAGGAGTTTGATCGAGAGGACCGAGCGGATTTATGCCCGGTCCTGCTTTCTCCTAAACATGCAGTATCCGAAAATCCCCGCCCTGATGAAGAAGCGGCTTTGCAAAAGTATGCAACCGGAACCCGTTGGAATCAACTCGGACACCATGTGTTTCATGATCTCAAGCGCAATCCAGTTGGATCCCTGATGGTCATAGATCTACTCGGGTTGTTTTTTAGCCTGGGCCTCATTGGGAAAACCGTGTTTCTTAAGCCCTATCATGCGATCACATCCTGGATCGCCAGGTGGTCGGCCTTTTCCGTATCGACGCAGATTTCAGTTTCTTCACAATTCACGCTTAACAATGGACAGGCCGAAGGAACGAATCATTCTGAGGAGAGCCCGTCAGGGCTGGCTCAAGGATTCTCCCTTTCGGAACAAGCAACCTTTATTGAAAATGGATTGCGGGCAATGGGGATGACTGAAAATTTCGGTCGACTGATTGTCCTCTGTGGCCACGGCAGTCAGACGGACAATAACCCCTACTATGGTGCGTTAGATTGTGGAGCCTGTGGTGGCAATCCCGGAGATACCAATGCGCGTGTGTTTGCGGCCATGGCGAACCATCGCGACGTTCGGCAGATGTTACAAGAAAAAGGATTGCCCATTCCGGAAGATACGTGGTTTCTCCCTGCGAAACATAACACCACGACAGATCGTGTGACGTTCTATGATCTGATAGAGCTTCCCCCAAGCCATCGGGAAGATGTTCAAACCTTGATTCAGGATTTAGAAAAGGCCGGGGCTCAACAAGCGTTGGAACGATGCCACCGCATTCCCCATGCGCCGACTCACGTCTCGGCAGAGAAGGCCTTTGCCCATGTGGAAGAACGGGGTATGGATTGGGCTAGCTCTCGTCCGGAATGGGGCCTGGCTGGCAATGCGGCTTTCTTAATCGGGCGGCGAAGTCTCACTAAGGGTCTTGATTTGGGTGGCCGCGTGTTCTTGCATTCGTATGATCCTCTTGGGGACGCTGAAGGGGTTTTTCTGGAAAAAATTATGACCGCACCATTGATTGTAGGAGAGTGGATCAATACGGGGTATTACTTTTCGGGAGTGGACCCGTGGCATTATGGCAGTGGGAGCAAGGTGATTCACAATGTGGTTGGAGGGGTCGGTGTGATGCTGGGAAGCCAAAGTGATTTGCAAATGGGATTCCCGTTGCAAACCGTCAACGACGGGGAGGCTCATTTTCATGAGCCCTTGAGACTGTTGGCGATCATTGAAGCCGTCCCGAGTATCATTTCGTCAATTATTCAGAAACACGCGATCCTTCAGCAACTATTCCATAATGGATGGTTAAACCTTGTCGCTCTGGATCACAGGACCTTTACATTCCATCGATATCATCCAAACGCCAGGTGGGAGGCCATCTCTCATGAAATGGTGACGGGGACGCGCGATTCTCAATGAGACCCATCTCTTCACAATTTTTACTGTTGAAAACGGCCGCATTGTTCGGCATGTGGGTCATGTTGTCGGGGCAGTTTGATCCAGTTCATCTCGGATTGGGGATGGTCCTTTCCTTCTTTGTGGCATGGATCAATTCCGGCCATTCCCCATTTGTTCCTCGATTTCAATTATGGGGAAGAATGCTGCTCTATCTTCCCTGGTTGTTTGTGAAGATTGTGCAAAGTAGCTTGCATGTGACCAGGCTTATTCTTGACCCCCGTCTTCCGATTCATCCACGGTTGATCCGTTACGAATCGAAATTGAAAGAACGAGCAGCGGTGGTGCTATTGGGAAATTCAATTACCTTAACCCCTGGAACCATTACCGCAGAAGTGAATGGGCAAGTGCTGCTTGTCCATGCCATGGATGAGGCATCAGGGGAAGAGGTGACGAGCGGACGGCTCGAATCGAAGATTGCCAAAATCTTTGGGGAAAGAGAATGATCTGATGGCAACATTTTTCCTGGTTGTCCTATGGGTATTGGCAGGATTGATTGGTGTCTATTTGTATCGGGTGCTTCAAGGGCCGACTATCTTTGATCGAGTGCTAGGCCTGAATGGCATTTCGACAAAAGCGATTATCCTCCTGGTCGTGATTGGCGTCTTGTTTGACCGCGTCGAGATGTTCGTGGATATCTCAACGGGCTATGCCTTGTTGAATCTTGTTGGGGCGTTAGCTGTGGCCAAGTATCTTGAAGAAAAAGGGCTTCCCTAATTATGGAAATTCTCTCGATCGTATTTATCCTTGGAGGGTTGTTTTTCCTCATTGTGGCGGCCATTGGTATTATCCGTCTTCCCGACGTCTTCACGCGGTCTCATGCCGTATCATTAACAGATTCGTTGGGTGCGTTTCTGCTGTTGTTCGGCATTGCCATCTATGAAGGGTTGGGCATGAACCTTCTCAAGATCCTGGCAGTATTGTCCCTGCTCTATCTTCAAAATCCTGTGATTGCCCATGCCACCTTACGCGCGGCCATTCGAGCCGGTCTGAAGCCATGGAAAGAGGAGACTCCATGACATTTGCCTATGAGTTTCCCCTCTTGCTGCTGCTGCTGGTGACAGCAGCCGGAGCCATTTTGGTCAAGGATTTAATGAGCGCCATCTTATTGCTCGGATGTTATAGCTTCTTTCTTTCTCTTGTGTGGGCTTCGCTCGGTGCAGTGGATGTGGCGTTTGTTGAGGCGGTGGTCGGAGCCGGGTTAGCCACAGTCCTGTTTTTGCTCACGCTGTTTGGTACGGCTCCTAAGGATGGACGGCTTCGGCGCCCTCCGCCCCCTATGGCGGCAGTGATTGCCCTCCCGCTTTTAGGGGTATTGTTGCTGTATGCGGCGAAGGATCTTCCGGCATTCGGAGACCCTACTTCACCGGCAAATGTCCATATTTCTCCGGATTATCTCAAGCAGAGCTATCACGATACGCAGACGCCCAATGTCGTCACGTCGGTTCTGATGGACTATCGTTCGCTCGATACCATGGTCGAGACGGTGGTGATCTTTACGGCAGGGATTGCCTGCGCGTTAATCCTCAGGAGGCAGAGCACATGATTCGGCCACATGACAGTATTATTGTGCAATCGTTGGGCCGGTTCCTGGTTCCCGTGATTCAAATATTTGGGTTATATGTCCTCTTTTTTGGGCAATATGGTCCCGGCGGAGGGTTTGTGGGAGGGGTCATTCTCGGGACGAGTCTGCTTCTCACCATTTTGATTTTTGGCCACTCCGCCTCACGAAGTCAGTTAGCCAAAAAGGTGCTCCATGGTGATGGTGTGGGAATGCTGATCTATGTTGGGGTAGGGGGTTTGTGCCTGATCGGAGGTGGCGAGTTCCTCAATTATGCCAATTTAGAAGTTCCCGGATTGGAGATAGCAGCTCGGCGTTCGTTAGGCATCATTCTCACCCAAATTGGCGTCGCCATCGACGTGGCCGTCACGGCCATTTCCATCATCTTTAGTTTGTCGGCGGAGGAAATTATCGAGGATTCGCTCAATGAGTGATATTGTTGTTGCCTTATTTCATCGACCAAATTTTCTCACCTTCGTCATTATTTTTCTTTGGGGCTTTTATATCATGGTGACGAGGTACAACCTCGTCAAAAAACTGGTGGGGATGTACTTAGTGCAGACCAGCGTCATATTTTTCCTGGTCTCCATCAGTGCCAAAAAAGGTGCGACGGTTCCGATCTTGCTCTCAATGACTGATCCCGTTGAGGTTGCTGCGTATTCGAATCCGTTACCTCATGTGTTGACCCTGACCGCTATTGTGGTTGGTGTCGCCACACTTGGCGTGGCCCTTGCCTTGTGTTCGGCCATTTATCGAACGTACGGCAGTTTGGATGAAGAAGAGATTTTGAAGAAGTTAGAATGACCCGCCATTTACCAGCCCTCTTGTTCCTTGTCCCATTGTTGACCGCCGTTTCTCTGCCAGTGCTCTGTCTCAAGCACCGCGCCTTGAGCCGACCGATAGCCGTCACGGCCTTGTTCATTATGGTCGGGCTTTCCCTGTGGAATCTTTTCAATGTTTCTCAAAATGGAGAGGTCCGCTATGCCTTTAGCGGATGGGCGCCTCCATTAGGAATTGAGTGGGTCGCTGATGGGTTGGCCAGTGTCATCTTAGTGACCTTGAGTCTCCTCGGGTTGTCGGTATTGGTCTTTGCAGGCTCCATGGCACCCAAAAATCTTGAGGGGCGAATTGTCCATTTTTATACCCTGATCCTTTTGCTCATTGCTGCTCTCACCGGGATCGTCTTTGCAGGAGACCTATTCAATTTGTTCGTCTTTTTGGAAGTGGCGGCCATAGCCAGTTATGCCCTCGTAGGTATGGCTGGAGGACGAGCCTTAATAGCCGCCTTCCGGTATCTCATTTTAGGCACCTTAGGC
>Ga0224496_10000493_pt1 | contig 27321 bp, 27 predicted proteins | sample SF_Jul11_sed_USG_2_FD_168127 | JGI IMG/M metagenome (GOLD analysis project Ga0224496, IMG submission 168127) | Sediment microbial communities from San Francisco Bay, California, United States - SF_Jul11_sed_USGS_8_1 | ecosystem: Environmental > Aquatic > Marine > Sediment | place: USA...
CCGGTTCAACCCACCACATCGTGCTACCGGCCTTCAGAACCCCTTGATATTCCGTTCCGAGGTCACCGTGAACATGCGAAACCCACGGTGCGAAACGCCGCCACAAAGCGGTTTTTATTCCACAAAAACAACCGGTTCTGAACGCGAAAACCGTTATTTTTCACCGTGTTTTATTTCGCAACCACAAACGCGTTTTTTAATTTAAAAACAACTGGCTCTGAGTTTTCAGCCGATTTTTTGCGAAACAACTCCGCCATGCCCACAATCGGCTAAAATTCCCACGTTGTCAGTGGGTTATGCCCGGGGGTTTACCGGGACTCACGGTTTAGCTTTGCTGTTTGCGAAGCGAAGTAGCACGATTTTTCCCCGTCCGCGCCGCCAGAACGCCCCGCGTGCCCTCCACCTTGCACCTCGCAACCCGTTGTTTTTACGAATGGGCATTTCCCCACAAACGCATCAAGCGCCAGCAGCGCCAGATGTGCGCCCCCGGTCGCACGGCAATCGGCCACCATGTCGCGGGAATCGCCGTGCCGCTCGCACCCGAATTCCACCCCCCGGCCATCACGGCCCATGGCGGGGGCCCCAACCGATCTTTGAAATACCCCCTCCCCCCCCTCCAAAAAGCGGCGGATCGGGACCGGCCAGCGGATCACTCCGCCTCCACCCACACCCTTCCCCAGGCCCGCCGCGGGCCGGTCCCGCTTGACGGATCGGGGTGCTTCATCCATAACTTGTGGGGGAGTAACCAGAGGGGATCATCAGCATGAACGGGCGTTATCCGGTCCGACGGGGCCGAAGCATTATTCTGGCGGCGGTGGTTGCGGCCGGGCTGGCCGTAATTTCGGCCTGCGGCGGAGGCGGCAGCGGTGCCCCCGCGGGCACATGGGCCACCCTGGGCGCACAACTGAACGGCACCACCGGGCGTGCCTTCCACGCGGCGGTGAAGCTGGACAGCGGCGACGTGCTGCTGGTGGGCGGGCAGGACGGGGACGGGACACCGTTATCGGGCACGGGCTACGCGGAGCGCTTCCGGACGGCCTTGTTCGGGTTCGACCGGGAAACAACGTTCGATGCAACCGCGAGTTTCCGCATCGCACCGGTCGCCACACTGGTGCCGGACACCCCCGGAGCGCCGTTCCCCACGCCGGACGATCTGGTGATCGTGGGCGGGCAACTGGATTTCGGCGTCGGCTTTGTCACCGCCACCACGGCGGCTGCGTCGCCCCTCTGGCTGGACCCGACGGGCACCCCCATGGGCGGCGGCGAGTACAACCAGGCCGAAACCCGCACCGTGGCGCCGGAGCCGGTACAGATCGACGATCTGGCCACCGGCCTCTTCCCGGTCCCCATCCAGGGCGCGGCGCTGGTCACCGACCCGACCAACGGGGTGGTGTACATGATCGGCGGGCGGGACGGCAACACCGGGTTCGCCCTGGCGGATATCCGCGTGTACGACCCGCTGGTCGGGACCGGAGGCGGATTCGTGGATACCACCGTAGCGCTCGGAACCCCCCGTTACGGCCACACCGCCACGCTGACCCAGTTGGGCAACATCCTGGTGGCCGGAGGGTGGGACTCCACCGGAACCCCGCTCTCCTCCACGGAGCTCATTGCCGCCACCGGTGGACCGGGAACGTTATCGGTATCCGCAGGGCCGAATCTGGAAATTCCCCGCGCCGCCCACACCGCCACGGCGCTCAACGGCGGATTTGACCTGCTGTTGTTCGGCGGGGTGACCACTGGCGATGCGCTGGCGGGCGCAACCGTCGGCCATGTGGCGGAACAGATCGATCAGGTGGGCGGATTCCTCTATGGCTGGACCGCCACCCCGCGCATCTACCACACCGCCACCCTGATCAACACCAGCCAGGTGCTGATCGCCGGCGGGTTGGAAAGCGCCGGGGCAGGCGGCTTTATCGCCTCGGACCGGGCGGAGATCGTGGACGCCACCGGGCTGACCCCCACCCAGAGCGCCACCGGCAGCCTGGCCACGCCGCGCTTCGGCCACACCGCCACCCGGCTGGACGACGGCACCGTGATCGCAGCCGGGGGCCTGAGCGGCTGGAGCCCCCCCCCGGCGGCCCTGCCGGCCATCAACAGCGCCGAGCGGTACTTCCCGGAACGGTATTGAGCCGAACCCGCGCCGCCAGATGAAACGGGTTTCCACCCAACGCGCCCACGTTCCCGCCTGGCGCGCCCGCCTGCGCAGTTGGCGCGCCACCCCTTCCCAAATCCTGATGGGCGGCGCGGGCAGCGTGATCCTGATCGGCACCCTGCTGCTGGCGTTGCCGCTCAGTTCCGCCAGCGGCCACTCCATCGGGCTGATCAACGCCCTGTTCACCGCCACCAGCGCCGTGTGCGTGACCGGGCTGATCGTGCTCGACACCCCCACCGCGTTTTCCGGGTTCGGCCATGTGGTGCTGCTGCTGCTGTTCCAGATCGGCGGCCTGGGGTACATGACGGCGGCCACCTTCGTGGCGCTGATCCTCGGCCGCCGCATGGGCCTGCGCGACCGCCTGCTGCTGAGCGAGGCCATGGCCTCCCCCACCATGGAGGGGCTGCTGCGCTTCGCCACCCTGACGGTGAAGATCACCTTCGTCGTTGAAGGATTTACCGCGCTGGTGCTGACCATGCGCTTCATGGTGGACATGCCGCCGGACCGGGCCGCGTGGTTCGGCATTTTCCATGCGGTGTCCGCGTTCAACAACGCCGGGTTCGCGCTGTTTTCCGACAGCCTGATCCAGTACCGGAGCGATCCGTACATCACCGCCTCCATCGGTCTGGCCATCATCGCCGGGGGGCTGGGGTATCTGGTGTATGCGGACCTTTCCAGCCGCATGGCGGGGCAGACGACCCGGCTCAGCGTGCACACCCGCATGACCCTGTCGATGACCGCCGGGGTGGGCCTGTTCGGCGCCCTGGCGTTGTTCGCCATGGAAATGACCAACCCGAAGGTGGTGCACGACGGCATGGCCGGCATGGCCCTGTTTCAGTCCTTCGCCGCGCGCACCGCCGGATTCGCCACCACGGATGTGGCCCTGCTGGCCCCGGCCAGCGCGTTCCTGCTGATTGTGCTGATGCTCATTGGCGGCGGCTCGGGAAGCTGCGCCGGGGGCATCAAGGTAACCACCACCGGGGTGATTCTGGCCAGCCTGTGGTCCACCCTGCGCGGCCGGGAACAGGTGGCGGTGTACCACCGCACCATCCCCCAGGCATTGGTGCAGAAGAGTTTTTTTCTGGGGGCGGCAGCGCTGTTTTTGATGGTGATTATGACCTGGCTGGTGCTGATCGTGGAGGGTGGCAAGCTGATGCCCACCCTGTTCGAGGTGGCCTCCGCCGTGGCCACCGTGGGGCTCAGCTTTGGCGACGGCCACGGCCGCAGCCTGTGCGCCACCTATGGGGACGGGGGCAAGCTGCTGATCGCGCTGGCCATGTTTCTGGGCCGCCTGGGGCCCCTCACCATCGGCATCGCGGTGCTCACCAGCGAGAGCCAGCAACGGTACCGCCTGCCGAGCGAAAAGGTGCTCATTGGATAGACCGGGGTCAACCACGCCACGGCAGCGGACCCGGCACCCGCATGATGCGACCCGGAGCCGGTCTGCTATGCTTGCGGCGGGGCGTTGCGACAGCGCCCCGCCATGGGAGAGGGATGCATGCGCACGTTCGCGGTAATCGGACTCGGACGCTTCGGCACCGCCGTGGCCGAAACACTGGTGGAGCAGGACCTGGAGGTGCTGGCCATCGACATCGACGCCGACAAGGTGGACCGGGTGGGGGACCGGGTTACCCACGCGGTGCAGTGTGACGCCACGGACGAAAAGGCCCTGCGCGCCATCGGCCTGGAAAACGTGGACGTGGCGGTGGTCAGCATCGGCGAGGCCATCGAGGCCAGCATCCTGATCGTGATGACCATCATGGATCTGGGGGTGCCGGAGATCATCGCCAAGGCGGTCACCAACAAGCAGGGCAAGGTGCTGGAAAAGCTGGGCGTGAGCCGGGTCGTGTACCCGGAGCGCGAGTCAGCGGTGCGCCTGGCCCACGGACTGGCCATGCCCAACCAGTTGGAGCACCTGGAACTGGCCAAGGGGTTCGGCGTGGTGGAGATGCCGCTGCCCACCCGCTATGTGGGCATGCTGCTGCGGGAAACCATGATCCGCACCCACTACGACGTGAACGTGGTGGCCATCAAGCGCGCCCCCGACCCCCTCACCGGCGCTCCCTACGGCGGCGAGGAGGAGGTCAACTTCAACCCGTCGCCAGACGACCTGCTGAAGGAAGGCGACGTGCTGCTGCTGATCGGCCACGAACACGACCTGCAACGGCTGCAGGAGGAGACCTGACCCCGGTGACCTTGCTGGTTGGACTCACCGGCGGCATCGGCGCCGGCAAGAGCACGGTGGCCGGACTGTTTGCCCAGGCCGGCGCGCGGGTGATCTGCGCCGATCAACTGGCCCGCGACGTAGTGGCCCCCGGCAGTCCCGCCCTGAAAGAAATCGCCCACGCGTTCGGGGCCAAATTCATCGCCGCCGACGGCACCCTGGACCGGGCCCAAATGGCGGCCCGCGTGTTTGCCGAGCCGGCGGCCAGAAAGCGGCTGGAGGGCATCCTCCACCCGCGCATCCGGGAGCGCTTTCAGCAACTGGCGGCGGCCATCGCGGCGGAGGACCCGGCGGCGGTGATCGTATACGACGCCCCGGTGCTGATCGAAGCCGGGGCCCATGCGGCCATGGACCGGGTGGTGGTGGTGGCCGCCGACGAGAAAACCCAGGTCAGGCGCCTGGCCACGCGGGACGGCATGAGCCAGGAGAACGCCCTGGCGCGCATCCGCGCCCAGATGCCGCTGGCGGAGAAGCTGGCCCACGCCGATCACGTGCTGGACGGCGGCCTGCCCCTGGAACGGGTGACGGCGCAGGTGCGGGAATTGATGCGCGAATTCACACGGGCCATGTCACCTGAAGGGGACGATGCGTCTGCTACACTTGTCCGGTCGGGGGGAAAAGCGCGCGGTCCGGCGGGTCCGCGCGAGGATCCGGGCACACCCACCCGGCGGGAATTGAAAAAACCTCTCGGGGGAGATGCATGAGCTTTAAACCGATCCGCAAGGCGGTGCTGCCCGCCGCCGGTCTGGGCACGCGCTTTCTGCCCGCCACCAAGGCCAGCCCCAAGGAAATGCTGCCGCTGGTGGACAAGCCGCTGATCCAGTACGTGGTGGAGGAAGCCGTCGCCTGCGGCATCACCGACATCATTATCGTCACCGGTCGCGGCAAACGGGCCATCGAGGACCATTTCGACGTCTCCTTCGAACTGGAGGCGCTGCTGCAACACAAGGGCAAGGACAAGACCCTGGATGCGGTGCGGGAAATCTCGGAAATGGCCAATTTCGCCTATATCCGCCAGCCGGAGGCCCTGGGACTGGGACATGCCGTGGGCTGTGCCCGCTCGCTGGTGGGTGACGAGCCGTTCGCGGTGCTGCTGGCGGACGACATCATCCACAACCGCACCAGCGCCCTGGCACAGATGATGAAGGTGTATGACAAGTTCGGCACCTCGGTCATCGGCCTGCAAGCGGTGCCGGAGGCCGACGTGGTCAACTACGGCGTCATCACCCCGCAGACGGTTGAAAGCGGCCTGCACCGGGTGGTGGATCTGGTGGAAAAGCCGAAACCCGCCGACGCTCCCTCCAACCTGAGCGTGATCGGCCGCTACATCCTGGACCCGGCCATTTTCGAGGCCCTGGACCGCATCCAGGCCGGAGCGGGCGGGGAACTGCAACTGACCGACGCCATCCGCCTGATGTTACAGGGCCGGGTGGTGCACGGGCTGGAACTGGTGGGAGACCGGTACGACGCTGGCAGCAAGCTGGGTTTTCTGCAGGCCACCGTGGCCCTGGCGCTGGAGTCCGCCGAACTGGGCGACCCGTTCCGCGCGTTTCTGAAAGATCTCAAACTGTAAACCCGCGGCGGAGCGGAGCGCTCCGGCACGTGGCCGTCGAAGGACTCCCCATGAACGATTTTTCCGAGACCTCCCCCGAGGACCTGACCATTCCCGACACCCTGCCATTGCTGCCGGTGCGCGACATCGTCGTATTCCCCTACATGGTGCTGCCCCTGTTCGTCGGGCGGCCGCGCTCGGTGGCGGCGGTGGAGGCCGCGCTGGCGGGTGAACGGCTGCTGCTGCTGGCCGCGCAAAAGATGCTCGAGGTGGAGGAGCCGGAGCCGGAGGACGTGTTCAGCATGGGCACCGTGGCCCAGGTGATGCGCATGCTCAAGCTGCCCGACGGCCGCATCAAAGTGCTGGTGCAGGGGGTCGGTAAGGCGCGCATCACCGATTTCGTTGGAAGCACGCCATATTTCCGCACCTCCATCGAATCCGTGCTGGATCAGGCCAGCCCCGGCGGGGTGGAGGTGGAGGCGTTGATCCGCACCGCCACCGATCAGGTGGAGAAGCTGGTGGGATACGGCAAGGCCATGGCCCCCGACATTCTGGTGCTGCTGGAAAAAATCGACGAGCCGGGCCGGCTGGCGGACATGATTGTCTCCAACCTGGGGCTGCGGGTGGAAATTTCCCAGGAGATTCTGGAGCAACTGGACCCCATGGCCCGTCTCAAGCAGGTCAATGGCATTCTCGCCAACGAGGTGAGTGTGCTCGAGGTACAGAACCAGATTCAGACCGACGCCAAGAGCGAGATCGACAAGTCCCAGCGGGAATACATCCTGCGCGAACAGATGAAATCCATCAAACGCGAGCTGGGTGAAGAGGACCGGGACGAGGAAACCAATGAGTTGAAAGCCGCCCTGGAATCCGCCGGTATGCCGGAAAAGGTGGAAAAGGAGGCCAAAAAGCAGCTGGGCCGGCTGGAGCGCATGCACCCGGACTCCTCCGAGGCGACCATCACCCGCACTTACCTGGAGTGGATGAGCGAACTGCCGTGGAGCGTGGCCACCAAGGACGTGCTGGACCTGGAACAGGCCCGCACCGTACTGGACCAGGATCACTACGGGCTGGAAAAGATCAAGGAGCGCATTCTCGAATACCTGGCGGTGTGCAAGCTGAAAGGCGAAATGAAGGGGCCCATCCTCTGCTTTTTCGGCCCTCCGGGGGTGGGAAAGACCTCCCTGGGCCGCTCCATCGCCCGCGCGGTGGGGCGCAACTTCCAGCGCGTGGCGCTGGGCGGCATGCGCGACGAGGCGGAAATCCGCGGCCACCGGCGCACCTATGTGGGGGCCATGCCGGGGCGCATCATTCAGTCCCTCAAGCAGGCCGGCTCCAACAATCCGGTGTTCATGCTGGACGAGATCGACAAGCTCGGCTCCGATTTCCGGGGCGACCCGGCCAGCGCCCTGCTGGAGGTGCTCGACCCGGAACAGAACGTATCGTTTACCGATCACTACATGGGCGTTCCGGTGGACCTGTCCAAGGTGATGTTCATTACCACCTGCAATCAGCTGGACACCATTCCCGGCCCGCTGCGGGACCGCATGGAGATCATCTCCCTGTCCAGTTACATGGTGACCGAAAAGGTGCAGATCGCACGCCGCTACCTGCTGCCCAAGGAGATGGAGGAGCACGGCATCGGCGAGGAACACCTGTCCCTTTCCGACCGGGCACTGGAAATGATCGTTTCGCACTACACGCGGGAGGCGGGAGTGCGAAACCTGGAGCGCGAGATCGCCCATGTCTGCCGCAAGGTGGCGCGCAGTGTGGCGGAAGGCAAAAAGAACCGGCACCGGGTCACTCCAGCCAACCTGCACCGCTATCTGGGCGTGGCCAAATACCAGGACGACACCGACGCCCTGCGCCAGCCGGAAGCGGGTACCGCCACCGGTCTGGCCTGGACCCCGGTGGGGGGAGACCTGATCCGCATCGAAAGCACCCTGGTGAAGGGCAAGGGACAGCTGATCCTCACCGGCCAGTTGGGCGACGTGATGAAGGAGTCGGCCCAGGCGGCGTTCACCTGCGTCCGCTCCCGGCAGGCCGCGCTGGGCATCGAAGACGAGATGATCAGCGGCTACGATCTGCACGTACACGTCCCGGCGGGGGCCATTCCCAAGGACGGTCCCAGCGCGGGGGTCACCATGGCCAGCGCCATCACATCGGTGTATTCCGGCGAGCCGGTGCGCACCGACGTGGCCATGACCGGCGAGCTGACCCTGCGCGGCCATGTGCTGCCGGTGGGAGGCATCAAGGAAAAGGTGCTGGCCGCCCGGCGGGCCGGAATGAGCACCGTGATCCTGCCGGAAAAGAACCGCAAGGACCTGGAGGAACTGGCCCGCGAGGTGCGTGGGTCCCTGCGCTTCGTATTTGCCGATACCCTGGATCAGGTATTCGAAACCGCATTCAAGACCGTTCCCGGCAGCGAGGTGCGCTCGCCGCGCTCCAAATCCCCGGCCAAGCCATCGCCGTCGGTGACCGTCTAGCGGAAACGGTAATCATGCCCGCTCCGTGAGCTGTAATTGAGTCACGGAGTGAAAAACCGCTACCATGGGCAAATCCACTGTTTACGTGTTGTGCGCCCATGGCCCAGGAATTTCAATTCATCCAACGCATCCGGGCCACTGCCCCCGGCAACGGGGCCGTGCTCGGCATCGGCGACGACTGCGCCGTGTGGCATCCAGGCGCGGGGTTTGACCAACTGGTCAGCACCGACCTGCTGATCGAGGAGGTGCATTTCGACCTCTCTCACGGATCCCTGGCACAGCTAGGGGCCCGCTCGCTGGCGGTTAATCTGAGCGACATCGCCGCCATGGGTGGCGCCCCGTGTCATGCCACCCTGGGGCTGGCCCTGCCGGGCGCCGATCCAAACCGGTTTCTGCCGCTGGTGGAAGGGTTCTGCGAGATGGCACGTGGCCATGGCGTCACCCTGGCGGGGGGCGACACATGTTCCTCTCCGGGGCCGCTGATGATCTCCGTGACCATCTTTGGCGAGGTGCCCCAGGGAAGCGCCGTGCGCCGATCCGGCGCACGACCGGATGATCTGTTGTATGTCACCGGCAGCCTGGGGGACAGCGCCATGGGCCTGTCCCTGCTGCGCGACCCGGCACAGGCGCCGCCGGAGGCCGTGCGTGCCCTCACCGCCCGCCACCTGTCCCCCACCCCCCGCATCGCCGCCGGCCAGTTCCTGCGGGAGGCCGGCGCCAGCGCCATGATCGACGTGTCGGACGGGTTGCTACAGGATCTTGGGCATATCCTGGAAGAAAGCGGCGTGGGCGCCTGGGTGGAAGGGACGCTCCTGCCCCTCAGCCCGTCGCTGCAAAGCGTCTGTGCGACGCTGGAGCGGGACCCGCTGCCGCTTGCCGCCGGGGGTGGAGAAGACTATGAACTGCTGTGCGCGGTGCCGCCGGAAAAGGCGCATGAAGTGGAGCAATGCGCCTCCCGGACGGGGGTGCCGTTGACCCGGATCGGCGCGGTGCGCCGGGAGGCGGGACTGGAGTGGCGGATCAACGGACGGGCCACGCCCCCCCCGGCCTCCGGATACGAGCATTTCGCATGAGCCTGGCCACGCTTCGAGAGCGCCTGCGCGCATTGCTCACCCAGGGCGGTGACCCACACCACATGGCGCTGGCCTTCGGGGTCGGGGTGGCCATCGCATTTTCACCGTTTATCGGCGTGCATACGTTAATGGCGGTTCTGGCGGTATGGATATTCCGCCTCAATCCCATGGCGGTATTTGTCGGGGCATTCATCAACAACCCGTGGACCATGGTGCCCCTCTATGCCGGCTGCCTGTGGGTGGGAGTGATCCTCTGGTCGCCGGAAGCCGACCTGCCGCCGCTGTCCTTCTCCGGCCTGTCCATGGGGGATTTCCTGAGTCAGTTCCAGCCCTACCTGATCCCGTTCGTAATCGGCACCTCGGTGCTCGCGCTGGCGGGCGGGGTGGCCGGATACTATGGGTTGCGGGCGCTGATTCTCAGCTATCGGGCCCGCCGTCCGGTGGCTCCAACCGTCGGGCAGCGGCAACGGGCCGCCGATATTCCGGAACCGCCGGGGCCACCCGGCACCTCGTGAACAGCCACCCTCCGGCGGCCGGAGCGGGCTAGCCGTCCGCAGCGAGCAGTTCCCCGCTCCAGGCGGAAAGGTTCAGCACGCCACCGGTAATGCGGTCGGTTTCCGCAGCCTGTTCCGGAAGCCGCTGCCGCGCATCCGCATCCCCGTTGGCAGCGGCGGCAGCCGTCCGCACCACCGCGGAGACCCGGTCGAATACCTCGCAGGTCAACTGCCAGTCCCGCACAAACTCCGGGCGCGGCGGCTTGGACCGATAGGACTTCAACTGCGCGTCCAGCGCGTCGGCCAGTTCACCCAGCAACGGGAATCCGTCCGCCCGTGAGGACAGCGTGCGTGCCAGACCGATCACCTGGGAAACACCCCCGGTGGCAATCCTCGGCGGCAGCAGCAGCATGGCCTCCACCGCCTCACGGGTAAAGGCCTGTGCAGTTTCCATCCGGTCGTCCAGAAACGCCGCCTGGGCCAATCCGAAACGCGCGGCCACCGGCAGGTCCGGCGACACGACGCCCTCCCGATACAGCTCGATGGCATCCTCGAACTCCTCGCGGGCGTTTTCGAACTCACCCTTCTTGAGGTAGATCTGCCCCAGGAAGGTGCTCGCCTGGGCGGCAAAGGTGCGGTTCGCTTCCACCCCGCGCATGGGAACCAGCGCTTCCTCGAAGCACTCCAGCGCGGTATCCAGATCGTCCTCCTCGTAGCACAACTGTCCCAGATGGTAGGCCGCCATTGCCTGGGCCATGCGCTCACCCAGTTCGCCAAAGGCGGTACGGGCGACCACAAAGTCCTCACGGGCCCCCAATCGGTCGTTCACCTGAACCCGCAGCACCCCCCGGTAATCACGCATCAACGCGGTCTCCTGAGGCCGGTCACCCACCACTTCACCCGCCTTCACCCCCTCACCCATCCACCCCAGCCCCTCGCCCAGCATTCCCTTGTTGGTGAACAAGTGAAACAGGGAACTGCAATAATCGATCACCAGGTTGAAGTGATCCTCCATATCCACCTGGTCGCTCTCCGCCCGCTGCAATGCCCACGCGAACGCCGCACGCAGGTTGCACCACTCGGCCTCCAAATACCGCAGGGCATCGGCAAATTGACCCCGACCGGTCTGACGGCGGCACTCCGCCAACATTTGCTGCAAATGAACCGCGACCTGATCCCGGTACACGTCCAGACGCCATTCAGCGGAACGCGCCTCCAGCCACGGAATCACCCCTCCGGGAACCTCGTGACGCCCGCCCCGGGAAACCGCCAGTCCGCGTTTTTCCAGCTCCGCCAGCACCTCGTTCCAATCGTCACCGAAGGTGGCGTGCAACCCCTCGCCGGTGGCGCCGCCGGGAAACGCGCTCAAAATCGGCAACAGGCGGCGCGCGGCGTTATCCAGCCCTTTGGTGGCCTTCTGCAGCGCTGCATCCACATCGGACCGGGCCGCCAGTACCTTCAGGTCATCGCCCGCCAGCGGCGTCAAAGCGGTACCGGGGGTATCCGCCAGCGCCGCTCTGGAAACCACCAGATGACGACTGTTTCCGTCTCGGGACAGATTGTCCACGGCGTCCTTCAGCCGTTCGGGAGCCGCCGCCAGCAGATCGTCCACCTGGTCCCACACAATCAGCGACAGGCCTTGGGCGCCCTTTTGTGATGCGAGGATCAGATCCCCGGTCAGGCTGCATTCCGCGCCGGCGCCAGTCAGGTTCAGATGCCATACGCCACCCGGGTAACCGCCACCCGCCGCCAATTGGTGGGCCACGGTCCGCGCCAGTTCGGTTTTGCCCACTCCCGCGGGGCCACACAGATGGCTGACCGGGTGGGACGCCACCTGGGCGGAAACGGTTTCGAATTCGGATTCCCGGCCGGTGAATCCGGGGAGCAGGGGAAGCAGGTTGTGGGGGGTCGGATTACTCATAAGGTCCTGTCAAAAAAAACATTGCGCGCCCCGCACCGGAAAAGGGCCGGAGACATGGCGGCATCTTGTTCGCACCAGCCGCACATGGTAGCATGCCAAAAGTGCTGCCCGGGCGGTTCCGGGTGGAGCACATGACCGCAGATACGGGAGTGGAGCGTGAGCGTGAGCGCAAGTCTGCCGACCATGTCCGAGGAATTCCGGGCCGGGTGTGAACAGTTCGGAATCACCGACGAGGTGCTGGAATTCGCCCTGAAACGCAGTGACCTGAGCCCCAGGGAACTGTTGTCCATCGATACCACGACCTCCGCCCGCAATTTCCGTGTGGCGTACCTGAACAAGGCCGGCGAGCGGAAGTGGACCCACCTGTTCATGGTGGGCAACCCGACCGGCGCCTAGACCTCCGACCGTCCCGCCGCGAACGGTCGTCCAGACCTATCGGCGCGCGGGTCGGTTTACACAAACAGCCCTAGTTCTTCAGGCCGTTCAGCGGCGCCGGAATGCGTCCGCCCCGGCGGATCAACTTCGCCGCCGAGGATGCGTGCACCGCGATGATCGGCGCCTCACCCAGCAGGCCGCCGAAGCGGGCCATCTCCCCCACCCCCTTGCCCGGCACCGGAATGATGCGGACCGCCGTGGTCTTGTTGTTGATCATACCGATGGCGGCTTCATCGGCGATGATGGCGGAAAGGGTTTCCGCCGGGGTATCCCCGGGCACCGCCACCATATCCAGCCCCACCGAACAGACACTGGTCATTGCTTCCAGCTTGTCCAGGGTCAAAGCCCCCTCCTCGGCGGCCCGGCACATGACCGTGTCCTCACTGACCGGGATGAACGCCCCGGACAGCCCCCCCACATAGCTGGAGGCGAATGCGCCACCCTTCTTGACCGCGTCGTTGAGCATCGCCAGCGCGGCGGTGGTGCCATGGCCGCCCACCCGTTCCAGACCGATCTTTTCCAGAATCTCGCCCACCGAGTCACCCACCGTGTTGGTGGGGGCCAGGGACAGGTCCAGCACACCAAACTCCACCCCCAGCCGGCGGGACAGCTCACGCCCCACCAACTCCCCGGCACGGGTAATCTGGAACGCGGCACGCTTGATGGTTTCCGCCACCACCCCCAAGTCACCGTCCGGCACCCGGTCCAAGGCGCGGGCCACCACGCCGGGACCACTGATACCCACATTGACGGTACACTCCGGCTCGCCAAAGCCGTGAAACGCCCCGGCCATGAACGGGTTGTCGTTCACCGCGTTGGCAAAGGTGACCAGCTTGGCACACGCCAGGCCGTCCCGATCCGCCGTGCGCCGGGCCGCATCCACAATCACCCGCCCCATGCGCGCCACGGCGCCCATGTGAATGCCCGCGTGGGTGGAAGCCACATTGACGCTGGCACACACCCGCTCGGTCTCCGCCAGCACCGTCGGCAACGCCGCCAGATAGGTCTCCTCGGCACGGGTGGTACCCTTTTCCACCAGGGCGGAAAACCCCCCCAGAAAATCGACCCCCACTTCCCTGGCGGCCGCGTCCATGGCCCGCGCCAGGTTTAAAAAATCGGCCTCGGACGGCTCCTGCATCAGGTTGGCCACCGGCGTCACCGCCACCCGGGCGTTGACGATGGGCACCCCGTATTCGCGGGACAGGGCGCGGGACTCGGCCTTCAACCGGGCCGCCCGCTCGCGGATGCGCGTCGCCACCCGATCGGCCACCCGGGCCGGGTCGGGCCCGGCGCAATCCTGAAGGTTCAGACCCAGGGTGACGGTGCGGATGTCCAGGTGGGCATCCCGCACCATGTGCAGGGTCTCGAAGATTTCATGCAGGGTCAGCGACATGGGCCTATACCCGGTGCATGGCGCGGAAGATGTCCTCGCGCTGCACCCGGATCTCCACCCCGAGAGCTTCCGACAGGGCCGCCAGTTGATCGGACAGGTACTCGAAGGAGGCGCCGTCCGGTTGCAGGTCGGCCACCGCCACCATTACGAACAGGTCGCCCCCCAGAACCGATTGGGAGATATCCGTCAGGTTGGCCCGGCACTCCGCCAGCACGGCGGTCACCCGGGCCACAATCCCCACCTGATCCACCCCCTGCACGGTGACCACGATGCGTGCCCCCGTCTCTGCGCCGCTCATCGCTCCAGCCCTTTCCGGGCCATCTGGATGGCCCGCACCGGCCCCATGGCCTTGTTGATGGTTTCCTGATATTCGCTTTCCGGATCCGAGTCGGCCACGATGCCAGCCCCCGCCTGCACGTAGGCAACGCCGTCCTTCACCAGCACGGTGCGGATGTTAATGGCCATGTCGGACGAGCCGTCGAAGCCAAAATAGCCCACCGCGCCACCATACAGGCCGCGGACCGTCGGCTCCAGTTCCTCGATAATCTGCATCGCCCGCACCTTGGGGGCGCCGGACAGGGTGCCCGCCGGGAAACAGGCCGCCATCACGTCAAAGGCGTCCTTGCCCTCGGCCAGGTCCCCGGTCACGTTGGACACCATGTGCATCACGTGGGAGTAACGTTCCACCACCATGAAGTCGTCCACCTTCACCGTGCCGGTACGCGCCACGCGCCCCACGTCGTTGCGCCCCAGATCCACCAGCATCAGGTGTTCGGCACACTCCTTGGGATCGGCGCGCATGTCCTCCTCCAGCGCCTTGTCGCGCACCGGGTCCGCGTCCCGCGGGCGGGTTCCGGCAATCGGCCGGACCCGCACTTTGCCACCCATGGTGCGCACCAGAATCTCCGGCGATGCCCCCGCCACACACGCATCCCCCAGCTTGAGGAAATACATGTACGGCGACGGGTTCAACTGGCGCAGGGCGCGGTACACGTCCAGCGGCGGGCAGTCCAGCGGAGTGGACAGCCGCTGGGAAAGCACCACCTGGAAGATGTCCCCGGCGGCAATGTATTCCTTGGCCCGGCGCACCATTTCCCTGTACTGGTCGCCGGTCATGTTGGACGCCGGTTCCCCACCGGCGTCCCCGTGCCACGCCCCGCCGGTTTCCGGCAGCGGCCCGCGCAGGGCGGCCACGGTTTCGTCGATGCCGGCCAAGGCCTGGTCGTAGGCCGCATCCGGATCGTCACCGGCCTCCACGTGGGCATGGGCGATCACCTGAATCACCTGACGCTGGCGATCGAAGGCCACCAGCCGGTCGGTAATCAGAAACTGAAAGTCCGGCAGGCTCAGGCCCGGCTTTCCCACAAGGTCCATGGGCACCTTGTCGAAGTGGCGCACCATGTCGTAGGCGATATACCCCACCGCCCCTCCAGTGAACGGCGGCAGGCCATCCACATGCACCGGGGTGAAGCGGCGCAGGTAGTCACGCACCGCCAGCAGCGGGTTGCCGCCGTGGGGCAGTTCGGTTTCCACCCCGCCCTCGGTCACCGTGACCCGCTCCCCGCGCCCGGCAATCACCACCCGGGGGCCACTGCCAATAAACGAGTAGCGGGCCCAGTTCTCGCCCCCCTCCACGCTTTCCAGCAGAAAGGCGTGGTCGGCCCCGCCCAGCTTCAGGTAGGCGGACACCGGCGTATCCAGGTCGGCCATGACCTCGCGGCAGACCGGAATCAGATTGCCGGTCCGGGCCAGCACCCGGAACGCGTCGCGGCTGGGAGTGACGGAGGGCACGGAGATCAGCCCAGATCGCGCACGGCGGTCAGCACCTCATCCGCGTGACCATCCACCTTGACCTTCTTCCACACCCGCACGATCTTGCCGCCGGCGTCAATCAGCACGGTGGTGCGGGTGATGCCCATATAGGTCTTTCCGTAGTTCTTCTTTTCGCCCCACACCCCGTAGGCGGTCAGCATGCCGTGCTCCGAATCGGACAACAGCGGCATGTTCAGGTCGTGCTTGCTGATGAAATTGTCGTGGGATTTGAGCGAATCGGCACTGACCCCGAACACCCGGGCACCCAGTTGGTCGAACTCCCCCTTCAGGTCGCGAAAATTACAGGCCTCGATGGTGCAACCGGGGGTGTTGTCCTTGGGGTAAAAAAACAGCACCACCGGACTCCCCTTGAGAGATGCCAGGGAAACATTTTCGCCGCTACTGGCGGGCAGATCGAAGGCCGGTGCGGGTGCGCCCGGCTCGGGGAGGTTGCTCATGACAATATCCTGTAAAAAACGAACGGCCGCGACCCGCAAACAGGCGCGAGCCCGGCTTCAACCACGAAAAATCCGGTGGCCGGAGAATATCCGGCCCCGGCGATTATAGGCGTACCGGGCGGCTCGCGAAAGGCGGGGGTCAGCGCACCGGCTGGGCGGTGTCGTCCAGCCACACTTTGGTTCCAGCCACGCACACGAAACGTGCGGCAGGATCATCGAAGGCCTTCAGGTGGGCCAGCACCAGCCCTGCGGTATCGGTGCCGGAATCGCCGTACTCCTGACGCTCCTCGTCGAACACCGCCTGCTGCATGTTGTCCACCGCCTCGGACGGCTTCACGCCGCTGAAATATTTTTGCAGGATAGGATCGTCCATGGCCGCCAGCTTGGCGGCATTCCGGCGCACCAGCAGTTTGATGGCCATGGACGAGGAGGAAGTGAACGCCCCGGCGCGGATGCATACCCGGCGGCTCTTGCCCGGCTCGGCGGTCCACGCCTCGATGGCCGCCTTGGAGTGGGCCATGGCCCCGTAGGTCACCCGCTGGTGAGCCAGGTTGTAGAAAGTGGAATAGCTGTAAATGGCCCCGCAGTCGAAGCGCTCCTCCAGTTTGGGCAGCGGATCGAACGACAGGCGGTTGGAGGCGGCAATCTGTTCCGGGGTGGCCTCCCAGCTGGGAAATCCCACGTCACCCATGGCGGTGGCATAAAACAGCGCGTCAAACGCGCGGCCGGACGCGGCCTCGATCTGATCCCATACCGACGGATCGCTGCAATCGCCGAACAGCACCGTGTCCACCCCGGCGATGGTCAGTTCCTCAAACTTGCGCCCGAACCACAGGGCGGTGATATGGGCATCCGGGTCGTGCTTGCGCACGGCCTGGATGGCCGCGCCGCCCGCAACACCCGTTCCGCCAATTACCAGAAACCGTTTCTGCATCTGTTGCTCCCGATGCCCGGAACCGGTTCCGGGCGCTGGTTTAGCTGTCCAACCCGTCGCCCGGTGCCCTCCGGGGACGCTTTTGCCGTACAATAGCGCCCAAGCATAGGAAAATTGGGGGGTAAAAGGAAAGCCCCATCACCCGACTCCCGCGCCCGGCGCGGGGTTGAGCGGCAATTTGTGAGCCCATGACCATCACTCCGGACGACGTTTTCGGCATCAGCATCTTCGCCTTCTTTGTGCTGGCGGTGCTGACCTTCATCTACATCTCGTGGCAGTTCTTCACCAAGAGCGAAGCGCAGAACAAGACCGGCGAGCGGATCATCATGTGGGCGTCCCTGGTGGGCGTCATTCTGGTGCTGGTGTACGCGATTTTCGCCTTCCTGTTCAAGATCATCATCTGATGGTGCGCCCATGAACGGACAACCGGGAACCCTCCAGCGCCTGCGGACCGCGTGGGACCGCCTGAAACAGGGCGAGCGCGTGCTGTTTTTCATGGTCGGCGTGATGCTGCTGTTTGGCGCGGTGTTCTGGCTGCTGGCCATCACCCACGTGACCGATGTGCTGCGCGTGCGCGACATCTACGAGGAATCCCCCCTGGCAAACGAGGGCTTCAAACTGGTACAGGATGCGGGCTGCCGCAACTGCCACTCGGTGCTCAAGATCGGTGAGTGGGGCCTGGCCCCGTCCCTGGACGGGGAGGGCACCCGCCACGATTACATGTGGATTCGTGCCTACCTGGAAGACCCGGCTCGCCAGATGCAGGGGAAAACCCTGCACGATGGGCGCTACGCCTCTGATTTTTCGGAATTCTCGCCCCCCCAGAAGGACCGCATCGCCACCTTCCTGTTTGCCCAGAAATCCATGCCCGGTTCCGCCAACCACCCACAACCGCCCCAATAGCATGCCAGGCGGGAATGGGCCCAAACCGAACATTGACGCGGCCAAGGTGCCCGGCGTACGCTACTTATCCACAACATGACCAACAGGTGTGCATTTGAAAATCGTCGTCAACGGGAAACCGCGCGAGGCAGCCGACGGGCTGACCGTCGCCGCGCTGATTGCGGAATTGGGCATCACCGCGCCCCGGGTGGCGGTGGAGCGCAACATGGACATCGTGGACCGGGAACGGTTCGCTGACACGGTGCTGGCCGAAAACGACCAGGTGGAGATCATCCACTTCGTGGGCGGCGGCGCCTGACCCGGTTTTTTGTTTTTTCTTGATTTAAACGCGGAGTAAGCAATCATGGGTGCGCAGCAGGACCAGCTCCAGATCGGCGGCATAACCTTCAACTCCCGCCTTTGGGTGGGCACCGGCAAGTACAAGGACTTCGAGGAGACCCGTGCCGCCATCGAGGAATCCGGCTCCGACTGCGTTACCGTGGCCGTGCGCCGGGTGAACATCACCGATCCCACCCAGCCCAACCTGCTCGAATACCTGGACCCCACGGTGTACAAGATCCTGCCCAACACCGCCGGCTGCTACACCGCCGAGGATGCCATCCGCACCGCCCGGCTGGCCCGCGCCGCCGGTGTGGGCGACCTGATCAAGCTGGAGGTGATCGGCGACCAGCAGAACCTGTTCCCGGACAACGAGGCCACCCTGGAAGCCGCCAAAGTGCTGGTGAAGGAGGGCTTCATCGTACTGCCGTACATGACCGACGACCCGATCATGGCCAAAAAATTCGAGGACGCCGGATGTGCCGGGGTCATGCCGTTGGCGGCGCCCATCGGCTCCGGCCTCGGGGTGTGCAACCCGTACACCATCCAGATCATCCGCGAGGCAGTGAGCTGCCCGGTGATCGTGGACGCCGGTGTCGGTACCGCCTCCGACGTGGCGGTGGCCATGGAGATGGGCGTGGACGCGGTGCTCCTGAACACCGCCATCGCCGGTGCCCGGGAGCCGATTCGCATGGCCCGCGCCATGCGCCACGCGGTGATCGCCGGGCGCGAAGCGTATCTGGCCGGGCGCATCCCGAAAAAGCTGTACGCCACCGCCAGTTCGCCCCTAGGCGGCACCATTCAGGCCGCCGCCTCCGCCTGACGGGAGCCCGCGGGGTGCCCCTCTCCCTCCCCCGCCTGTACCTGATCACCGATCGCCACCAGGTGCCGGACGGCGACCTGACGGGCTGCCTTGCCGCCGCCCTGTCCGCCGGCGCGCGCCTGGTGCAACTACGCGAAAAGGATCTCCCCACGCGGGATCTGCTGGCCCTGGCCCGCCAGGTAAAGTCCCTGTGCGACCGCCACGGCGCCCGCCTGCTCATCAACGATCGGGCCGACGTGGCCCTGCGCGTGGCGTGTGGCGTGCACCTGACCAGCGTCCACCCGCCGGTGGCCGAAGTGCGCGGCCTGCTCGGTCCCGGAGCGCTGATTGGCGTATCCACCCACTCCGCTGCCGAAATGGCGCACGCGGCGGGCGGCGGCGCCGACTTCGTCACCCTCGGGCCGGTGTTCGACACTCCCTCCAAGCGCGGCATGGGCACCCCCCTTGGGCTGTCGGCGCTGCACGACGCCGCATGCGGCAGCGCCCTTCCGGTATTTGCCCTGGGCGGCATCAAAGTCGATCAAATCGGCTGCATTTTAGCTTCCCGCGTGCACGGCGTGGCCCTGATCTCGGCGGTTATGGCGGCGGACGACCCGGCCGCCGCCACAGCGGATTTGATCGCTGCAACCAATTCGTCAAAAACCTGACAAAAACCGTCAATTTTCTGTAATTTCCAAGGTTTGACCGATTGCGGGAACGGCCTTATGCTTGGTCTTGGAGGGTAGGTCCCGGTCCGTTGTGGAGCCGCTGGATAGCCCTCCGACGAACCATAAGAGGAGGAGGCGGTATGGCCACTTCCCGACCGCATGATACTTCCGGCAACCAGGGGCTCCCGGGAGACGGCCGCAAACGCGCGGGGGGCGCTCCCACCAAGGCCGACTACGAACAGGAAATTCAAAAGCTGCAGCTGCAGATGCAGTCCATGGAGGCAGAGTTGCTGCACCTGTTCCCGGTGCGCAACCAGCTGGATCAGGCATACCAGCAGAACCAGAAGCTGGTGCAGATCCTCCAGGAATCGCGCACCCAGGTGGAAGCCCTGAAGGAGGAGGTGGAGAAGCTCACGCTGCCCCCCAACCCCTACGGCTTCTTTTCGTCGGCCAACGACGACGGCACGGTCAACGTGTACGTCTCCGGCCGCAAGATGAAGGTGCACGTCCACCCCAGCATCGACATGGACGCCCTGCAGGTAGGCCAGGAACTGGTCCTCAACGAGGCGTTCAACGTGGTGGAGGCCAAGGGCTTCCAGGTGCAGGGCGAAGTGGTCACCATCAAGGAAATCCTCGATGAGGGACGCGCCATCGTCTCATTGCACGCGGACGAGGAACGCGTGGTTCGCCTCACCAACAAGCTGCAGAAGCAGTTTTTGCGGGTGGGCGACAACGTGCTGCTCGACACCCGCTCCGGGTATCTACTCGAAAAACTGCCCAAGTGCGAGGCGGAGGAACTGGTGATCGAGGAGATCCCCGATGTGGACTACACCCGCATCGGCGGCCTGTCGGCCCAGATCGAGGAGATCCGCGATGCGGTGGAGTTGCCGTTTTTGCACCCGGACCTGTACCGGGAGCACAAGCTGGAGCCCCCCAAGGGTATCCTGCTGTACGGTCCTCCCGGCTGCGGCAAGACGCTGATCGCCAAGGCGGTGGCCCAGGCCATCTCCGCCAAGGTGAGCGACCGGGCCGACAAGGAACGGCGCAGCTTCTTCCTGCACATCAAGGGGCCGGAGCTGCTCAACAAATACGTGGGCGAAAGTGAACGGCGCATCCGCGAGATCTTTCAGAAGGCCAAGGAAAAGGCCGATCGTGGCGTGCCGGTGATCATCTTCTTCGACGAAATGGACTCCCTGTTCCGCACCCGGGGCAGCGGCGTCAGTTCCGACGTGGAATCCACCATCGTGCCCCAGTTCCTGGCGGAAATCGACGGCGTAGAACGGCTGCGCAACGTAATCGTGATCGGCGCCACCAACCGGCAGGATCTGATCGACCCGGCGGTGCTGCGTCCCGGACGGCTGGACGTGAAGATCCGCATCGACCGGCCGGATGAAGCAGGCGCCCGCGAGGTATTCCGCAAATACCTCACCTCCGACCTGCCCATCGACCCGGACGAGATCCGCAAGGGCGAAACGTCGGAGCAGGCGGTGGAGCGCATGATCAACCACATTGCCGAGACCATGTACGCCGCCACCGACGACAACCAGTTCCTGGAGGTGACCTACGCCAACGGTGAGCGGGAGATCTGTTTCTTCAAGGACTTCTCCAGCGGAGCCATGATCGAGGGCATCGTCAGCCGCGCAAAAAAGTACGCCATCAAGCGCGCCATCGATACGGGCAAGCGGGGCATCCGCGCGGAAGACCTGCTGCGCGCCATGCGCAAGGAGTATCAGGAGAACGAGGATCTTCCCAACAACACCAATCCGGACGACTGGGCGAAAATCGCCGGTCGCAAGGGGGAGCGGATCGTGAACATCCGCACCATCACCCACGAAGGTCACGAGGCCAAGGAGATCAAACCGGTCTCCGCAGGGCACTACCTGTAACGGCGGGCGGCGGCGGAGGGCTCCCCCCTCCGCCGCACCCGATTTACCATGGCACCACGTCCCTTTCTTCTCGGCAGCGAAACCGAGTTCGGCATTTCCTGCCTCGACCCCCGCGAGCAGAACCACATCACCAACTCGTTGCGGCTGGTGGGGTTCTGCCCCGGCCGTCCCGCGCCGGAATGCCTGTGGGACTACGAGGGTGAAAATCCCCTGGTGGACCTGTTCGACTCGGTGCTGGACGGGGAGCGCGAGGATCCGGACCTGTATTCCAACCGGGCGCTCAACAAGCCGCTGGCCAATGGCGCCCGCCTGTACGTGGACGGGGCCCATCCGGAATATTCCAGCCCCGAGGTGACCGACCCGCTGGAGCTGGTGCGCTACGAGGCCGCCGGAGAGCGCATCGCCAATTCCTGCCGCGAGCTGTCCGAGCGCGCCATGGGCCAACCGCACTTTGCGGTGCACAAGAACAACTCGGACGGCAAGGGCAACAGCTACGGCTACCACGAGAACTATCTGGTGGAAAAGCAGACGCCGGTACGGCATCTGATGAGCGGCATGATTCCCCACTTCGTCACCCGCATCCTTTATTGCGGTGCAGGCAAGGTGGGCGCGGAACACGGCCGTGCCGGGTGCGACTTTCAAATTTCCCAACGGGCCGATTTTTTCGAGACCCTGGCGGAACTCAACACCATGGTCCGCCGCCCCCTGTTCAACACCCGCAACGAGCCCCATGTGGACCCGGAGCGGTGGCTGCGGCTGCATGTGATCCCCGGCGACTCCACCATGAGCCAGGTTTCCACTTGGCTCAAGGCGGGCACCACCGCCCTGATCCTGCGCCTGATCGAGGACGATGCCCTGGGCGAGATGCCGGTCCTGGCCGATCCGGTGACCGCGTTCCGCGAGGTCTCCCGCGATCTGAACCTGAACACCCCGCTTCCCCTGCAGGGGGGCGGCGCCATGACCGCCTTGGAAATCCAGCACACCTACCTGCAAAAGGTGCGGGAATGGTCGGCCCGCAACCCGCTGCCGGGTAGCTTTTCCGATCTGATCGAGCGCTGGCAGCGCGTGCTGGCAGCCCTGGACTCCGATCCGTCCTCCCTGGAGCGGGAGGTGGACTGGATCATCAAACGGCGCATGATTTCCGCCTATCTGGAGCGCAAGGGGCTGGACTGGGGCCATCCACGCGCCAAGGCCATGGATCTGCAATACCACGACGTAAATCCGGCCAAGGGGCTTTACCACACCCTGCGCGCCCGCGGAATGGTGGATGAACTACTGGACGACGCCGTCATCGACGCCGCCATCGGCGCGCCGCCGGAGGACACCCGGGCCTGGTTTCGGGGCCAGTGTCTTGCCCGGTTTGGCAAAGCGGTTTACGGTGTAAGCTGGAGTTCGGTGCTGCTGGACACGGGTCAGGAAATCCGGCGCCTGCCCATGGCCGACCCGTTCCGGGGCACCCGCACCATCGCCGAACCCCTGTTCGAAGGGGTCACCAGCCCCGCCGAACTGGTGGCACGGCTGGAAGGCAACGCATAAACGGAGGCTCACGCCCATCATGGCCCAGAAAAAGGAAACCCGGCACAAGCCGAGTGAAAAAGAGACCACCGAAGAGACTGAAAAGCCGTCCATCTCCGACAAGGGCAAGGAGCTCACCGAGGACATGGACAAGTTGATGGACGAGATTGACGACGTGCTCGAAAAGAACGCCGAGGAATTCGTCAAAAACTACGTCCAGAAGGGCGGCCAATAGGCCGCATCATTCACGGCCAGCCACGGAAGGAACGTACCGTGAGAGGGGATCCCTTTTCGCCGCAAGGCGGAGCCAGTTTTTACGATTATCTCGCTTCGGCCCGGCCGGACCTGCTGCCCGCCGCGCGGGTGGAGCGCATGGACGGGATGCCCGCGATCCCCCACGGCACCACCGTGCTCACGCTGGTCTTTGCGTCCGGCGTGGTGATCGCCGGTGACCGCATGGCCTCCGACGGCCACTCGGTTTCCAGCCGCCGCATGGACAAGGTCATCCGCACTGACCGCCACTCGGCCATGGCCATCTCCGGCGCCGTGGGGCCGTGCTTCGACATGGCCAAGCTGTTTGCCACCGAACTCGAGTTTTACGAAAAAATCGAGGGCCGCGCCTTGTCCCTGACCGGCAAAGCCAACAAACTGGGCCAGATGGTGCGCGGCAATCTGCAACTGGCCATGCAGGGGCTGGCGGTGATTCCCGTGTTCTCCGGGTACGACACGGACCGGGGTGTCGGCCGGGTGTTCAAGTACGACGTGGCCGGCGGCACCACCGAGGAGCTGGACTACGTGACCGCCGGTTCCGGTGGAGGTCTGGCGCGTAGCGCCCTGAAACGCTCCTACCGTCCCGGCATGAACGAAAACGACGCGGTGGGGGTGGCCCTTTCCGCTCTGTTCGACGCCGCCGACGAGGACCTGGCCACCGCCGGGCCCGACCCCATGCGCGGCATCTATCCCACCCTGCTGGTAATCGACGCCGACGGTGCCCGCGAGCTGCCGGAGGGTGATGTGAAAGCCGTGTTCGACAACCTGTCGGGCACCGGCAAGAAGGGGAAATAAGCCATGGGCATGCCGTATTACGTCTCCCCCGAACAACTGATGCAGGACAAGGCGGAGTTTGCCAAAAAAGGCATCTCCCGCGGGCGCACCACCGTGGTCATACGCACCACCGAGGGCATTCTGTTCGTGGCCCACAATCCGGGCGCGGCGCTGAAGAAGATCAGCGAGGTCTACGACCGCATCGGCTTTGCCGGCGCCGGGCGCTACAGCGAGTTCGAATCCCTGCGCAAGGCGGGCATCCGCCATGCGGACGTGACCGGATTCTCGTACAGCCGCGAGGATGTCACCGCCCGTTCCCTGGCCAACGGCTATTCGGAAATGCTGGGCAACAACTTCGCCCACGAGATGAAGCCCATGGAGGTGGAGCTGGTACTCGCCCAGGTGGGGCCGTCCCCCGAAACGGACGAGATCTACCGCATCTCCTTTGACGGCAACATCATCGGCGAGGGCGACTTTTCCGTGGTCGGCGGCAACGACGAGCGGGTGCGCACGGCGCTGGAGCGCAAGGTATCCGGCACCGCCGCCGTGGGGGAGGCGGTGCTCATGTGCCGGGACGCCCTGAGCGAGGGCACCAACGGCGGACTGACCGCCGGCGACTTCGAGGTGGCCCTGCTCAAGCGCGGCACCAAGGGGCGCTGCTTTCACCGCCTGAGCACCGACGAGGTGGCCGCCCTCCTGGCCGGCTGATCCCATGCGCCGCCGCATCGTCGGCATCGAGACCGAATTCGGCCTCACCTTCTTCCCCTCCGGCAAGGCCTACCTGCCCATGGAAAAGGTGATCGGCTACCTGTTCGAGGAGGTCATCCCCACCGGCTGGCCATCCAACGCCTTTCTGCCCAACGGCGCGCGCTTTTATCAGGACACCGGCTGCCACCCGGAATACGCCACCCCCGAGTGCGCCTCGGTGAAAGCCGCCGTGATCCATGACCGGGCCGGGGAGCGCCTTTTGGAGTCCCGTCTGGCCCCGGCCCAGAAAAAGCTCGACGACGAGGGCTTTAAAGGCCGCCTGTACGCCTACAAGAACAACACCGACTCCATGGGCAACACCTACGGCTGCCACGAAAATTACCTGGTGGACCGCCAGCTCGACTTCTGGCACCTGGCCGAGCACATGATCCCGTTCTTCGTCACCCGGCAGATTTTCTGCGGGGCGGGCAAGGTGTTCCGCCACAACGGCCAGGCCCGTTTTTCCATCAGCCAGCGCGCCACCCACATCCACGAGGCATCGTCCTCGTCCACCACCAGCAGCCGCAGCATCATCAACACCCGTGACGAGCCCCACGCGGACGCGGAAAAGTACCGCCGCCTGCACATCATCGTGGGCGACTCCAACATGAGCGAATTCACCACCCACCTGAAAGTGGGGCTCACCTGCATGCTACTCACCGCACTGGAAGAGGGCGCCGTGCTACCGGACGTGACCCTGGAGGACGCAGTGGACGCCCTGCGGGTAATCTCCCTGGACCTGCGCATGAAAACCGCGCTGAAGCTCACCAACAACCGGCGCATGACCGCGCTGGAAATCCAGTGGGCCTATCTGGAAGCCGCGGAAAGGCATTTCGGGACGAAAACCCGCGGGGTGTTCGGCACCTTGCTCACCCAGTGGCGCGACATACTGACCGCCCTGGAAGGCGATTTTTCCCAATTGGCCGACCGCATCGACTGGGTGGCCAAATACGAACTGATGCACGCCTTCATGCGCCGCCAGGGGTGCGATCTGGACGACCCGCGCGTGGCCATGATGGACCTTCAATACCACGACATTGACCGTAGCCGTGGGCTGTTCTACCTATTGGAGCGGGAAAAGAAGATGATCCGCCTGTCCACTGACGCCCAGGTGCGGCACGCCATGCAGCACGCCCCCTCCAACACCCGCGCCCACATTCGCGGCCAGTTCATCCGCTTCGCCAAGGAGGCGGGCCGCCCCTACAGCGTGGACTGGACCTACCTGAAACTGTCCGGCTACTTCGAGGAAACCATCCTCTGCACAGACCCCTTTGCCAACCACGACCCTCGCGTCGAGGAACTTGTCACCACCGCCACCGGCGACCTCTACGAAATCTAGCCCGCACGGTGGGCAGCGGGATCCGAAGGGGTTACCCACCATGGAAAAGATAGGGCCTCCACCCCGCGACGGACGTGGGGGCTCCCATGGGAGCCGGGTCGTCATAAATCCGCACGGCGGGCAGCGGTATCCAAAGGGGTTACCCGCCGTGGAAAGGGGAGAGCCTCCACCCCGCGACAGACGTGAAGATTTCCATGGGGCCGGGTCATCATAATGACATCGCTCAGCAATTATTGCTGCGCGCGTAGCACCCGGGCGGCGTGGCACATGGCATCGGCCCACTCTAGGACTTGAGAACGTGCTGGAATACTTCCTGATCGATGTTACCGCCCGTGAGCACCAGCCCCACCTTTTTTCCCGCCATAGAGGAGCGTTCCTTCAGCAGCGCGGCCAGCGGCAGGGCGCCAGCCCCTTCAGCCAGGTTGTGTGTATCGGTGAAATAGGCACGAATGGCATTTTGAATTTCCGCCTCCGATACGGTTACCACCCGCTCCGCGCCCTTTTGAATGATCGCCAGCGCCTCCGCATCGGGCACCCGGCAGGCCACGCCGTCCGCCAGGGTATCGGAACGATCGGTGGTCACCACCCGCCCGGCCTCGAACGACAGGGCATAGGCAGGTGCGTTTTCGGACACCACCCCCACTATCCTCGTTTTGAGCCCCAGCGCGTCGCGTATGGCGATGTTGGCAGCAATCCCTGAGCCCATGCCGATCGGCACGTATACCGTGTCCAGATCGGGAACGGAGCACATGAATTCCAGCGGGTAGGTGCTGATGCCCCGCACCAGTTGGGGGTGAAACGGCGGGATAAAATGCAGGCCGCGTTGCGCTGCCAGTGTCTCGCTATACTCCCGTGCGGCTTGATTATCGGGGCCGTGCTCAATCAGTTCCACCCCTTGGGCACGCATGGCCGCATTTTTTTCCACCGAATTGCCGTGCGGCACCACAATGACAGCCTGCATCCCCAAGACGCGGGCGGCGTAGCCGATGGCCTGACCCTTGTTGCCTCGGGTGGCGGTGGTCACCCCCGTTACATCCGGGCGGGTATTTTGGAGGTGAGAGGTGGCCCCGATTGTTTGAACAGGTTGGCCCGTTTGGATAAGTGGATTTCCTGCGGGTTTATGCTGCCTCGGGCCGGGGCAGTTGCTTGAAGTAATACTGGG